>WNFK01053952.1_pt1 | contig 11628 bp, 11 predicted proteins | sample 5400281 | NCBI WGS metagenome assembly WNFK01 (sample SAMN13153350, study PRJNA577476) | soil metagenome | isolation source: 20 cm soil on Douglas fir-dominated hillslope | place: USA:California | collected 2013-09-17
GCCGGCGCGGGCCAGCGCGACGATTGCCAAAAGCATATCCTTTCGTATCCTGACGACGGTTCAGTTCGACAATGGCCGCCGAACTTCTTCGGAGGTCGTGATCGCGCTGGGTGGGAACAAGGATCCTTGCCGCGTGCTGTCGTGGCAGGATGACGTGGAGGCGGGCCGTCGGCCGCGGAAATTGGCGAGTGGTTGATGGCGGTGGTCTCTGAACTCAAAGCGTTGTTCGGCGAATGGATCGCGTCCGTTGCCGGGGCCGTCGATTCCCTGGCCGGTCGGTATGTGCGCCGGCGGCGGGTCCTGCTTAGCGAGGGCGGCGACAACACGTTCACGGCCAAGGTGGCGCCGGCGCGAAAAGGCCCCGCCGTGCCGGATGTTTCGTTTCGCGTCTTGCACGGCCGGCCCAGTCCCGCCTTGGCGGCGGATTGGGAGACGATACTTCGCGGCAGCCGTGTTGAAGTCCTGCTGACGCCGGGCCAGGTGCTGTTTCGTTCGCTCGACTTTCCAAAGCAGGCGGTGGATTTTCTCGATTGCATGATCCGCGCGCAGATCGACCGCCTGATGCCCTGGGCGGCAGATGACGTGGTTTTCGGTTGGAGTCCGCCGTCCGCTATTGCCAATGAGCGGATCGAACTGACGCTGGCCGCGATGTCGAAACATGACATCCAGCCCCTCGTTGAGCTTGCGACCGGTCTGGGGGCCGCATCCATTGCCGCGTTCGCCGCGCTTCCGGCCGCCGAGGGCGCGCCTGTGAAGATCAAAGTCATCGACAAGTCGCTGCAGGGCGCGATCGGGCGCGCGGCAGATGTGCCGCGCATTCTACGCGTGGTTTTGCTGTCCGCCGCTCTTGCTGCCGCCGCCTCCCTGATGACAGCGGCTTACATCGGAAGTACGCTGGATTCCGAGCAGCAACAGTTGCAGCTTCGGATCTCGCAGCGCCGCGCGTCACTGCGGCTCGACGCCAATGCCGCCGGCGGGTCAGCCCTGAACCTGCTGGCGAAGCGCAAGCAGACAACGCCATCGAGCGTCATGGTGCTTGAAGCCCTCTCGCAGGCGCTGCCCGATAGCACTTTCGTGACGGAGTTACGGATCGAAGGCGACAAGGTTCAGGTCGTCGGTATGACCCAGGATGCGCCGTCTTTGATTCGATTAATGGAGAGGTCGCCGCAATTCGCCCGAGCCACGTTTTTTGCGCCCACCACGCGGGCGCAGAATGACCCAGGGGAGCGTTTCCACATCGAGGCCCACATCACGCCGTCTTTCGGATCCGGCACATGAACCTCACGGCAACGTTAAGAAAATCGTTCGCAGCCTCACCCATTCTGGCGGCGGCAGCTTACGCCGCAATCGTATTCACGCTGTTGGCCATAGTTGTCTCCTGCATTGTCGGCATTCTCGACCAGCGCGCGGCGGTGGCGTCATCGGTGGCTATGCTGGAGCAACTCGAGGGTCGTAAGGCTGTCGGCGGTCGATCCGCCGGCACGCCGATGCCGTCGGGCTCGGCGTTTCTGGAAGGGGCGACGGTCACCATCGCTGGAGCAAGCCTGCTTCAGCGCGTCGCCGGCGCGGTGACAAAACTTGGCGGCAATGTCCTGTCATCCCAGCTCGATTTGCAGGGCACGCAATCTAAGGCGGGATTCGTCAGCATGGTCGCAAGCTGCGAAATCGAGCAGCCGGCATTACAGCCGCTGATCTATGATCTCGAAGCCGGCATGCCGTTCCTGTTTATCGATCAACTCGCCGTTCAAGCCCCGGCCATCTCGTCCGGTGAGGGAAAATTGCGAATTCTGCTGGCTGTGTCGGGGCAATGGCAGGGCATAAAATGAAGCGCAGACTTGCGATCGGGATCACAGCTCTGGCGCTGTCAGTGCACGGCGGCGCACCCGCATCGATCTCCGCTGTTTCCAACGATTCGTTGGGCACCGATCGGGCCGATGGCGACGCGCAGGCGGGACCGTCGGCATTGTCGACCGCGACGAATCCAGGCGCCGCGGTGCAAGTCGTCGTCTCTCCACCCGCGCCGGTCGTAATGGCATCGGAGCGGGCGCTGAGCGCCAATCCGTTGTGGGCCATCCCGATCGCTCAATTACCCATTACGCGCGACCGGCCGATCTTTTCACCATCCCGGCGGCCCAAGGGAACCTGAGCGTCCGCAACTCACTTTGGTCGGCACCGTCGCAAGCGACGATGAGGGATTCGGGATATTTCTGGATCAATCGACCACCGCGGTCTTCCGGCTGAGAGTCGGCGAGGACTATCAGGGCTGGAAGCTGCGATCGGTTCAAGGCCGGGAAGCGACATTGGAAAAGGATCAACGGGTTGTCCCCCTCGCGTTGCCGCAGCCCAGCGTGGAGCAGGTGGCCATTGAAGTCCCTCCGCCACCGGCGAGCGCCGGAAAACTGCTGTCTGTGACGTCACAGCCGCGGCCTGATAACGGGTCCGGCCGCTAATGTCCTGTGATCCCCTTCGCTCAACAACACGGCCAGTGTTGTTGAAGACCCCACGCGAACAACAGGCCGATCGCCAAAAACGGCCCGAATGACATGGACGTCTGAGCCGTCAATTGGCGTCCGGTAAATTGCATGACGCCTGCGCAGGCCAGCGCGGTCAACGTGGCAACCACCAGAAGTATCGGAAGGCCTGCGACGCCGATCCATAGTCCGGCGGCCGCCAGGAATTTGACGTCTCCCAGACCGAGGCCCTGGATTTTCCTGAAAGCGAAATACAGCCGTCTGAGCAGCCAGAATACCACGCCGATTGCTGCGCCCTCGCATGCGGCGTCCAGACCGGCGAATACGCCACCGGCAACCACGGCTTTCGACAGTCCCAGACCAGCGATGGTCGCGTTCAGCCAGTCCGGAATGATTCCGTGGCGAATATCGATCCATGCAAGTACGCCGCTCAGCAAACAGAGCAGCGCAAAGAATCCGATGTCGACAGCCATGCCGGGGCTCATTTGCGGGCTGGGAATGTACCCTCCTTTATCTGCTATGGCCGTCTGAGTCTTTTCGGAGCTGGATCACAAACTGACGAAAAATTTGTGACACTCATTTTATTCGTTTCCGGCATTTCGAATGTAGGAGCGGTCGACAAGGCGGTGGCGGATCCGATTGATGTTCTCATGCTGAAGAGCGAGAAGCAGGTGCGCATCGCCGATCAGCTCTCTCCGGTCGTCCGTTCACACAGAAAGATTCGGAGTACGTCGGAAATTCGCGGCGCGACGCGATCTCGTCACAAAACAGCAAACTGATCGGACAATATTGCCCTACTCGCGGCATATGGTCGCGCATGCACGTCGCGACGCGGGAATCCCAGACATGACCGATCTTTCCCTGAACTGTGTGCCCGTTGCGTTGCCAGGGCTGAGACCGCGTGCACGCCGTCCGTGGGCCGTCATATGTCTTCTGTCGGTTGTGCTGGGGGCAGGGGTACGAAGTGCGAATGCTGCGCCGCTTGACGAAGCCGCGGAGCGCTACCGGCCCTATATGACTGAAGGCATCGGTCAGGCCTTGGCAGGCGTACGCGAATTGCGCGGGCGAATTGCCGCCAACGATCTCGCAGGAGCCAGGAAGGCATGGATTGCGGCCCGCGCCGGCTGGGAGCGTTCGGAAGTCTTTACCGCCGGCTTTGTTCCCGAGCTTGATGCGCAAATCGACGCCTGGCCGAACGCCGTGACGGGCTTTCACGCCATCGAGGCAAAGCTGTTCGGCGCAAATAGCATCGACGTCGAGCGCGAGACCGATGCCCTCGTCGGTCATCTAGGCGATCTTCACGGCAAGCTTCGCGACATCCAGCTCACGCCGCAGGGGTTGCTGGATGGCACCGTGCGGCTTGCCTACGAGGTCGGCGAGAGCAAGGCTGACGGCGGTGAATCCCGTATCAGCGGGACGTCGCTGGACGACATGCGCAACAATGTCGCCGGCCTCCAGTTCGCCTATCGCGCGATTTTCGCGGGCGAACTCAAATCGACTGACCGAAAGCTTGCAGATGCGGTGGACGGAAAGCTCGAGGAGCTCAAGACACTTCTGTTGGTGCGCGATCTAAAGGGTGTCGATATTCCGAAACTGCGCCGCGCAAGCGAGGAGCTCGTGGTCGCGCTGCAAAGCGCGTCGGCCAAGCTCGGGCTGCGACGGCCGACGCTGGAGGCGGCGACGCGATGACTGCCCGAAGCCTGTGCATCGTTGCCGTCGTGCTCGGATGTCTCGCTGTGGGATTTCATGGGCGCGCCGGAGCCTTTCCGGTCGACGGCGATCAGACCGCGCTGCCTCCGAAAACCGAACTCAACGAGGATGCGCTCGACAAACCACGCGAGGTGTTCAGGTCTGAAACCGCGGGCGGCAAGTCGTATATGATCAATCTCGGCAATCTGGCGTTTGGTTCACCCGGCATTCTCGGCGGGGTGGCGCGGCAGGCCGGCGTGAGCTGCGGTACCTGTCACGTCAACGGCGCGGGCAACGCCAGATTCTTCATGCCGAAGATGTCGACGCGCCCCGGCAATTTCGACACCACCGGCCCGCTGTTCAATCCGAAAGCCGACAACTTTGTGCTCGATCCGATCAGGATCCCCAGCCTGCGCGGCGCGCGCTATCTCGCTCCCTATGGTCATGATGGCCGGATGTCGTCGCTGCGTGATTTCGTCCGCAACGTCATCGTCAACGAGTTTGCTGGCGCCGAACCGTCGCCGGTCATTCTCGACGCCATCGTTGCCTATCTCCACGACATCGATTTCCTGCCCAATCCCGCGCTTGGCCCCGGCGGGCGATTGACGGGGCAGGTCAGCGATGCCGAGCGACGCGGCGAGGTACTATTCCTGAAACCTTTCCTGCACGATTCGAACCTGAGCTGCGCCGGCTGTCACGTCCCGTCAGCCGCATTCGTCGATCACCTGCAGCACGATGTTGGCTCGGGCGGCCTGTTCAAGACGCCGACGTTACGCAACGCCGATTTCAACGCGCCGTATTTCCATGACGGTCGCTATGACAGTTACGATCAGGTGGTGGCGCATTTCGATCGCGTGTTCGATCTCGGACTGTCGACACAGGATCAGCGCGATCTGGTCGCCTATCTCACTGCGGTCGGCGACGGTGTGCGGCCCTATGAGAGTGACGGGGCCGGCGCCGTGCTCAAGGAGATCAACGATTTCGCTACCGTCCTGGACACTGCAATTCCGGCAAATGATAAGGAGATAATCGCGCTCGCGGTCGATACCATCGGCAGCGAATTGCGCGAGCTGACCGAACGCTATCCCGATCGGAAGAACACCAGCGTATCGGGTGGCCAGCAAGAACGGGGGCTTGCGCGTGTTGCCCTCAAGGAACTCGTCCTTACCCTGCGCCGCATCGATGTGGCTGCGGCCGCGGGCCGCTTTTCCGAAGCAGCGGCCGAATACAAGAACTACCGCTATCTGATGGTTGCTGCGGTGCCTTCGCTGCTTGTGAGCGCGGAGCCGTGGTCGCTGTTCAATCCCGCCGTCCATGATGCGCACTACGCGGCGCTGCGCCAGGTCCTGCAGACGAAGCGTACGGCGCGCTGATCGCTGCGCGTTGATTCTTGTCTACACGAGAGACCGTCTCTCTACGAGAGACCGTCACGCCGCACGACGGCGCATTCGCATGTCCGATTGTGTTGCGATTTTTTTCTGCGTTGGATTCTTTTGGATCATTCTAAATTTTTTCTCGTGCTTCATGACTCCGAAACGCGAACGTCATGTTCGATCACTAAGCACGCTAACGTGAACTTTAACCTCTGGAGTCGACGATGAAACTATCATTCGATTTGAGAAATAGATGGCGTGCCACGACCGCGTTATGTGTCGTGTCGACACTGGCGATTGTTACCGCAAGTTACGGTGCTGATTGGGGCCGCAGCAATTGGGACAAGCGCAAACACAACGAGCATCACCACAGCGGTCAGGACAACGGCAACAACAACGACCATGACCACGGCAACAACAATGACCACGGCCACGACAATGACCACGACAATCACGGCAATGATCACGGGAGCGCAAGCACCGAGAGCCCGATCAAGCATGTGATCATCCTGATCGGTGAGAACCGCGGGCTCGACCATACCTTCGGTGTGTACCGTCCGAAGGGCAAAGGCCAGACGATCTCCAACCTGCTGTCCAAGGGCATCGTCAACGAGGACGGAACGCCTGGTCCAAACTTCGCGCTAGCCCAGCAGTACTCGGTTGCGGCGCAACCGTCCTATTATATTGGCGCTCCCAAAATTGCGAAATTCCCCTACAACGCAACGAACGGGATGCCCCAGCCCAACACTGCGGGAACGCCAACGGTTTCGAGCGACACGGCGCCTCCTTTCAAGACCGTTGCCGAGGCCAGCGTCGAAAAGGATATCGATCCGTCCGACCTCGACATTTTGACGACGGGTGCGAGCAACTTGCCGACCAATTCGCTGGACACGCGTGTTCCCGGCGCCGGCACGCTGGCAGGTCCCTATCCGTTGCAGGGCCCCCACATCACCGATGACGACTATACAGGCGACACGACGCACCGCTTCTACCAAGCCTGGCAGCAGCAGAATTGCAGCCTTGCCAGCGCGACCAAGGAAAATCCCACCGGTTGCATCAGCGATCTGTTCCCGTTCGTGATGGCGTCCTATTCGGCGACCAACAAGAGCCAGGGTAACTCCATGGGGTTCTACAATGCGGAGCAGGAGCAGGCTCCGGTTCTGAAGATGCTGGCGGACCGGTTCACACTGAGCGACAACTTTCACCAGTCGTTCCAGGGCGGCACGGGCGCTAATCACTTCATGCTCGGTACCGGCGACGCCGGTTATTGGAGCGACGGCAACGGCAACGCCATTACCCCGCCTGCCAGCGTAGCGATCGCGAATCCGAATCCGAAGCCGGGTACGGTCAACCAGTACACCGTCGACGGCAATTTCAGTGCGTGCGCCGACATCTTCCAGCCTGGCGTCCAGCCGATCGTGAGCTATCTGGAGCATTTGCCCTACGCTGCGGAACCGAACTGCAAGCCGCGTCACTACTATATGCTCAACAATACCAACCCGGGCTTCTTGCCGAACGGTGCTCTGGCGGGTGGAACGACCCTGCCGCCGCAAACCGTCAGGACGATCGGCGATGCGTTGATCGAGAAGAAAATCTCGTGGGCTTTCTACGGTGGCGCATATAACGACGCCGTGGCGCTCTCGAATGCCGCGGTTGCGGCAAATCCGACAAGTCCTAACTTGAGCGCGGCGGCTCTCACCGATCCGGCTCATGCCCTCGGCGTGGCCTATTGCCAGATCTGCAATCCGTTCCAGTAATCACGGCTATTCAGAACAACACCCTGCCTTCGGTGTCGTTCGGAAAACCCGACGGTCTCCTCGACGGTCATCCGCAGAGCTCGAAGGTCGATCTGTTCGAGGCTTACGTGCTGAATTTGCTCGGAGCCCTCGACGACAATCCCAAACTCAAATCAGAGACGGCCGTATTCATCACCTGGGATGAGGCCGGCGGCTATTGGGATTCGGGATTCGTCCAGCCGCTCGACTTCTTCGGCGATGGACCACGTATGCCGTTGCTGATTCTCTCGCCGTATTCGACCGGCGGAAAGATCCACCATGGCTACGGTGATCACGCCTCGCTGCTGAAGTTCATCGAGCGCAACTGGAAGCTCCAGCCGCTCACGACCCGCAGCCGCGACAATCTTCCCAACCCGAAGACTGCGAAGAACAATCCGTACGTGCCAACCAATAGCCCGGCGCTCTCCGATTTGTTCGATAGCTTCGACTTCGACCATCCGGTCGTTCAGGCCTACACCGAGTGAGCGTAGTGACGATCACAGCGTATCATGTGATCTGACTTTGTTGTGGGGGCGCCGATCGGGCTTTACGGCTCGGTCGGCGCCGCTTCCTTGTCTCCCCCCGTGCATTGGATTCATGCGATGGCCAAAGGTTTCACGATCGCTGCGTCATCATGGCTGAGCCTGCTCGGCCTCATCGGTGCGCTTATCTCTGGCTGCGTTTCGGCGCAGGCGCAGCAATTTTCGGCCGATCTCGTTGGCACAGCGCACGCCGGAGCGGCCGCGTCTTCCGGCAAGCTCCGTGTCTTCAATAAGAAGGTCCGTATCGAAACGTCGGGTTTTCCGGACGGGTTCTTCCTGATCGACGGCGCAGGCGGTGCCGCCTATTTTGCACGACCTGCTGAACGCGTTTTCATGGACGCCCGGCAATCGAGCCGGCTGACCCAGTTGTTTGTTCCCGTCGACCTCGGCGATCCATGCCTGCAATGGCAAGACATGGCAAAGCTCGCAGGCGTCACCGATCCGAGCGGGCCTTGGCGGTGCGAGCGCGTCGGGGAGGAGGTGGTCGAGGGGCGCGGTGTTGTCGTCTATCGGGCGACGTCATCTCCTGGTCGGGATATCCTCGGCTGGATCGATCCAAACCTCAAATTCCCGCTGAGGATCCGAATGCAAGACGGCACGACAATCACTGTTGAGAACATTCACGAGGAACCGCAACCCGAGCATCTTTTCGAAATCCCGCCGGGCTTCCGCAAATTCGATCCGCAGGCGCTCATCAAGCGTATCAAGCAAAGCGATGTGTGGGTCGACAACCCGCCGCAGTGACACAACCTTTCAGTAATTCTTGCAGGTCCTCTTTTTCCGTCTGCTGTGGAGACGGGTGCGATCCGGACTGCGTCGCCAGGACGGATGTAAATAGCAGATCGCAATTTGCGATGGGAAAGTAAACCATTGATCTCGTTAGTTCTAAACCAAGAGTTTTACGACTAAGTCTTTGGGATGCGATCGTAAGCGCCAGACGATGATTCCAGCGTGGCCGTCAAGACGAGTTGGCGCGAACGAACAGCGGCACTTACCGCATTCTTGGAAACACTACGCCTGTTACAGTCGTGGCCAGAGTCGCTCGTCTGGCGGGGCGATCTCGGTCACGAGATCTCGGATCCAGGCTTTCTTCGGCAACGGCGCAAGGGCAGTCACGCCTTCCTTCAGTCGGACCGTGCAGGCGTAGTCGACCCTGCCGTCGATCAGCATCATGCATTCCTTGCAGGCGTTGGCATTGATGCAGGAGAACCGAAACGCAAGCGACGAATCGACCTCGCACCGAAGCGCGCGCAAGCCGTCGAGCACGGACTGGCCGTGCTCGAACGTGACCTCGAAGCTTTCGACGCGCGGCGGCTCGCCCGGCGTGCCGCGCTGGATGGCGAGCGTTGCCTTCACGCTGCGGCCCTCCCGGTCAATGGTGCGCTGCGGTTGAGCCGGATCTCGCCGCACGAAAGGGCTACAAGCTGATTGACGCACCAATTGTCATCGAGACCCGGATGATCTTCCCGCTGATGTGCGCCGCGACTCTCGGTGCGAGCTTGCGCCGGCAACGTGACCGATTGTGCGACCAGCAGCATGTTGCGCAGGTCCAGCCAGTCGACCAGCACAGGATCGAACGCCACTGCGGACGAAAACGGGATCTCGCCGATGTCGGTTTTCAATCGCTCAATAGTCTGCACGGCCGAACGCAGCTTCTCCCCGGTGCGGAACGGCCCGACCATATCGGCCATCAGTGCCTTCAATTCCACAACGACCGCCGCCAGATTGGGGGTGTCGCACCTCCGCGCGCTGCGCAGCAGATCGAGCGCGGGACGCGCTGCCTCCGGCGACCAGAGCGAGGAACCTTGCAAGGCGCGCCGCGCGGCATTGCGACCGGCGCGGGCCCCGAACACAAAGGCTTCGGTGATCGCGTTGCCCGACAGCCGGTTGGCGCCGTTGGCTCCGCCGACCGCCTCGCCGCACGCATAAAGACCGGGCACGCGTGCCTGCAGCGTCTCGTCGACCCGTACGCCGCCCATGTGGTAATGCGCGATCGGCGCGACTTCGACGGGACGTTTGGCAAGATCGATGCCATTGGCGGCAAGCCGATCCACCACCGGCCCAAAGGCGCTGCGAATCTCGGCGTCGGGCACATGCTGGAAACTCAGATAGGCGCCGCCGGCAGGGCTGCCACGGCCGGCCTCGACTTCCCTGGTGATAGCGTAGGTCGCGAGATCGCGCGTCAACACGTAACGGCCGTCACTGCGGTTGTCCGGCGTCGCATAGTCCGGCTCGAATTCACGCATTTCGGCATTGAGCAGCTTGCCACCCAGCTTGTAGCGGAACGGATCCCACATGATCGGGTCCATGCCGACAAGTCTCGGCGCAAGGTGGCCGATGGGAAAGAACTGAACGAATTCCATATCGATGAGCTCGGCGCCGGCGCGCAGTGCCAGCGCATAGCCGTCACCGCCCATGTTGGAAGACGCGCTGTTGCGGCGATAAAGTCCCGTCAGTCCGCCGGTTGCAATGATCACGGCCTTGGCGGCGAGCGTGACGGCTTGTCCGGTCGGCAGATGCAGGGCCGTCGCGCCGCAGGCTTCGCCGTTACGAACCGCGATATCAACGATCACAAGCTCGCCGATGCGGCGCACGCCGTTCGCGGCGTTGAGCTGCGAGCGTAGGGTGCGCGACACCGCAGGGCCGGTGGAAAGAAAATCGACATAGGCGCAACGGGGGCGATCATGGCCGGGTGCCTGCACTTGCTTGATATGGCCGTCCTCGCGGGCCCAGCCGACCTTCCAGTCGTCCATCTCGCGCAGCCGCCGCGGTCCATCCTCGCACAGCAGGGCGGCAAGACGCTCGTCGCAGAGACCGCGTCCAGCCGCGAGCGTATCGGACAGGTGATGCTCCCAATGATCCGGCGTCTGCTCGCCCGATCAGGCTACGGTCTGCCAGAACGACCGCAGCGCCGGCCCGCGCGGCTTCAAGAGCCGCGTACATGCCGGCGCCGCCGGCGCCGATCACGAGGACATCGGTCTCGATATGCGTCGGCGTTGCCGCGGCGCCGTTACTTTCAACAGGAGTCATGGTCGTTCCAGCCTTGCGTCAATCACTCGTTCGCATCGGCTTCTTTACAATGCGCGCATCAATGGGCGGAAGGCCAGTCAGGGCATCCCAGCACTGCGAACCGATTCGCCGTTGGCGCGGCCCACTTCCGCAGCGCCGGTGATGCAACGACCATGCCAGTTAGATCGGCGATGACACGCGCGAATCCGTCAAGGCAGACAACGACTCGACGCTGTTCGTCAATGCCGAATCTCGCGCCGGATTTTTTACGATTGAAATAGCTTCGTATAGTAGCTATTATACAATTGCTTTAGACCGCGTTGATGGTTCAATATCTCGCAAGCAGCATAAGAGAAGCCGTCGCATGACCAATCCAGGATTGCCGCAATCCCGCTCGGTGAAGAACGGCGCGGAACACATTGAAAGTGTTCGCGACGGTCGTGCGGTCTACCTGAATGGAAAACTCGTTCACGACGTTTCTGTGCATCCTGCCTATCGTAACGCGGTGGCGTCGGCCGGTGCGCTTTATGACTATCAGTCAAGGCCGGAGAACGTCGAACGCATGACCTTCGACCTTGGCGGCGGCCGCCGCGTCAATCGTTGCTGGCAACTGCCCCGCAGTTACGCGGAACTGGTCGAGCGTCGCAAGGCGCTGGTGGAATGGGCCGAAGTCTCATGCGGATTTCTGGGGCGCTCTCCGGATCACGTGGCCTCCTCGATGTCCGGCATGATGATGGGCATCGAGGTGTTCGACAATTACGACGAGAAG
>WNFK01177271.1_pt1 | contig 11625 bp, 8 predicted proteins | sample 5400281 | NCBI WGS metagenome assembly WNFK01 (sample SAMN13153350, study PRJNA577476) | soil metagenome | isolation source: 20 cm soil on Douglas fir-dominated hillslope | place: USA:California | collected 2013-09-17
TGTTTGACCCGCTGCGGGTCGGAAACACGGAACTCAACAATCGGATCATCATGGCGCCGATGACACGTGGTCGGGCTAACGACGAAGGAATCCAGCCGCCGTTCGCGGCCGAGTATTATCGGCAGCGTGCTTCAGCGGGTTTGATTATTACCGAAGCTACTAACATCTCGCCGATGGCTAAGGGTTATGTACGCACGCCGGGAATCTACACTGACGCGCAAGTCCAAAGCTGGCGGCCGATCGCTGATTCAGTTCACGCCCGCGGCGGTAAGATTTTTTTGCAGGTCTTTCATACCGGAAGGATCGCCTTGCCTGACTTTCTGCCTGACCACGCACAACCAGTGGCGCCAAGCGCGGCGCGTGCGAAAGGACAGAACTACACCGACGAAGGCATGAAAGAATTTGTAACACCACGCGAGATAACGCAAGAAGAAATCGCTGAGACGGTCCACGATTTTGCCAGGGCCGCCGGCAATGCCATCATGGCAGGTTTTGATGGCGTCGAACTACATTCGGCGAGTGGCTACATCGTGCAGCAGTTTCTTTCCACTAACGCCAATCTTCGTACAGATAAATACGGCGGGACTATCGAGAATCGCTCCAGATTTCTGTTTGAAGTTTTGGACGCGATGATCGCGGCGGTTGGCTCGGAACGTGTGGGCGTGAAGTTTTCTCCGCGCATAGCCTTCAACGATGTCGAAGAGTCTAACGCTGACGTGTTGTACCCCTATATCCTCGAGCAGTTGAACGATCGCAAACTGGCCTACGTACATGTGAGCGACTCCACCGGTGACGGCTGGCACAAGAGACTGCGGCCGGTCTATCAAGGTCTTTATTTCGCGGGCGCCGGATTCACCAAAGAATCGGGCGAAGCACTTTTGGCAGAAGGACACGCCGATGCGATCGTGTATGGCACCAAGCTTCTGGCCAATCCGGATCTGCTGGAAAGATTTCGGCGCAGTGCGTCCTTGAATCAGCCGGACCAGGCAACGTTCTATGCACCGGGCGAGCATGGTTATATTGATTATCCGACACTTGAAGAGGGCGCTGCGGCTGCAACTTGAGGTGTTGCAGTGTTGTGAAAAGACAAGGAACATGGGTGGGGCATTGAGTCTTTGTGTCCGTTGGAAGAAACGATTCAACCAGCCGGCGAAGCAGGCGGGTAAGAGTACCAGCCCCAGGCGATGGCGAGCCGAGCCTGGGGAACCGACCCCCAACCTGTTCCGAGCCCACGGAAATGGGCGACGGATGAAATGTGCAAAAAACACTGCCTCCGTCGCCTGCTTCGCAGGCTCTTTGAGTTTGGCGGCCCTACCCCAGGCTCGGCTTCGCCATCGCCTGGGGCTACCATTCTCTCGGCCCGCTTCGCGGGCTCGTTGGATGAAACTGACTTAGTATAAACAAGAGGGTGATAGCTATGAGACGAGAAATTGAATTACTAAACGACGAGCGGTTTGAGCCTGAGTCAGGCTCAAGCAGAGCGCCACTGGCGCAATCACAACCGGACGACGATCTTCTGGATGCGTATTCGCGCGCGGTGATTACAGCGGCAGAGAAGGTAAGCCCGTCGGTTGTTTATATCGAGGTGCAGCAACCGACCAGAAGTAGGAGAGGAAATCCTCCGCGAGCGCCGCGCGACACTCCACGAGAAGTACAGGGCAGCGGTTCGGGTTTCATCTTCACGCCTGACGGTTTCATCCTAACGAACAGTCACGTTGTTCACGGCTCCAGGCGAATCGAGGTTACAGTTTCCGATGGTCGCAAGTATGAGGCCGATTTAATCGGAGACGATCCCGACACGGATCTGGCGGTAATCAGAATTAACGCGCCGAACCTGGTCCCCGTTAAGCTGGGTGAGGCGCAGAACATACGCGTCGGACAGTTAGTCGTGGCCATCGGCAATCCTTATGGCTTCCAGTACAGCGTCACCGCCGGAGTGGTAAGCGCTCTCGGGCGTTCGCTGCGCGCGCAGTCCGGGCGATTAATGGATGACGTGATTCAAACGGACGCGGCGCTCAATCCCGGCAACTCTGGTGGGCCGCTGGTTAACTCCCGGGGAGAAGTGGTCGGCGTCAATACGGCGATGATTCTGCCGGCGCAGGGAATTTGCTTTGCAACTTCGATCGACACTGCGAAGTTCGTCGCCAGCCGCTTGATTCGCGATGGCAAGGTCAGCCGCAGTTACATCGGGCTGGCGGGTCAGAACGTGCCGCTGCCGCGCCGCATCGTGCGTTACTACAACCTCGATGTTGAAAGTGGAATTCTAATTGTATCTTTTGAAGATAAGAGCCCCGCCAGAAATGCTGGACTGCGGGAAGGGGACATCATTATCGGTTTTGACGAACAACCGATTGCGGGCATCGACGATCTTCACAAGCTCCTCACGGAAAATCGCATTGGCAACAAGGCAGCGGTGTCGATTATCCGAAATACGGAGCAACTAAGAATCGAAGTTGTGCCTGAGGAGTCGCGAACTTCAGCGAGTAAATAGAATCTGTATCCGCAGATTGCACAGATTACAAGTCAGGGAAGGAAGAACGATGTGTTCTCTTCTGCGTAATCTGCGAAATCTGTGGATGTCTCTTTACTGCCTACTGCGCACGTCGCCGCTGCTTCCCCATTCTCCTTTTCCTCGTTACCCTTTGCTTCCATGCGGCGACAGTACCTGAAGAAGACAGGCCTCAGCGCGGCCTCGTTGCTAATAACTCTGATTGCACTCGAAATTGCGCTGCGCCTCTACGGTTACAATCCGCCCGCATATTGGCGCCGGGGGACGGTTTTTGCTTTGCGTCCTTCCCTTTATCCAGACCTAAGGTATGAACTCACTCCCGGAGCTTCCGTTCAGGCGTGGGGCACAGACATCAAGATCAATTCGCAGGGCTTCCGCGGTCCCGAGCCCTCAGGCGATCCTGCAACCGAGCGGGTGATCGTCTTGGGCGACTCAATTACCTTCGGCAACAGCCTGGCTCTTGAAGACACTTTTCCATTCCAATTGCAGCAACGCCTTGATGCCCAGCGGCGGAACGTCGAGGTCCTGAACTTTGGCGTCGGCGGCTACGACACACTTCAGGAGGTGTCATTGCTGGAGATCCGTGGGCTGAGGTATCACCCGAATCTGGTCGTTGTAGCCTATGGCTTAAATGACGTAGGCATTGCCAGCGTGAGCCTGGAACACATTCAGCGAATGCAGGGCATACAGAGTTCGCGCTACAGCTTTCTCTACGAATCGCGTCTGGCGCAGTTGATTTCCGAGAGCGTCGAAACGATCAGGTCGAAAAACTGGGAGAAGCACGTGAACGACCCGCAGGTCTTTCGCCGCGAGTATGCAAATCAGATCGATCCGATAGGAGACAACGAGTCGGAACTGCTCGACCTAATGAACCGCTCGCCAAGGTGGCCCAGCAGTACCTGGTACGGAGATCGTGATCGCGTGGGCCGGCTGCGTTATGGCTTTCGCCGCCTGGCGCGCCTTTCGCAAGCGAACGACTTTCGGGTGGTAATAATGATCATTCCACTACTACACAGCAAAGGAGGCGCTTACTCCCATCTCGCAGCGCATCGTATTGTTGAAATGGAAGCGCGCCGCGCCGGTTTTGACACCATTGACCTCAGCGATGAATTTTTGCACGCTGGAATGGGAAACCTGACACTCTCGCTGGGAGACATAATCCACCCAAACAAGACAGGGCATAGCATCATGGCGGATTCGCTGACCGCCTTCATCACCGAGCACCTATCGCCGCGCCGTAAACCATAAGCAAAAAGGGAATGGTGAAAAAAGGGGAAGAAGAGATCGGCGAACGATGCTGTCATGGCGTAGCCGTGACAGACAGTAGCCGGGGGTAAGCGCGTAGCGCGCCACCCCGGATCAAGGTGAAAACGATTCCACACCCTGAAAGGGTGTGAGAACACTGGCACCCCTTGGGGGATTAATGAGAACTCAACCATCTCCCAGTCGCCACCGCTTCCGGTTTCTAGTTTTTGTGCGGCACTCGTCGACTGGTAATGCTGATTCACACCAGACCGAACCAATACCCAAAATTCCCCCCCTTACCCGTTCCCCTTTTCCCTGTTTCCCTCCTTTTTACCCTTTCCCCCCGATAACTTCACAACTCTTAACATCTCTTTACAAGCCCTTGACACACCGCCGACCAGGCAAGAGTATGCTCTCAACCGCTATCGAAAGTTCCTGCAGAGGTTTCGGAAATGAAATTGAAGAGAAGAGGTTTATTGGGAGGCTTCAACCGGTTCCGGCTGATGTTAACGCTGGGCCTGGCAGTCGTCTTGCCGGCCGCCGCGCTCATTTATGTCAATTTCAGCCAGCTGCGGGCCTTTGAGCGCGACAAGGTGCTGGAGGCAGCCATCCATCGTGATTTTCAGGAGATGCTGGCGATCACTGAAAAGAAAATGAACAAGAAAGCGACCTCGATGGCGGAAGACTCGCGGAATTTGTTTCCCGCTCCCGGCTCTGAGATTGAGGAAAAGGAAAAGAAGCTCGATGAGATCCTCGCAAATAGTCCCTGGCTGTCGCACGCGTTTCTCTACGAGGACGATGTTATTGTCTTCCGGTCGCAACCTGGCCAAATGGAAAATAAGTACATCCGCAAGGAACACGAGCAGATGTCCGACAGTTTCCATGGCTGGTTTGGCCTCGAGGGCAAACAGCTCATCGAAGGAATATACAAGAAAAAGCGGCAAATGATGTTTTATGGCGGCCAAGCCAAACGGGGTGACGAGAACGCCTACCTAATGAGCGCCTTGTTCGTCTTGCCGGAGTACTCGAAGGAAAACGTTGTAATAGGCGGCGTCACTTTCGACCCTTGTTATCTTGAGCATACTTTCTTTCCCGGCGTGCTGAATGAGCAGGTGACTGACAAGTTGACTGAGCAGGGCGGAAACCAGGTGGCCATGATGGTCTTTCCGGCGGAAATGGAAATGGGGGCGGAGGTCAAGCCGCTCGCCACCTGCGCGGCTGGCTGGGGCCAGGGAAAACCAGAAGTGACACGCAACCTCGACGACATTTTCCGCGGGTTGGCTCTCGGCATCAAGTACCAGGGCACCAGCGTAGAGGCGCTTGGTCAGACCTGGGTGCATCGTAGTTTTTTGATCCTCGGCTTCCTTTCGCTGATGATCATCGGCGGTCTGGTGCTTACCAGGCACATCGTGAACAAGGAACTGGCCTTAGCCCGTTTGAAGTCGGACTTCGTTTCCAACGTATCGCATGAGTTGCGCACGCCGCTCGCTTTGATTCGCTTGTACGCTGAGACACTCGAGCTGGGCCGCATCACAACCGGGGACAAGAAGCAACAGTACTACCGCATAATTCGTAAAGAGAGCGAGCGACTGACCGCCCTGATCAATAACATCCTGGATTTCTCGCGCATCGAAGCGGGACGAAAGGAATACGAGTTTCGCAATACCGACATTGCGGAGCTGGTTCGTAACACGCTCGAGTCTTATCGTTATCAGATCGAGCAACAGGGGTTCGCGTTTGAGGAAAACATTGACCCAAACCTGCCCGCGGTGCCGGTGGATCGTGAAGCGATCGCGCGGGCGCTGGTCAACCTGGTGAACAATGCGCTGAAGTATTCGCGGGATGAAAAGTTTTTGGGTGTGAAACTCTACCGCGAGAACGGCTTGGTGAAACTCGAAGTGGCTGACCACGGGATCGGGATCACGCGCCGCGATCAGTCAAAGATTTTTGAGAAGTTCTATCGCGCGGGAGATCCGCTCGTGCATAACACGAAGGGGAGCGGCCTGGGCCTGTCGCTGGTTCGTCACATTACCCAGGCTCACGGCGGAGAAATTGCGGTGGAAAGCACCCCCGGAAAAGGCAGTAGGTTTATTTTGTCGTTGCCGCTGACATCAGCCGTTCAACAGCCGGCGGTCTCTTAACCGGTAAGAGCTGATGCAGATTCAACGCAACGGCAGTTAGCTCCGAAGGAGCCGAATGTTTATAGCCAACGACGTTGCATTGGATCGAAGCTCCGTAGGAGCGAAATGCAATAGTCCGCAACTAACCAGGGCGCGAAATAGGAAACGTCGTCACCTTTCGCTCCTGCGGAGCCGCGGTTCTAATAGACATTCCGGTCTATAAACATTATGTCCCTCCGGGACTCGGGCCGAGGAAGGGAAGGCGCACATGAAAAGAAAAGCTGATCTCGAACAATCACTCGGCGGCTCCAACGGTAGTCGATCTGCCGAACCGAACGCCGCCCGGCAGACGCGCATACTGATCGTCGAGGACGAACCTGCCATGGTCGCCGGCCTGCGCGACAACTTCGAATACGAAGGCTACGACGTGATCAGCGCCGCCGACGGAATCGAAGGCCTCGACCGCGCCCTCGCTGATGATCCGGATCTCGTAGTCCTTGACGTAATGATGCCGCGTCTGAGCGGTCTCGACGTTTGTAAACAACTGAAGACCAGGAAACCCGCGCTGCCCATTATCATGCTCACCGCGCGCGGCCAGGAGATCGACAAAGTGGTGGGCCTGGAGCTCGGCGCCGATGATTACGTCACCAAGCCATTCTCCATTCGCGAACTGATGGCCCGCGTTAAGGCTGTGCTCAGACGAGCTTCGCCGCACGCCCCGGCAGCGGAGGTTTATCGATTCAGCGATGTCGAAATAAACGTGCGTAGCAACGAAGTGCTGCGCGCCGGGCAACCGGTCGAGCTGTCGGCGAAGGAGTTCGCCCTGCTCGCCTACTTCGTCTGTTGGACGCGGTGTGGGGTTATGAGAATTATCCGAACACGAGGACAGTGGACACACACATCGTCCATCTCAGGCAGAAACTGGAACCGAATCCTGAGGAGCCGCGGTTCATTCTGACGGTCCACGGCAGTGGCTACAAGTTTGTTGGTTAACGCAAGCTATTTGTTTTGCGTCTAGTAGGACAGACACTCTTGTTTGTCGGTTGAGAAATTAAATTTTCCATTTGTCATTTGACATTTTTCATTTGTCATTGGGCGACTCGTCGAGTCTCATTTGTCATTGGGTGACTCTTCGAGACCCTCCGAAGGTCTGAAAATGGAAAATGACAAATGAGAAATGACAAACGAAAATCTGCTTTTAGGTTTTAGAGGAAACTCTCCCATGAGCGCAGCACGATTACCAACAAGACAAGCAGTCGACATCCGTTCGCACCGGAGGCCTTCAGCCACGGCACGCCGCCAGGAGCTGGAGCTCAAGCTTACAGATCTGCAGCAGCACTACGCCGAACTACGCACCGAGATCTTTGAGGCCGCGCAGGTGCACCGTCGTCTGTGCGCGCCACGTCAGCTGCGTTTTGGAAACTTTGAAGTTGCGAGTGAGATCTTTGCGGTTCGTCACCTGCCCGGCGACTTCTTCACGGTCCAACAGCAGTTTGACGGCGTAGTTTTCGCGCTGGGAGATATCTGTGGCAAGGGTTTGGCGGCCGGAATGTGGACCACGCACCTGGTGGGGCTGCTGGGCGCCCGCATGGCCGTGAACACGACCCTCGAAGGCATCGTCGCCGGCGTCAACCGCGACATCTGTCTGCTGAAGTCGTTCATGCCGCTCGTCAGTTTGTTCATCGCCAAGCTCGATCCGAACACTGGCCTGGTTAAGTATTGTAGTGCCGGACATCCTCCCGCTTTTCTCTTGCGAGCGAATGGAGAATTGGAACTGCTGTCAGATGGCGGGATGGTATTGGGCGTGGTCGCTGCCGCTCCCTACGTTTGTGGTTCCTTCGTGCTCGGCGAAGGCGACATGTTAATGGTCTATTCGGATGGGATCACCGAATCGCAGAATGTTGCCGGTGAAGAGTTTGGCTACGGACGGCTTGAGGACCAACTGCGGCGCGCAGCCGGAGGTGCAGGCGACAAAAGAGCAGAGGTTGCCGGTGATAGCAGAGTGGAAACGGAAACGCCGGGGCCGCAAGCCCGTACTGCGGACGGCGTGCTCTTTTCCGTGTTGGGCGCCGTCCAGGATTTCGCCGCCGCTTGCCCACTCGTCGACGACATGTCCCTCGCCGTCATCTGTCGGCAGCCTGCGGAGCAGGCGACAGCATAAAGCCCGGGGTGAAGCGCAGCGAACCCCAGGATACGAGTCAAGAACAAGATTTCAAGCCCGCGAAAGCGGGCGGCAGCGTTAGCCTTAAGATCGTCGAGGCAATGAATTCGACAGTTCTAAAACGACCGCTCTGCCGGCCGCTATCGCGGGCTTGTGATTTTCTTGCTGATTCAACCTGGGGTTCGCTGCGCTTCACCCCAGGCTTTATGCTATCGCCTGCTCCGCAGGCTGGTTTTCCACTCCTGCTCCTGCCTTCTGCTTCTCACCGGCAGCGGTGTTTGCAGTGGTCCTTGCCTCGCTTGGCTGCGTCTTCACAGCTATGCCTTTCGTGCTTCAGCGGTATCGCTTTGCAGGCCCTCTTTTCCACTTTGTAAACATCATTGCAGTGGTCCTTACAGCGGTTGCCGGCCAGAGTTGTCGAACTCATGCCGATAAATGTTCCCAGACATAAAATGAATGCGAAACTCCATTGAAAAACCCTGGCTCTTCTTTGAAACGTGATACTTGAGTCCCCAGACCTGAGACTTGTCATCGCAATGCTCCTTTCGAGTAACGGCATTGGCACGCCCGCTACCATGTTGTTTATGTTTCGTCGCTGCCGGTCAGGGGATGTCCGACAAGTTTTTGGAGGAGACAGCGTTAGCATACTCCCTAGGCAGGTTGAGTTAAAGGGCAATGGGTTCTGGTCCAGTGGTCTCGCGAGACTGCGACCCGCACAGTCAAGTGATTTGCTGGGACCGCGGGCGTCCCGCCCGCAATGAGCGCGAAGCGCGAAAATGAATGGAGAAACAGCAGCTTGAAAACCTCCGTGCCTGCGGCGCGTTGCGGGCGGGACGCCCGCGGTCCCAGCAAATCTCTTGACTGGTTTCAATGTTCTTTAAGTATCTCGCAAAGCCGTGTGAAGTCTATATTCCCGCCTGAGACGATACATACCACTTTCCCGCCGCCGGCTTTGCCCGCTAAGGCGCACGCCAGCGCACAGGCTCCGGCACCCTCTGCGATTACGCGGTTGCGTTCAGCCATGAGTCGTATTGCAGATTTGACTTCCTCCAGTTCGGCAACAAGGGAACCAGCGATCAACCGTTGCGCGCGCTCGAGCATTTGCGGAAATACAATCTTCGAGCCGATACCATCGACGAACGAAGGTTGATAATCCACAACCTGCGGCGTTCCAGCCGCAAGTGAAGCGACGAGAGGCGCTGCCGTCGCCACTTCGGCCGCGTATATCTTGCACTTCGAATTCAAGGCGCGCATGGCGGCAGCAATGCCACAGGTAAGGCCGCCACCACCCCAGGGAACTACGACCGCATCAACCTCCGGGCAGTCTTCAATGATCTCGAGCGCAATTGTGCCGTTGCCGGCCATCACATTCAGATCGTCAAACGCATGGATGAAGGTTGCTTCGACACCGGGAAAGCTGCGCGTTTCAAAGGCCCGCCACCATTCTTCAAAGGGAACCTTTATCACTCGTCCGCCGAGTCGTTCGATAGCTTTGATCTTTGTATCCGGCGCGGTCTCGGGTGCGACCACCGAGCAGGGAACACCAAGTTCACGCGCGCGCCAGGCTACTCCCTGCGCCATGTTTCCGGCCGATGCAGTTAATACTCCGCGAGACAACGTCTCCGGCGTCAAGTGGCCCATGGCGTTTGTCGCCCCGCGGATTTTGAACGATCCGATGGGCTGAAGATTTTCGAGCTTAAGGTAAATCTCGGCTGGTGTTTCCGGGGCGTTAAGGCGAACGAGTGGCGTGCGTACAGCGGAACCCGCAATCATTCGTCGAGCGTCGTGGATGTCAGCAAGGGACGGGAGCATGTTGTTAGTGATCAGTGGCCAGTGATCAGTGAAAGCGTAAGTGCGGTCAAGTGATGTGCTGGGACCGGTCAAGTGATGTGCTGGGACCGGTCAAGTGATGTGCTGGGACCGCGGGCGTCCCGCGCGCCTGCGTACGATAGGCTCAAGCATCAGGAGGTGACGTTATGGTACGCGGGCGGGCGGGACGCCCGCGATCCCAGCAAGTCACTTGAGCGGTTCTAAGTGCCTGCTCCTCCCATGAAAAATGATAAATGGAAAATCTTCTTCAAAACTCAACCCACGAACCAACTTGCTTTTCCCCAGCTTTCTCGTACAGGTACTCCGCGGCGAAAAGATCCTCAATCGCAAGCCCCAAAGATTTGAACAAGGTAATCTCCTCGGGCGAGGTCCGGCCCGGTTTATCTCCTTTAAGAACCTCGCCAATTTCGGCGCGAATATGATCGGGGCCGATGAAACCGTCACGGACCGCGAGCAGGTAGTCGCCGGCTTCGTTGATGGTTGATTCACGGCGGTCCACAAACAAACTCGCTGCCGCCATCGTTTCGCTGTCGACCTCGCGCGCGTTTGGAGTGCTCGACCCTACCAGATTCAAGTGAGCGCCAGCTGAGATCCATTCGCGCCTCACAATGGGGTCGACGGCGGTAGTCGCAGTGACGATCAAGTCGGCGCCCTCTAAAACTTCCTCGACCGTTTCAACCGGTTCCAGCTCGAATAAAAAATCCGGCCTCATCTCTTCAGCAAACTTTTGCGCGTGTTCAAGGCGCCGGCTCACTATGCTGCAACGCGTGAGTGAGCGAACCTGAGACAAGGCCGTCAGATGCGAACGCGCTTGCACACCGGAACCGATGATTGCGAGCTTGCAGGCATCCGTCCGGGCGAGCAAGTCTGTCGCCACCGCTGAGACAGCGGCGGTACGAATGGCCGTGATCGCTGAGGCATTCATCATGGCCAGCAGCTCGCCGGTCTCCGCGCTAAAAAGCAGCACCGCTCCCTGGTGTGAATCCAAACCTTTCGCTGGATTTCCAGGGAATATACAAATTGCTTTTAACCCAAAGGCAGCTTGATGCGCAGAAGCGCCGGCAGACATGTAGGCCGGCATCAGTCCCATCAGACCCTTCGCGTCAGGCGGTCGGATAATTGTTCGCAACGGCTGATACGTTTCACCGGCGGCGAGCGCGATCAGGGCTGCACGCATACGAGCGATGCATTCTTTGATCGGAAGGAGTTCCAGGACTTCCGTATGACTCAGAACCAGGATTGCCATAGCGTTTCAGTCGGACTATTTGACTGAGCTGTTCATAACCCATCATGGTCAGCTAAGCAAATAGGTTGAAAGGACGGCGGGCTCTTTGGACGTAATGATTTCACAGCGTAGCCGTGACAGACAGTAGCCGGGGGCCACCCCCGGATCCAAGGTACCCACCAACAATTCGCCAGCGTCAGCGGGCGAGAGTCCTAAACGATTGAACGAATCTTCCAACGTCGTCTAGTCTATTCACAAACACATGTTTCAGTTAGAATCTCAATCATGACACGACGAGTACTCTTATATCCGGGTGAAGACGGTTTTGTTGTCGCCGAGGTTCCGAGTCTCCCCGGTTGCGTCAGCCAGGGAAGAACGCGCGAAGAGGCTCTCGACAACGTGCGTGAGGCAATCTCATTGCATGAAGAAGTTTTGCTCGAGCGTGGGGAGACGCTGCCCGAGGATCACGTGGAGTTGGTCGAGGTCGCTGCGTGAGTAAACTGCCCGTCATCTCGGGCGCAGATTGTGTGAAGGC
>WNFK01008997.1_pt3 | contig 11624 bp, 12 predicted proteins | sample 5400281 | NCBI WGS metagenome assembly WNFK01 (sample SAMN13153350, study PRJNA577476) | soil metagenome | isolation source: 20 cm soil on Douglas fir-dominated hillslope | place: USA:California | collected 2013-09-17
GAGCCACTCGGAGAGCGCGCGGTCCGGATCGCTCGGCGGCGGGCAGGCGTGCAGAAGCGCCGCCGCCATCTCCGAGGCGTCGCGAAAGCGGGCCTTCGGATTCTCCGCCGTGGCGCGCTCGATCACCGCGCGCAGCTCCGGGCCGGAGCCCACGTCCGCGGCAGCGGCGATCACGCGGCCGAGCGAGAAGATGTCCGCAGCCGGGCCGATCTTCTTCCCGCCCCGCGCCTGCTCCGGGGCCATGTAGCCCGGTTTGCCCTGCGGCCCTTCACCCCGCTTCTCCACCTCGGCGTTTCCGGCCGCGCGCGCCACGCCGAAGTCGCCCAAATAGACCGCGCCGGACCGCGAGAGGAGGATGTTGTCCGGAGCCACGTCGCGGTGGACGACGTGGAGCGGCTGGCCGTCACGGCCGATCGCGGTGTGCGCGGCGTGCAGCGCGTGCGCGACCTGCGCGCCGACGTGGGCCGCCAGCGACTGCGGCAGCGCCGCGTTCTGACGGCGGGCGAGCTTGAGCGCGCTGCGGAGCGAGACGCCGTCCACGAACTCGAGCACGAACACCGGCCCGTGCTCCTCGGTCTCCAGGTAGTCGGTGGCGGCCACGATCCCCGGGTGGCGCAGGGAGCCGACCACCCGGGCCTCGTCGGAGAGCATGGCCGCGACCCGCGGGTCTCCCCGGCGCTCCGGCGCCAGCATCTTGAGCACCACCCGCCTGCGGAACGCGCCGGCTCCTTCGAGCTCGGCGAGCCAGACTTCACCCATGCCCCCGAGTCCCAGCCGCTGCTCGAGAACATACCGCCCGCCGATCCGCTCGCCCGCCTGGAGCACGCCTCCTTGACACACCCCTTCCGATCCTTACTGTAACGCCGCACTGCGGCAGACCGCACCAGCGGCGAAAAGATTCAGGGGAGACAGTCGAAAAATGGCGAAAAAGATCATTGGAATCGACCTGGGCACGACGAACTCGGTGGTGGCGATCATGGAAGGCCGCGACCCCAAGGTGATCGAGAACGAGGAGGGCCACCGGCTCACCCCGTCGGTGGTCGGCTTCGGCAAGGACGGCGAGATCCTCGTCGGACAGGTCGCCCGCCGGCAGGCCATCACCAACCCGGAGAACACGGTCTATTCGATCAAGCGCTTCATGGGGCGCAAGTTCGAGGAGACCACCAGCGAGCAGAAGCGAGTCCCGTTCAAGGTCGTCAAGGGCGACAACGGGGACGCCAACGTCGAGATCCAAGGCAAGAAGTGGAGCCCTCCGGAGATCAGCGCGAAGGTCCTGCAGAAGCTGAAGCGGGCCGCCGAGAACTACCTGGGCGACACCGGGAGCGAGGCGGTGATCACCGTCCCCGCGTACTTCAACGACGCCCAGCGCCAGGCCACCAAGGACGCCGGCCGCATCGCCGGCCTGGAAGTGCGCCGCATCATCAACGAGCCCACCGCGGCGGCCCTCGCCTACGGCCTGGACAAGAAGAAGGACGAGGTGATCGCCGTGTTCGACTATCGTCGAGGTGGTCGCCACCAACGGCGACACGCACCTGGGCGGCGACGACATGGATCAGAAGATCATGGACTGGCTGATCCAGGAGTTCCGCACCGACACCGGGATCGACGTGTCGAAGGACAAGATGGTGCTGCAGCGCCTGAAGGAGGCCTCGGAGAAGGCGAAGATCGAGCTCTCCAGCACGATGGAGACGGAGATCAACCTGCCGTTCCTCACCGCCGATCAGACGGGCCCCAAGCACCTGGTGAAGCGCCTCAGCCGCGCCAAGTTCGAGCAGATGTGCGAGGACCTCTTCACGCGCGCGCTCGAGCCGACCAAGAAGTGCCTGGCCGACGCGAAGAAGAGCCCCAAGGAGATCGACGAGGTCATCCTGGTGGGCGGCGCCACGCGGGTGCCCAAGTTGCAGCAGATCGTCAAGGACTTCTTCGGCAAGGAGCCCAACCGCTCGGTCAACCCGGACGAGGTGGTGGCGATCGGCGCGGCGGTCCAGGGCGGCGTCCTCACCGGCGAGGTGAAGGACATCCTGCTGCTCGACGTCACCCCGCTCTCGCTCTCCATCGAGACGCTGGGCGGCGTGGCGACGCCCCTGATCCCGCGGAATACCACCATCCCGACCAAGAAGTCGGAGGTGTTCAGCACCGCGGGCGACGGGCAGACCAGCGTCGAGGTGCACGTGCTCCAGGGCGAGCGGCCGATGGCGCGCGACAACAAGACGCTCGGCCGCTTCCACCTCGACGGCATCCCCCCGGCTCCGCGCGGCGTGCCGCAGATCGAGGTGACCTTCGACATCGACGCGAACGGCATCGTGCACGTCGCCGCCAAGGACCGGGCCACCGGCAAGGAGAACAAGATCACCATCACCGCAAGCTCGGGTCTCTCCAGGGACGACATCGACAAGGCGGTGAAGGAGGCGCAGTCGCACGAGGCCGAGGACAAGCAGCGGCGCGAGGAGATCGAGATCCGCAACCGCGCCGACAACCTCGCCTACGCGACGGAGAAGTCGCTCAAGGACCTGGGCGACAAGATCCCCGCCGACACCAAGAGCGATCTGGAGTCCAAGGTGAAGGCCGTGCGCGACGCGCTCGCCGGCACGGACATCGACGCGGTGAAGAGCTCCACCGAGACGCTGATGCAGGCCTCGCACCGGATGGCCGAGCAGGCCTACAAGGCCGCCGGCGGCGCGCAGGGCGGCGCTGGCCCGTCGGGTCCCGAGGCGGGCGACCAGCCCGGCGGGCAGGCGGGCGGAGGCACCAAGAAGGACGACGTCGTGGATGCTGAATTCGAGGAGCAGAAGTAACGTCCGAGTTGCTCGCGGCGTCCCGAAATCCCCCCTTTCGTGGATGCTGCGCCGGAAGGCGGAACCCCTCCAACGGGTTCCGCCTTTCGTTTTGGTACCCGCCGCCCAGTACACTGAGTCCGTGTCGTTGAAGATCGCCACCTGGAACGTCAACGGCATCCGCGCCCGCGCCCCCGAGGTCCTGCAGTGGATCGAGCGCGAGTCCCCGGACATCCTCTGCCTCCAGGAGATCAAGGCTGCTCCCGAGCACGTCCCCGCCCCCCTCTGCGACCTGGCCGGCTACTGGTGCTTCTGGCATGGGCGCGGGGGCTACTCCGGCGTCTCCCTCCATCTGCGCAAGAGCACCTTCCCCGGCCGACCGGGTTTCACGCATCCGGAGTTCGACAGCGAGACGCGGATCGTCGCCGCCCGGCTCGGCGACCTGGTGGTCGCCTCGGTCTACGTGCCCAACGGCGGCAAGGACATGCCGGCGAAGATCCGCTTCCTGGAAGGTCTGGAGCGATTCGCGGCCTCCGCCCAGGCGGAGGGGCTGAAGCTCTTGCTCTGCGGCGACCTCAACGTCGCCCGCGAAGAGCGCGACGTCCATCCCAAGCTGCGGAAGGTGGACCAGATCGGGACCACTTCCCTCGAGCGGGAGCTGTTCGCGAAGATCCTCTCGCATGACCTCGTCGACCTGGCGCGGAAGTTCGCTCCGGACGACGACCGGCTCTTCACCTGGTGGGCGCCCTGGCGGAATCTCAAGTCGCGCAACATCGGGTGGCGCATCGACTACGTGCTCGCCAGCGCCGCGCTCGCGGAGAAGGCCACGGCTTGCGCCGGCTTCCGGGAATTCGGCACCAGCGACCACGGCCCCCTACAGGTCATTTTCGACCTGCTACCCCCGGCATACGAGGCCGCCCCGGAGCCGGTGCCCTCTGCCGTTCCGCCTCCACCGGGCCAGATCCCGCTCCTCTAGCGCCCGGTCGCGCACAGCGGCGGCGCGCGGCACACGCGCAGCCCCTTTCGACCTTCACGCGCGGAACTCTAGTGTTCTCTCCGTGTTCTGGCGAAAAACCTACGACCGCGCGAAGACGCTCGACTCCGCCGAGAAGGCCCGCTCCCGCGGCCGCGTGAAGAAGGCGATCCGCGGCTACCTCACGGTCCTGGAGCACGAGCCCGCCGATCACGTCGTCCGATCCAAGGTGGCCCCGCTCCTCGCCAGGGTCGGCCGCTGGGACGAATCGCGCAAGAACTTCGACCAGGCGGCCGACGGATATCTGAAGGTTGGATTCGCCCCCAAGGCAATCGCGGTCTGGACCGTCGCGGCGCAGACGTTCCCCGAGCAGGTCCAATACTGGGAGCGGATCGCCAACGAGCAGGTGAAGCGTGGCAAGCGGCAGGACGCGGTGATGGCCCTGCTCGAAGGCCGCTCGATGCTGCCCAAGAAGCGGCAGCGGCCGCTGGCGCTGATGCTCCTGCGGCAGGTGATCGAATTGGAGCCCGGACACGTCGACGCGACGCTGGATCTCGCCGACCTGCTCCGGCGCGACGGCGTCCGCGACGAGGCCAAGCGCCTGCTCGCGGGGCTCCTGGTCCGGATTGGCAAGGTCCGCAACCTGCGCCGCAGGGTGCGGTTCGCACAGTTCTGGGTCGAGCCCTCGATTCGCGGGGCGCTCGACTGGGCACTGGCCCGCTGACGGTTTCAACGAGAGAAGAAAGGGAGAACCCGATGGAGCGTCTTTACTTCTGGCCGACGAACCCCGCCGCGTCGATCTTCGCGCTCTGGGTTCTGTCCCAGGTCTTCCTCTACGCCGCCCGCGTGCCCATGCACCGGGCGCTGCGCGAGGTCGGCCGGCTGCTCGGCGGCGCCTTCCGCATCGGCGCGCGCTGGTGCCGCGGGATGGCCGCGACGGCCGCCAAGCGCGACCACGAGATGATCGTCGAAATGGGCAGGGGGGACACCGAAGCCAAGATCGGCCGCGAGTTCCACCGCATCGAGGGTGCGTTCGCCAAGGAGCTGGCGCGCTACCCCGACCTGCACCGCAAGCTCGACGACGTGGTCACCAAGATCGACGCCGACTTCCAGGAGTGCGCCACGGCCGCGCCGGCGGCGCCGGGCTGGAGCGAGGCGGTGGCCGCCGTCGCGAAGATGCCGCCCAGCCCGGACGGGATGGTGAAGAAGGTGCTGGAGGAGATCCAGAAGTCGGCGGTGTCGGGCGAGAAGAAGGCGCTGCAGGAGTTCCGCGAGGCGACCGCCAAGAAGCACAAGGTCCTCTCCAGCATGGCCCCGGCGTGGAAGGAGCTGCAGAAGATCGCCACCGAGGTCGCGCGAGCGGTCTCCGGCGCGCTGGAGGCCACCAAGCGGATCGGCGGCTTCATGACCTCGTACGAGAAGGTGCGCGCGGCCGACCAGAAGGCGACCCGCGCCCTGGGCTGGAACGCGACCCAGCTGTTCGTGGTCTCGCTGCTGGTGATGGCGGTGGCGATGGGCGGCGCCTTCGTGAACTTCAACCTGATCGCCCTGCCGATGAGCGAGCTGGTGCCCTCGGGCAACCGCATCGCCGGAATGCCGGTGGCGACGGTGGCGGCGCTGGTGGTGGTGCTGATGGAGATCGCGGCCGGCGTCTTCGCGATGGAGATGCTGGGCATCACCAGCTTCTTCCCCAAGCTCGAGCTCTTGCCGAAGTCGCGGCGCCGGATCATCCTGGTGGTGGCGCTGGGCGGCCTCTTCATGCTGGCCTGTATCGAAGCCTCGCTGGCGATCCTCCGCGAGCAGATCGTCGAGTCGTCCACCGCGCTGAAGGCGTCGCTGGCGGGAGTGAAGGAGCACGCGGTCGCGCAGACGGCGAGCTCGCGGATCCCGGTGGTCGGCCAGGCGGTGCTCGGCTTCATCCTCCCCTGGATCCTCGCCATGGTGGCGGTCCCGCTGGAGACGATGATCTCCACCGGCGGCCACATCGTGTTGAGCGCGGTCACCGGCCTGATGCACGGAGGCAGCATGCTCTGCCGCCTGGGCGGGCACGGCATGCGCTACCTCTTCGGGGCGGTCCGGCACGTGTACGACATCTACATCGTGATTCCGCTCCAGATCGAGCGGATGGTGGGAAACGGCAAGAACCCGGTGGCGGCAGGTGGCTTGCGAGGCCAGGAGGCGCGCCGATGAAGCGCGTCACCCTCCTCGCCGGCGCGCTGCTCGCCGCCTCCTGCTCGAGCGGCGCGCAGTACTCGCAGGCGATCGTCGCCCTGGTCGACGTCTCGGGCACCTACGCGGACCAGCGGCCCGAGGTGATCAACGTGATCCGCAGGGGCGTGCTGCCGCACCTCACCCCGGGCGACACGCTGGTGGTGATCCGGATCGACAGCGAGAGCTACAAGAAGGACAACGTCGAGGCCAGCATGACGCTCGACGTCCGTCCTTCGAAAGCCAACGCCCAGAAGCTCCAGCTGGCCAGCGCGCTGGACGACTTCAGCCACAAGCCGATGCGCGCCGCGCACACCGACATCAGCGGCGCCATGATGCTGGGGGCCGAATACCTGAGGGAGAGCAACGCCGGCCGCCGCACGATGGTGATCTTCAGCGACATGGAGGAAGACCTGCCCCGGGGCGTGAAGCGGGACATGGCGGCGGACGAGCTGAAGGGCGTGCGGGTGCTGGCGATGAACGTGAAGCGGCTCGGGCACGACAATGCCAACCCGACCGCGTACCGGGCGCGGCTCTCGAACTGGGAGAAGCAGCTGACCCGGCACGGGGCCCGCGAGTTCAAGGGGGTCCTGGAGCCGGAGAAGCTCGCCGACCTGCTCGAAGAAGGGTGAGGCGGCTATCGAGGACCGTCCGGCTCCGAGCCCGTCCGCTTCGCGTCGGGCGAGACGCCCGAGCCGATCGGCTTCGGGCTCCGGTTGATGTCCGGAGGCGAATCCGCCGGACGATCGAACGAGCCTTTCTTGTTCGGTCGTCGCTTCTGCGCGGCGGATCGGGCACGGCCCTGCTCGCGCCCGGGGCGATCGGCGCCCTCCTCGATCCCGGTGCCGCCGCGAGGGCCTTGGTCGGTGCGGCCCCCGGCCAGGCCGTTTGCCTCGCCGCCCTCGATCCCCGGGGCCGGCGGCCCGGTGCGCTCCTCTCCGCCCGCGGTCGCGCCGCTCGACCCGCGCTGCGCGTCACCGGCGGCCCGGTTCGCCTCGGTCGAGGTCAGAGCGGAGCCGCGCTGTCCACTGTTGGAAGGAGGGTCGGCCGCCAGCCCGACCAGGAGCGCGAGTGCGGCGGGGATCGTCATGCCCCGAAGCCAGGCACCCGCCGCCGCGCCTACCGGATCTTTTTCGGCGGCTCCAAGAAACCGCCCGGCTGGCTGCTCTCCCCGGTGGCCGGCGCGTCGAACAGCTCGCTCCGCTGGGGTGGGGCGGCGCCCAGCTTGGCGCGCAAGTCGGCGTCGAGCGCCAGGATGATCGACTCGAGCCGCTGCACGCGGGCTTCCAGGGCCTGGCCGGAGGTCTTCCGCATCTCCGCGTCGAGCTGGAGCTCCTTGTCCTTCAGCTTGAACCACTTGAAGGTGAACACCAGCGCCACCGGGAACCCGAACGTGACGATGATGGCGACGATCGGGATCAGCATCTCGAGCATGGCCGAGTTCATGATCCCGTAGCGTACGCACGGCTGCCGCGCCTTTTTCAAGCTCGGGCCCGCCGGCCCCGAAAAGACGCGCCCCGAGCTCGCACTCGAGGGCACGCCAACCAACCGACCCATCCGCCGGCTTATTGCAGCTTGTCGGCCCGCTGATCGAGGCGCTCGCCGCGCTCCTCGCGGCGCTCCCCTTGCCGCTGCATGCGCTCGCCCTGCCGCTCCATCCGCTCGCCGCGCCGGTTCTCGTGGGCGGCCTGGCGGTCCAGCGCGTTCGCCACCGCCTCGTGCCCTTCGGACCGGATCTCGGCGGCCTTGGCCTTCTTCGCGGCGGCCTTCTGCTGCAGCTTCTCGCCGCGCTGCTCACGGCGCTCGCCGTGGCGCTCGCGCCGCTCGCCGGTCTTCTTGAAGTGCTCCGCGCGGCGCTCCATCTTGTCGGCTCGATCGGCGCGGGCCGCCGAAGGAATACAGAGGAGAACCACCACCAATCCGCTCAGCAAAGTCTTCATCGTGTCCCTCCCGGGGTTCTCTTGATTGAACCCGGGACACGAAGGAGGAGTAAAGGCGACCTCAGCCGGAAGCGCGGGTGGGTTCGCGCCGCAGATGTCGCCGTTCCTCGGCTCTTGGGAGCAAGGAGAGCATGCGCGCCCGCTCGTCCGGATCGCCTGCCATTGCCAGTGACGCCTTGGCGGCGAACAGGTCGAAGAAGACCCGCAGCGCTCCCTGCGCCTCGAGGAGCTGCGCCTGCTCGTCGGAGACGGTGGACGGCTCGCCCGCGATCTCTCCCAGCTCGCGCACCAGGTCCTGCAGGGTCTGCACGTCCTCGGGGAGCAAGCCGATGTCCGCGCGCATCTCGCGGTGGGTCTCCAGGGCGGCCAGGATGCGGGTGAGCGCCCGGGCCACATGGGCCGGCTGGCGGGCGGAGAAGGGATCGCCCAGGCCGAAGTCGCGCGCCACGCGCCTCCCCTCGGCGCTGCGCGCGACGCGCAGCACCGCGGTCCGCACCGCTTGCGCCGTGGCCGCCGCGTCCGCCAGGAGCTCCGCCGCCTCCGGAGAACGGGCGCGCGCGCTCAGCGCCGCGGCGGGCAACGCCTGCAGGTGGTCCTCGATCTCGCGGGCCAGCAGCAGGGCGGCCTCGCAATAGGCGCCGTTCAAGCCCCGCCGCGCGAGCTCCGCCGCGTGGTCTTCGATGCCCTTCACCACGGCGCGGGCGGCCTGCGCGTCGGCGAGCGGGTCGGAGCGGCAGAGAGTGGCTCCGTCCGCGTTGCGAACCGCGCGCGCGACCAGATCGGAGCGCGCCTCGGACGCGGAGCGTGCGGAAGCCTTCGCCGGAAGTGTCGGGTTCTTTCGGGCCATCGCGGCCCTCCGGTCTCGGATTGGCGGCTGCTGGAGAAGCTGGGAGTGGACTGCAGGGCAACTGTCCCGCAAACGAACGCGATTGGCAATCCCCGCCTCTGCCGGTCTGTCCAGCAGGCACCTCGCGCCTCCGCCGGCGTCGCGATAGGTTTGGGCCCGATGCTGCACGTCGCCAACGGCGATCACGCGCTCTCCGTGCTCCGGGCCGCCGGCCTGCCCGGGGAGGTGATCGCCTGGTCGGACGTCCTCGACCAGGGTCCGATAAAGGGCGAGGCGGGGACGGAGGAATTCCGCGAGAATCGGGCCCGGTGGCTGTCGGAGAACGGCGCCGGCGACCTGGAGGAGGTCCGCTCGCAGCTGGAGGCGTGGGACCGGGGTCTGCGGGCGAACGCCGACGAGGTGGTGCTCTGGTTCGAGGCCGACCTCACCTGCCAGCTCGCCCTGCTCCACCACCTGGTCCTGATCGACGCCGCCGCCGTGGTCACGCAGGATCCCATCCCCAATCAAGCCGATCCCGGGTCCTTGCTCGGCACCCGGAAGCGGTACGATCGCGCGCAGGCCCGCAAGGCCTGGGACGCGGTCGCCTCAGCGGATCCGCGATCGCTGCAGTCCCTCGATCTGTCCGGGCTCCCCCAGCAGATGGGGCCCGCCCTGTTCCGCTTGGTGGAAGAGCTTCCCGAGCTCGGCAGCGGCCTGTCGCGGACCGAGCGCGCCGTGCTGGAAGAGGAGGGCTCGTTCCCCCGCGTGCAGGCGCGTGAGCCCGTTCCCTGGGTCACCGACCTCTTCTTCGTCCGGACGGTGACCGAGCTGCACGAGGCCGGGATGTTCGACGAGCCGGCGCGGACGGAATGCCTGGCGGGCAACCTCGACTACCGTGCCCGGGCAATGGACCGCTGGGTGGGCGGCGTCCTGCTGCGGAGCACCGCTTGCTACCGGCGGGATGGATCGCGCATCGTGGCGCCGCGATGAACGGATGTCGCCGCCTGGACTTCTGGCTGCCGGACCGGTTGACCGGTCGGGCGTTGTTCGGTGATTGGGTGCGATAACCGCCCTCCGGGCCTTGACCGGGAAGGACGGTTCCGGGAGCATGCGCGCGGGGGTCCGGCCGCGCCCAGAGGGGGCCTCAGCCGATGCGCACGCAGGTGGGAATCGTCGGAGCAGGGCCGGCCGGGCTCTTGCTCTCCCATCTGCTCCACCTGGAAGGCATCGCCTCGGTGGTGCTGGAGTCGCGCAGCAGGGAGGAGATCGAGTCGACCATCCGCGCCGGCGTCCTGGAACAGGGAACGGTGGACCTGCTCGACCGCACCGGGGTGGGAGCGCGGATGCGGCGCGAGGGAGCCATCCACCACGGCATCAACCTGCGCTTCGCGGGGCGCACCCACCGCATCGACCTCCGCGGGCTGACCGGCGGCCGCTCGATCATGCTCTACGCCCAGCACGAGGTGATCAAGGATCTGGTGCAGGCGCGCCTGCTGGCCGGAGGGGAGATCCAGTTCGAGGCCGAAGGCGTGGGGATCGAGGGAATCGACGGCAGGAGCCCGCGGATCCGCTACCGCAAGGACGGCCAGGAGCTGGAGGTGACCTGCGACTTCGTCGCCGGCTGCGACGGCTTCCACGGGGTCTCGCGCGCCGCGATCCCTGGGGCCGCGCGCAGCGAATACCAGCATCTCTACCCCTTCGGATGGTTTGGCATCCTCACCCGCGCTCCGCCTTCCAGCGACGAGCTGATCTACGCGCGCCACGAGCGCGGCTTCGCGCTGGTCAGCACCCGCTCGCCGCAGATCCAGCGTCTCTACTTCCAGTGCGACCCGCAAGACGACGAGGCGGGCTGGTCGGACGCGCGCATCTGGGAGGAGATGCACGCGCGCCTGGAGAACGTCGAAGGCTGGCGGCTGAGCGAAGGCCCGATCCTCCAGAAGGGCATCGTCGCCCTGCGGAGCTTCATGGTGGAGCCGATGCAGCACGGCCGCCTCTTCCTCGCGGGCGACGCGGCCCACATCGTCCCCGCGACCGGCGCCAAGGGCCTGAACCTCGCGGCCGCGGACGTGCTGGTGCTGTCCCGCGCCTTGGCGGAGTTCTTCCGCTCGGGGAAGACCGAGCTGCTCGACCGGTATTCGGCCACCTGCCTGCGGCGGGCCTGGCGCGCCCAGCGCTTCTCGCGCTGGATGACCGCGCTCACCCACCGCGACCAGACCGACGACGCGTTCACCCGCCAGCTGCAGCTCGCCGAGCTGGAGTACCTGACCAGCTCCCGCGCGGCCTCCACTGCCCTGGCGGAGAACTACGTCGGCCTGCCGATCGAGTGAGCGACTCCGGACAAGCCGGTGCGGACGAAGAGCTGGGCGACGTCCCCGGCACCCTGCTGCAGTGCGGGAAGGAAGCGGGCCTCCATCTCGCGCCGGCTGATGCGGGCCGCCTGGGCGCTCGCGTTCATCGCCGCGATCACCGTACCGCTCGCGGCCCGCACCGGCACCGCGATCGATCGCAGCCCGATCTCCAGCTCCTGGTCGACCAGGGCGTAGCCCTTCTCCAGCACCTGCTCGAGGATCCTCCGCAGCGCGTCGCGCGAGGTGACCGTCTTCTCGGTGATCGGCTTGAGCCGCGCGCGACCGAGGAACTCGTCGAGCTCGTTGCGCGGGAGCTGCGCGAGCAGCACCCGGCCCATCGAGGTGCAGTAGGCCGGCAGCCGGCTGCCGACGTTGAGCGTCACCGACATGATCCGCCGGGTGGCGGCGCGCGCGATGTAGACGATCTCGTCCTCGTCCAGCGCGGCCGCCGAGCTCGATTCGTGCAAGCGCTCGCTCACCCGCTCCAGCACCGGCTGCAGGGTGGTGGCGATCGGCGTGGAGGACATGAACGCGTACCCGAGCGCGAGGATCTTG
>WNFK01165824.1_pt4 | contig 11624 bp, 9 predicted proteins | sample 5400281 | NCBI WGS metagenome assembly WNFK01 (sample SAMN13153350, study PRJNA577476) | soil metagenome | isolation source: 20 cm soil on Douglas fir-dominated hillslope | place: USA:California | collected 2013-09-17
GTGTTCATCGGGGTGTGGTCCACCGGGATCGCGGGCAGCGTCTCGACGCCCCACACCACCTCGACCTGGTAGCCGTTGGGCTCGCGCAGGCGCACCCGCCGGCCGCCGCCCGGCCCGTCGATGGCCTCGACCGCGGACGCGCCCGGCGTCGCGGCCACGCGCGCCAGGTCACCCTCGGCCGCCGCGTGGTAGGCGAAGCCCACGAAGCCGGCGTCGTCCGCCTGCTCGGTGACGTGGATGTGGTGCATCGGGTCGGTCCCGCGCATGTAGAGCGCCTTCGGCGTCCGCGCCGCGCGGGTGAGCCCGAAGTGGGTGAGGAACTCCTCCTGCGCGTCGAGGTCGGGCGCGCGCAGCCGCACCCAGGCCAGGTCTCGCACTTTGATGATCGCCATGGTCTCTCTCCTTAGCCTGCGAAGGTGAAGCGCGGATCGGCGGCGGGAATCTCCACCTCCGGCAGCTTCAGCTCGCGGCGCACGATGTTCGCGCCCAGGTTGATGGCCACGCTCTTGTAGAACGCGATGCGGCGGGCCAGGCCTTCCCGGCCGAAGCCGCAGTCGGTGCTGAGGATCAGCCGCTCCGGCGGCACGTACTCCAGCGCCTTGCGGATGAGATTCGCCACCACCTCGGGCGGCTCCACCGCCGCGGTGGAGTGGTTCACCACCCCGATCGCGATCTTCTTGTCGGTGCGGTGACGGCCGAGCAGCGGCAGGTCCCGCCCGTTGGTGGACGCGCACTCGAGCGTGAGCACGTCGGCGTTGGTGGCGAGCAGGTACGGCAGCGACCGCTCGTAGGAGGGCCGCTCCCAGTGCAGCGGCTGCTGGTTCGGATTGCCCCAGCAGGTGTGCAGCCAGATCTCGGTGTCGACCCCCGCGATCTCCCGGTTCACCGACTCGGTGTAGAACTCGAGATCCTTGTCGGACGCGCCGATGGCGCCGGCGATATGGTGCTGAGGCTCCTCCACCTGGATGACCCGGCAGCCCGCGGCCGCGACCTCCTTGAGCTCCGCGTTGAAGATGTCGGCCAGGGCCAGGATCACGTCGCGATCCGAGCCGTAGTGGCGATCCACCAGCATCTTGGCGAGCGACTGGGCGGTGATCGCGCCGAACTTCACCGGCTTGTTCGCGAGCCGCTGCGCGGTCTTGAAGAGGGCCGCGTACTGGAGCGCGCCGCCCGCGAGCTTTCCCCCCACCACCGCGGGCTGGTAGGCCTCCATCACCTCGTAGAGGATGTGGCCGGGCCGCAGCGATTTCCAGCCGCCGCCGGTGGAGCGGTCCTGGGCCCCGGTGATGCCGCCCAGCCGCTCGATCACGTAGTAGAACCACGACTTGCCACCGACCGTGAGGTCGAAGCGGGAGTCGCCGTCGGTCACGAAGTCGAGCCCGGCCATCTCCTGCTCGCGCACCAGGCAGGCCACCGCGTCGAGATACTGCTCGCGGAAGCGGGAATCGCCGAGCGCGTCCTTGAAGCCCCGCCCGCGCAGCTCCTCGGTGAACCAGTGCGGGCGGGGGTAGGAGCCGGTGATGGTGGTGGGCAACACGAGATCGCGGGTGGCGTTCAGCATGGGCCCGACTGTGCTAGCTCGACGGAACCCTGTCAAGCCCGCGCCGGTTGACAAATCAGAGGGCCGTCCCTAGTGTAGCGGCGCGACCACCCGTTCCCCCTCACCGAAGAGGAGGCGTTCATGCAGAGGCGACAGTTCCTGGCGGCGATGAGCGGGGCGGCGGCCGCCGCCGTCCGACCCTCCCGAGTCCGCGCCGCGGAGCCGATCCGGATCGGCTACTTCGGTCCGCTGACCGGCAACTTCTCCCAGACCGGCAAGGACATGACCGACGGCTTCAATCTCTTCTGGGAAGAGGTGGGCAACAAGGTCGCGGGCCGCGAGGTGAAGGTCATCGTGGAGGACTCCGACCCCGAGCCCACCGGCGCCCTCACCAAGGTGCGGCGCCTGGTCGAGCAGGAGAAGGTGCACACGATCGCGGGCGGGCTCCTGGCCGCCACCGGCTACGCGATCGTGCCCTACGTCGAGCAGAACAAGATCCCGACGGTGTACCCGATCACCGCGCCCGACGACATCACCCAGCGCAAGCCGGTGCGCTGGATCGTGCGCACCTCGGCCTCGGGAAGCCAGATGACCCATCCGCTCGGGGACTACGCTTACAAGCAGCTCAAGCTGCGGCGGATGGCGACGATCAGCATGGACTACGCGTTCGGCTGGGAGACCAACGCGGGCTTCCAGCGCGTGTTCGAGGATCAGGGCGGCAAGGTGGTGCAGCGGATCTGGACGCCGCTCAACATCCAGGACTACGCGCCGTTCCTCGCCTCGCTCAAGAAAGACATCGACGGCGTCTACGCCTGCCACACCGGGGGTCTGTCGCCCCGTTTCATCAAGACCTGGAGCGACGCCGGGCTCAAGGACAAGATCACGCTCGTCGGGGTCGGCACCCTCACCGACGAGAACGTGCTCAAGGCCATGGGCGACGAGGCGATCGGAGTGATCACCTCGCTACACTACAGCTCCGCGCTCGACAGCCCGGCCAACAAGAAGTTCTCCGCCGCCTACGAGAAGCGCTTCGGCCGCAGCACCTCGCTCTACTCCGCCCAGGGCTACACCGGCGCCCGCTTCTACTACGAAGCGCTCAAGGCGATCAACGGCGAGGCCGAGAACAAAGAAAAGTTCGTCGCGGCGCTCCGTCAGGTGGCGATCAACGACGACCCGCGCGGCCCCATGAAGATGGACGAGCTGAACAATCCCATCCAGAACGTCTACGTCCGCAAGGTCGAGCGGGTGGGCGGCAAGCTCCAGAACACGGTGGTGCACACCTACCCGAACGTCTCGCAATTCTGGACCTACAAGCAGGACGAGTACCTCAAGGCCCCGGCCTACGACCGCAACACCCCCCCATGCAAGTTCTGTGAATAGCGCCCGAGGAGGCCTATGACGAGATCCCTGACCTGGAGCACGCTCGCCCTCGTCCTGCTCGCGCTCACCGCGACCGGCGCCTCCACCCCCGCCCCGGCCGCCGCGCAGGCGAAGCCGATCGTGTGGAACCTTCCGCACATCTCGGCGCCGACCTACTACCACACGGTCAACTACACCGCCTTCGGCAACAAGGTGAAGGAGAAGTCGGGCGGGCGCATGGAGATCCGCTTCCACGCGGCCTCCTCGCTCTACCCGGGGCCCGAGCTGATCCCCGCGGTGCTCGACGGCCGCGCCGAGATCGCGCCGGTCCTGGCCTCCTATCTCACCGACGTCCTGCTGGAGATGGGCCCGCTCGAGCTGCCGTTCATGACCAGCAGCATGGAGGAGCACAAGAAGGCCGCCTTCCAGATGCGCGGCTTCTACGGCGAGATGCTGGCCAAGAAGGGCCTCAAGCTCATCGCGATGAGCACGTGGCCCTCGCAGCAGATCTTCTCCTCCGCGCCGATCCGGACGGTGGCGGACTGGAAGGGCAAGAAGATCCGCGTCTACGGGGCCGATTCCGCGAACCTCACCCGGATCCTCGGCGGCGCGCCGGTCAACATCGCCTTCGGCGAGGTCTACTCCGCGCTCGAGAAGAAGACGGTGGACGGGGCCATGACCTCCGCCACCAACGCGGAGCCGATGAAGTTCTTCGAGGTCGCGAAGTACGTGGACTACTGGGCCGATCTCCAGCAGGTCGTGCTCGACGCGGTCAAGGAGACCAACCTCGAGGAGAAGGAGTGGAGCGACGCGATCGCGTTCGACGAGCGGGTGCGCAAGCGCCTGCCCGAGCTCGGCATGACGATCGTGGATCCGCCCAAGGAGGAGCTGGCCAAGGCGCGCCAGGCCGCCAAGGCCGCCTGGGACACCTGGCTCACCCGCACCGGCGCCGACGGCAAGCGCGGCCTCGAGATGGCGCTGAAGGCCCTCGGCCGCTGACCGGACTCCCTTCCCCACCCTCTCCCCGTCGAGGGGAGAGGGTGGGGTGAGGGGGCCCGCTCCCTCATCCGCCTCACAGGAGCCGCCACCATGAAATTGCCCCGCATCGGCCTGACCAGCGCGCTCGTCCTCGCCTTGGCCGTGCTCGCGACGAGCCCGGCCGCCGCCGCGGAGACCATCCGCATCGGCTTCATGGGCCCGCTCACCGGGATCTTCGCGCAGGCGGGCAAGGACATGCTCGACGGGCTCAAGATGTCGCTCGAGCAGGTCAACTACCAGGCGGGCGGGCGCAAGATCGAGCTGATCGAGGAAGACACCGAGGGCAACGCGGCCACCGCGATCGCGAAGTACCGCAAGCTGGTGGACCACGACAAGATCCACGTGATGACCGGCATCCTGCTCGTCAACGTCGGCAACGGCCTGGTGCCGCTGATCGAGCGCGACCGGCTGCCCACCCTGTTCCTCACCACCCCGGACGACCTCACCAAGCGCAAGGTCGCCAAGTGGATCCTCCGCTCCAACTTCTCGGCGAGCCAGATCATGCACCCGCTCGGCGACTACGCGGCGCGGACCCTCAAGTACCGCCGCGTGGCCACCATCGCGATGGACAACGGCTTCGGCCACGAGGAGGCGGGCGGCTTCCAGCGCGTCTTCGAGGACGCGGGCGGCAAGGTGGTCCAGAAGATCTGGGTGCCGCTCAACGTGCTCGACTTCGCCCCGTACCTCTCGCAGGTGGCCAAGGACGTGGACGCGGTCTGCGCGGTGTTCGTGGCCGGCCAGGCGGTGCGGTTCGTGAAGCAGTACGGCGAGTCCGGGCTCAAGGAGAAGGCCCCGCTCATCGGCACCGGGGTCATGATCGACGAGAGCGCGCTGCGGGGCATGGGCGACGAGGCGGTCGGCGTGGTGGGGTCGCTCCTCTGGAGCCCGACGCTCCAGAACCCGGCGAACCAGACCTTCATGAAGATGGCCGAGGCCAAGCTCGGACGGACGCCCGCCTACTTCCACGCCATCATGTACAGCTCGGGGCGCTGGATCACCGAGGCCGCCAATGCCCTGAAAGGCCAGGTCGAGGACCGCGAGAAGCTCGTCGCGGCCATCCGGCGGGCCATCGAGACCACGCCGGATCCGCGCGGGCCCATCAAGCTCGACGAGTGGGGCAATCCCACCGAGAACGTCTACATGCTGCGGGTCGAGAAGGTGGGCGGCAAGCTCGTCACGACCGTGATCCACACCTACCCGGCGGTCTCGCAGTTCTGGACCTACAAGCCGGAGGAGTTCCTCAAGACCCCGCCCTACACGCGCGACTATCCCCCCGCCAAGCCCTGAGCGCGGGCTCCATGCGCTTCGGGTTCTTCTTCTGGCCGTACACGCCGGAGTACACCGCGCGCCTGGCGCGGCGGGGCGAGGAACTGGGCTTCGACCTGGTCGGCATCGCCGACACCCCGGGCAACGCGCTGGATCCGTGGGTCGCCATGACCCTGGCCGCCGCCGCGACGTCGCGGGTGGCGCTGGCCACCTGCGTCACCAACCTCGTCACGCGCCATCCGTCGATCACCGCCTCGGCGGCGGCCTCGGTGGACGCGGCGGCCGGCGGCCGGACCATTCTGGGCGTGGGCGCGGGCCATAGCGGCGTCACCAACGTGGGCGGCACGCCCAGCCGCCCCGCGGATCTCCGCGAGGGGCTCACGTTCCTGAAGACGGCGCTCGGCGGGGCGCCGGCCACGTGGCGGGGTGCTCCCACGCACCTCTCGTGGATCAAGCGCGCGGTGCCCGTCTACGCAGCCGCCTCCGGTCCGGCGGCGCTCCGCGCGGTCGGCGCGGCGGCCGACGGCGCCTTCGTCAATTATGGGCTCGGTCCGGAGCACGTCCGCCGCGTGCGCGAGCTGATCGCCGAGGGCGCGGCCGGCGCGGGCCGGCCGGCGAGCGCGATCGACGTCTGGTCCATCGCCTGCCTCGACGTGGCCGAGCGGCGCGAGGACGCGCTCGAGAAGCTCGGCAACATCCTGGGGTTCGTGGCCGCCTACATCCTCGGCCCGGATGCGGCCGGCCGCGGGGTGCCGCCCGAGCTCGTGCCCGCGGTCCACGAGCTACGGGCCACCTACACCACGCGCCGGCACGACATGGACCCGGCGCTCACGAAGCGCCTCGGCCTCTTCGACTACCTGCGCGGCCGCCTCGCCATCGCGGGCACGCCGGAGGACTGCGTCGCCCAGGTGCGCGCCGCCGAGGCGGCCGGGGTGACCCAGCTCATGTTCACGGTGAGCCTCGCCGCCGATCCCGAGCGGACCGTGGAGCTGTTCGGCCGCACCGTGCTGCCGCGCTTCGCCCGCGGCTGATCCAGTACAATACGCGCCATGCGCGTCGGCATCTCCATCGACCCCCCGCTCGCCACCATCCCCGCGCTCCTCCAGGCGGAGGGCGTGGACGTCTACCAGACCGTCCTTCGCGATCCCGGCCGCTTCGGCAACTACGGCGTCCCCGAGCCGGCCGACCGCGCCGCGCTGGTCGAGGGGCTCCGCGGCCGCCCGGTCTGGGGGGTGGCCCACGGCTCGCTGCTCGTCAACCTGGCCAGCCCGGAAGGCCGCATCCGCAACTCGTCGGTCTCGAGCCTGCTCGCCGACCTCAAGGTGGCGGCCGAGGTCGGCCTCGACGCGGTGTGCTTCCACGTGGGCTACGCCAAGGGGCATCCGAGCGCGGACGCCGCGCTGATCCTCGCCACCCGCAAGCTCGGCGAGATGATCGCGCGCATGCCCGCGGGCCCGCGGCTCCTGATCGAGAACTCCTGCGAGGGCAGCGAGCTCGGGCAGACCATTCCCGAGCTGGCGCGGCTGATCCGCGACGTGGGCGCTCCGCCCGAGCAGCTCGGCCTGCTCATCGACACGTGCCACCTGCACGCGGCCGGCTTCGATCTCGCGGGCCCGGACTCGGGCCAGCGCTTGGCCGACGCGCTCGCCGCCGAGCACGTGCTCGAGCGCGTCGTCGCGTTTCACCTGAACGATTCGCAGCTCGAGTGCGGCGCGCACCGGGATCGCCACGCGATCCCCGGCGCGGGCACCATCGGCGACGGGGTGGCGTCGGTGGCGAGCCATCCGGCGTTCGCGACGCTGCCCGGCGTGATCGAGCTCTCGGTGGAAGACGCGCGCCAGGGGCTCGCCTTCCTGCGCGAGCGCGGGGCGACCGCCGGCTGAGCGGCGGAAGGATTTGCGTATTCTGCCGTTGGCCAGCCGGTAGAGGCCGCCCACCTACTCTGGGTAGCCGGGTTCCCACCAGGAATTGCACGTCCAGGCCGGGCCGCCGCTAACTCTCCGATTTCGGGTCTTTCCTCGGAGTGGCCCGGGCCTTGCCTCTATCCGGCGCCATGGAGACCTATTTTTCACCACCCCCGATGAAGGCGCCCCCAGCCGTACCCGGCCAGCACCAGCGCACCCGGCGCATCAATCGCCGGGCCAACGTCACGTGGACCGTCTTTGCGCGCGTCCGGGGACAGCGGCTCCGCTTCCACACCGTGGACGTCAGCGCGCGGGGCGCGAAGCTCCGGCCCCGGGGCGAGCTCCAGCCCGGCCAGTCGCTGGCCCTGCAGTTCGTCAAGCCGAACGGGAAACCGGTTCGCGTGGCCGCGATGGTGTGGCGCGTGGACACGGACGGCGTCGGCGTGTTCTTCCTGGGCAGCGAGTCGGAAGGCCTGATGGGCTAGCGTCGCTGAGGTAAGATTGCGGGGCCGCCGTCAGCGTCGGCGGCCCATGACCACCACCCGCGCATCGTTCCTCGCCGCGCGCACGCGCTCGGCACCCGAGGGCTTCGGCCGGCCGTCGCCTCTGGCGGCGAGGTTCACGAGGTTGGCGATCTCCCGCTCGAGCTTCGCGACCTCCTTGGTGACGTTGCTGGGGGCATGACGTCTGGAGCCACACCGTCACCACCCGGGAGAAGGCGCAGGCCTTCTCCGCCGGGCCCGCGGTTCGCCACAATGTCGATGGCCGCGGCACGGGCTATCTCGGCGAGGGGCGATTCCGGGCCGCCAGCGGCGAGATCTGGTCCGACCCGAGGGGGATCTGATGGACACGTCCTATTTCTACGCGCTCGATCCGAAATGCGGCCGGAGGGTCTCAGCTCGCGCATTCGGCAAGGTCGCGATGCGTTCCCTAGCTGATCCGGATCATCGCTAGCTGGTCACGCAGCCATAGGCCAGCCGGCACGCGCAGTCGCTCACGTATTCGGTCGTGGGGGGGGTCATGACTCCTCTTTCATGGTCACGATCAGCGCGGGCGCCGCCCAGCCTGGATCGCTTGCCAGACGCGTTCGGGCGTCGCCGGCATCTCGATATGCTCGACGCCCAGTTCGGCCAGCGCGTCGCAGATCGCGTTCACCACCGCGCCGAGCGCGGGCGTGGTTCCGCCCTCGCCGCCGCCGCGGAGCCCGAGCGGGTTCGAGGTCGACTCGACCTCGCTGATCTCGGTGGCGAACGACGGGAGCAGGTCGGCGCGCGGCATCGCGTAGTCCATGAAGGTGGCGGCGCGGAGCTGGCCCGACTCCGGGTCGTAGTCGGAGAGCTCCCAGAGCGCCTGGCCGACTCCCTGCGCGATGCCGCCGTGGGTCTGGCCGTGCACGATCAACGGGTTGATGGCGCGCCCCACGTCGTCCACGCTGCTATAGCGCACGATCTCGACCGCGCCGGTCTCCGGATCGACCTCGACCTCGCACACCGCGGAGCCGTAGGGGAAGGACGGCGTGCTCACCGTCTCGTCGCACTCGCCCTCGAGGGGGCCGCGCAGGTCGGCCGGCGCGTCGTCCCGGAGCGCGGCGACCGCGACCGCGAAGAGATCGACCGCGCGGTCCGTCCCGCGGACGCCGAAGCGCCGCTCGGCGAACTCCACGTCCTCCACCGCGGATTCCAGGAGCCACGCCGCGAGCCGGGCCCCACGCTCCACGAGCCGGTCGGAGGCCTTGGCCATCACCACGCCGCCCAGGCGCATGGAGCGGCCGGAGTGCGAGCCGCCGCCGACCGCGACCCGGTCGGTGTCGCCCGCGATCAGGCGCACCCGGTCCGGCTCGACACCGAGCCATTCCGCGATGAGCTGGGCGAACGCGGTCTCGTGGCCCTGGCCCGCCGAGAGGGTGCCGATGATCACGTCGACGAAGCCGTCCGGCTGCGCGGTGACCTGCGCCCGCTCGCGCGGCGCGCCGGTGGCGATCTCGATGTAATTGGCGAGGCCGATGCCGCGATAGCGCCCGCGCCGACGGGCCTCCGCGCGACGCGTCTCGAAACCGGCCCAGTCGGCGAGGGCGAGCACACGGTCCTGCGCGGCCGGGTAGTCGCCGCTGTCGTAGACGATGCCGAAGGGGTTCGTGTAGGGCATCGCCCCCGGGGGGACCAGGTTGCGCCGCCGCAGGGTCACCCGGTCGAACCCGTGGCCGCGGGCGGCCAGGTCGATCAGCCGTTCCATCACGAACATCACCTGCGGCCGGCCTGCGCTCCGGTAGGCGGAGAGCGGCGAGGTGTTGCTGTGCACCGCGCGGCCGCGGACCGCGGCGAACGGCAGGCGATAGACGGTCGTGGACAGCTCGCGGCCCTTGTTGAGCGGCACGAAGGTCACCGCGTGGGCGCCGACATTGCTCGTGTTGGTGCCGCGCAGTCCGAGGAAGTTCCCGTCCGCGTCGAGGGCCAGCTCCATGGTCGAGACCAGATCGCGGGCCTGGTAGTCGGAAAGGAACATCTCGCGCCGGTCGCCGGTCCACTTGACCGGCCGGCCGAGGCGCCGGGCCGCCCAGACCACCAGCGAGTACTCGGGGTAAGAGCTGTTGCGGGTGCCGTAGTTGCCGCCCACGTCCTGGGCGATCACCCGCACGCTGGCCTCGGGCACGCGCAGCACCTCGGCGAGATCGCTCTTGAGACGCACCGACCCGCCCGAGCCCGCGTAGAGGGTGACGCGGCCGGTGGCCGCGTCGTGAACGCCGAGGGCGGCGCGCGGCTCCATCGGCACGCCGGTGATGCGTGGCACCCAGGTGTCGAGCCGCACCACGTGGGCGGCCGCCGCGAAGGCGGCGGCGGCGGCGCGTGTGTCACCCGCCACCGAGTCGACGCACACGTTGCCGGCGAGGGAATCCCAGAGCTGAGGCGCGCCGCGGCCGACCGCGTCGCGGGTGGCGGTCACCGCCGGAAGCGGCTCCCAGTCGATGCGCACCCGCTCGGCCGCGTCGGCGGCGAGGGCCGCGGTCTCGGCGAGCACCATCGCCACCGCCTCGCCCGCGAAGCGCGCCCGGTCGGTGGGCAGCGGCGGGTACGGCGCGACGAAGATCGGCGCGTTCTCGGGGCCGGCGAGGGGGTACTCGTTCGGGTTGGTCGGCACCGGGCGATGGGGGATGTCCGCGAGGCCGTCAGCCGCCGCGTCCCGTCCGGTCAGCACCGCGACCACGCCCGGCATGATGAGCGCGGCGACGGGGTCGATGCGTCCGATCCGCGCGTGCGCGTGCGGAGAGCGCACGAAGCACGCGTAGGCCTGGCCGGGTAGATTGACATCATCGCTGTAGCAACCCGCGCCGACGAGCAGGCGCGCGTCCTCCTTGCGCAGGACCGGCTTACCGAATCCTTCGCGGGCCGAGCGGGCTCGCGATTGAAGGAAGGACACGCGAGTGAGGGCTCAGGATGGCAGATGGAACCGGATGCCGTGCATCACCACCTCGCGGTACAAGGCCGTGCCCTCAGGCGCTCTCCACTCCGCCGCCGTCCGGACAAACACGTCGGAAGGCCGGCGAAGGACATTGTCTCCCGCCAGTGACCCGAAGGGCAGCCCTCTCGCACCCCGGTTCGCCGAGTGACAACCGTGGTGATCACGTGTCGCAGGTCGGCGGGCACGCGCTCTCGGTCAAGGACGGCGACACCTGGCGAACTCGACGACTTGCTCGGCATATCCCTTTTTCGGTGGGGCCAGTATACGCGGCTCGACCGCATCGATCTCCACCTCGAGGTTCCCACTCTGCCCTATGCTCAGCTCACCGACGCCGGCCCGGGCGAGCCCGCCGACATCATCCGCGCGCGTGCTGGGGCCCGGACGGTTCTCTCGGGCTCGGGAACCAGCACGTGGAACCAGCCCCGCAAATCCTCGTAAGCACGAGAGAACTTAGCGCGGTACTGATAGCTAAACAGTTGCGCTCCATGCCCTACAGGTCACGGGTATCTCGGAATGGGCACAGGATTTTCAGACCCTTCCGCATCCCCCCTCGGACGAATGATCTGTGGGCATACGCTACTATCCGCAGCGTTATGGGCATCGGCCTGCTTGGCGTGGGGCCGGCCGCGTTCGTCAAGCCGCGTGGGAGGGTTCATCGAATAACCGGCACGCGACTCCTATTCCCCGTCGCGGCCAACCCGGGTCGGTCCCATCACGTGCGTGAGGATCGCGTCCAGCTCTTCTTTAGGGAACGGCTTGCGCAGGACACGCGCACCCACGTCGCGTATGAACTGCGCGTAGTGATCGACCTGGGAGGTCATGAACACGATCCGCTCGACGAGGTCGGGGTGTTCGACCTGCATCCTCCGGTAGAACGTCGGCCCGTCCATCTCCGGCATGCGAAGGTCAGAGAGGATCAGATCGTAGACATGGGCTCGGACTCGTTTGAGCGCGGCCTGTCCATCGGAGACCGTATCCACCTGGCAATATCTTTGATGTCGTACCGCGCGGGCCACGAGATCGCGAAAGAGCGCATCGTCGTCAACCACAAGGATGCGCGG
>WNFK01246683.1_pt1 | contig 11624 bp, 11 predicted proteins | sample 5400281 | NCBI WGS metagenome assembly WNFK01 (sample SAMN13153350, study PRJNA577476) | soil metagenome | isolation source: 20 cm soil on Douglas fir-dominated hillslope | place: USA:California | collected 2013-09-17
TCGGTCTCGGTCGGCAGGCCGCACATGAAGTACAGCTTCACCTGGCGCCAGCCGCTGGCGTAGGCGGTGGTGACGGTCCTGATCAGGTCCTCTTCGGTGACCATCTTGTTGATCACCTTGCGCATCCGCTCCGAACCACCCTCGGGAGCGAACGTCAGCCCGGACCGGCGCCCGTTCCGGCTCAGCTCGTCGGCCAGGGTGACGTTGAACGCGTCCACCCGGGTGGAGGGCAGCGAGAGGCCGACGTTGGTCCCCTCGTAGCAGTCGGCCAGGTCGACGGCGATCTCGTTGATCTCGCTGTGGTCCGCGCTGGACAGCGAGAGCAGCCCGACCTCGCTGAACCCGCTGGCCGCCACGCCCTCGGCGACCATCGAGCCGATCGTGGTGATGGACCGCTCGCGCACCGGCCGGGTGATCATCCCGGCCTGGCAGAACCGGCAGCCGCGGGTGCAGCCGCGGAAGATCTCCACGCTGTACCGCTCGTGCACGGTCTCCGCGACCGGGACGATGGGCTTGCGCGGGTACGGCCAGGCGTCCAGGTCCATCACGGTGTGCTTGGATACCGCGGGCGGGACGCCGGGACGGTTCGGGGTCACCGCGGCGATCTGGCCGTCGGGCCGGTACGAGACGTCGTAGAAGCGCGGCACGTACGCCACCCTGGACAGGCTGAGCAGCAGCCCGTCCCGGCCGCCCGGCCGCCCGGCCCGCTTCCAGTCACGGATCAGGTCGGTGATGGCCAGCACGGCCTGCTCGCCGTCGCCGAGCACCACCGCGTCCAGGAAGTCCGCCACCGGTTCGGGGTTGAACGCGGCGTGGCCCCCGGCTATCACGAGGGGGTGAGACCCGGCCCGTTCGGAAGAAAAAAGAGGGATGCCGGCCAGGTCGAGCACGGTCAGCAGGTTCGTGTACGCCATCTCGGTCGCGAAGCTCAGCCCGAGCACGTCGAAGGCGCCGACCGGCCGGTGGCTGTCCACTGTGAACTGCGGCACGCCGTGCTCCCGCATCAGCGCCTCGAGGTCGGGCCAGACCGTGTAGGTGCGCTCGGCGAGCACCCCGTCGCGCTCGTTCAGCACCTCGTAGAGGATCTGGACGCCCTGGTTGGGCAGGCCGACCTCGTAGGCGTCCGGATAGCACAGGGCCCACCGGACGTCGGCGCCGTCCCAGTCCTTGACGACCGAGCCAACCTCGCCGCCGACGTACTGGATCGGCTTGCGCACGCGCGGCAGCAGCGGCTCAAGGTCCGGGTATACCGATTTGGCAGGCATCAAAACAGAGTAGCCGAACGGAGCGGGTTGACCGCGGCCGCGTAGGGGCGGGGGGCCCCTCAGTCGAAAACCGTGTGGCGGCGGTGCACCGACTGGAGCAGGCCGATCGCGATCATGTCGGCGAAGATGGCGGAGCCGCCGTAGGAGACGAACGGCAGCGGGAGGCCGGTGATCGGCATGATGCCGATCGTCATGCCGATGTTCACGAACGACTGGAACGCGAACCACATCGCGACGCCGGACGCCACCAGCAGGCCGAACAGGTCGTCCGCCCGGGTGGCGATGCGCAGCGCGCGCAGGATCACCACGCCGAGCAGGAACACGATCACGATCGTGCCGACGAAGCCGAGCTCCTCGCCGGCCACGGTGAAGATGAAGTCGGTCTGCTGAGACGGGACGAAGTTGCCCGCCACCAGCTGGCCGTGGAACAGGCCCTGGCCGAACATCCCGCCGGAGCCCACCGCGATCTTGGCCTGAGCCGCGTTGTAGCCGGCGCCGGCCAGGTCCTGGGACGGGTGCAGGAACGAGGTGAACCGGGTGAGCTGGTAATCCTTCAGCAGGTTCAGCCCGCCCGCCGCGGCGATGGCTACCGCCACCACGGCGGTGAGCGTGGCGATGACGCGCAGCCGCAGGCCGGACAGCACGATCATGGTGGCGGTCACCACCACGAGCACCCGGGCCACGCCCAGGGCCGGCTCACGCGGGGGCCGCCGGAGGCCGACGAGCGGGCTTGGCTGAAGACCGTCGCGGTGATCAGGATCAGCGCGATCTTCGCGAACTCGTTCGGCTCCACCTGGAACCCCCCGGGCAGCGAGAACCAGGCGCGCGCGCCGTTGACCACCGTGCCGAGCGGGCTGAGCACGGCCAGCAGCGCGACCACGGTGCCGCCGTAGAAGAACGGCGCCCAGGTCCGCAGCTGCCTGGTGTCGACCAGGCTGACCCCGATCATGAGGACCAGACCGATCGCGACGTTGAGCAGCTGCTTCTTCAGGTACGTGCGCGGGTCCTGGCCCGCCGCGAGCAGGCCGGGCTGGGTGGCCGACCAGACCAGCAGGGTGCCGATCGCGGTCAGCCCCAGCACCACCACGACCAGGATCCAGTCCATGTGCCGCAGCGGGGAGTTCCTGGCGAACGCCCGGGCCAGCAGGGAACGCGGCCGGCGGGCGGTGAACGCGCCCGGCCGCGGCGTGGTCAGACCGCGCGGGCTGTAGCTCGTCGGACGGCCCAGCATTACGTCCCCCCGCCGACCATGGCGTAACCGGACGGCGGCTTGATCGCCCCGGTCGGCGTGATCCGCGGCAGCGCGGACGGCACCAGGCCGCCGCGCACCGCGGCCTTCTTGCCCTCAAGGCCGAAGATCCCGTCCCAGATCTGCCGCACCGCGGGAGCGGCCACGTCGGCGCCGTAGCCCGAGTCCGGGACCATGACCAGCACCACGTACCTGGGGTGGGCGCAGGGCGCGAACGAGGCGAACCCCGAGGTCGCGTTCTTGCCGAACAGCTGGGCGGTTCCGGTCTTGCCCGCCACGCAGACCTTGTCCAGCGGGAAACCGCCGAAGGCGCCCGCCGCGGTGCCCTGGGTCACCACCCCGGCCAGCGCGTGACGGATGTACGCCAGCGCCTGGCCGGAGACCGGCAGGTGCCTGATCACCGGCGGGTTGATCTTCTTAACCACATTGCCGGTGGTCGGCGACACCAGTGCCTTGCCGATCCGCGGGCTGTACAGCGTGCCGCCGTTGGCCAGGGCGACGTAGGAGTTGGCCAGCTGAAGCGGCGTGGTGGTCACGTAGCCCTGGCCGATCGCGGCGATCGCCGCCTGGCCGGGCTCCCACTGCCACCCGCTCTGGCAGTCCTGCCACTCGATCTGCTGCACGTAGCTGCCGAACTGCTTGCCGTTCTTGCACCAGTTCTGGCCGGTGTGGGCGTTGTCCTTCCACAGGTAGTACAGCCACTGCCGGGTCGGGATGGTGCCGGTGGACTCCTCGGGCAGGTCGACGCCGGTGTTCTTGCCGAAGCCCCAGTCCAGCTCCATCTTCTGCATCTTCTGCACCGGGGCGCTCGGCGACGGCTTGTTGTTGGCCTTCGGGTTGTCCTTGAGGTACATGTCGTAGCCGAGGTTGTAGTACACGGTGTCGCAGGACTGGATGAGCGCTTCGTTGAAGGTCATGTCGCCCAGGCCCGGCTCGCCGTCGTTGCCGAAGGTGTGCCCGGCGATGGTGACGGAGCCGGGGCAGCCGTAGAGTCCGTACAGCGGGTAGCCGTCGGCCACCGCGGCGGCGGTCGAGGTGACCTTGAACGTGGAGCCGGGCGCGTACTGGCCCTGGGTGGTCCAGTTGATGATCGGCTGCCCGCCGGACTTGCCGAACAGCGCGTTGAACTGCCGCTGGGAGATGCCGCGGGTAACTGGCCATGGCCACCACCCGGCCGGTGGTCGTCATCACGACCGCCGCGCCCTGGTTGGCGTCGTTCCCCGACGCCCGCGACCGCGCGATGGCGCCGTCGAGCGCTTTCTGCGCGACTGCCTGGACCTGCGCGTTCAGGCTGGTCACGAGGTCGTCGCCGTTGGCGGGCGCGGTCTGGCTGACGGTGCCGGTGACGTCACCGGCGGCGTTGACCGACACCGTCTGGGTCCCGGCCTTGCCGCGCAACTGGCCGTCGTACTGGGCTTCCAGGCCGGCCTGGCCGACCAGGTCCACACCGGAGAAGCCGGTCACCGGCAGGTGCCGGCTCTTGATCTCCTCCGGGGTGATGGGCTGCAGGTAGCCGAGTACCTGGGCCGGGTTGGCCCCGCCCGGCATCGGGTACCGGACTACCGGCTGGACCTGCGCCGTCACCCCGGGGAACTTCTTCTGCTGCTCCATCACCTGCAGCGCTATCCGGGGCGAGACGTCTTGCGCCACCGGAATGGGCTGATAGGGCGAGCCGGCCCAGCACGGCTGCGGCACGCCCTTGGTGCACAGCCGGGTCTTGTCCGATAGCAGCTGGTAGGACATGCCGAGCAGGGGCGCCAGCCGGTGCAGCACCGGCGCGGCGCCGCCGGGCTGCTGGGACAGGTTCATCATGTCCACCGAGACGACCAGGGCGGTCTTGTTGGTGACCAGGCGGTTGCCCACGTCGTCCAGGATCTGGCCGCGGACCGCGGGCACGATCACGTTCCTGGTCTGGTTCGCCGCGGCCAGCTTGGTGAAGGCGGTGTTGTTCATCACCTGCAGGTACCAGAGCCTGCCGCCGAGCGCGATCAGCATGGCGGCCGCGACCGCGTAGAGCACGAGCAGCCGGCGCCGCGACGCGATGTTCACCGGTAACCTCCCGTCCGCCAGCTCCGCTTCGATCTCCGGCGCGGCATCCGCAGCCGGGGCGAGCCCGCGCTGCTCAGGCCGCGGCCGGTGAATCCGCGGCCGGTCAGGCCGCGGCCGGACAGGCCTGTGCCTGGCCGGCCGATCCGGCGGCCGAAGGCGCGGCGGCTCATCGATGCGCCGCCTAGCGAGCCGCTGCCCAGCGAGCCGCCGCCAGGGGATCCGCGGCCCAGCGATCCGCGGCGCGAGGAGAGGCCGCGCAGCCAGCCCCGGCCCGGTGACTTCGGCCCGGCCGACCGGCGCAGCGCGGAGGTGAGCCTGGTCAGCGAGCTGCCCCGGGAGAACCGGGGCGCGTGCCCGGTCAGGCCGCCGCCCGCCAGGTTGCCCCGGTGCCGGAGCGGTGAGGCCAGGCCGAGGGGCGCGGACCGGCCGAAAACGGCCGGCCGGCTCAGCGAGGAGGAGGACTTGCGGCTGAACACCGAGCCGCCGAGCAGGGACCGGCCCATGCTCGAGCTGCCGAAGCTGGAGATACCCAGCCTGGCGGAGCCCAGCCCGGAGGAGCCGAGCCGGGCCGAACCGCTTCCGATCCCGGATCGCGAGCCGCCGAGCAGCGAGCCGCCGAGCACGCCCTCGCCGCGGCGGCGGCCGCCGAACCTGACCCTGGGCGTGCCCGCGCCGAACCCGGCCGGGGCGAACGCCGCGCCCAGGCCGGCCGGGGCCCGCTGTCCGGACCGCCCCAGCTTGAGCTGGGGCTCGCGCCGGGCCGTCGGGCGTGCGCCTCCCGGGCCGCGCAGGCCGCCGATCGAGTTCGGCCCCTTGTCCCGTTCGGATAGCCGCAGCCGCGGCGCGCTCCCGCCGGCCAGCTGCCTGATCGCGCCCTGGTTCGCGCCCGGCACCGGCGTCCTGGCCTGGCTGGGCGACCAGCCGACCCGCCGTTGCTCGCCGCGCGCGCCTCCCAGGCGCAGCGCCGCCGCGGCCGCGTACAGAACGAACGGGCACAGCAGCACGTCGTAGGCGACCGCGGCGGGGAGCACGTTGGTGATGGCCGGCCAGGTGACCCGCGGGTCGCTGAGCATGACGCCGAGCAGCGCCAGCAGGGCCTCGCCGCAGACCGCGCCGGCCGCCGTAACCACGATCTCGAACAGCGCCGTGTGCCCCTGCTCCGGGTCGCCCGAGACGTCGGCCAGCAGCCCGCAGAAGTACCCGATCAGGCAGAACACCAGTGCGTTCTGGCCGACGAAGTGGCTGCCGGGCGGCGCGACGTCCAGCGCGAGGCCGGCCAGGAAACCGGTCAGCACACCGGCCATCGGCCCGCCGGCCAGCGCCAGCGCCGCCACCACCAGCAGTACCAGGTTGGGACCGGCGCCGCCGGGAAAGGCGATCCGGTCCACGATGGTCAGCTGGACGACCACCGTGACCGCGACCACGACGACGGCGATGACTGCGCGCACCTCAGTGACCGCTCGGGGCAGACGAGGAGGCGGGCGGTGAGGCGGGGGCCGTAGCGGAGTAGGAGGGGGATACGGTGCCCGGCGGGCTCGGCGTCGCGGTGATGGTGACCGTAGGGGCCGGCCGCGGCAGGATCGAGATCCTCGCGCCGTGCCGCGGCACCTGCACTACCACGCCGACCACGCCGAGGGAGGTGAAGCTGACCGCGGGCCGCACTATCGCGGTCTGGGTGAGCGCGCCCGCGTTGTTGCTCACCGACACGATCGTGCCGACGGGCACGCCGGGCACCTGGGGCTTGTCGCCCACCGAGGCGTAGGTGACGACCTGCTGTCCGGGGTGCAGCACGGCGTTCGCGTCGAACAGGCTCAGCCGCAGCATGGCCGAGCCGGACAGGGACTTGCCCGTCCCGGTCACCGCGCCGATCTCGCCGCTGCCCGCTAGCTGCACGCCCACCACGGACGAGGCGTCACTGGCCAGCAGCACGGTTGAGGTATTCGCGCTCACCTGGGTGACCAGTCCGACGAAACCCGAGCCGTTGAGCACCGTCTCGTCGGCCTTGATGCCGTCGTCGCTGCCCACGTCCAGCGTCACCGTGTCCGAGAAGCTGCCGCCCGCCGCGATGACGTTGGCGTTCACGATCCGGTAGCCGCCCGCGTCGAGCTGCAGCAGCTGGGCGAGCTGCTTCCGGGCCGACTTGTTCAGCTGGGCCGTGCTGAGCTCGGTGCGGAGTTCGGCGTTCTGGCGTTGCAGGGTGGCGATGGTGCCCTGCGCCGACGGGCCGCCGGTGATCGAGTCGAAGACGCTGGCCACCGGGTCGGTCACGTCGTGGGTGACCCGTTCGATCGGGCCGAAGATGTCCGCGCCCAGGCCGCGGGCCGGCGAGGCGCCGCCGTCCCTGAAGTCCAGCGTGATCAGCGTGATCGCGACGATCAAGAGCACGCCAAGAACCAGGCGGGTACGCCGGTTGTCGTGCACAGCCGCTCCTCGTCCGCCCGCCGCGACCGGACGGCGGGTTGTTACGGGGGTGGCGCTGGTCTCAGCGCCTGGTGTCAGGCACCAGTACCTGACGCAGGGTCTCGAAGTCCTCCACGCACTTGCCGGTGCCCAGCACCACGGAGTCGAGCGGGTTGTCCGCGACCTGCACGGGCATCCCGGTTTCCTCCCGGATTCGTGACTCTAGTCCGCGCAGCAGGGCGCCGCCGCCGGTCAGCGCGATCCCCCGGTCCATGACGTCGCCAGCCAGCTCGGGCGGGCATTTGTCCAGGGTGTTCTTGACCGCGTCGACGATCAGGTTAACCGGCTCCACGATCGCCTTGCGCACCTCGGCCGCGGAGATCACCACCGTCTTCGGCAGGCCGCTGACCAGGTCCCGGCCCCTGATCTCGGCGTGCGGCTCGTCCTCGGAGGGGAACGCGGAACCGATCGCCATCTTGATCTCCTCGGCGGTGCGCTCGCCCAGCATCAGCGAGTACTCCTTCTTGCCGAAGGTGATGATCGCCTGGTCCATTTCGTCCCCGCCGATCCTGATGGACTGCGAGGTGACGATGCCGCCCAGCGAGATGACCGCGACCTCGGTGGTGCCGCCGCCGATGTCGACGACCATGTTGCCGGTCGGCTCGTGGATCGGCAGCCCGGCGCCGATCGCGGCCGCCATCGGCTCTTCGATGATGTAGACGCGGCGCGCGCCGGCCTGATGGCCCGCCTCCTTGACCGCGCTCTGCTCCACGCCGGTGATCCCGCTCGGTACCGCCACCACGAGCCGCGGCTTGGCCATGTGCGAGCGGCGGTGCACCTTCTGAATGAAATAGCGGAGCATCCGCTCGGTCACGTCGAAGTCGGCGATCACGCCGTCCTTGAGCGGGCGGATTGCGACGATGTTGCCCGGGGTCCGCCCGATCATGCGTTTAGCCTCGACGCCCACCGCGACGATCTGGCCGTTGTTGGTATTGAGCGCCACCACCGACGGCTCGTTCAGCACGATGCCGCGCCGAGGAACGTCAACACGTTACTCATCGGGAACGGGACCTTCCGCGGGCTCTGGTCTTGGGACTTTCGATAGGGACCGCCCCGAGGAGACGGCCTCCAGTGGTCGTACGTTGACGAACGGTGACGCCTGCTAGGCCGGTTCCGGGACGAACTGGCCCAGGACCTGTCTACCTCGCGAGCCCGGCGCGTCGGGTCTTATCAGGACGACAGAGTGTTCTGACAACGACGCTCCTTCACCGGGCAAACACAACTCGCCGCGGTCGACGATGCGATTCGCTACAGTCGTCAGCTTACCCATGATCCGGCGCGGCACCCGCCCCGGGGACCGGCGCGCCGGCTGCGGCCTTCCCTGGGCTTGCTCCGGGTCCGGCACCGGCTCCTGCTTCGGGCCCGGCTTCGGGGGCGGCGCCCTTGCGGAGCCTTCCGATGCAGGCCAGGGCCAGTGCGACGGCTCCGGCGAGGGCCGCCGCGGTCAGCGTCCAGTGCCCGGCCGCCGTCGCCAGCGCTGCATGCGCGGCGGGCACCGTGGTGGCGCCGGTGAGCGCGCGCAGCTGCACCGCCCCGGCGGCCAGGTAGCCGGCCACCAGGCCGGGGGGTTAGGAGGAGTCGGGGCGGGGGGCGTGGCGGCGGGCTAGCCAGATGCCGGTGACCCAGAGCGCGGCGAAGATGACGCCGAGGATGTACATGGCGGGGACGACCACGCCGGCGGCGATGACCAGGAGCTGCAAGACGGTGCCCGCTACCAGGGCCCAGCCCATCCGCGGCCGGCCGACCAGGCCGCCGATCAGCACGGCGCAGACGGCCAGGGCGCCGCCGATGCCGCCGGCCAGGCCGTGGTTCGCGTGCTCCAGGACGATGGCGACCGGGATGGCGAGCCCGATGACGATCGCCTCGAAGACCAGCACGATGCCGCAGAGCTGCCGGATGTCCTTGCCCTCGAGCGGAATGTCGATCATGACAGTTCGGCGGCGGTGAACGAGTGGCGGGAGGGCTGGCTGGCCGGCGGCTCGGGCGGCAGCTCGCCGCCGGACGGGCCGAGCAGCCTGCGGGCGTCACCCGCGGTGATGACGGACCCGGTGATCAGCACCGCGCCGCTGCCGGGGCCGGCTTCCGCGTCGGCCTCGTCGGCCTCGTCGGCCAGCGTGACCGCGGCCTCGATCGCGTCGTCGAGCCTGGGCGCCGACCGGACGCGGTCCTCGCCGAAGATCTCGGCGGCCAGCTCGGCGGTCTCGTCGGGATCCATCGACCGCTCGGAGGAGTTGCGGGTCACCACGATCTCGTCGAGCAGCGGCTCGAGTTCGGCGAGCATCCCGGCCACGTCCTTGTCCCCGCTGGCGGCGAAGACGCCGGTGATGTGGCCGAAGCTGAACGACTCCTCCACCCCGGCCACGGTGGCGGCCATGCCGGCCGGGTTGTGCGCGGCGTCGATGACGATGGTGGGACTGCGCCGGATGACCTCGAGGCGGCCGGGCGAGGTGACCTTCGCGAACGCCTCCCGGACCAGGTTGGCGTCGAGCCCGGCGGGTCCGTAGATGTTCTCGTCCGAGACTCCGGCGAAGGCCTCGACCGCGGCCAGCGCGCAGGCCGCGTTGCCCGCCTGGTACGACCCGAACAGGGGCAGGAAGATGTCCTCGTAGGTGGCGCGCAGGCCGCGCAGGGTCAGCTGCTGGCCGCCCACCGCCTGCTCGCGGCTCAGCACGCCGAACTCCACGCCTTCCCGCGCCACCGTCGCGCCCACCTCGACCGCGTACCTGAGCAGCACCTCGGCTGCGGCCAGCGGCTGCTGGGCCAGCACGGCCGTCGCGCCCGGCTTGATGATGCCGGCCTTCTCCGCCGCGATATCCTCCAGCGTGTCGCCGAGCAACCTGGTGTGATCGATCGAGATCGGGGTGATGACCGCCACCACGCCGTCCGCGACGTTGGTGCAGTCGAGCCTGCCGCCCACCCCGACCTCCAGCACGACCACGTCGACCGGCGTGTCGGCGAAGATCGCGAAGGCCATCCCGGTGAGGACCTCGAAGAAGGACATCGCGGCCGGGTGGTGCTCGTCCACCAGCCGGACGTACGGGATGATCTCGTCGTAGGCCGCGACGAACCGCTCAGCGGAGACCGGCGCGCCGTCCACCACGATCCGCTCCCTGATCGAGACGAGGTGCGGGCTGGTGAACCGGCCCGTCCGCAGCCCCCGGCTGCGCAGCAGGGCGTCGGTCATCCGCGCGGTCGAGGTCTTCCCGTTGGTCCCGGTGATGTGGATGACGGGGCACGCCCGCTGCGGATCGCCGAGCAGCCCGACGAGCTCGGCCATCCGGTCCAGGGCGAGGTCAACGGAATGCTCGGGCCGGCGGGAGATGATCTCCCGCTCGACCTCGCGCATCCGCGCTTCGATGTCCATCGCACCAGCCTACTTGCGAGGCTGGAACGCGTCAGATCGAGGCGAGGCGCTGCTCCAGGCGGGCGATGTCGGCCTGGGCCACCTCGAGGCGCTGACGGGTCTTGTCCACCACCGCGGCGGGCGCCTTGGCGGTGAAGTCGGCGTTGGCCAGCTTCCGCTCCGCCTGCTCCGCCTCGGCCCGGGCCGCCGCGAGGTCCTTCTCCATCCGGCGGCGCTCGGCCGCGACGTCGATGACGCCGGCCACGTCGAGTTCGGCCGTGATGCCCTCGACCTCGATCGACGCCGACGCGGTAAAGCCGTCAGCGACGGGATCGAGCCGCAGCAGCGACCGGATCCGCTCCTCGTGCGCGGCGAGCGGCGTGGCCTCGATGCCGGCCAGCCGGGCCGCCACCCGCTGGCTGGGCCGCAGACCCTGATCCGAACGGAACCGGCGGATCTCGGTCACCAGCCGCATCATCGAGGAGATCTCCGCCTCGGCCGCGCGGTCGGCGAACGCGAACGTCGGCCAGGCCGCCACCATGACCGAGTCCTCGCCGGTCAGCGCGGTCCACAGCTCCTCGGTGACGAACGGCATGACCGGGTGCAGCAGCCGCAGCAGCTGGTCCAGCACGAACCCGAGCACCTGCCGGGTGGTCTCGGCGGCGCCCTCGTCGGCGGAGGACAGCGGCACCTTGGCCAGCTCTAGGTACCAGTCGAAGACCTCGTCCCAGGCGAAGTGGTACAGCACGTCGCAGATCTTGCCGAACTCGAACGCCTCGAAGAGCCGGTCGGTCTCGGCGATCACCGCGGACAGCCGGGACAGGATCCACCGGTCCGGCACCGAGAGGGCGGCCGGGTCGGGAGCGGCGTCCGGCACGTGCGCGCCGTTGAGCAGGGCGAAGCGGACGGCGTTCCACAGCTTGTTGCAGAAGTTGCGGGATCCCGCCGCCCACTCCTCGCTGATGGCAATGTCGCCGCCCGGGTTGGCCCCGCGGGCCAGGGTGAACCTGGTCGCGTCGGCGCCGAACCTGTCCACCCAGTCCAGCGGGTCCACCGTGTTCCCGCGCGACTTGGACATCTTCTTGCCGAACTGGTCGCGGACCAGACCGTGCAGCGCCACCACGCGGAACGGCACCGCGTCCGGCGGCGCCTGGTCCCGCATCGCGTACAGGCCGAACATCATCATCCGGGCGACCCAGAAGAACAGGATGTCGTACCCGGTGACCAGCACGCTGGTCGGGTAGAAGGTGCGCAGGTC
>WNFK01158610.1_pt1 | contig 11621 bp, 9 predicted proteins | sample 5400281 | NCBI WGS metagenome assembly WNFK01 (sample SAMN13153350, study PRJNA577476) | soil metagenome | isolation source: 20 cm soil on Douglas fir-dominated hillslope | place: USA:California | collected 2013-09-17
AAATCGGTCCTTCTATCGTGATTCGGTTGACGCCGAGCGCAGACGCCAGCGCACGAAGTTCATTGTCGTGGCCAGCTTCGCTTGGGCCAACAATGCGCAATCGCCAGCCCGGATTTCGAGTTTCCAGGTTCGCCCATGCACGAAGCAAGCGCTCGAGGCCCTTCTTGGGATGGATGCGCCCCAGCGACAATACGACGCGTCCGGGCCCGGCTGACGTTTCCGTTTTATGCTGCATTTCCGGGAGATCGATGCCGTTTGGAATGATCGCTACGGGATTGACGAGCCCGAAGAGGCGAATGTCCTGATATTCGCTTTCGCTTGTCGCATGAATGCATCCGGCGCTTAGAACCGACGGCGCTTGCAGCAAGTGCCAGAAGGCCCGTTTCTTAAGCTGCGAAAAACCGAGCGCGGCGGGGCTCAGCATCCCTCGCGGCGAGACTACAAGCGGTACTCGCGCGCGCATCGCCTCCTGGCCCGCATAGACATTGGGCATCAGCCACAGCCCGTGATTGTGAATTATGTTCGCCGAGGACGCGGCGTTCCGGAGCTCGCGAGCGAGACATGTGGAGTTGCGCAAGGCCCTGAAGCCGGGAATGCCCTCGAAATCCCAATCGAAGCGACGCTCCCGGTAGCCCGACTTGACGCGGTCGCTCGGCCGTTCGTGCCGGCTCACGACCGAGAGCAGCGTCGTCTCGGCGCCGATATGCGCGAGGGCCTCGCAAAGCCGAGGTACGCTATAGGAAGGTCCCCCGTGAGCGGCATCGAGTCCCGCGACGACATGAATCGAGCTTCGCCGATCATCATGCAGGCACTTATTGTGCGAAACCGAAATCGCGGTCATTCGACCTGGTGCGCTGAGACGCTGCTAAACCAGAGCGTCACCGTCGCGTGAGGGCTCGCGCGTCGCCCACATCACCGCGGTTCGACGGGCCACTGCTCTTGGCGGGCAAACGGAAAACACCGAAGTACAGCAGAATATAAGCAGTAAGCAGCGCTGTAACCGTCCCCACGACGATTTCAAGAAGGTTGCCTCCGGGCTGAAGCAGATTGAGCGCAGGCATGGCCATCAGCAGCATCTTACGCAAATCGTTCGAAGCAAAAGCGCGCATGATGCCGCGATCGAGCCGCATGAGAACGAAGCCAAGACCAAAAAATCCGATCACAATGCCTGGAATGCCGAAATTTATGTAGAATTCGAGAACTTGGCCCACGCCGACGCTGGTATCCGAGCCGAAGGAAATTCCGGTGTATTGCGCGACGAGGTCCCCGCCCCCACCCACTTCAGGTTTTTCGGTCCAGATCGCGCGTGGAATCGGTGCCCACCAGGGGATCGTCGAGCCGTAAGCGAGGTCGGTCAGTCCAGCCTCGTGGCGAAAGTAACCTGCGCCGACCAGGAAATTCTGATTGAGCCGGTCATTGAGATGCGCACGGTGAATCGACGAATCCAGATCGAGAAGAGAAAATTCGGTGGCAATCGCGGAAACGCGAGACAGACGATCGGAAATGGATGCTTGCTGCTGCTGCACGACTTCGCGAATCCCGGTGCGCTCGCCCATATAGGTGACGAAGAGCGAGAGACCTAGAAAGACCACAACGGGCGCGGCGGCGTAGAATGCGATCCGCCGCCGCACGATGACGAACTGGAAGGCGACGGCGCTCAACGCCCAATTTGTTCCGTAGCTGATGAAGCCACCCGACACGACGGTGGCGAAGGGGAGCAGCGGCACCAATGCCAGCGCCACCATTGTGCGGCGCCGGTCCCTCGTCGTTATAGCAACGTAAAGCTCAATCCACAGCCCGACGACAAGCAATGTCCCCAGCGCCGCTATTCCGGAGGTAAGAGAGGGAACCGAGAATGAGATTGGCACAAACACGAAATAAGCCAGGAACCCGGCGACGATGAACCGCCAGCCCATGCGTCCAAGTCCCGCGTCCCGGCCGCGCGGCGTCAGCACCATGCTGGGCAGCTTGTCGCTGCGAACCGCGACGATTGCACCAGCGACAAAAGCAGCCATTCCGGCGAGCGTCAGTACGAATCCGATTGCGGTCTCTTGTTCATTCTCAAAACCCACGCCATCACCGAGGAAGACAAGAATCCCAGGTACGTGGATAAGCGAAAGCCCGGCAAAATAAGCGAGGGTCAGCGCTCCGCCATGGTGTTTGGTTCCGATCGCAAAGATGACGAGAACAAACAGAAGCGCGAACCAGACGGCGAGCATTGTTAGCATTGCGGGTGGGCCTTCATTCCTGAATTCTCCAGCCGGACTCGCGAGTTGCGGGCGTCAGATCTGATCGGATTACTCGTGCTGCGCGCGATTCGCGAGGGTTCCATATAGCAATCGCGACGCGTTGCCCACGGTTCTCCTTGCAGGATCGACCTGAAGGCGGAAACCCGCTCCTCGGGCAGACAGACCGCCGCCTCCCCGTTCCAATCGAAGGGAGCGAGTCTGGCCCTTCTGCCGCTAACAAGAGTGAACAATCGGTGAGACGGGTACAAAGACTTACGCAGCTCTGCTTCGTCGCGAAAGCCGCCTTTTTCCGACTCTCCGATCAATTCCATGAGAATCACCGGGCGGTCGGTCAGCAGGTGCTCCCGCAAGCCAAGCAAGACCCGCTTTTCGTAGCCTTCGACGTCCAGCTTGAGAATGTCCATGCGAGGCAATCTCTCCGAACGAATGAGGTCATCTCCGCGACGAACCGCGACCGTTTCGATTCTGTGTTCATCGAGCGTCCAAGTGAGCGAGCGCGACCCGGTATTGCCCTCAAATCCCGATCCGAGTTTAGCTTCCATGTCGCTGTCTCCCAGCGCAACAGCGAATAGCCGCACATTCGCAAGGCCGTTGAGCGCGACATTCGCGAGGAAGCGCTCGCGCGCCGCGGAAGATGGCTCGAAGGCCACAACCCGCGCCGCGTGCTTCGACATGAAGAGCGCATGCTGTCCGACATTGGCACCGACGTCGAAATAGCTTGACCCACCGGCGGTGCCTCCCATGACCCGCGCCGCTACAGCAAGGAAGTCCAGTTCTTGCGGGCTGTATTTGCCAAAGAAAAACAGATTCCAATCGATCAGGTCATCCAGCCTGCCGCGATATCTCATGCCTTCAAAATCGGTTTCGAAGTCCACAGACTGCCTTCGCTTCAATACGGAACCGAGTCGCCAGACGACACCGCGAACGCCGGGAATTGGAAGATGGCCCACGGTACGCAGAAGATGATCCATCACCGTCGGCACGATCAGGTCTCCAAAATCGTGCCGAATAAGCGTTGGAGGTTAATCCCGGCCGCTATTTGCGCCATGTTCCATTAATCCATTGTTGCCGACGGCGATCTACAGAATCCTCGAAGCAGCCAATCTCTCTCAGTCGACGCGCAGGCCCTTCGGACCGCTTCGGCGAGGAACATGGCCGCCGTTCCGGCGCGCGCGCGCGCTCACGGCAACTGCCGATTGGATTCCGCCAGCAGCGGCGGATAGGCCGTAAGCGACTGATTTCACTGCGATATCTTGCGGCGTTGGGGTCGCCAACGGGAAAGACTCGTCCCGCAGTTCCGTCCGCCGCGAGATCGGGCGCAGATCCCACACTATCGGCCAGAATAACCGGCCGGCCGCAAGCGAGAGCCTCGTTCGCGACAAGGCCCCAAGTCTCGTGCTCCGAAGGCAACACCAACACATCCGCCGCGGCATAGGCCGCGGGCATTTCGGTTTGATTGCAGAAGCCCAACATGTGCAGCGGAACGCCGGCCGCTCGCGCGGATGCGGCGATTTCTGTTTCCATCGGACCGGAGCCCGCGACGAGGACTTCGAGTTCGCGACCCTCGACCTTCAGGCGCGCAGCTGCCTTTATGAGGTCATCGGGACGTTTGAATTGCAGGAGCTTGCCGGCGAACAACGCTACCTTCGCAGCGGGAGCGATTCCCAACCTTGCGCGCAGCGCGTTGCCAGCCTCGCTTGTCGCGCGTTCACCGAACCATGCGGCGTCAACGCAATGCGGCGAGAAGAATAGCCGGGTCTCGGGATATCGATAATGCCTCCAATAGGCGTGGGAACGTTCGCCCACATAAAGCGCCGCGTCAAAAAGCCGAAGGAAAAAAGGATAGGCAGCGGCCTTGGCAATTTTTTTGAGCACCCCGCGGGGCGTGTCGAGATGACTGTCGCCGCGCGCGAGCAAAGGAAGTCCCAAGCGCTTTGCCGCGAACGCAGCCTGGAGATAGGTTTTGAGGTGCCAGCCGAGAACGAGCACGGCATCAGGGTTCGCTTCCGCCAAGCGGGCGGCGATCTCGGGCGTGTCACAGCCTGAAAACCGCTCCAGATTCGGCTTTCGTGCGACATTGTTCAGGAAGACATGCTCGTAGCCCGAGAGGAGATCCACATCCCAGTCGAAGCCGACGCCAAAACCTGCCTGCGCCTGGTCGTATTGAGTCGCCCGATGGGCAAAGAACACCATGAGCTCGAACCGCTGAGCCAGTATCCGGAAAAGCGGCGCGTGATATTGCACCGGATGGGACGCGACGATGGAAAGGCGCATCGAATCGGAGTTCAGCGTGGCCGGCCCGCGCGTTCCGCTGCCAAGCGATCGAAGATCCCGGCGAAGCGCTTGGCGATCGCTCGCGCCTCGTAGGGCGCGTAGGCTGCGGGATCGGCAGTGCCGAGAATTTCCGGACTGAGGGCTAGAGTCCTGAGAGCCTCGGCGAGTTGCGGCTCAAGCGAGGAGAGGTCGTCGTGGGTCGTAAACGCCAACGCGCAGCCGCCGCCGGCGGCTGAAAGAATCGCGTGCGCGCTGCTGGCGCGGTGGAAGAGCGAGAGAAAAGGCCGGCCGCACATCAAAGCGGGATAGATCTTGGAAGCCGTATAATGCGGCTCGTCCGAGCCGATCAGCAGCACTCCGTTCGAGCGGCTGAGCCAATTCAGCGCCTGAAAGAACGGCAGCCTCTGCGGGATCTCGTGAACAGCCTCCGTAATGCCTTCCTCTTCGGCGATCTGCCGCACGCGAAAACTGGCATGGTCATTCGGCTGGTTGCTCGTGCCGATGAAGTGCAAGCGGATTCGAGCGGCCAGAGCCGGGTCTTGCGAACGCAGGCGCGCAAATGACCGGAAGAGCGCGCGCACCAGAGCACCCGACTTCGGCAAAAAGGTACCCACATAGCTTAGATGGACAAGACCGGGCTCCAGAGCGTCACCAAGTTGGGAGCCGTGATCGGAGCCCAACGCGACAAAGTCGTCGGGATCGCCTCCGATCGGAATCCCCTGCATCCTCTCGGCATCGAGCCAGGAGTAGCGCGCCGTCATCTCTGCATTCTGCGTATCGGACACCGAGGTGATAAAATCCGCGGCTGTGAGCGCCCGCGGTTCGAGCATGGCGGCAAGACGATGGGCGACGCCTGCCTTAGAGAACAGGCTTTGTGTCGCGCCCCAAGCCGAAACCCAAGGATCCTGGAAGTCGAGCACCACGGGAACGCCGAAACGTCGCTTGATTTCGGGCGCTAACAGCATCGGGTAATACGGCGAACCTGTTATCAACACCGCTCCGACAGAACGGCGATCGAGCAATCGGAACAGCCCTCGCTTCAGGGGCCGCCACGCACGCAGGCTAAGTTCACCAATGCCGACGCACCTCGTGAGCCAGGCCGGCAGCGCGCCAACCTTCACGATTTCAACGTTCCCAGGTACGAGCGTAGAGAGCGTGGGATCAAGCCGCTCTTCATAATAAGACTCACCCACGCAAAGCACGATCGGTGTCCAGCCCGCTTGAGACAGATGCTTGGCAAGATGTCGCGCGCGGTGAACGCCGGCGAGTGTGCTCGGTGGAAAATAGGGCGACACGATGACAACCGAACGATCATTTGCGTTGTGCTTCGCGGTTTCATCATCACGAGCGTCGACATCGGCAGTGGAAGTGCGAAACCGCGCGTCGTCCCTCAACATCGCTGCGCCTAGGTCGCTTATTTTGTTCCCTCGAGAAGAAGAGTGTGCGGCGTGTCGAAATCGTTCTCGTGCTCGAATCCAAGACACGGCGCGAAAATATCCGGCCTGCTCGTCTCGAGCGTGGGCTTGCAAGTCACGATCCGACGAAATCCGGCGACCTCCATCAATTCCCTCAAGTAGCTTTCGGTGAGAATTGCCAGGTGCTCGTTGCGGCAGAGAATGAAATTATTCAATCGTCCCCCGATGCTCTGCCTTTTTTCCGGCCAATCGCTGAACCATTGAAACTCGCCTTGGTTGAATTTCTTGATCGCGCCGTCGCCATTGGGACCGCCCACGCGATATATGCCGCCGCTTTTGAGGCAACGATAGGCCTCCGCGAAGTGACGGTCCAAGTCAGGCAAATGCTCGATGACATGATGGGAGTAGATCGCGTCGATGCTGTCGGCCCGGAACGGCAGCCGCCGGGTGAAATCGGTCCAAACATCGCACTTTCCGGTGAACATGTTGGCGTCGACGTTGATCCAGCCTTGTAGATAGTTCTTCTGGCCCGGCCCCAAATGCACCTTGTGGAAGCCCGAGCGCGGAGCGCGCATGCCGCGATAGATCGACCCGTTCAGCCACATGAAGGGGCCCACCACTTTGTAGAACGACGCTTTGGCAGAACGGCTCAACATGATTCAGTCGTGATGCTGTGAGAGACAAGCGCGCGCGATCCCTGGCTGCGCCCGGCCAGCGTGGACGCCACGCGCTCCTGCAAAATCGTCTTTTCGACGTCCCAGTTGAAACGCGCTTGGCCGAGGCGAAATGCCTTTTCCCGAGCTTCGGTGAGAGCCGTGGGGTTCTCGAGCAGACTATCAAGCGTAGCGGCGAGACTGCGCGCGTCGTCAGTCTGGTACATACGGGCGGCCCCGTTCAATTCGGCTGCGAGCGCGCGGTGCGCCGGAATGTCGGAAAACACGGCCGGCACGCCGGCTAGAAGATAACTGAACAGCTTGTTAGTGAGCGCGACGCGCCGGCTCTGCGTGTGTCCCGTTTCTCCGACGAATCCGAGATCGTATGACGCTGCAAGACGTTCCATTTCGGAAGGGGCTGCCGGCGCGAGCATGTGCAGCCGATCGCTTGCGCCCGATTCCGCGGCGATTGCGCGTAAGCGTTCGAGAAAACCGGCGGCGGGAGTTCCCCGAACGTAAAGATGCGGGCGCGAACGGGCAATTCCGATCGCCCTCACCGCACATTCAAGGCCGCGGTGCGGCCCTATCGTCTGTGAAAACCAGTAGACGGACGGTCCCGGCGCAGCAGTCCCGGCCGGGGTTGGACCTTTCGGGGCGTGGGCGCGCGGAAAAACGTTCAACAAAACCTTGGGACGCGCAATTCCATAGGCTTCGGCGTAAGCGTCGGCGATACCCGGCGATGCGGCGGTCACATGGGCGCAGCCAGGAAGATAACGCGCTTCAATCGCTCGAAGCATGCGCTGCTCCTCTGCGTGTTCGGGCAATTCGGGAAGATCGCCGAGATGAAAATCCTCGGCGTCATAAGCATAGCGAGTACCATGATCGCGCGCAGCGGCAGCAGCGGCGGGCAGCGCCGCCGGATAATGCGCGATGTAGAGATCGGCAGGAATGCGTTTTGCCGCCGCCAGTAGCGGGTTTGTGAACGGGCTGAAGCCGCGTTCGGCGAAACCTACCCGTCCCGTGGCAGAGAATGCTCTGGCATTGACGGATTGCTTGAGCCGGCGCAGGCGCCACATCGCCCGGCTCCTCCGAAGATCAAGCCGCCACGCTTGCCATTTTGCGCTCGCCAAAACGTCATGGTCGAGTTTATCCACGATCCCGGGCGTGCGCGTGGAAATCACCGCTACGTCATGGCCTGAATCACTAAGCGCCTGGGCTTCCTTGACCACGCGAGGATTGGAACCAAGCGAGCCGGGTGTGACGATGCAGATGCGCGTTCGCGAGGTCACGGTGTGGTGTAGGAGTTCGTGGACGGACTGAACGATGGCGAAAAACCGGCCCTGCGCAGCGCCGCGTCGAGCACTGCAATGAAGGAACGACGATAGTCGGACCACTGCCAACGCTTTGCCGAATCAAGCGCGCCAAAACGCATGGCGTGGAGCTTGTCCCTGTTGTCGAGACACCACTGCAGCGCATCGCGAAGCGCTCTCGGATCGGCCGCCGGGATGATCAGTCCGTTCTCACCGTGGCGAATGAGTTGAGCAGCGCCCGCCCGGTCGGTAGCGATGACCGGCAGCGCCTTGGCAAAGGCTTCCGTCACCACCATGCCGAAGCCGTCCGACAACGTAGGAAATACCAATATGTCGGCGCCTTCTAAAGCGGAAAACAGTTCTGACTGCGGCACGGCGCCATGAAACGAAATATTCGCGGGCAGATTACGAAACGCACTTTCGGGCAAGCTTACTCTGCCATACACGGAAGCGCGGGCGCCTCCTGCCGAGCCGAGTTGGCGCCATGCATCGAGAAAATAATGCGCGCCCTTTCCAAGGCTGAAGTTTCCCGCCCACAAGACCTCGAGCGGCCGGCTCCGATCGAACCGCGTTGCAACCTCTGGAATCGCCGGCGGCGCAGCCAAGGGCACGACAATAATTTTCTCTGGATCTGCCCCGCCCTCGACATGCGAAATTTTGGCGAGGTTTGAATTTGTCACGATAACGTCGGCCAAGCGGATTTCGTCGTCTCTGCGCCTCTGACGTTGCTCGAACTTGCTGCCGAAATAGGCATCGGATGCGCTCGTCAGTTCTGGAAATTTTTGCTTCTCGGTGCGCTGCAAAGCCTGAAACGCGCGACTGTTTAAGGATGGCAGATCGAGTATCGCGGCGACGCCCGTAGCTCGCGCCCGCTCAAAGGTCGCCTGGGCAGCGTATTCATAGGCGTAAACGGCCGTTGCCCGCGTCACAAATCGCCTCGCAACGAAGCTGTCGAATTTGTGCGACTGGCGATCCCAAATGCGATCCACGAGGACTGGACCGCCGCCCGCGCGCAACACGACCATGCGTGCAACTTCCCAAAAGGATGACGTTTCGACCAAGTCGGGCGGAATGACGCTGACCATGCGCCGCTCAAGATCCTTTCGTAGTTTTTGCGCCAATGACTGGGGCGCGCAGCGAAGAGCACGGGCAAGAACGCCGTCTTGGCGATAGGCAAAGGTCGTGACGTACGCGTCGAGCGCACCATTCTCCCAAAAGGCGCGTGCAATCTGCTGCGCGAAAACTCCGGTACCGGGCGAAGATACGACCGTGCGCAGGCTATGCCGCCTTCGCGCCGCGTTCCTGGCCCAACATCTCGCGATAGACCGCGAGATAGTTCTCGACGACAGCGGTGTCCGAAAACAGCCGTTCGGCCCGCGCACGGCATGCACTGCGGCTAATGGTGTCGATCCTTTCGACTGCAGCTATGAGGCCTTCGATGCCGTCGGCAACAAAGCCGGTAACCCCATGTTCGACCACTTCGGGCACTGCGCCGCGCGCCAAGCCCAACACCGGCGTTCCACACGCCATGGCCTCCGCCATGACGATGCCAAACGGCTCCTCCCATAGGATAGGCATGAGCAATGCTCGGGCACGGCCGAGAAGCGCATTCTTCGCCGAATCGTCGACCGGGCCAATGTAGGAAACGTTCCTGTCGTCGATGTAAGGCGCGATCTTCGTCTCGAAGAAGGCGCGATGCTCGGGCGCGACGTTGCCGGCGATGATCAGGGGAATCTGTGCGCGGCGCGCAATGTCGATCGCCAAATGCGCGCCTTTGATCTCTTCGATGCGGCCAAGGAAAACCAGCGGCGCGTCGGGCCGGAGCGACGGCTGAAAATCATAAGTCGCAAGCGGCGCGCCGTTGAAGACAAGGCGCCACGTGCCGATGTCGCCAACGCCGCGCATCATCTGGCGGCTGATGGCGGAGAACCATAGCGTGCCGCGCGACAGCCGATGGCCAAGACGAACCGAATGCGCGCTGATCCGGCGCTGATACGTCATCAGCTTCGGCAATCGCGCGGGAAGCAGCGGCGCCAAGTAGGCGATACGCGAGAAGCTGTGCACGAGATCGAAATCGCCGGCCAGGGCATGACGCGCCAAGATCGCGGCGTTGCGGATGGTATCGAATTTAGAACCGCTCATCCGGCCCGGCCACGGGATTAAGCGGCCAGCGGTCTTCGAATCGGGGTGAGCAAACAGCGTCACCTGGTGTCCGCGGGCGACGAGTCCATTGGCAAGCATTTCAATCACGCGTTCGATTCCGCCATAAAGTTTCGGCGGCACGGGCAGCTCCGGATCGGCGGTCAACGCTATGCGGAGCAACGGTCGTCCTAACGGCTCGAAGCGCAGCACACTGAACGGTAAAGCGACGCCATATCGTCGGCGACGTCCTGCATGGTGCGAATAGGGGCCGGAGCACGCGCGGCAGGTTTCACTTTATGGCCCCTAATCATCATCGTGATTGCTGCTGTCCAAGCCCTGATGTCGCCCGGTGAGACGAGCATTCCGTCGTGCGGCTCGCGAACGAGTTCCGCGATGCCGCCGAGACGTGAACCGATGACCGGAAGCCCGGCGGCCTTGGCCTCGAGAACGACCATCGGTCCGGTCTCCAGCCACAATGACGGCACGGCGAGAGCGTCCGCCTGCGCGAGGACATGTGGCAATTTTTCGTGCGCGATGGAACCTTCGATCCTGATGCGCCTGTCGCCTTGCGCAAGGCGGCGTATTGATTCGGCGCAGGCGCGTTCTTCGGGACCGTCGCCGATACCATGAATCGTCAGCCTCAGCGGAACGTCCTGCGGAATTTCACGCACCGCCCGAACCAGTACATCGATTCCCTTCACCTTGTGCCAGCGACCGATATAAAGCAGCTGGAAAGGGCTGGCCGCCCGCGCGGCTTGCGGTGAAATCGCCTGTGCCGCCTCCATGGCGAAAGTAGAATCCACGCCCTGCCGGCTCAAGACCAGCTTTTCTCGAGGCATACCGTTGAGCAGAAGTGAATCGTAAAGCCACTGGCAGACCGCGACGACGCGATCCGCATCTTCAATCAAGCGTAGAAATTCTTCTTTGCGTTTTTTCCCCAGGGCTCGCGCACCGAGCGCAGTCGCCCATCGGCTGTTGGAAACGCATGAGGACCGCTCGAATCGCTCGGCGATCCCAGGAGGCACGGCGCCAAGCATATGAGCCAAGGCCTTCGGCGCACCGCGCCCTTGACTCCAGCATGCTCCACACAGACGAGGCTCGATCCGGCCGTCGCAGGCCTCTTCTCCGAACCGCATCACCGTCTTCAATCCGAACTCGCGCGCTGCATGAAGATGGGCACCGCCAAGCCCACGCGACCAGCTGTGCTGGTGATAGACATCCGGGCGCTCCTCGGCGAGCATCTCGCAGAAACGGGGAAACCCCGCATCCCGGGCGTCTCCACGCAATTCTCCACGCGACGGCAGCGCATTGACTTCGTATGTCCGCACGGTCGCGCCATCGAATGTGTATCCGTCGGTTTGTTGGGGACCGAGCGGCGCGATGACACGCGATGAGATGTCGTGGGCGCGCAACGCCCGCACGAGGCCGGTGAGGTAGATTTCCGTTCCTCCGACGTAAGCCGGCGGATACCACGCGCTCGCCTGGAGTACGCGAATCATTTCTCAGCGGCCCAGGAGCTTGAATACGCGACGCGCGCGATTCAAACCGAGCGTCCGTGCGAGCGGCGCCGCGATTCCC
>WNFK01181928.1_pt1 | contig 11621 bp, 11 predicted proteins | sample 5400281 | NCBI WGS metagenome assembly WNFK01 (sample SAMN13153350, study PRJNA577476) | soil metagenome | isolation source: 20 cm soil on Douglas fir-dominated hillslope | place: USA:California | collected 2013-09-17
AGGAGAGCATATGAGAAGGAGAGCATATGAGACGGGGAGAGAAACTTTTCATGGGAGCACTTTTGCTGATGCTTTCTGGGTGCGCCGCGACCGGGAGCAACACGGCTCCTCCGAGTGTCGATGTCAGCGGAAAGTGGGCCGGGACTTGGGTGTTTCGTAACCCGTCCATGGGTTCGGGAGATGTCCTCGTGGATCTCAAGCAGAGCGGCGCCAACACGACGGGCCATCTCACGGTGACCGGCGACACGACGGCCGACCCCACCTACTTCGAGGGCATCGTCAGCGGGAGCACGATTATCCTGAAATTACCCTACCTGTCCGGGACCCTCGATGTCCGCGGTGACGAGATGAAGGGAGTCGTCAACGGCATCATGCCGGCCAATGTGATTCTGCGGCGTCAACGATGACTAGTTGGAATCGGAATTGACACGAGGCCGGGTCGGTCGCTGCCTATCGTCCTCCTGGCCGCGGGCCACGTTGAGTGGAGGCCCGGGTCTGGAAGTGAAACTCGGGTGACCTGGGTGCCGGCAGGCGGTTGCGGGCCCCGCAACCCTCGACGAGCTCCCGATTGCTCCCCTCTCAGGAATTGGTGGCGAGCCTCACGGCGAGCCGGGTCAGGTCGGCGGGGTCGACATCGGAGACCAAAGCACATCCCTGGTCGCCCTTGCGCCAGAGGATCACGTGGAACCCGCGATCGGCGGTCCGGTACGCGCTGACCGGGCCGATCGAAGCGAGCCCGTTCGTCGGCCAGGACACGCCGCGAGCCGGGAATACGATGAGCGAGATCGCGTGCAGGCGCCGGTGAAAGACGAAGACGGCGGCCTTGCGATCGAGGAAGTACCCGACGGCGCCCCCGGCCAGCGGGAATTCCGCGTCGCCGAAGAAGGTGACGACGGGAGCAAAGTCCAGCCGCCCCTCGTACCACGGCTTGACCTGGTGCATATCGCCGCTCTCCACATCGAGCGGATGCTGGCTTGCGAGGAGCCGCAAATGGTCGGTGACCGCTTCGGTGACCATGCTGGGCAGGGCGCCGCTCGGCGATTGCCCGGCGCGCTGGTAGTAGATAGGGAGGGAAATGAGGAGCACGGCGGCGGTCGCCAGCGCCGGGACGAGGCTCCGACGCCACCGAACCCACCTCGACGGCTGCTGCCGAGGGGTAGGAGGCCACAGCGTGGCGAGCCGGCGCTTCAGCGCCAGCGGGGCCGCATGCTGGGGCAGCCGGTGCTCGAGGACGCTGGTCAGCAGGGCCTCTGCCGCGACTTCGCGCTCGCACCGGGAGCAGGCGTCCACGTGCGTGCGGACGTCCTCCTGAAGCTGCGTTGAGAGCCGTCCCCGCTGGTAGTCGAGGAGCTGGAGCCGCACGTCGTCGCAAGTCATGTGTTGTCCTTTTTCCCGTAGTCCTTCAACTGGAGTCGGAGCGCAGCCCGGGCGCGGGCCAAGCGTGACTTTACGGTGCCCACGGCGCAGCCCACGACGTGGGCCACTTCGACTTCGGTCAACCCCTCGAGATCGAGGAGGATCACGGTGCGGGCGTCGTCGGACAGGGTCGTCAGCGCCCGCTCGATCTCATCACCCACGACATGGCGCAGGCGGTGGAGTTCGAGGTCGCCCTGCAGCAACTCCTCGTGGGCGAGGCCTTGGGCGTTCGAATCCACCGTATCGAGGCCACCGACCGTTGGGTTATGGCGCTGCCTCCGGTACGAGCTGATGAACGTATTCCGAAGAATTCGAAGCAGCCACGCCTTGAGGTTGCTCCCGGGAGTGAACTGGTTCGCTGCCTGGATCGCCCGCCGGTACGTGTCCTGGACGAGATCCTCGGCATCGGCCGCGTTTCCGGCGAGATGGCGCGCCAGGTTGTAGAGCGTGTCGGCATAGGCGAGGGCGTCGCGGCCCAGCGTTGGTCCGTCCCGGTCACTCGATGGCTCCATTGCTTTTGGATCGTCGCGTCGTGATATGAACTGAGACCACTCGAGCGACCGTGACGTTCCCGGCCACGTGGTTGTCATCACTCTTCCCAACGCGCGGTCAACCATGGCGTTCCTCACGATCCCGGCGGGCCGACTGGAACGCCGTCGCGACCCGTGCGTTCACAGGGGTAGACGGCTCAGAAGTCATCCCGGGTGGGAGCAGAGGAGACGACGTCATGGATAGGCCGACGGTGGTGGAGGGCCTGATCGGGGGCACAATCGGTGCCGGCACGGTCGCCGGCTGGTTCTTGCTCATTGACGCGTCGAGGGGACAACCCTTCTGGACTCCCGCCCTGCTGGCCGCGACGTTGCTGGACGGGCTCCGAGACGCGCAAACCCTCCACATCACGGCCCGACTGGTCCTCACATACACCGTCGTCCACTGGCTCGCGTTCCTGATCTTCGGGCTGCTGACGGCGACCGTGCTGGCCGCGGCGGATCGAGAGCCCGGCCTGCTGTTCCTCGTCGTCATGTTGTTCTGCTGCTTCGAGGTCTTCGCGCTGGCGCTGATCTCGGTCCTGGCCGAGTGGTTGTTTGAGGTGCTCGCGTGGTGGACCGTCGTGGTCGGCAACCTGTTGGCTGCCCTCAGCATGCTGAGTTATTTCCTCGATCGACATCGGCGTGCGTTGCACAACGTTCGCAGGTTATCCAACTGAGATCGAGTCCGGGGCCATAGGGTATGGAACGCTTCACACGACTATTCGTTCCGAGAGGTGTCCTTGAAAAAGAGGGGAACGAATCCGGAGAGGGGGCGTTACCGCCAGTGATGGAGTGACTTCTTCACCCTTCACGCTTAGTGAGCGGCAAGCTCATCGCGAAGTGACCACCACCCGAACCGCCTAGGAGGGCGCCATGAGTGATGACAATGTGAGCCAGGATCGCGACACCCAGAACCCGGAAAGTTTCGGGGGAGACGGCGTGGACCGTCGCGGGTTTCTCCAATGCATGGCATGGGCCGGCACCGGGCTTGTCTGGGCCGCCACCGGGGGTGTGTTCTCGTCCCGGATCCTGAATCAGGCCTCCGCGGCGGAGCGAGCCGCTTCAGACTTCAGCTTCGTCCAGATCAGTGACACGCACATCGGCTTCAAGGGCGAAGCCAACAAGGATGCGCTCGGCACCTTCGAGCAGGCGCTGACCCGGATCAAGGCCCTGGACCCCGCACCCGCCTTCATCATCCCCACCGGCGACATCACCCACGCCCAGAAGGCCGGCGCCTTCGACACGGTCACGGAAGGGATCAAAGGGACCAAGATCGATCGGGCCTTCTACATTCCGGGCGAGAACGACGTCTTCGCGGACGGCGGCAAGGAGTATCTCGGCCGGTTCGGGGGACCCTCGGGCACCGGATGGCAGAGCTTCGACTACAAAGGGGTTCACTTCATCGGGCTGATCAATGTCCTGAACTTCAAGGCCGGCGGCCTGGGGAACCTCGGATCGGAGCAGCTCGACTGGCTCAAGAAGGACGTCGAGGGCCTCGGCAACAGCACGCCCATCGTCGTGTTTGCCCATGTGCCGCTCTGGGCGGTCTATCCCAAGTGGGGCTGGGTGACGGACGACGGCGGGCAAGCGCTGTCCTTTCTCAAGCGGTTCGGCTCGGTCACGGTCCTCAACGGCCACATTCACCAGATCATGCAGAAGGTGGAGGGGAACATCAGCTTCCACACCGCCCTGTCCACCGCGTTCCCCCAGCCGGCCCCCGGCGTGGGAGAGGGGCCCGGTCCTCTCAAGGTGCCCGCGGAGGAGCTGCGGGGTGTACTCGGAGTCCGAGCGGTCAACTATGTCCAGGGGAAGAGCCGGCTGGCCATCGTTGACTCGACCCTGGCGTAGGCGGGGAACGTTCTGTGGCGACGAGCCTGCGTGGCGTGCTGGCGACATCGATGGTCGTGATCCTTCAGGGGGTGGCCGGGCTCGCGCAGGGCCTGGCTCAGTCAGACCCTGCCTCGGTGGTGCGCATCGAGATGAGCGAGTATGCATTCACGCCGGCACAGGTCACGTTGAAAGCCGGCAAGCCGGTGACGTTGACCGTCGTCAATGTGGGGCGGGCGACCCACATGTTCACGTCCACCTATCTCGCCTCCCAGGATCTCGAGGTCGAGAGCGCGGATATCGAGGTGGATGCTCCGAAAGGTGTGAAGTACGTCAAGGTTCGGCCGGGCAAGAGCGCGGAGATCAAGTTCACGCCTATGCAGAATGGCACGTTCGAGTTCTCGTGCGATGTGAAGTCGGGCGGGCGCTCCCATCGCGACCGCGGGATGAAGGGGCAGCTCGTTGTGAATTGACGAGCGCCTGCTCTCAAGGTGTTGGAGGCGCTGGTGCGGAGCGCGTGTGGACTAGGATTCCTTGGCGTAGCCGGGCTGCTCTGGCTGGGCTTGGACACGCCCCTGGCTCAGGCCGTCGAGTACCGGCTCCAGATCGTGAGCATGTGGGAGAGCGGTTTCACGGGCTTCGTGAAGCCGGGCGAACTCGGCGATGGAGCGTCGGGTCCCGGTCTCGACCACCTCGCAGGAAGCCTTGACCGGGGCGACGCACCCGAAGGGCCGCTGCTCTCTGACCGGACGGTCCGTTGGGCCAGCGAGCGTGTGGCGCGGGCCTATGGGGCTGTCCACGTGCTGGCGGAGGTCAAGCCCGGCGGAGAGGGCACGGCCCAATGGGACAACGTGCGATGGGACGGGAAGACCGGTGAGCGCAGCGTCTTGGTCGTCGCACCCAGCGGCCGCGGGCGGCCTCAGGAGCTCTACCATGTCGTCCTGAAAGGGACCGGTCCGTTACGCCATTTCATACCCTATGCACCATCGAGCAATAGGCGAAAGCTGGCGACGGTGCGCTATCCTCTTGAATTTCTCGGGTTCCACGAAGAGGGAGCAGATCTTTGGGACAAGTTCCTGTCCCAGGCCATGGATCTCGGCAACGGGATCGGCGTCGTGGTCGGCAGCAGTCCGAACTCGACATTCCCTGATCAGGTGTATGTGGTAGTGAGCCAGGCCGAGCGGCCGACGACCTACAAGGTGATTCTCGTATGGCGCGAACCCCCGAGCAGCCTGGAAGGCCCCGCAAGTCCAGGACCGATGCGTTGATGGGCACGCGCGGCCCGAAGCGGGAATGTCTCCCACAATAGGGTGGTCGCGTGAGGTGATGACCGATTGCGTGGGCTGCGCTCACGCTTGGCGAGATCGGGCCAGAGGATGCCGTCGCCCACTTTCGAGATCGCGTCAGGTGACGCCACCGTGCTGCACGTGGCACGCCAGTTCTGGGCCATACCCCGCGAAGGGTGAGCCGATCGGTCAGATCGTTTCGGTCTCGCGCAGGGTGAGGGGGCTCTGTAGCGCGAAGCGGGTGATCGCGTCCTTGCGCAGGAACGCCACGCCCGGTCGGCTCTTGGCGTACTGCAGGAACGCGTCCCAGACCCGTACCATCTGCGGCGTACCGCTGATGCGGTCGTGCGCGCTCACCGACATCATGCGGCGGCGGCGCCCGGCCTCTTCGTAGAGCTGGTCGAAGTCCAGCTTGATCTGCTCGAGGAACTGGGAGGGCGAATAGTTGCGGCCCTCGATCAGCAGGATGTCGTTGTTGCGTAGAGTATACGGCACGACGACGAAGTCCTTGCCGTTGACCTGCTCGATGAAGGGTTCGTCGCGGCTGATATCGTCGATGTGATAGAGGTAACCGAGCTCCTGGAGCAGAGACAAGGTATTCGGGCCGCGCCGCAGCCAGTTGCAGTTGTAGCCGACCGGACGTTGACCGGTGGCCGCTTCGACCATGTCGCCCGCCGCGATCAGGAACTGTCTCTCTTCCTCGCGGCTCATCGCATACTGGGAACTCCAGCGGGGACCGTGACCGGAAGCCTCGTGCCCGCGCCCGACGACGTCCCTCGCGAGGTCGGGATGGTGCTGGGCCGCCTCGCCGATCATGTGGCAAGTGACCTTGACCCCATGGCGGTCCCACAGATCGAGCATGCGAGGGATGCCTTCCCGATAGCCATAGGCGAACCAGGTGTTGGCGGCCGCGTCGGCCGGCACCTCGGGCGGGAAATCCACCTTGGGAAACGGGCTGTCGGTGCCCTTCGGGGGCTGCCCACCCGCCTCGAATTGCATCGAGATCGAAATCGCCATCCTGATTCCATCGGGCCAGAAGGCCAGGGAGGGGCCCTTGCTTGGCTGGCTCTTGCTCGGCTGAGTCCGCCCGCCCCGCGCGGCGGCCGCGGCCTCTGCGGTCGATGCCGCATTCAACACCATCCCGGCGGCCAGGATGCCGGCGCTGGTGCCGGCTTGCATGAGACAGTGCCCCGCGTTGTCATCGCCGAAGGTGACTGCGCTCTTCATTGCGGATCTCCTTCAAATCAGCCCGTAGGCTTTGAGCTGCCTGGCGGTGCTGGAGACCAGGACTTTTACGACGGTGATGGTGGGGATCGCGAGGAGCATCCCGACCGGGCCAAACAGGGTGGCTCCTCCCAGGACCCCGATCACCACCACGAGCGGATGGAGGTTGACCGCGCCCCCGAGGACGACGGGCTCATAGACGACGTTCTTGAGCAGCTCGGCGAGGGCCACCGCCACGATGACCCAGATCGCGAAGTTCTCGCTGCTCACCATCGGCAGCAGCGGACGGATATCCTCCGCCAGCAGCGCATAGGCCAGCCCACTCAGCAATGCCGCCGCGAAGCCCATGTACGGAACCACGTTGCTCGCGCCCGTGAAGATCCCGATCGCGATCGTCCATCGGAGAGGAACGCCGATGATGGTCAGGAACAACCCCACGGTCACGCCGAGCAAGCAGCACTCGAGGAAGAGGCCGCGCATGTAGTCGCCCAGCGCACGGTCGAGATCCGCGAGTACGTTGAGCGCCGGCTCGAAGAGCCGATTGGGGACGGCCCTCAGCAGGCCGCGCTTGATCTCGCCGGTATCCCGCAACAGGAACAGAAACACCAGCGGCGAGATGATCCAGGTGGAGACGATGTCGCCCAGCGCGGCGAGAGGGGTCTGGCCGACCGAGGTGGGCGGCGGGGCCCCCGGCGGCCGCACGGTGCTTCTCGTGGCCGGCTCCGCGAGCGCGGTCCGCGCGCGCTGCTCGAGCGTGTCCACGTTTGCTCGATGGTACTCGACCAGCCGGTCGGGTCCGGCCGCCGGCGCGCCGCGGGCACCGCGAGGCCGCGACGCGACGAACTGGGCGTGCTCTTCCGGCGTCAGGGCGAGCAGCTGCCTGACACGATCCACCAAGGGGTCCAGATCGCCGTACACCCATCGGTAGATCCGATTGCCTCGCGTCAGCGACCGATCCAGCCCCATCAAGGCTTGGTAGCGCTCGTTCAACGTATAGAGCGCGCGGATCCTCAGCTCGAGCGCCCCGGTGTCGCTAGGCATGACGGCGCGTATCCGGTTCACGATGAAGAGCGCGCCCAGCACGAACACGAACAGCAGCAACGCGATCGCCACGCCTCGCGGTACGCGGGAGCGCTCCAGGCGGGCGACGACGGGACGACAGATGTACGCGACTAGTCCACCGACCGCCACGGGCACGATCAGGCTCCGGAGTCCCCACACAAGGTATGCTCCCAGAACCACTCCGGCCGCAGCGGCGAGAGACTTGAAGACCGTTCCCGCCCGACTCGAGGTGTCGGCGAGGGTCACGGAGCGGCCTCCGGATGCTCCCCCGACTCCTTGAGGTACTGAGCGTCGAGGAGAATCTGGAAGCGGATGGCCATGATGCCGGCCAACTTCATGAGAACTTTGTTCGCCAGCGGCGGGAAGTTGACACTGAGCGCGTCCAGGTCGGACTTCCCGAGAGCCAGCAACGAGACCGGGCCACGCGCCCGGGCCGAGAGCCAGCGAACCGACTCCGTTCCCGTGGCGGCCGACTCTTCGAAGGAGGCGGGCGGCTCCAGCATGGCGAGGGGGACTTCCGTGCTGCTGCTGCCCCGCCTCACGACCTCGACCAGGCCTCGCCGCACGACAAAGAGCGCCGCGCCGGGTTGCCCTTCCTGGCAGATGTACTCGCTGTCGTGGTAGTCGCGCTCATGGACGATGCGGGCGAGACGCCGGAGGTCCCGGCGACTAAGGTCTTCGAAGAGGGTTACCTGCTTGAGGAAGTCCACCAGGCTGCGGCGTTTCTCGGCCACCGCCGTGTCCGGCACCGGTCCGAACACCGCCCGTGCTGGAACTCCTGACGTATCCGACGAAGTCGTGTCCGCGGGCCGCGGGAGCAAGAGTGCCTTGATCCCGGGGAGATTGAACCTCGGCTTCAATGGACCGCCACCTGACCGCCGGCGCGAGGATCGTTCTTCTCGGTCCTGATCTTCTTCTCCTGAGGCGGTACCACCGGTCTCTTGGTCTGCCCTGCGTCTGGTCGCGCCGTCCGGACCTCTCTTACGAGGCGTCCGCGGCGTGCGGGGGCACGGGTCACGTGAGAAGTCCGCAAGATCACGCAACAGCGGCGCGGGCGCCGGGCTCGGCGACGTTGTACGATCAGCTAGCTACGCGGGGGCGAGGAGTAGATCCCCCGTCACCACCCAGGGGGCGCAGGATGCAACGACACATCGCGCAATCCGCTCTCGCCCGATACGGCGTTGCCGTTGCGAGCGTGGCCCTCGCGGTCGTGCCGGCGTTGTGGCTGCTACCCTTGGCGCTGGCCGGCGCTCAGTTCTTGCTGGTCGCGGTGCTGGTCACCGGCTGGGTCAGCGGTCTGCGGCCGGCGCTGGTGGCCTGGGGCCTGGCCACGCTGGCCTTCAAGTACTATTTCACGCCGCCGCTCGAGTCATTGAATGTCGACGTCGCCCATCTCCCTCGTCTGATCGTCTTCGCGGTCGTTGCGGTGCTCATGGCGACGGTGAGCGCCGCGCGCCGCAAGGCGGAGGATGCGCTGAAGAGCGCCCGCGATGGCCTGGAGGAGCGGGTTCGCGAGCGAACCGTACGCTTCCGGGACCTGGTCAACTCGGTCGAGGGCATCGTGTGGGAAGCGGACGCCACGACCTTTCAGTTCTCGTTCGTGAGCGCCCAGGCCGAGCGCATCCTCGGCTATCCGGTGGAGCGCTGGCTCTCCGAGCCGACATTCTGGAAGGATCACCTGCACCCGGACGATCGCGAGTGGGCGGTGCTGTTCTGCGAACGGGCCACCGGCGAGAACCGCGACCACGATTTCGAATACCGGATGATCGCGGCGGACGGGCGCGTCGTGTGGCTGCGTGACCTCGTGACGGCGGTGGTGGACGGCGGACGCGCCATGCAGCTGCGGGGGGTCATGGTGGACATCACGGACCGCAAGCAGGCCGAAACCGCGCTGCGGGAGCGGGCGGGCCTGCTCGATCTCACGCACGATACCGTGTTCGTCCGCGACATGACCGACGTGGTCACCTACTGGAACCGCGCGGCCGAGGAGTTCTACGGGTGGACGGCAAAGGAGGCGGTCGGCAAGGTCTCTCACCACCTGACGCAGACCATTTTCCCGGCGCCGATCGAGCACATCCGGGCGACCTTGCTGCAGGCTGGCCGCTGGGAAGGGGAGCTCGTGCACACCAAGGCCGACGGCTGTCAGGCCGTGGTGGCGAGCCGCTGGTCGTTGCAGCGCGATCAGCACGGGCAGCCGCTCGCGATCCTGGAGACCAACAACGACATCACGAACCGCAAGCAGGCGGAGGCGAAGCTCCGGGAGAGCGAGCAGCGATACCGCTATGTCTTCGACGCGACGGGCGTGTCGATCTGCGAGATGGATTTCTCCGAAGTGAAGCGGCCGATCGACGATCTGCAATCCCGAGGCATCCGGGATTTCCGGAGCTATTTTGCCACGCACCCCGACTTCGTCGAACACGCCGTCACGCTGGTGAAGACCGTCGACGTCAACGACCTGGCGGTCAGGTTGTTCGGGGCTCGGGGCAAGGAGGAGCTCCTCGGCCCCGTGGAGAGGATGTTGGTGCCCGAAACTCGAGAGGTCTTCGTGGAGGGGCTGATCGCCATCGCCGAGGGCCGGACGTCCTACGAGGCCGAGACAGTGGTCCAGAGGCTGAATGGCGGCCGGCTCACCGTCCTGCTCACGATGACGTTTCCCCCGCCGCCCGCTCGACTCGACCGAGTGCTCGCGACGCTCGTGGATGTCACGAAGCGCAAGCGGGCGGAATACTTCGCCCTGCACGTGTTCGAGACCTCACCCGATGCGATCTACATCGTCGGGAGAGACTACACATATCGGCGCGTCAACCCGGTCTTCGCCCGGCGCTGGAGAAAGCCGGCCGAGGAGATCGTCGGGATGTGCATGGCCGACCTCACCGGCAAGGAGCCGTTCGAGGAGACGTACAAGCCGAACCTGGATCGCTGCTTCGCAGGAGAAGAGGTCAGCTTCGGAGGCTGGTTCCCCACCCCCGGCGGCCAAAAATACCTGGCCGCGACCTATTCGCCGCTGCGGCCGGATTCGGAGCGGGTGGAAGCCGTGCTCGCGGTCACCCGCGACCTCACCGAGCGCGTTCGGGCGTCCGAAGCGCTGCAGGAGGCGCAGGCGGAGCTCGCGCACGTCACCCGGGTGATGACCCTGGGCGAGCTCACCGCGTCGATCGCCCACGAGGTCAACCAGCCGCTCGCCGCGATCGTGGCCGATGCCAATGCGTCGCTCAACTGGTTGGCGGCGAGCCCCCCGGATCTCGGAAGTGTCCGGGAGGCGCTCGACGCCATCGTGAAGGATGGCCACCGGGCGGCGGACGTGATCCAGCGAACTCGCCAGCTCGCGGCGAAGACCCGTCCCCAGAAGGCGCGGCTGGACGTGAATGACGTCATTCGCGACGTCGTTCCGCTCATCGGCACCGAGATGCGCAGCCACGAGGTGTCGTTGCGGATAGAGCTGGCGCCGGCGTTGCCGCCGGTCCTGGCGGATCGGGTCCAGCTACAGCAAGTGCTCATCAACTTCGTGATGAATGGCATCGAGGCCATGGCATCTGTCGATGGCCGGTCACGCGAGCTGGTGATTCGCTCGCAGCCGGAGGACGATGATCACGTGGTCGTGGCGGTGCAGGACGCCGGCGTCGGCATCGACGGGGAGAAGACGGACCAGCTCTTCAGCGCCTTCTACACGACAAAGCCCAACGGCATGGGCATGGGACTGTCGATCAGCCGGTCGATCATCGAAGCGCATGGCGGACGGCTCTGGGCGACACCGAACCCGGACCACGGCGCGACGTTCCACTTCGCGTTGCCGAAGATGCCATGAATCGGAGGCGAACGCAGAAGCATCGTCGGTCGTGGCCACCGCTTCACGATGCGCGCGGGCCTGGTAGCCCACCGTGGCGCCGTACGTCACGCACGCCGGCCGCTCGGATAGCGGCGCGCCCGCCGCCGCGTCCACGAGATGCTGGGGCTCTGCTCACGGACGCCGGCACGTCGAAGCCATGGAGCGCGCCTGCGAACTCGTGCATCCTCGCATCGACGCCCGCCCGTCTGAGTCGCTCCACATGCTCGCGACACGGCCCGACGGGCGTCCAGTCGTCGGCGGCACCGCGGCGGCCCCCAGTCCCGCTGGAATCGGGTGAGGCTCGAATACAGGGCCACCGCGCCGCCCTTCGAGAACCCCATTACCGCGACCCGGTTCCGATCGATGGCGGGATGGGTCGCGAGCAGGGCGAGGGCTCGGTAGGCATCGACGATCATGGCTGAAGTGGCGAGCGGCGGCCGTCTCCTTGAT
>WNFK01156309.1_pt2 | contig 11620 bp, 10 predicted proteins | sample 5400281 | NCBI WGS metagenome assembly WNFK01 (sample SAMN13153350, study PRJNA577476) | soil metagenome | isolation source: 20 cm soil on Douglas fir-dominated hillslope | place: USA:California | collected 2013-09-17
CACCCATGTGGGATCTCTGCACAAACGCCCTTGATACCGCCAAGCTGCGCGGCGCCGCCTACGGCGACGTCCGCGTCATGCATCTGCGCCAGCGCGACCTCACCACAAAAAACGGCCAGGTCGGCACTCTGTCCCAGAGCGAATCGATCGGCCTAGGCATTCGCGTGCTGGCGAATGGTGCCTGGGGCTTCGCCTCCACGGATCGATTGACACGGGAAGGCGTCGCGGCTTGCGCGGCGCAGGCTGTTTCCATCGCGAAGGCATCGGCACTGGCGAAGCGCAGCGAAGTTGTTCTTGCCCCTGAAAAAGCTTACGTGGACAGTTGGCAGAGCCCGTTCCGCAAGGACCCGTTCGAAATTCCCCTCGAAACGCAGCTGGCGCTGCTGCTTGCCGCCGACGCCGAAATGCGCCGCGTGAATGGCGTGACGCTGACGGAAACGGACATGCAATTCCGCAAGATCGATTCTTGGTTTGCATCCACCATCGGCTCGCGTATTCACCAACGCAAAGTGATTTCAGGTTGCGGAATTGCCGCCACTTCGTTTCAGGATGAAGGAATTCAAAAGCGTTCTTATCCCAGCAGTTTTGGCGGCCAGCATTCGCTGCAAGGTTATGAACTCGTCGAATCGCTCGATTTGCTGAGACACGCGCCGGTCATAGCCGAAGAAGCCGCCGCGCTTCATTCCGCACCGCAATGCCCGGAAAAGGTCGGCACCCTCATCCTCGGTGGCAGCCAGCTCGGCCTCCAGATCCACGAATCTATCGGCCATCCCATCGAGCTGGACAGAGTTCTGGGTCAGGAAGCGAATTTCGCTGGCACGAGTTTTCTGACGCTCGACCAGTTGAACCAGCTGCAATACGCTTCGAGCATTGTCAACGTCGTCGCGGACGCCCGGCTCGACCACGGGCAGGGACTCGGTACCTTTGCCTACGACGACGAAGGCGTTCCCGCGCAGTGCACGGACATCATTAAAAATGGGAAATTCCGCGGGTATCTTTCGAATCGCGAAACGGCGCATCTGGTGGGCCTGGAACGCTCTTCCGGAACGATGCGCACGGAAAGCTGGAACCGCCTGCCGATCATTCGAATGACGAACGTCAGCTTGCTGCCCGGCACGTGGGACTACGGCGATTTGATTGCCGACACCCACGACGGGATCCTGATGGAGACGAATCGCTCCTGGTCCATCGATGACCGGCGCTACCAGTTTCAGTTTTCAACCGAAATCGGCTGGGAGATCAAAGGCGGAAAGAAAGTCCGCATGCTGAAGAATCCCAGCTACAGCGGAATTACGACTGAGTTCTGGAATTCCTGCGATGCCATCTGCAAGTTCGATCACTGGACGCTGTGGGGCACGCCCAATTGCGGAAAAGGGCAGCCCATGCAGACCATGGGCACGGGCCATGGGGCTTCCCCGGCGCGCTTCCGCAACGTGCATATCGGGACGGCATTTTCAGACCAATGACACCGGCGGCCAAGACGAAGAAAGCGTCAACGGGGGCGAGCGCGGGAGCCGCTGAGCTTCTCCACGAGCGCGAGCTTCGCCGCATCGTCGATACGGTTCTTCGTCTGGCGAAATCCACGGGAGCCGACGAGACGGAAGTCCACGTGGATGAAGTTGCGGACGCGTTGACCCGGTTCGCCAACAACGCCATTCACCAGAACGTCGCCGAGCATGGGCTGACGGTTTCGATTCGCACGGTCGTCGATGGCCGCACCGCGCGCGCCACAACCAATCGCGTTGATGAGGACTCGCTCCGCGCCGCGATCGAAGCTTCTCTCTCCCTTGCTCACAGCCAGCCGAAGGATCCGCGCCTCTTGCCGATGCCCGGAGGGCAGCGCTATCGCCGCGTAAACCGGTTCGTCAAGCAGACTGCCGCTCTCTCCGCTGAGGAGCGGGCCCGGGCCGTCCGGCGTGCCTGTGATTTGGCCGTCAAGAAACGCCAGGTCGCCGCTGGAATCTATTCGAACGGCCAAAGCCAGTCCTCTTTGGGCAATTCGCGCGGCCTTTTTGCTGCCTATCGCGAAACGCATTCCGAATTTTCCATCACCGCACAGGAAGACTCTGCGGCCAGTTGGGCCAAAGCCAACTCCGCTGATGTCCGCGCGTTCGACCCACAGAAACTCGCCGAGCGGGCTTGCGAGAAAGCGCATCTTGCCGTCAACGCGCGCGAGCTTCCGCCTGGACGTTACACGGTAATCCTCGAACCCGCGGCAGTGCTCGATCTCGTCGGGTTTCTTTTTTATGATTTCTCCGCCACCGCGCTGCAAGACAAACGCTCCTGCCTGAACGAACGCATGGGCAAGCAGCTCTTTGGTCAGAACATCAGCATCAGCGACGACGTCTATCATCCGCTGCAACAGGGCGCGCCGTTCGATGGCGAGGGAATGCCGCGTCAGCGGGTATTGCTGGCGGATCGCGGCATCCCCATCAATCTCGTCTTCGGAGGCGGAGATTCGTCGATAGAGAAAATGGTCGCCTCCACCCAACGAGGGTTGCTCGTGACCCGCCTCTGGTACATCCGCGAAGTCGATCCGTACGAAAAGGTGATGACCGGCATGACTCGCGATGGCCTGTTTCTTGTTGATAATGGGCTGGTTAGCGGCGCCGTGCGGAACTTTCGCTTCAACCAGTCGATCATTGAAATGCTCAAGAATGTCGAATTGCTGGGTCCCGCCGTGCGTGCCACCGGCGAAGAGGCGTTCGAGATGGTCGTGCCCGCCATGAAAGTTCGTGACTTCCAGTTCTCCGAAGTGACCAAGTTCTAGCGATTCGAGCCCTCGGGCCCTCACTTATCAAGAAATCAATTCAGAGAATCAAAATTCTGCGTTGTACATCCAACCTCCACCCGTTTAATAAACTGGTATGTACCATCAGCATGGTCGAGGCCAAAGCGGTCTTCAGGATGCGCGATCCCGCTCGACTCGGGGTCGTCACCCCAACTGGGGCCACCCAGACCACGACGCCTGTGGTACAGGCTTCATCGCCCGCCTCGGTGGTGCCCCCAACTACGACATTATCCAGTTTGCTTTGACCGCTTTAGAGCGCCTCACTCACCGCGGAGGAGTCGACGCGGATGGAGCCAGCGGCGACGGTGCCGGTTTGCTCACTTCGCTCCCGCAGGCTTTCTTCCGTGCCCGTGCTCACGAGCAGGGAATTGACCTGCCAGAAATGTTCGCGGTCGGCTTCGCCTTTCTTCCTTCTTCCGTGGTTGAGGATGCCCGCGCGGCCGTTGAAGCCGCGGCGGACACCGAGCGGCTGCGTGTCATCGGGTGGCGCCGCGTGCCGGTGAATACCAATTCTTTGGGGCGCCGCGCTCTCGAAACGATGCCCGAAATTTGGCAGTTTTTTGTCGAACCTTTCCATCCCGCGCGGGGCGCCGCGCGATTCGAGTGGCGTCTGGCTGTTTTGAGAAAACGGGCGGAATCGCTCTTGCCGCCGCGATGCTACATCTGCTCGCTCTCCTCCCAGACCATCGTGTACAAGGGCCTGCTCACTCCCTGGCAGTTCCCCCAGTTTTACGAGGATTTGCGCGATCCCTCGTTCACAACCACATTCGCCGTTTTTCACCAGCGCTATTCGACGAACACGCAACCTTCCTGGCATCTGGCGCAGCCGTTCCGGTACGTCGCGCATAACGGCGAGATCAATACGATTGTCTCCAACCGGCGCTGGCTGCGGGCCAAGGAACGCGAAATTCGGTCGCGGCTTACGGTAGGCCCCTGGTTTCCCCTTCTGGAAGAGAACGTCAGCGATTCGGCGAGCTTCGACAATGGCCTCGAGCTGCGGCTTCTCGAAGGGCTCTCCTCAGAAGAAGCCATGCTCGCGATGGTTCCTCCGGCCTTTGAAAAAGATCCTTTGCTCTCGCGGGACGTGCGCGGCGCGTTGACCGCGCTTTCGCAGCAAAGCGAACCCTGGGATGGCCCCGCAGCCCTGGTTTTCTCGGATGGCCAGTTTGTGGGAGCGAAGCTGGATCGCAATGGATTGCGCCCGCTGCGCTACACCCTCACGCATGACGGCCTGCTGATCGCCGGATCCGAGACTGGTTTGGTGGATCTGGAAGAATCGCGAATCGCCGAGCGCCAGCGGCTGGGCCCCGGAGAAATGATTCTTGCCAATCCCGCCACCGGGCTCTTTTTGCGCTGGCGCGACATCCTCAAGCGCCTCGCGATCCAGCAGTCGCGCAACGCGATTCCGCAAAGAATGCTGACCGCGTCGGTCACCGCACCGCCGGTCCCCATCCATGAGCCAAAACGCGTCGCGAGCGCTGCCGGCTGGACGGAAGATCAATTCAAGATTCTCTTTTCCGCTCTGACCCGCGGCAAAGAAGCGGACTGGAGCATGGGAGATGACGCTCCGCCCGCGTTTCTTTCCGCGCTCCCTAGAACCTTGTGGGATTACTGCAAGCAACGGTTCGCCCAGGTCACGAACCCGCCGATCGATCCGTTGCGCGAAACCCACGTGATGTCTCTCGATGTTCACTTGAAAGATGGAATCACGCTTCCGAGTCCCCTGATTTCGGCCGGGCAGCTTTCGCAACTCTCCGCGATTCTTGGACCCGAGCAACGAATCGACATTACTTTTTCTGCCGTCACTGGAGTCCCGGGGGCGCGCTGCAGTTTTGCTCAGCTTTCTACTACCCCTCTGAGCGGGAGCGGGCGCCCGGGCCTCCTCCTCCTCTCCGATCGTGCGATCGATGCCGATCGCGCGCCGCTGCCTGCGCTGCTTGCGACCGCGGCGGTGTGGAAAGCGATGGTTCGCGAAGGCTTGTGGGATGTGCCGCTGATTGTCGAATCGGCGCAGGTCTTTGACACCCATCACGTGGCGCTGCTTGTGGCGGCTGGCGCCAGCGCCGTCGTTCCATATCTTGCGGATGAGTTTGCGGAATCCCTTGAACCGGGCGGCATGGAAAAAGCCCGCGTGGCCGTCAATGCCGGGCTGCGCAAAGTTCTCGCCCGCATGGGCGTTTCCACGCTGGCTAGCTATCGCAACAGCCATCTCTTTGAGATCGTGGGTCTCTCCCAGGATCTTTGCGCGGAAGTATTTGAAGACGCCGCGGATTATCCGGGCCAGAAGTCGCTGGACGATCTCCTCTCGGACTATCTGCGCCTGCACAAAGCGGCTTTCTCCGGCGAATCCGATGAATTGACCGACTCCGGTCTTTACCGGTTCCGGAAAAACGCGGAACTTCACGCGAATTCGCCGGAGCTCGTCCGCCGGCTTCACGCCCATGTGCGCGCACCCGGGGCGAAGACCTACTCGGCGTTTGAAGAATTGGCCGAACATCAAGGCCCGGTTTTTCTGCGGGATTTGCTCGACACCGTTCCGGACACGGCCGTTGCGCTCGACGAGGTCGAACCGCTGGAGTCCATCGTCAAGCGTTTCAGCACCCAGGCGATGTCTCTCGGCTCGCTTAGCCCGGAGGCGCACCGCACTCTGGCACTGGCCATGAATCAGCTTGGTGGCCGGAGCAATACCGGCGAAGGCGGCGAAGATCCCAATACCTATCGCTTCGAACCGGCCGCGGCCAACAAGATCAAGCAAGTCGCCTCGGGGCGTTTTGGAGTCACCGCGGATTATCTCGTCCATGCCGAAGAACTCGAAATCAAGATGGCGCAGGGCTCGAAGCCCGGTGAAGGCGGCCAATTGCCCGCCAAGAAAGTCAGCGAATACATCGCGCGCATCCGGCACGCCACGCCAGGCACCCCGCTGATTTCGCCGCCGCCGCATCACGACATTTACAGCATCGAAGATCTCGCTCAATTGATCCACGACTTGCGCGCCGTGAATCCGCGCGCCCGCATCGGCGTGAAACTCGTTTCCGGCTCCGGAGTCGGCATCATTGCCGCCGGAGTAGCCAAGGCGGGCGCGGACGTTATCACCATCAGCGGGCACAACGGCGGTACCGGGTCTTCGCCATTGACCTCTATCAAGAACACCGGTCTTCCCTGGGAAATCGGGTTGCGCGAAGCACATGACACACTGGTTCGCGCGGGCCTTCGTTCACGACTCTCTCTCCGCGTGGACGGAGGCCTGAAATTCGCGCGCGATATCGTTTTGGCCGCCATTCTCGGCGCGGACGAATTCGGCTTTGGCACCGCGTCCCTGCTGGCGATCGGATGCGTCATGGCGCGGCAGTGCCATCTCAATACTTGCCCGGTGGGAATCGCGACGCAGGACGAAAAACTGCGTACCAAATTTACGGGCAAACCGGAGATGGTGATCGCGTACTTCCGTTCGCTGGCGGAGGAAGTGCGCAATCGGCTGGCGCAGCTTGGCGTCCGGTCGCCGTTCCTGGTTGTGCCGATCTCCCCCTCGAATCGCGTTGCGCCGCAGCAGGAGCCCGGCCTCCACGTCGCGGCCCTGGAAGATTCGGTTCATTTCAATGCTTCGCTGACGCTGCAAAATGAGCCCCAGTCCATTCAGAACTCGGATCGCAGCGTTGGCACCGGCTTGAGCGGCGAACTCATGCGCCGGCGCAAAAACGGCCACCCCGTCGATGCCGAAATCAGCCAGGAATTTCACGGTGCCGCGGGTCAGAGCTTTGGCGCCTTTCTTGCCGAGGGAGTAACGCTCAAGCTCAATGGCGAAGCCAACGACTACGTAGGAAAAGGCCTTTCCGGCGGGACCATCGCCATCGCCGCGGGGCTTGCTGCTTCAAGGCGCGGCGACGTTCTTGCCGGCAACACCGTGCTGTACGGCGCAACGTCTGGCCAGCTTTTTGTTGCCGGCCGGGGCGGGGAGCGTTTCGCTGTCCGAAACAGCGGCGCGCTTGCCGTAGTGGAAGGTGTCGGCCAGCATGGATGTGAGTACATGACCGGAGGCGTGGCCGTCATCCTCGGGCCCCTCGGCCTGAATTTCGGTTCGGGCATGACCGGCGGGCTGGCTTATGTGTTGCGTGCCGAAGCCGAGGATGTGCTTCACCGCGATTTCGTGACCCTCGCCGAACTCGCTTCCGACGAAGAGAGCTGGTTGCGGCGCGCTCTCGAGGAACACATTTACTTCACGGCAAGCCCTCGTGCGGCTCGCTTGCTCTCACGCCGCGCGGGATTGCCGTTGATGCGCGTCCAGCCGGTTCATTTTCAGGGCACGGTTGAGGCCACGTGGAACCCGATTCTCGCCCAATTCAAACAGCGTCACACGATTTTGCCGGTCCCGGCGACCGTGGCGATCTCACGAGCTGCGCTTCACGCCTGAGTTTCATTGTAGGGGCGGGGCTTGCCCCGCCCGCGCTTTAGGCCCGGGAAAGGAAGGATATTAACTCCGCATCCGGCAAGAAGAATCCGCTATAATTCTCGCCGGGCGCTCTGAATATGGACTTCGATCAACTTGCTACTTTTGTTTTCGTCGCCAAGCTGAAGAGTTTTTCGCGCGCCGGCCAGAAAGTTTTCCGCTCGCAATCCGCCGTCAGCGCGCAAATTCGCCAGCTCGAACAAGCATACAAAGCCAGGCTCCTCGATCGCTCCGCCAAGTCCGTCGAGCTGACTCCGGCCGGCGAAGTTCTTTTCGAGTTCGCCGAAAAGTTGCTTCGCTTGCGCGACGAATCCATTCAGGTGGTTGCGGACCGCGGCAACGTTGTCCAGGGACCGGTCGTCTTCGGCGCCAATGAAGCGACGTGCCTCTACCTGCTCCCCGACATTTTTGCCGAATTTCAGCGGCGCTATCCGCTGGTGCACATCAGCATCTATCGCAACTTCAGCCACAAAATCCTGCAGCGTGTGGAAGACGGTTCGGTTGATGTGGGCATCGTCACCCTGCCCATCAAGTCTCCTAATTTGAAAATGCACCACATTTACAAGGATCGCCTGCGCTTTATGGTCAGCTCGAAAAACTCTCTCGCTCATCGCTCCAAGATCACTCTCGCCGAGGTCGCCGACCAGCCCCTCATTTTTCCACGCACCGGCTTCACCCGCCAGGTGCTCGACAAGCTCTTCCGGCCTTATCGCTCGCGCATACACGTCACCATGGAATTGCCCAGCATCGGCATGATTAAGCGTTTCGTCGCCGCCGATGCCGGCCTCTCCATCATCAGCGAGAGTTTTGCAAAAGACTATGTGAAGGCCGGCGAAGTAAAGCTCCTTACCGTTGAAGGTGTAGACCTCTGGCGCGAGCTCGGCCTCGTCTACCGCCGCGACCGCAGCCTCCCGCGCGCCGCCCAGGCCCTAATCGGCATGATTCGCGAACACCGCAAACTCGCCGAGCCCGCCGAAGCTGCCGCCGCCAGCTAGCCCGGGAACGCCAGCGTCCTCGCCAGCCGTTCTTCACCCTGCAATGGCAGCGCGCAGTCTGCGCCCGATCGTCGTTCCCGTTTTAGCTCGTGTAAGCCAGGTGTCGCCCACCGCCGGTCAGTTTCCGATTACCCATGTGCGCTCAACCGGAAATGTGACCTGAACAAGTCTCGCCACATCTTCACGGAAGTGCTGCTAGCAGCTGACGTCGGACATCGACGCGGTTGAGGATTTCAACGTGGGCAATCTTTCCCGCGACTACGTCAACGAGCAACATTCCTTCGGCTGCGTCTAGGTCCATGCAACGATGGTCAGGGCCGTAGTGCCCTTCGGGTCTTGGCTGAGTATAGAACGACGAGCAGAAGTCGTCTCCACACCGACAACGGTCTACAAGCGCCAATTGCGAAACTTGGGCCGCTAATTCGGCCTTACCTTGGTTCTTGAGAAGCTGTTCGAGTTCAAGGGCTAGCGATGGGAGTATTTCGGTAAGCCGCACGGGGCATGCCTTGTTTTAGAGAATGCCACATCCTAGCACAGTAGATGCTAACTTCTGGTTAACGCTGCGAGCTCAACCAGTCAAGTGGATTCCAGTTGCCAAGGCCGAATTATTTGGCACCACGAAGTTCGGTTGCCATCGCTCGCATAATCTCAAACCCTGCCTCGCTGCAATAATGCTCCTTGTTTGGGGGGGGATAAATATCGCTTAGTCCGGCGCACCGAAGCCGGACCGAGTCCAGTTCAAGGTCGGTTATCCTGTAGGAACAGAAATCATCCCAATCCCATTCATCACCCGTTCCATTGAGAAACTGTTCGATTATGTCTGCCACTTCAAGCCTTGTTCTTTGAACGCTACTCATGCGATGTCTCTTTCTGCTCGAAGGCAATCGCCAGTATATCTCCACATCTTCGCCTGACAGAAGATGCCCATTTGCCATGGATTTTGTCAATGATTAACGCGCTAAATCGGACAAAGAGTTCTAAAATCTCAGGTAATGCGAGCAACCAGGCAGAGCCGGCGGCACTTCTGCCTTGTTGGGTTTTTGCCCGTGCATAAAAGATGGCGCAGGAGAGTCAGGAGCAATCATGGCCCAACAAGCACCACTGAAATATATCTTCTACATTGCCGTCACCCCGGAGAAGGTCTGGGAAGGCTTTGTGTCGCGGGAGTCGAACCGCATCATCTTCTCGGGCGCTGAACTTCAAGCGGACTTTAAGCCTGGTGGCTTGCTCGCATGGGTGGGCGCGGGACCCGATGGCAAGCCCATGACCTATGTCCGGGGGAAGGTCCTGCGGTTTGAGCCGCCAAAAGTCCTTCAGTACGCCTTCGCAATGGCCCAAAACGATAAGGCGTCACGCGCAACGATCGAACTGGTGCCTGAGACCGAAGCCACCAAAGTAACAGTGACGCATGACGAGTGGGCCGAGGATGACCCCACTTACGCTGCCTGCGCCGATGGATGGCCACGTATCCTTTCCCGCCTGAAGACGCTGCTTGAAACCGGGAAGACATTCAAGCCCCATTGATTCGGGGTGGATGATCTGAAATTTTTCGCCCGGCAGTATGCCCCAAACTAGTGCCGCATTAACGCGCATCGACCGGACATGTCCGGTTACCCGACTTCCAGGAGCTTGATGTTCCTTGTCGTAGAATCGAGGGCGCCGCAGCGGACGACGAAGCCCTTTTGGAATGCGGGCGGCTCGCCGCCGCTCTTCTTTCATCCACAACGCAGCATCAAAGCCCAGCAGAATGGAAGCAACTCGCCTGAAACGGCTCGTGGAGTCCAGATGGGAAGGGTCGCTGAATCTGTGGGGAGACGCGAAAGGAACCCGAACGGCCTTTGTTCTCTTACTGAATACTGAAAACTGACCACTGAGGACTAAAAGACTTGCTAGTGCGGGCTGAAATCCAAGCTCGCAATCGCCCGGGCGATCACGTTTTCCTGAATCTGAATGAGGTCGCTGTCGGCGTAAGTCATGGCCAGCACCGTGAACATGTCTTTGCCGCGCGCAATAACAACCAACTTTCCCGACCAATCGTGGTCGTCGGCCTTCCCGCGATATTGATACTCCACCGCAGGTAATCCGCCGACCACCGTCCTGTGCTCCGACAGTCGCTGGTAATTGGCATAGACCTCGTGCAGCCGCTTCTCCACCGCCGCTGCCGCCGCATCCAATGGTTCTTTCGTTTTCTCCTCGCCGACCACCATCAATGTGGATTCGTTGAACGTGCCCATCGCCACGATCGCGTTCGGAAGTGCGCCGCGCGCTTCCTCGATCAAGCTCCAGCTTGGTGCTTTGTACATGCGAAAGCCGTGAGTGTAATTCGTATAGAGATTGCCCTGGATCTCTTCGCGATTTGCGGGAACTTCCGGTTCTTTCGGCGGGGCAGGCGATGCCGCAGCCGGTGCCAGGCCAGTCGTCGTTGCCGCCGGAGATCCTTTGATCGCCGGCGCGGCAACGTTGGCCGCTGCTGTATTCGTTGGAACTTCCGGTTTCACCGCCGCGTTCGTTATCTTCGGCGTCGTTTTGCCGGTTTTCCCCGCCGGGCCTGGGTCTACGGTTTTTGCGCTGGCGTTTGTTGGCGTGGCCGAAGCATCTGACGAAGATGCGGCCGCTGGCGCCGCCTGTGGCTGCGAATCGGCCGCTGGTTTTGCAGGATGCTGGCTTGCCTCTTTCTTCGCCGCGGATGCCGCTTCCGGCTTTCCCGCTGGTGTCGATGGAATAATGGACTCGATTTTGTCTTTTTCGACGAGCACAAATCCAAAGTCGGTCTTGACCTTGAACATGTTGTCTTCGTAGGCCACGATCACGCCGTAAAGCTTCTTGCCGTCCTTGAGGCGAATCTCGTCCGCCCGGGCGGATAGAGCGATCGCGGCGAATGTCGCAGCAAATATCGCAAACAGAAGGGGGCCGCGCTTATTGGGGACAGCCATAAAGAAAGTATCCCGCCGCTGAGTGTGCCCCGCAACCTTCACACGCGGGGCGGTGTCCGTCGTGCTACCTCCGCGAGCAGCGCCCTCAAGCGGCCCGCCAGCCGTTCCACTTCGTCTATTGCCGCGCTCAGCCGCCCTCGCACCGAATCTGGCAATTGCGCGTGCGTCTGCTGCAGCGCCAGTGCCTCGGCAATCAGGTGAATCTGTCTTCTGCTGCGCGGATTCAATCGCTCCCAGAGCCGGCGCTTGCTGCTGCGGTTCCGCCCCAGCCACTCCTCGCCGGTTCCCGCCGGGCGGCCTGTCTCCGGTTCCGCCACCGGCGCCGGGTTTTGTTTTCTCGGCTGAATCATGAAATTCATATCACCTTCGTTTTGACCCTCGGATGGCCTTTACGTTAGCCATAAGTTACCGGCGTGCCGCGGCTACGTCGGGGTCACGCACTACTAGGAGCAAAAAA
>WNFK01168999.1_pt1 | contig 11617 bp, 8 predicted proteins | sample 5400281 | NCBI WGS metagenome assembly WNFK01 (sample SAMN13153350, study PRJNA577476) | soil metagenome | isolation source: 20 cm soil on Douglas fir-dominated hillslope | place: USA:California | collected 2013-09-17
GTGCGAATCCGGATCATGGCAATCTTGATCAGGTCCGCCGCCGACCCCTGCAGCGGCGAGTTCGTCGCCGTGCGCTCACCGAACGCCCGGATGCTGAAGTTCCGGTCCCTGAGCTCGGGGATGTAGCGCCGTCTTCCGAATAACGTCTCGACGAACCCCCGCTGACGGGCTTCATCGACGGTCCGATCGAGCCACGCGCGCACCCCGGCAAAGCGTTCGAAGTACTGTTTGATGAAGGCCTTTGCGTCCTCCAATGTGATCCCGAGCTGACGGGAGAGCGCCAGGGCGCCCTGCCCATAGATCGTCGCAAAGTTGATGGTCTTGGCGCGCGCCCGCATTTCCCCAGTCACGCTCGCCTCCGGCACGCCAAAGATCACGGCCGCCGTCTGCCGGTGGATGTCGCCGCCGCGCTGGAATGCCCCGACGAATGCGGGATCGCCCGAGAGGTGCGCCAGCAGACGAAGCTCGACCTGCGAGTAATCGGCCGCCAGCAGGAGACGTCCGGGCGGCGCGATGAAGGCGCGCCGAATCTCACCACCGCGCTTGGTGCGCACGGGGATGTTCTGCAGGTTGGGATCCGACGAGGAGAGGCGGCCTGTCGCTGCGCCGGTCTGGTTGAAGGTCGTGTGCACGCGGCCGGTATCGGAGCGAATGTACCCCGGCAGCGCGTCCACATACGTCGATTGGAGCTTCGAGAGCTCGCGGTACTCCATCATGAGGCGTGGCACCTCATGGCCCATGGTCGCGAGCTGCTCCAGCACTTCGACGTCCGTCGATGGACCTGTTTTCGTTCGCTTCAGCACAGGCAGCTTGAGCTTCTCGAACAGGACGGTCCGGAGCTGCGGCGTTGAGCCGAGGTTGAATTCGCCTCCGGCCGCTTTGTAGATGTCCATCTCGAGACCCGCCAGCTCCTTCTTGAAGCCGCGCGACATCTCCCCCAGCAGCGCCCGATCGACCAGCACGCCGGTCACTTCCATGTCGACCAGCACGGGAATGAGCGGGATCTCGATTTCGTCGAGCAAGCGCGCCAGGTGGTGCTCCTCGATTTCGGAGCGGAATGCCTCCTCGAGCCGGAGCACCATCTCTGCCTGCGCCGCCGACACGCGCGCAGCCTCCGCTGGGGGGACGTCGGCATACTGCCGCTCCTTGCCGGTCAGCTGCGCCGTCGTCGGCAGCTCGAGGGACAGCCGCTCCCGCGCGAGGTCGGCGAGGGCGTGCGATCGATTGCCGGGATCCAGCACAAAGCCTGCGACCATCGAGTCGTAGGCAACGCCGGCGACTGCAACGCCGGCGCGCGCGAGTACGACCCAACTGGCCTTGATGTCGTGGCCCGCCTTCTTGACGGTGGCGTCCCCGAGGAGAGCGCGCAGCTCCGCCAGCGGCGTGCTGGCGAGCGGGGGCAGATTGCGCGGCGGCGTCACGCCGTCGAAGTCACCCTCCGCCGCGCGGTGACCGAGCGGTAAATACCACGAGCGGCCCGGTGCGACGGCGAACGAGATACCGGCCAGATTCGGCTCTGTCTGCATCGCGACCGATGGCGCGGCGCGGAGCTCGGCGAGCATGGCCGGCAGCTGCGCGGGATCATCGATCAGCGTTGGATCCGCGAGCACCGGAGTCCGGCTCACCGGCACCGGCGGCGTAGCCCCCGCCCCCGTACCCCGCTCTTGCGCCGGTTGCGTTCCGACGGACGCGAGGTCCGTGAGTTTCGGAATCAACGTTCGGAATTCGAGCTCTGTAAACAGCGCGGCCAGCCGGTCGGTGTCGGGCGTCTGGACGTGGAGCTGCTCGAGATCGAGCTCGACCGGCACGTCGCGCCGCAGTGTGACCAGCTGGCGTGAGAGCCTCGCGTTGTCGCCTTGTTGCAGCAGCGCTTCGCGCGGCCGCTTGCCGGTGATCTCGCCCGCCTTGGCCAGAATCGTGTCGAGATCGCCGTAGGTCTCGAGCAGCTGGATGGCCGTCTTGTCGCCGATGCCTCTGACGCCGGGAATGTTGTCGGAGGTATCGCCGACCAGCGCGAGGAAATCGACGACCCGCTCGGGCGCCACGCCCAGTCGCTCGTTTGCGTTCGATTGGTCGACCCACTGTTCCTCGACGGCCGCCTGGCCACCCCGCCCCGGATTCAGCAGCGCGATGCCCGGCCCGATCAGCTGATAGAAGTCCTTGTCGCCAGAGATGATGACCGCCTGCAGTCCGCTGGCCGCGGTGTGGAGCGCGAGCGTCGCGACGACGTCGTCCGCTTCGTAACCGTTGAGCGCGATCACGGGAATGTGAAAGGCGTCGAGGATCTGGCAGACGCGTTCGAGCGAGCGATCGAAGTCCTGCTGCATCTCCTCGCCCAGCTTCTCGCGTGTGGCTTTGTATTCGGGGTACTGCTCCTGGCGAAACGACACACCCCGATCGTGCACCCAGCCGACGTACTCGGGATGATAGTTTTCGTAGAGACGGAGCAGAAAATTCGTGATGCCCCACACCGCCGACGTGTTCTCGCCGCGCTTGGTCGTAAGCGGCCGTGCGATCATCGCGAAAAACGCGCGATAGATCAGCGCATAGCCGTCGACCAGGAAGACGCACTTGCGTCCCTGGGTGGAAGCGGGAATGGGCGGCGCCGGGCGCGGAGGCATGGCTCGAAAGCTAGCGGTCAAAACAAGAACCCCGCCCGAGCATCCGGGCGGGGTACAGCGTCGATGAAGTGGTTGGGCGCTGGAGGTGCGGTCAGACGCGAACGACGTTCATCGCGTGGAGCCCTTTATCGCCCTGCTTCACTTCGAACTCCACTACCTGACCCTCGGCGAGTGTCTTGAACCCGTCCATCTGAATCGCCGAGAAATGTACGAACACGTCTTCTCCACCCTCTTGCTCAATGAAGCCGTATCCCTTGGCGTCATTGAACCACTTCACCTTTCCCTTGATCACGATCCGCCTCCTGCAGAGTCTGATACTGGGCCCCCGCCCTGCGGGATGCCTGCCCGGCCCTGGTGTCGAGCGCGATAGAAATGACCGGCCGATCGTGAGACTGTCAACCGGGATTTCTACGGTTCGTACAGCGCGCGGTACAACTCGCGATTGCGTAAGAGACTGCGCACATAGCCGCGAGTTTCGGGATAGGGGATCAGCTCGATGAATCTGTCCGGATCGTTTGCGCCGTCGCGCTCGAGCCAGCGGCGCACCGGTGACGGACCCGCATTGTAGGCCGCGATCGCCGCATCGACTCGGCCGAATCGCTTCAGCAGCTCGGCGAGATGCGCGGCGCCCAGGTGCAAATTGAGGTCGGGGACCGTGATCCAGTCCGGATAGAAGGCGACATCCAGCCCACGCGCCATCAGTGCGGCGGTGCTCGGCAGCAGCTGCGCCAACCCGCGGGCCCCGGCGGGCGAGAGCGCCGCGATGTCGAACGTGCTCTCCTGCCGGACGAGCGCCGCCAGCAAGAGCGCATCGACCCCGAATTCTTCCGCTTCGGCTTCGACGGCAGTGCGGTTTGGCCAGGGGAAAATCGCGCGCAGCACGCGCGCGTCGCCGGCCGCCTGCAACGCCGCCTGCCAGCCGAGCCGCACCGCGGCCGAGCCGTAGCCCCGGCCGCTGAGTCCTTCGCTCCAGGCAAGCAGCGCATGGAGGTCGGTCGGCGGTCGAGACAGGACGAAACGCACTTCGGCTTGGGCTTCGCTGTCCAGGCCGGCGAGCACCAACGTGTCGATCCGCGCAAGTCCGGCCGCGACGGCCGGCGGCGGCGGCGTGATGGGGATTGCGGTCGGAGCGAACGCCAACGGCGGCAAGCGCGTTTCGCGACGCGCGCGCATGCCGTAGTAGCCGAGCGAGTCCTCCCGCGCGAGCGCGATCCAGATGCTGCGCGCTTGCGCGGAGTCGCCGCGCTCGAGGGCGACCTTGCCGAGCCAGAAGCGCGCAGACGGACGTTGCGGTCCCGCGGCGTCGATCTCCGATTGATACAGCGCGGCGGCGGTGTCGAGCTGTCCCGCGCTTTCCGCCCGCGCCGCCAGGCGAAACCGGGCGAGCGACGAGCGTTGATCCGCCGGATAGCGAGTGATCAGCTCGCGGTACCAGCGCGTCGCGTTCACCAAGTCGCCCCGGCCATCGTACAAGTCGGCCAGGATGTAGAACGCCCCCGCGGCCGCGGTATCGGTGGGATAGCGCTGCGCAAAGCTCGAGAGCGCGCCCGGCGCCGTCGAGTCGCCCAGCCGGACGAGGACGCGCGCACGCCGGTACAGCGCGAGCGGCCGCATGCTCGAATCGCGCGCGGCGGTGCCGTAGGCGCGGGCCGCTTCCCGCGTCCGGCCGCTCGCCACCAGCAGCTCTCCGTACAGCATGAGGGTCGTGGCGCTCGAGTCGCCGCGCCGCAGCGCGTGCTCCACGTGAATGCGCGCGTCTTTCGTGGTGTTGCGCCGGTTGAGCGCGCGTGCCAGCGCGACATGTTCCGCGGCCGCGCGCGGCGGCAGCGGGCCAAGCGCGAGCGTCACGCCGGCCGCGGCGTCATCACTCAGCGGGTCGCGCGCCAGGAGCCCGTACAATGCGGTGCGACCACGCGTGGAGTCGCCTCGCGTCAGGGAGAGACGCGCGACATCGAGTCCCTTCCCCGCCGCCTCGAGCGCGTCGAGCGCGCGCGCGGTGTCGCCCGCGTTAAGAAATGCGCGGGCACGCGCGACTGGGACCTGGCGCGCTGCCGGCGCGGTGATGTCCGTGAGCAGGGCGCGCGCTGCCGCGCTGTCCCGACTCAGGCGCGCAAGACGGATCCGCAGCCACTGGTCGATTGCCGCGAGCCGTCCACCCGCGCGCGCGCTGGCATACGAAGCCGCGGCACTATCCGGCTGCCCCGCCGCCTCGTACGCGACCCCCGCCCGCACCGCGAGCAGCGCGGCGCGTGCCTCGGGCGCGCGCGCGCGCGCGAGCTCAAAGTGCGCAGCGGCCTCAGCGTAGTTCCCAACCCCGTACTCGGCCTGGGCCAATACCGCGAGCGCCTCGCCGTCAGCATAGTCGAGCAGCCACGGCTGATTGACGAGCAGTGACCGCGCGTAGGCATACCGCCTGGCGTGAAGCTCTGCCTTGGCGCCCTCGACGACGAGGAATGCGTTGGGATTGGGTTCGCGCCGAGCCGCCGCGAGCAGCGTCTCGGCTGCGTGCCAGGGACGGCCGGACAGGCGCAACGAATCCGCACGCACCGTGGCCGTGTGATCCGGCTGCACGGCTTGCGCGAAGCCAACCCCGGCGCCCAGCACCAGCAGCAGCGCCGCGAGGGGCGCGGCGGTCCTCGTCACCGGCCGGTACGCCTCACCCGCGCCAGGACTCGCTGGTATTCGGCGCGTGACGACGGCGTGAGCCGGAAGTGATTGAAGCCCGTTTGATCCTCGAAAACGAGGGCCAGGCGCTCCGTCGTATAGGTCCAGCGCAGCACCCGCAGCCCGCTCCGATCCATGCCGTTGGTCATGTCGAGCATTTCATCAGGTTCACCCAACGTAATCAGTACCTCCCCACGCTCCGTCATCCATCCCGGTTGTCCTTCATCCTGGAATCGCACGTTCGCTTCCTGCACGCGTCGGAAGTAGTCGTCGAGCGCCTCGTTTTCCGCCGTGATCGGGTTTGGATCGGTGGCGCGCCAAAAATCACGCCAGACTTCGGGACGGTGTTCCGGTGCGGAGCGCTTCAAGGAGTCGACCCAGTCCTGCCGGTCGAAGTAACGGAGCAGGGTCGCCATCTCTTCGAAGTTGGTGATGACCCACTGGTTCGAGAAGCTGACCAGGAACCGGGCCCGCACCGTATCACCACCCTCCGCGGGCACCACCTCGAGCTCCGCTTGACCCACCGGCAGGTTTCCCGGTGCGACGATGAGCGTCGCCGACGCGACGTTGGTGTCGCCCGTCAGCTGGGCCGAGTCCCGCCACAGTTCCTTGTCGGTAGCGTCCACGACGCGCGCGATAACCTGGCCCGGACCCACCTCGTACCGCTCGAGGTAGAACCGCATCGAATCGGTGCCATAGGGGAGCGTAGCGCGCGGGTTCATGACGAGCTTGGGTAGCTCGCTCCGGTGTCCCCGACCCGTGGCGGTATACACCGCGACCGGGCGCGACAGTTTCTTGCCGGAGAACCGCGGCGCCGTGTCGGTCCGCTCCGCACGCGAGAACGCCGGACTGTTGCGATCGCGCACGATGACCGATACGACATACGTTCCCGGCGGCAGCATCACGAACTTCTGATAGATCACGCTTTCGTCGGTCCGCAGCGTTTCACGAAAATGGCGCACCCGGATCTGCTCGTCGCTCGCGATCTGCCGCACGGGAATGGAGCCCGTGCTGTCGGTCCGGAACGTCGCCTCCACGTGGTACTCGGCGACGAACTCGCTGCCAAGACGCGCGAAACTCAGCGTCTGATTGCTGAGCGAGAGGGAGAACAAGGCGAGCGTGGAGTCGGAGCCGGGCCCAGCCAGGTACCGGACAGACGCGACAAACGGCAGCGCCCCGCCGCCGACGAGCGAGCCCATCGACCTATATGCCGACGTCGCATCGAACATCCGCGTGACCGCCGTCCCGGGAGCGGGGGTTTGCTCCGGCTGGCCCACCCGTTGGAAGGAACCGCAGCTGCCCAGCAGAACGGGGATTATTGAAAGCGCTATCGCGCGTTGGATCACTTGCCGAGCCTCAAAACGGGACGTTAGTTTCGCGCCAACTCCAATGGCTAACGAGAACCTGGCCGGCAGGACAATTGCCGGCTACCGCCTCCTCGAGCGCGTGGGCGAGGGAGGGACGGCGGAGGTGGGGGCCTGTGCGTTCAAGGTATTGCGGGAGCGGCTCAGGGGCGACCCCACCGTGGTGAAGCGCTTTCTGCGTGAGGCGGGCTACGGTTCCAGGGTGGTCCACCCGGGGGTCGTCCGCACGTACGACTTTGGTGAAGCGGACGGTCTCTATTATCTCGCGCTCGAATGGGCGACAGGTGAACCGCTCGCCGACTTCCTCCACCGCGAGGGCCAACTGGCCCCCGCCGACGCCATCCCGCTGGTGCGCCAGCTCGCGGACGCGCTCGCAGTGGCACACGGCGCCGGCATCATTCATCGCGATCTGAAGCCGGAAAACATCATGTACGATGCGAAGACGCGCACGGTCAAACTGCTCGACTTCGGCATCGCGCGCGACGCCGAGCAACCGCCGGAAGAGCGATTGACGCGCACCGGCTTCTTTGTGGGAACACTGCAGTACGTCGCTCCCGAAGCGCTCTCGGGCGAGCTCGTCGACGGCCGGGCCGACATCTACAGTCTGGCCAAAATCACGTATAACATGCTCACCGGTAAGAATCCCCACGACGGGCGCAGCCCTCGCGAGCTGTTTCAGCAGTTGCTCAGCGGCAAGGCGACGCCTCTGTCCGAAGCCCGCGCTGACCTGAAGTTTTCGCCCGCGCTCGAGGCAGCAGTGATGCGGGGGTTGTCGCGGAACCCGGACGATCGCCAGCCGACGGTCTCCGAATTTGCGGATGAGCTCGAGGCCGGGCTCACTCAGAACCAGAGTCCCAAGTCTCGCGGAATTCTCGGTACGCTGAAAAACATCGTTGGCAAGCGGCCCAGCGAATAGTAGTAGCGACTACTACTACCTGCGTGATACGCTCAAGGATTTGCTCCTGACGCGCTCGGTCCGGCGCGGCGATTTCGTCCTCGCCTCCGGTCGCCACTCCTCCTTCTATATCGTGGGACTCGATCGGTTCGCCGCCCGTGGCTGGACGCCCCGCGCCGTCGGCGGACTCACCCTCGGAGCGGACCCGATCGCCTATGCGCTCGCACTGACGGCGCGGCGCCGCGGGCAATTGCTCGACGCGTTTACCGTCCGGAAACAGACGAAAGACCACGGGACCAGGAAGCGGATCGAAGGATGCTTCGCGGCGGGCTATCCCGTCGTCGTCGTCGAAGATGTCCTCACCACGGGGAGCTCGGCGCTCGATGCCCTGCGTGCGTTGGAAGCGGAAGGAGGGCACATCCTCGGCGTGATGGCGGTGGTGGACAGGCAGGAAGGGGGTCGCGAGGCGATCGAACGCGCGGGGTACCTCGTGGAAGCGCTCCTCTCGACCACCGATCTTGGTTTGGCACCGGTCTCGTGACCTCCCTCCCCCCCTCGATGCACCCGTCGTTCGCTGCCCGCGTCCGCGGCTGGAACGATCAGGCAACGGCGCTCGAGCAGCGATTCAAGGATCTCGAAACCTTCGAGCGCAGTCATCGCCGGCGTTGGGCCATTGCCGCCACGCTGCTCGTGCTCGGCAAGCTCGCGGGCATCGTGCCGGCTCGGCTCGGCACGGTAGTGTTGATCGCCGGAGCGAGCGCCGTGCTGAATGCACTCGTCGGCTTGATCAACGAGCGCGGCTGGTACCGCTGGTGGTTCATCTATATGCTCGCGCTGCTCGACGTCGCGCTCATCAACGTGCTGGTGGTGTGGTTTGGGCATGGTGGGATCATCGCGGCGCTCTTCATCGCGGTCCTTCCTTACGCGTTCGATCAAGGCCAGGCCGTCGGCGACTTCCTGGTCCTCGTCGCATCGCTTGGTTACCTGATTGCCAGTTGGTTGCACGGACAACTGTACGCGGGGAGCACCGGCCTCGATGCGAGCGCCTATCTCGAGACGGGTGTGTTCATCGTCGTCGCCATGGCGCTGAAGCGCATTCCAGCAACGCTGATTCAGCGCATCCGCCGCGCCCGCGGTGTGATGGGAGAAGCGGAGCAGGGATACCTTGCCGTGCGCGCCCCGGCGGCGGAAGCCGACGAGCTCGGGTTTTTGGAGAAGAGCTTCAATCGCATGCTCGAGGAGATCGGCGCAACCATCGCGTCGGTCCAGCGCGAAGCCGACGAGGTAGCCGCCTTTTCCGAACAGCTGGCAGCAGCGGCGGAGCAGCTGCACGCAACCACCGAATCGCTGACACAAACGTCGCGGCGACTCGCCGGTGATCTGGGCCATCAGCGCGGCCTTGCCGACGGCGCGCGGGGCGAAAGCGCCAAGGCGGCGGATCAAGCCGAATCGTTGCGCGTGCGCGCCGAACTGATGCAAGTCGATGCGTCCCGACTGGTGAGCGCGGCCGAACGAGGGCGCGAGCGCGTCGCGCGCGCGAGCGCGACGTTGCGTGCGGTTGGGGAAGAAGTGCGCGCAACGGCATCGACGGTGGCCGGCCTCTCCGGCATGTCGGAGCGGATCGGCGTCTTTGCGCAAACGATTTCACGGATCGCGCGGCAGACGCATTTGCTGGCGCTCAACGCCGCGATCGAAGCCGCGCGTGCCGAAGAACACGGCGAGGGCTTTGCCGTCGTCGCCGATGAGGTGCGTTCCCTCGCTGCCGAGGCGGGGAAGTCGGCGCGCGACGTGGCGGAGCTGGTCAGCGAGCTCCGGACCGGGATCGATGCAGCCGCCCGCGCGATGCAATCGGGCGAGGCGAAAGTGCGTGACATCGGCGCCGTGGCAGCCGAAGCCGACGGAGCGCTGCAAGAGCTCCATCAAGGCGTGAAGTTGATGGGCGACCTCGTCGATGCGACGACCGAGGTCTCCCGCAGCCAGGCCGCGCGGCTGGCACAGCTGGCACAATCGTTACAGCAAGTCGCCAGTATCTCGACAGCCTCCTCAGAAAGTGCCAACAGCACGGCTGCTGCCACCGAGGCGCAGATCGCCTCGATGGGAGAGCTGACTGCGACCTCCCAGCAGCTCGCACAGCTGGCGGAGCGGCTCCGCGCCGGCATGGCGCGGTTCTCGATGCTGCGCCGGGGAGGGGACCCACGAACGATCGATCACGCCGCCGATTAACGCTCACCCCGTACGGGAGACGGCCACGGCGTTCAGGCCTTGGTCCCAGGAGCCCGCATTGAACGGGTGAAACGCGCGCAGGGTCTCCCGGTACGGAGTGATGAGCAAGTCGATGTAGCGCGCGAGCGCCACGTCAAAGGGAAAGCGACGGCGAAATTCTCCCGCCGTTACGCCGAGCACGGCGCGCAAATGACGGCCGAAGCTCTGGGGTGACGAGTAGTCCATCCGGTAGGCGACGTCAGACACCGACAATCCGGGATTCTGAAAAAGGAATGCGGCGTGGAGCAGGCGCATTCCCGCGAGATAACTCTTGGGCGACGGAATCCCCGCGCGGCAGAACCGCGACATCAACGTGCTCGGCCGCACCCGCAGGTGACGGGCCAGGGCGCGAACGGTGCTGAGCGCTGGAGCGAGTCGCGCAATCGCTTCGAAGAAGAGGCGCGCTTCTTCAGACGCGCCGCCAAGCGCGGGGAGGAGGCGATCGAGTATCCGGGTCGCGACCGGCGAGGCGGGATGGCCGACGAGATCGCGGAGACGCCGCCAGCCGTCTGGCTGCGTGCAATCCACCGCCGAGCGCACGCCGGTGGCACCGAGGCGCAGCAAGGTTTCGGTCGCTTCCCAATCATGCCGCGAAACGAGCGCGACGGCGGGGATTGCGGGGAATTCCCGCACAAAGCGGGCGACGGCCGGCAGCGCCTCTCCGTGACAACCGTGGACGGAGATAACGACCGCATCAACGCGCCCACGGCGTGCGACGTGCAGCGCTTCGCGCAAGGACTCGGCGTGCAGCGTCTGGAAGCAGCCGTCGCCCGCGGCGTCGATGCGCGGACGCTCGGGGGCGGGGAGAACCGTGCAGACGGTGACCATGCGCCGGTATGGTAATGACCACTGCTCAACTCACGGTCATCGCTACCACGCACTGCGTCATGTCATGATCGTGTTTTTTCGCTGACGGACCAAACAAAAAGCCGCTGAAATAAGAAGGAATAGGCGAGACGCCGTAGAGCAGGCGGAGCAGGGCTCCTTGTGAACGGTGGGGCTGAATGCGAAGCTACCCGCGCGTGGAGAGGGATCCGCCATGACAGCACCAGACAATTCGCGCGCGGTGCAGTCGCGCCGCATCCTGATCGCCTTCGCGGTCGTGGTCGCGGGCCTGATGGTTGGGGGCGCGATCAGCTTTGTGCGATACGCGCGCCGCCATAAACCCAATCCTCATGTGGTGGCGGTCGCGCCGTTCGACATTTTTGTTCCGGGGCTCGAGCCGTGGCGCGTGCGCCTGGCGGAGCGGCTGACCACCGCGCTCGACAGCATGCCGCCGCTCTCGGCAATCTCGCAGGCGGTGGTGCGCGAGCGCTGGCACGGGCAATCGCGACCGGAAATTGCCGCCCTCGACCTGGCGCGGCGCACGAGCGCCGGACTCGCGATCTACGGCCGCCTCGACTCAGTCGCGAGCGGCACCGATTCGGTTCGCATACAGATGATCGTGATCGATGCGGGTACGGGGCAGGTGGTAATCAGCGTCGATCGACGCTGGGCTGGCGCGCGCCTCGATGGTCTAGCCCACGTGCTCGCCGTTCAGGTTCGTCAGAACTATCGTTAACCGAGTGACTGAGCCCACTCCGCCACAGGATTCCTTCGCAGACTTGAACGCCGCGCTCGCCGGTCACTACATCATCGACCACGAGCTGGGCCGCGGCGGCATGGCCTTGGTGTACCTGGCGCGCGACGTGAAGCATGAGCGCTTCGTCGCGCTCAAAACGCTGCGCGCGGAAATCGCGATCGCGCTCGGGCGCGAACGCTTCCTGCGCGAGATCAAGCTCGCGGCCGGCCTGCAGCACCCCAACATTCTG
>WNFK01123138.1_pt1 | contig 11615 bp, 8 predicted proteins | sample 5400281 | NCBI WGS metagenome assembly WNFK01 (sample SAMN13153350, study PRJNA577476) | soil metagenome | isolation source: 20 cm soil on Douglas fir-dominated hillslope | place: USA:California | collected 2013-09-17
GGAGGCGGAGAAGACCGATGGCCGGAGGCAAATCATCATCACCTGCGAAAGGAAAAAATTGTCATGACAGGGGCCCTGAAGCTTGGAGACGACTAAATTGTCATGCAACTCAGATTTTTCAGGTGAAGGCCGTCTCGACAGCACTATACGCCGGAGCTGGAGGCGGCGAGGAAGTTTTCGCGTCAAGATGTCTTGCGCGAAGATGGCGCTGCACACGGCGGCCCCAGCCCCGCACAAACGAAAAATTGAGCGCACCGCCGATAGCCGAACCCGCCAATGGTATCAACCGCCCCACCCACTTTTCCGCCGTTTCCGCGCCAATCTTAGCGGCGAATCGTTCGGCAATGCGGGGAGCAAGTTTTTCGAGAATCTGTTTTTCGGCCAAATCCTTGCCGTAATCGATGCCAGAGGCGGCCGCGGCGGCCTTCCACATCTCAATCCGCTGGTCGCGGCCGTGGGCTTCAAATCCGTACAGCAGCGAGAGGCGCTGGATGAGCCGCAGGGTAATCACGGTGAGCAAGCTGGCGTCGGGCAAAAACGTGATGATGCCTCCGAGGCCGAATCCTGCGCCTTCGGCAAGCGCCAGCCGTTCGGCGTCGCGAATCAGCAACTTGGCGATAGCATCCAGGCGCTCGGTGGGAACGTCTTTCATCCGCGCAAAGTCCGGAACCCACAAACCGTGCTTGTTGGCGAGTTGGCGCCGGAAATCCTCCGGATCGATCTCGATGGAGCGGAGCCCCCGGAGAACCCCAAAGCGCAAAAAGCGCGAGAAGGTACGTCCCGCCAGCGATCCCTTTACCGAGTTGTGTAACTCTGCCATGCCTATTAGCATCGTAAGGCGGTTGGAACCACATGGCAACCACCCCGTTGCTTGGCGTGTGCCCATAGCCAGAGGGGGCAGGTCCGGGGAAGGGGGGAGTTACCCGGAACGCGGCAAGAAAACGGCAGTCCTACTTGACGCGGAGACGTTTTTCGGTAAACTGCATTCTTCGCTATGGCGACAATGCCACAATTCATTCCCTCCGAAGTCGTGCATGATCTCGACTTTCCGCAGCGTGAGGCGGCGTTCTTCTACGGCTTGTTCTTGCGCGGTTATTCTGCGGATCAGTTGCGGCGAGACATCGAAGTGCCGCCGGCAGTGCTAGCCAAGTGGCACCGCGAAGCAGAACGCGATCCGCAGCTTCGCGATATTTTTGCCCGTATGGTGGATTACCGCCGTCACGTCCTGGCCATATTCGATACCCTGGTAGGTTCGGACACGCAACCGCAGCGCGTTCAGTAAACATCATTCATTCTCCTCACTTGTTTTGGGTTAGGGCAAGTTCCCTATGCGGTTCTCCGCTGAATTTGCACTTTGTTAGCCGTAATTCCCCTGTACTTTCGTTCAGGACAAAAATGGGCAGGCAACCAAATGAAGATTAGGTTGATCTAACCGATCTCGGGGGGCAAGTGTCACAAAATGAAGGGGATTCCTTTGATTGACGGGGGAGATTTCTGGGGTTAGAATCACAACGTCCTAGACCTTGAGGTGTATCCATGTTGAGGGTAGTTCGGACCCTGTTCGTTTCCATTTTTTCGATTGCTATTGCCATGCCGTCGGTTTCCGCCCAGCAGGGGCAGGACCGTGGCGCCCCGCCAGCACCCGCCAAGACAGATAAAGAAGCAAAGCGGAAAATGAAGAGGACGCTGAAGGAGTTGGACAGCTCCTACAAGACATGGCTGACGGAAGACGTCACCTATATTATTTCTCCGGATGAGCGCAACGCCTTCCTACAGTTGGATACCAACGAGGAGCGCGAACAGTTCATCGAGCAGTTCTGGCTGCGGCGCAGCAGCAATCCCGACCTGCCGGAAAATGATTTTAAGGAAGAGCATTATCGCCGCATCGCGTACACCAACGAGCACTTTGCTTCCGGCATCCCCGGATGGAGAACCGACCGCGGCCGCATGTACATCATGTGGGGCCCGGCGGATGAAGTGGAATCGCACCCCACGGGCGGCACCTATGATCGGCCGATGGACGAGGGTGGCGGTTCGACCAGCACGTACCCTTGGGAAACATGGCGTTGGCGCTACCTGGAAGGCATCGGCGAAAACGTTATTTTGGAATTCGTTGATCCCAGCGGGTCGGGCGAGTACCACATGACAATGGACCCTTCAGAAAGAGACGCGCTGCTGCACGTGCCTGGCGCGGGGTTGAGCTTGATGGAATCCATGGGCATGGCGTCGAAGGCCGACCGCTTCACGCGCTCGGACGGCACGAACATGCCGACTACCATGGGCGGAACACCCTCGAGCATGAATGAATTCACGCGGCTGGAACTCTTCGCCAAGGTAAATAAACCGCCTGAGGTGAAGTTCAAGGACCTCGAGGCGGTAGTGACCTCCCGCATCGTCAGGGATCAGGTGCACTTTAACTGGCGGACCGATTACTTGAAAGTGACGAATGACACGGTTCTCGTGCCCGTTACCGTGCAGGTACCCAATAGTCAGCTTTCGTTTCATTCCAAGGATGGAATCCATACGGCGGTCTTGAATGTCTTCGGGCGCGTAAGCACGCTCACCGGCCGCGTGGTGCAAACCTTTGAAGATTCCGTCACGCGTGATTTTCCGGATTCCCTTTACCAGCAGTCGCTGAAGCTTCAGTCCATCTATCAGAAGGCTGTGCCTCTGCGTCCCGGTCTGTACCGCCTGGATCTGGTGATCAAAGATGTGCAGAGCGGAAATATCGGCGTAGTGAATTCCCGCCTGCAGGTGCCGCGATACGAAGATGACAAGCTGGAAGCGAGTTCCCTGATTCTTGCCGATCAAATCGAGCATGTTCCCGCAAAGCAAATCGGAGCGGGACAATTCGTGCTCGGTTCATCGAAGGTCCGTCCGCGCCTGGAAGCCGATTTCACCACCGCCGACAAACTTGGCATCTACATGCAGGTTTATAACCTCAAGCCGGACGATAAGTCCCACAAGTCCAGCGCGACTTTCCAGTACACGGTCAAAAAAGGCAAAGACCAGGTCATGCAGTTCAAGGAAACTTCCGAGGAGATGAAGCAGACAGGCGATCAGGTTACTATCGAGCGCCTGCTGCCTTTGGCAACGCTGGCGCCCGGCAAGTACAGCCTGGAAGTGAATGCCACGGACACACTTTCGAATCAGACCATTTCCCGAACGGCCGATTTTACGGTGAAAGCGCCGATAGAAATCAAAGCCGCGGCGATTGCTGCACCGGGGAGGTAAGAAAAAGTGAAACAGGAACGGCTCCGAACCCTGGGGGCCCTGGTCCTGACCGCCATGGTTTCGTCCTTCGCGGCGATTCCGGCGGCCGCGCAAGCGAAGCCTGTCCCGGGCAAGCTTGCGGGAGTGGTGCGCGACGCTGCGGGCACGCCGCAGATGGGCGCGAGCGTGGAGTTGGTCTCCGAAGCCGTGGGGATAGCGGCCAACCGCGGCCTTCTGACGAACACGCAAGGCATGTTCCGGGGTGACAAGTTAGCCCCGGGTTTTTACACCGTGCGTGTGACCCTCGCCGGTTTTCTTCCCACACTTGAAAAGCACATTCAGGTCACCTCGAACCTGACAACTGTCGTTCGCATTGAGCTGGAATCCATGTTTGCCACGCTGGACCAGTTGCGGCGCATGCCGGCGAGCAGCACAGCGGAAGTTGACGATTGGAAGTGGGTATTGCGGTCGGCCTCGGCGATGCGGCCAGTTCTGGAGTGGGTGGGTAGCGATACGCTGAGTGCTACTGCTCTCGCTGGCGAAACCAGTGGACCCCGAATACCCAAGATGCGGATGGAATTCACGGATGGTGCACGGCGTTCAGGTTCGGCTTCCAGCATCGCCGCTTCTCCTGCTACCGCTGTGGCCTATGACCAAAAGCTAGGCGGCACGAGCCGAATGATCTTTGCCGGACAGGTCAGCTACGATACCGACACTCCCGCTGGCGGCATCGCCACAGTGTGGCTGCCGACGGGAACCCTGGTGTACGATTCGATCAAGGCGGCGCGCTCGCGCTGGGCGATCGAACGGTGCTGCGCTACGGCGGCGAATATGTTCTGGTCGGACTAGGGGCGGCAGCTTCTTCAATTCGCCCTCGCGCGGAATTAAATGTGCATTTCAATGACGACTGGAGCAGCGCCATCGTTTTTGCTGCGATGCCCAACGGACCCGGTCCACTCGAAGCCAACGAGGAACAGCCAGGCGGGGCGCTTGGTGCAGCTCTCAACGAACTGGACGCATTTCCCGCGCTGCTCTGGCGACGGGGCCATCCGGTTTTGCAAAATGGGATTCACGAAGAAATTTCGGCGGAGCGGAAGATCGGCACTCGCGGAAAGCTGCAGATCGCAGGCTTTCATGACGACAACAGCCATGTGGCCGTTTTTGGCCGGGGCACCGAGCTCCCCAACGCCGATTATTTTCAAGATGGCCTCTCGACCGGCTTTGCTTATGACGGTGGCTCCTCGAGCAGTTGGGGAACACGCGTAGCATTTCGCGAAAAACTCAATGGCGATCTGGAATTGACCGCCGTTTATTCTTTTGGCGGAGCGCTCGCGCCTTCGGACGTTACGGACGATCTGCTTCGCGATGTGCTGCACACGGCACAGAGACACTCTATTGCGGCGGGAATTGCCGCTAAAGTGCCGCGCCTCGGTACGAAGGTCCAGGCGGGTTATAAATGGGTGAACGGCGTTGCTGTCTCCTCAGTGGACAGCTACGGCGAGTCGCTCTTCCAAACCGATCCCTACTTTCATCTGATCGTGCGCCAGCCGCTTCCGAAATTTGCGTTGGGGAGGTGGGAGGCCATTGCGGATTGCAACAACCTACTGGCACAGGGCTACGTCCCCACGAATAGCAGAGACGGGCGAGTTATGCTGGTACCTGCTTTCCGGACGTTCCGGGGCGGACTGAGCGTTCAGTTTTAGAGAATAATTGGCTCTAGAAAGCTGTATTTGTCCTTCCAGAAACCGGATGATAAGGGAAAGTTCAGCCTACCTACCGCGTAAGTTATTGAATTTACATTGGTTCCGCGAATGATCTTCTACCAAACAATGGACATTGGGTTGCACTTGGTTTCAAGAGAAGGGGTGTAGTTCTGCCTAATCGGGTTATGAGGCAAAACCTCCGAGTTAGCCTTGGGGCCGTCGTGCTGGCGCTAACCACGCTGGCGGCGGTGATTTTTGCCCTGATTAACTTCGACCAACGCAGCCGCTTTGAGGTGGTGTTCGACGGGGTGGCCTGGCTCGACACCGATCACGGCATTCAGGCCAGCCGGGTATCTCCGAATTCCCCCGCTACTCACGCTGGTATCCGTCCCGGGGACATTCTGCTGGCCGTCAACAGCGCTCCAGTCAAAAGAGCTGCGGAAGTTGCTAAGCGGCTGGACCGCGCCGGGCTCTGGACCCAGGTGCATTACAAGCTTTCCCGTGGCGGCGAGGAATTCGAGACGCCGCTCCTCACGGCGCCCGCCGAGAAGCCCCTGGCGACCGAGAACTACCTGCGAATCGTCGGCCTACTCTATTTGTTCATCGGCCTGTTCATATTCATTCGCCGGTGGAACGCGCCTCGCGCCGTGCATTTTTACGTTTTTTGCTTAATCTCCTTCATTCTCTGGTCCTTCCATTACAGTGGAAAACTAGACACGTTTGACTGGGAAGTTTACTGGGCGGAGGTTGTCGCGCGCCTGCTGGCACCCGCTTTGCTTCTGCATTTTGCGCTGGTATTTCCCGGGCGGAGTGAAACCACGGCTCGCTCGTCCCTTAAATTGTTGGCGGTTTACTTTTTGCCTCTGGCCCTGCTGCTGATTCATTTGAACACCGCGCTCAACGCCTTCGGCTGGGTGCCGTGGCTGGGTTCGTACCTGCTGCTCGAAAAAATTGAGTTTGGCTATCTCGCCCTGTGCTTCCTTGCCGCGGGGCTGGTGTTTTACCAGAATTTCCGCGGAGCACCCTCCGGCGTACTTCGCCAACAATTGAAATGGCTGACGGGTGGAACGCTTGCGGGCAGCCTGCCCGTTTCTCTGATGTACATCGTGCCTTTCGTTCTCGGCGCGGTCCCTCGTCCGTGGATGCAGCTCTCGGCAATAAGCCTGGTGCTGATCCCGTTGTGTTTTGGCTACGCCATTGTCCGCTACCGCTTGATGGACGTGGACATCATCTTCAAGCGTGGCTTGGCGTATACGGCGGCGACTGCCGCAGTCGCAACCATCTATTTTGCGCTCGTCGCCCTCATCACTTATTTCTTCCACGCCCAGACCACTGGCCCCGTGGGAGGCATGATCGCCATCGTCATAGCTGCATTTTTGTTCCAGCCCTTCCGCGAAAGGATTCAGGCTCGGCTCGACCGATTCTTCTACCGCGACCGCCTGGACTATCGCCGCACGCTCATTGAATTCGGCCGCACGCTGACGAACGAAGTGCGCTTCGACCCCATGCTGGGCTCGGTGATGGACCGCATTTCCCAAACGCTCTTGGTCGACCGTCTGGCGATTTTTGTGGAGAGCGCCGTGCAGCCCGGCCAAATGCGCATCGCTCGATCGATGGGAGTGCGGCTTTCCGAGTCTCTGGATCTCAGTTTCCTCGAGCCGGCCCGGCCCGAGTTTGCCCGCGGGGCGCTCTTTTTCGAGTCGCCCCGTGGGGCAAGAGACGTCAGCGACTCTGTCCGGCACACGCTTGAGCAGCTGGACCTCAACTATTTCGTCCCCTGCCGCATCCGTGAGCACACCGTCGCCGTCCTCGGCCTCGGCAAGACAGTTGACGGCGATTTTCTTTCCAGCGACGACGTCGAATTGGTCGAGACGATTGCCGGCTATGTCGCCGTGGCCCTCGACAACGCTCAGCTCTACAGCTCGCTCGAACAAAAAGCCCTGGAAATCGCGCGCCTCAAGGATTTCAGCGAAAATATCGTGGAATCCCTGAACGTCGGTGTGCTTTCCGTGGACCTCGAAGGCATTGTTGAATCCTGGAACACGCGCTTGGAACAGCTTTTCGGAGTGGCGCGTCAGGAGGCTGTCGGAAGGCAGCTCAGCTCCCTCTTACCGGAAGAACTGGCGCGAGAAATCGCTGCGCGCGGTGACCAGGAACAAGTCACGGGCATCTATAAACAGAGACTCCAGCACCAGGGCAAATTGCTGACCTTGAACGTTTCCATCACACCGCTGGTGAGCAAATCGAATGAGCGCATCGGCCGCCTGCTGCTCTTCGATGACGTAACGCAACGCGAGCGCATGGAAGAGCAGATGTCGCAGACCGAGAAGCTGACTTCGCTGGCACTGCTCGCGGCCGGCGTCGCTCACGAAGTGAATACGCCTCTCGCGGTCATCTCGAACTACATTCAGATGCTTGCGAAGCAGATGCCGGAAGGCGACCCGCGCCAGTCGATCATTGAAAAAATCGTCAAACAGACTTTCCGCGCCAGTGAAATCGTTAACAACCTGCTGAATTTCTCGCGGACGGGCGCCGCGGACGCGGCGGACATTGATGTGAACCGTGTGGTTGAAGAGACCCTGTCTCTTGTGGCCCATCCTCTTAAAACTTCTCATATTCAAGTGGTGAAGCAACTCGGCGAGCCGCTGCCGGCCGTTCGTGGGTCAGCCAATAAGCTGCAGCAGGTTTTCCTGAATCTTTTCTTGAACGCTCGCGATGCCATGCCCACCGGCGGAATGCTGGAAGTCCGCACGGCGGCGCATAACGGCAGCGTCGAAATCGAGGTCGCCGATACCGGCGCTGGCATACCCCGCGAACACATCCATCGCATCTTTGATCCATTCTTCACTACTAAAGCGAGCGGCCGCGGCACCGGCCTCGGTCTCTCGGTCAGTTACGGCATCATCAAGGAACATGCGGGAAAGATTGATGTACGTTCCACGCCAGGCAAAGGCACATCGTTCCACGTGGAGTTCCCCGCAGTAAAGAAAGCGGTCCATGTCTAAGGGCTCCATCCTAGTTGTAGACGACGAATCAGAAATCCGCGAAGGCCTCGAACTCCTGCTAAGAGGTGAAGGCTACGGCGTCTCCAGCGCGGAGACCGGCGAATCCGGCCTCGAGAAACTCGAGCAGCATCCTTATGACCTTCTTCTGCTGGACGTCAGCTTGCCGGACCGCAATGGCCTGGACATGCTCAAGGAGATTCACCGCCGCGATCCGCAACTCTCCGTGGTGCTCATCACCGCGTATGGTTCCATTGAAATGGCGCGCGCCGCCTTTAAGAATGGCGCGATGGATTACATCACCAAGCCGTGGTCCAACGACGAATTACTGGCGCAAGTGGCGCAGGCAGTGGAATCGCGGCGGCTGCGCGATGAAAACGTACAACTCAAGCGCGCCCTGAAGCAGCGCTTTAATTTTCCGAACATTGTCGGTAAGAGCGACAAAATGCAGGTGCTTCTGAACCTGGTCACGCAAGTCGCGCCGTCTCGCTCCACCATTCTCATCAGCGGCGAAAGCGGCACGGGTAAAGAGCTCATCGCCAAAGCGATTCACTCGGCATCTACACGCGCGGATAAGGCGTTTGTGCCGGTAAATACAGGATCAATCCCCGTGGATCTCCTCGAGTCGCAACTTTTCGGTCACGTGAAGGGCGCCTTTACCAGCGCGGTAGCTTCCAAAAAGGGCCTGTTCGAAGTCGCCGACCAGGGCACGATTTTCTTCGATGAAATCGCCACCATTAGCCCGGAGACGCAAGCCAAGCTTCTGCGCGTGATTCAAGAGCGCGAATTCATGCGCCTCGGAGGCACGGAACAACTCAAGGTTGACGTGCGCATCGTGGCTGCTTCCAACGTGGAACTTCTCACGCTGGTGCGCGAAGGCCGTTTCCGCGAGGATTTGTATCACCGCCTGAACGTCATCCACCTGCTGATTCCTCCGCTGCGCGACCGCCGGGAAGATGTTCCCCTTCTGCTGGCGCATTTCCTGGAGCGCTATTGCCAGGAAAACGCCAAGCCCATGCGGCAATTTACGCCCGCGGCGATGAAGCTGATGATGGATTACGACTGGCCCGGCAACGTGCGCGAACTGGAAAATGTGGTTGAGCGCGCGGTCGTCCTCTCCACCCAGGAGCGTGTTGACGCGGACCTTCTCCCGGAAAGCATTCGCAGCAAGGAAATCGTGCGCGGCGTGCGGTTGCAGCTCTCGGAATTCTTACCGCCACTGCCTGGCGAGCCGGGTTCGCGGTCTTCCGCTGATAACCCGCAGCCATCTTTGTTTCAAATCATGGACGAGATCGAGCGCCGTATCATCATCGATATGCTGGAACGCACCGGCTGGAACCAGACCGAAGCCGCCGAGCGTTTTCTGATTCCCCTCTCTACGCTCAATCAGAAAATCAAGCGCCTGGGAATTGATGTCCGCCGCCGCGGCCGTGGTGATGAGATCTTGTCCGCGTCGATCGGCAAATAGCAACCGGAACGCGCCAAGGATTTTCCTCCAAAAGCTCTCGCGAATTAATCGGTTCCATCGTCTACACTAACCGCGGACCGCTATGGCCGAGCCGACATCCCCTTCGCAATCCTCTGGCGTTGCTTCCTTCAAGAACGAATGGGCCGCGCTGCTGGAGTGCGCTTCTCCCTCGTGCGATCCGCGGCGGCTTGCGGACTTGCTGCGGTCCGTGGATTGGGCTCGGTTGCTCGCTCTTGCTGAAGAGCACGGCGTGGAGGGCCACCTGGCGACCTCTTTTCGCCTGCTCGAAGGAACGCTGGTCCCGCCGGAAATGAGGCAGAAGCTCGCCGAGCGGAAACGCGTGCAAACTTTTTTCACCCTGCGGCTGAATGCAGAGCTGTTTCGGCTATTGGAGCAATTCCGCGCTCATGGAATTGGCGCGGTAGCCATCAAAGGGCCGGTCCTGGCGGTACAGGCCTACGGCGATCCGGCAATGCGCAGCTACGGCGACTTGGACTTGCTGGTTCCACAGCAAGATATTCGCCGCGCCACGGAATTGATGAGCGCTGCCGGCTTTCTGCCGGCTGTCTCCCTCAGCGCTATCGACGCCGGGAAAATTCCCGGCCAGTATCTTTTTTCCAAGCCGGATTCGAAACTCCTCGTCGAACTGCACAACGATTTCACGCTGCGTTATTTTCCCCGTCGTCTGCCTCTTACAGAGTTTTTCGCGCGACAAATCCGCGTACAAGTCGATGGCCACGAAATTCCCGCACTTTCCGTGGAAGACGAACTGGTGCTCATTTGTGTCCACGGGGCCAAACATTTTTGGGAGCGTTTGATGTGGATTGCCGACGTTGCAGCGCTGATCTCCCGCCAAACCAGCATGGGTTGGCAGCGGGTTGCGGATTCAGCATCCGCCGTGAAAGCGGAGCGCATGCTGCACACCGGGCTGCGCCTGGCCTCCGATTTGCTCCGGGTGCAGTTGCCCGACAAAGTTCAAGCGGCAGTTCAGGCAGATGCGAGGGCCGCGCGGCTCGCGAAACAATGTTGCAAGTGGCTGCCCTCTGCCGGTAATACAGCGCCGGGCCTTTTCGAGCGAGCCGCTTTTCGTTTGCGCATGCGCGGCGGTCTTCTTTCCGCGCCCGTCTATTTGCTCAGACTTTCTTTTTCACCGACCGAAGAAGACTGGAGCGAAAGTCAGCTGGGGAGCCACCAGGGGTTTCTCGATGCCCTCCGCCGCCCATTTCGTCTCGCGCGTAAGTATGGACGCGACAGCAAGGAGTGATCCTCGAAGTTCCAAGCACCCTGCAAATAAACTATTCAGCTCGTACTGGCCTCAAGAAAAAGCCGCGCGTGATGTCTCCATCACGCGCGGCCCGCTGCCCGGATTCCAGCAATTAGTTGACCGAGATTTGTACCTGAACGTTGTGCGTCAACGCGCCGGAAGTGCCCGTAATTGTCAAAGTGGCCGCGCCTTTGGGCGTCTGCTGATGTTTGAGTCCGTTGCATCCTGTGATGGCAAAGAGCGTCAGCACCGCTGTCGCCATAGCCAGGCGCAAGCGCGGCCTCCGCACCCATACCAGTGAAAAGAGCATCATCAGCGCGAGAACCAAGGGTACAACCTGCTGCGGCGGCGCGGTTGGAGTTGGTATTCCCTGCGGCGGTACAACGAGCGCCGTCGTCGTCATGGATACTTGTGCCTGAATCGTCGAAGGCGGTGCTACCGGCGGCGTCACCGGCGAGGTAACCGTGCACACCGCAAGCGCCGGCGCACCCGTGCAAGCCAATGCCACAGGAGAGTTGAATCCTCCCGTTCCCGTGACCGTCACGTTGAAGTTGAGCGTCTGGCCGAGCGTCACCCCTTGCACGCCAGCCGGCCCGGTTAGTCCGAAATCCGGCGTGCCGGTACCGGTGCCGGTCAGGGGTACGGTGTGCGGGCTTCCGCCGGCGTTGTCAGTGATCGTAAGCGTTCCAGCGCGAGCGCCCAGCACAGTCGGAGTAAATGTCACACTGATCGTGCAAGTATTCGATCCTGCCGTTGCAGGTAAGGTTGCCGGGCTGATCGGGCACGCGGTGGCGCCAGTGCTCGTCTCGGCAAAATCGCCTGAGGCTGCGATCGAGTTGATCGTCAACGCCGCGGTTCCGGTATTCGTGAGCGTCACGGTCATCGCGGCGCTGGTGGTGTTCAACACTTGATTACCAAATGCCAGGCTCGTCGGCGCGAGTCCGACTCCCGGTACAGTAGTCGCA
>WNFK01230141.1_pt1 | contig 11615 bp, 6 predicted proteins | sample 5400281 | NCBI WGS metagenome assembly WNFK01 (sample SAMN13153350, study PRJNA577476) | soil metagenome | isolation source: 20 cm soil on Douglas fir-dominated hillslope | place: USA:California | collected 2013-09-17
CGCGCAGACGTTTTCGCACCACCCCGTCGCCTGCGCCGCCGGCGTCGCGACGATGCAGTACCTGAAGAAGCACAAGCTGGTCGAGCGCTGCGCCAAGATGGGGCGCGTGCTGCACGAGCGGCTGCGGCTGCTCAGCGGCCTGCCGCACGTGGGGGACGTGCGCGGCCGCGGCCTCCTCGCCGGCATCGAATTCGTCGAAGACAAGGCGACTCGGGTCCCCTTCCCGCGAGCGGCAAAATTTGCGGAGCGATTTGCGGACGCGGCGCTCGCCGCGGGGTTGACCGTCTGGCCCAACGTCGGCCAGGCCGATGGCACGAACGGCGACCTGGTCATGGTGGCTCCCCCGTTCATCATCACGGAGGAGGAGATCCAGGAAATCGTAGGTCGGTTTACCGTGGCCCTCGAAAAGACCACGGCCAGGCTGAAGACTCGCGTATGACAGGAGTGTTCGAGACATGAGCGCACTCACTCGCGATTATCCGCGCATCGTCGTGCCGCCCCCCGGTCCCAAGGCCCGGGCGATTGTCGAGCGGCAGGACCGCTATGCTTCGACGTCCTATCCCAAGGAATACCCGCTCGCGGTTGCGCGGGGCGAGAAAGCGATGGTCGAAGACGTCGACGGCAATCGCTTCCTCGACTTCATGGCCGGCATCGCGGTAGCGTCCACAGGCTACGGCCATCCGAAAGTGGTGAAAGCGGTCCAGGACGCCGCGGCGCGGTTCCTTCATATCTGCGGCAGCGACTTCTATTACGAGACCTTCGCCGCACTGTGCGAACGGCTGGCGCAGCTCGCGCCCGGTCCGAGCAAGAAACGCGTGTTCCTGGCGAACTCCGGCACCGAAGCGGTCGAAGGCGCCATCAAGCTTGCGCGGCATTCGACCGGCCGGCCGGCCATCATCGGGTTCCTCGGCGCCTTCCATGGCCGGAGCTACGGCGGCTTGAGCCTCACCGCGAGCAAGGCGGTGCAACGCTCGGGGTTTGCGCCGTTCCTGCCCGAAATTCATCACGTGCCGTACGGCTATCGCTATCGCTGCGAGTACTGCCGCGGCGAATCGGAGTGCACGACACGCTGTACGTCGTGGATCGAGGAGGAGCTGTTCGTCAAGAAGGTGCCGCCGGACAGCGTGGCCGCGATTTTTGTCGAGCCGATCCAGGGTGAGGGCGGCTACGTCGTCCCGCCGGCGGGTTACCTCCGGGAATTGCGCGAGATCTGCGATCGCTACGGCATTCTACTCGTGTGCGACGAAGTGCAGTGTGGCGTCGGCCGCACCGGCAAGATGTGGGCGTGCGAGTACGAAGGCATCGAACCGGACATCTTGCTGTCGGCGAAAGGGCTCGCCAGCGGCATGCCGATCGGCGCGATCATCGCGAAAGAATCGGTCATGAAGTGGAAGCCCGGGGCGCACGGCACGACGTTCGGGGGCAATCCCGTGTGCTGCGCCGCGGCGCTCGCCACGCTCGACATCGTCGAGAAAGAGCTGCTGCCCAACGTCGTGAAGATGGGTGATCGCCTGATCACGGGCGCGCGCAAGCTGCAGGACAAATACGCTGGCGTAGGGGACGTGCGCGGGCGCGGGCTGATGGTCGGTGTGGAATTCGTGAAGGACCGCGCGACGCGCGAGCCCGCGCCCGAAGTGCCGCACGAGATCGTGAACCGGGCCTTCAAGAAAGGCCTGCTGCTCCTCGGTTGTGGAAAAAGCTCGCTGCGCCTGGCACCGCCCCTCGTCGTGGATGAGTACGACGTCGACACCGCCCTCCGGATCATCGACGAGTGCCTGCACGAGATCTCGGACTAACGTCAAAGGTCGTGTCGATGCAGGACGCCGTCGCGCGCCATGTGCGCGACGGCGATGTCGTCGTCATCGAGGGTTTTACCCATCTCATTTCGTTCGCGGCGGGGCACGAGATCATCCGCCAGCGGCGCCGCGACCTGACGCTCTGCCGCCTCACGCCCGACCTGATCTACGATCAGATGATCGCCGCGGGCTGCGCGAAGAAGCTCGTGTTCTCGTGGGCGGGGAATCCGGGCGTGGGTTCGTTGCACGCATTTCGCCGCGCGGTCGAGGGCGGCACGCTCGAGATCGAGGAGTATTCGCATTTTGGGATGGTGGCGCGGTTCAGCGCAGGCGCGGCGCGGCTGCCGTTCTGGACGCTGCGCGACTACGCCGGCACCGACCTGCCCAAGGTCAATCCGCGGATCAGGTCGGTCACGTGCCCCTACACGGGGGAATCGTTGGCAACGGTCCCGGCGCTGAACCCCGACGTCACGATCGTGCACGCGCAGCGTGCCGACGCACAGGGCAACGCTCAGATCTGGGGCCTGCTCGGCGTGCAGAAAGAGGCCGCGTTCGCGTCGGAGCGCGTGATCGTCGTGGTCGAGGAGCTGGTGGACGAGCGCGTGATTCGCTCCGATCCGAACCGCACCCTGATTCCCGGCGCCATCGTGAGCGCCGTGGTCGTCGAGCCCTGGGGCGCGCATCCGTCGTACGCGCAGGGCTATTACGACCGCGACAACGATTTCTACGTCGGCTGGGAAGCGATCTCGCGCGATCGTGCAGAGCTGGCGCATTACTTGGACGAGTTCGTCTACGGCGTGCAGGGCCGCCTCGAGTACATGGCGAAGCAGCCACGGTTGCTGGAGCGGCTCAAGGCGGGAGAGCAGCGCTGCGCGGGAGTCAATTACGGCTACTGATTACTCGCCCGACGAAATGATGGCGATCGTCGCGGCGCGTGAGCTGGTCGACGGCGAGGTCGTGTTCGTGGGCATCGGCTTGCCGAACCTCGCCTGCAATCTCGCGCGGCGAACCCATGCGCCGAACCTCGTGTTGATCTACGAATCGGGCGCGGTGGGAGCGACACCGTCACGCTTGCCCGTTTCGATCGGCGATCCGGCGCTCGTCACCGGGTCGCTCATGGTGTGCGGGATGGCGGATGTGTTTCAGCTGTTTCTGCAGAACGGCCGGATCGAAGTCGGCTTTCTGGGCGGCGCGCAGGTGGATCGGCAGGGCAACATCAACACCACCGTCATCGGTCCCTACAAGAAGCCCAAGGTGCGGCTCCCCGGCTCGGGCGGCGCGGCGGAGATCGCGATCCACGCGCAACGCATCCTGATCGTGGCGAAGCTTTCGCCGCGCGGATTTCCGGCGCGCGTCGACTTCGTCACCAGTCCGGGCCAGCGCGTGGCCAAGGTCATCACCGATAAGGGCGTGCTCGAACGGGACAAGGCGAGCGGCGATCTCGTGCTTGCCGGACTCTATCCCGGGGTCGAGATCGCCGAGGTACGTGCCGGCGTCGGCTGGCCGCTGCAATCCCGGCCGCGACTGGCCACGCTCGAGCCGCCGACCGCAGCGGAGCTGCAGCTGCTCCGCGATGTCCTCGACCCCCAACGGCTGTACCTCCAATCATGATGCTCGCGCTCGCTCTCGTTCTGCAGGCGAACACCGATTCGCTCGCGGTGCACGTCCGCCAGCTCGCCGACTCCTATCTCACCGCGTATTTCGAGCAACATCCGGACGAGGCGACGCTGGATGGCGTCGCGAACATCCGGCACGAGCGGCTGCCCGACAACTCGCCCGCCGCGCTGGCGCGGTGGCAGGAACGCGAAGACGCCTGGCTCGCGGCACTCAAGCACATCAATCCGTCCCGCATCGCGGGCCGCTCGGAATTCATCGCGTACGGGATCATGCGTGATGCCCTCGAAGGGTCGATCGCGACACGCGTCTGTCGCTACGAGCTGTGGAGCGTGGCTCACGCCGGGGGCGGTTGGCTGTCGACGATCACCTCGCTCGCGGCGCTCCAGGGCGTCGGCACCGCAGACGCGCGGCGGCAGGTCCTGGCGCGCTGGCACGCCATTCCCGGCTACATCGCGACCGAGATGGCGAACCACCGCGAAGGATTGCGGCGGGGGTACACCGCACCCTCGAGGAACGTGCAGATCGCGCTGAACGAGATCGACACGCTCCTCGCCACGCCGATCGACCAATCGCCGCTCTACGATCCGGCGCGCCGTGACTCGACGCCCGGTTTCGGGACCGAGCTCGCGCAGCTCATCGACCACGAAATCATCCCGGCGATGCGGAGCTATCGCGACTTCCTGGCGACCGAGTACCTCGGGCACGCCCGCACGGACATCGGCGTGTGGGCGAATCCGCACGGCTCGGACTGCTACCGCGCCAGCATTCGCGCCACGACCGGGCTCGCACTCACAGCCGATTCGATCCACGCCATCGGCCTCCTGGCCGTTGACCAGCTCGAAGACATAATGCGCGCGATCGCGATCCGCTCGTTCGGCACGAGCGACGTCTCGCGGCTGCTCGAGCGGCTCCGGACCGATACGGCCTTCACCTTCCACACGCGGGACGAGATGCTGAGCACCGCCCGTGAGGCGATCGCGCGCGCGCGTGCCGCGATTCCGAAGTGGTTCGGGCGGCTGCCCCGTGCGCCGCTGGTGGTCGAGCCCTACCCGGCGTTTCGCGAGCGCCAGAGCGTTGGGGAGTGGAATCCTCCCGCCGAGGACGGCAGCCGGCCGGGCATCTACTACCTGTCGACCTACGATCCACGGCACAAGTCGCGCGCGGACCTCGAGCCGCTCTCGTTCCATGAGACGATCCCCGGCCACCATCTGCAGGGCACGATTGCGCTGGAGCGCGGCGACACGATTCCCGCGATCGCGCGCTACTTCTGGTCCGCGGGCATGGGGGAGGGATGGGCGGAGTACGCCGAGCAGCTCGCCGACGAGATGGGGCTGTATTCGTCCGACACGGCGCGGCTCGGCATGCTGGCCGACATCACGTTGTCGGCGACGTTACTCGTCGTGGACACGGGGATCCATGCGTTCGGATGGACGCGGGAGCAATCGATCGACTATATCCGGGAGCACACCCACGTGCCCTTGCTCCGCGCCGAGGTTGGCGTCGATCGCTATCCGGTCTGGCCGGCGCAAGGCTTGTCCTACGGATTGGGGCGGCTCGAGATCTGGCGGCTGCGCCGCCTGGCCGAGCAGCAGTTGAACAAGCGATTCGACATTCGTGTGTTTCACGATCATGTGCTGGAAAACGGCGCCGTGCCGCTTCCCCTGTTGCGCGCATCGATCGAGCGATGGCTCGCGGCTTCGCGCTAACGCTCGCGCTCGTCCCCGCGTGCCTTCACGCGCAACGCGAAGCCGCGCTAAAGCAGGTCGCGCTCCCGCACGCGTACTACTGGCGCGAGATGTATGTGCCGCAGGCGACCAGTGGACCGAGCTCCGCCACCTGGTCACCGGACGGCACCGAGCTGATCTACTCGATGCAAGGGACGCTCTGGCGACAACGCGTTGGATCAACGGTTGCCACGCAGCTGACTTCAGGTCCGGTCTACGACTACCAACCCGACTGGTCGCCCAATGGCCGGACGATCGTCTTCGCGCGCTATGCCCATGACCGGATCGAGCTGGAGCTGCTCGATCTGCCGTCCGGGAACGTCACGCCGCTCACGACCAATGGCGCGGTCAACCTCGAGCCGCGCTGGTCGCCCGACGGCACGCGCATCGCCTTCGTCTCGTCGCTGTACAACGGCCGCTGGCACATTTTCATCGTGAGCCCCGAGGGGCGCGATGTAGGGGCGCAGCATGCTGCGCCCCTACGGCTCACCGACGACAACGACAGCAAGCTGCCGCGCTATTACTACAGCACGTGGGACCACTACATCTCGCCGACGTGGTCGCCCGATGGCAAAGAAATCATTTTCGTCTCCAATCGCGGGCACATTCACGGCACGGGCGGGTTTTGGCGCATGGACGCCCGCCCCGGTGCACCGGGGGGGCTGCGCGAGCTGCGCTACGAGGAGACGACGTGGAAGGCGCGTCCCGATTGGTCGCCCGATGGCACGCGCGTCGTCTACAGCTCCTACCTGGGCCGCCAATGGAATCAGCTGTGGCTGATGACGAGCGAGGGCGGCGATCCTTTCCCACTCACCTACGGCGAGTACGATGCAACGGCGCCGCGCTGGTCGCGCGACGGCAGCCACATCGCGTTCGTTTCCAATGAACGTGGGAATACATCGCTCTGGGTGATCGATGTGCCGGGCGGAGCCAAACACGAGATCGTGGCGGGCGAGCGGCGCTATCGGGACCCGGTCGGCACGTTGTGGCTCCATGTGGTCGATCGCGCGGGTCGGCCGCTCTCGGCGCGGATCTCGGCCACCACTGCCGAGGGCCGGGGGTACGCCCCGGACGACGCGTGGCGCCATGCGGACGAAGCGTTCGATCGGTCGGAGCGGCAGTTCGAGTATTCCTACTTCCACTCGGCAGGAAACAGCGAGCTAACGGTCCCGGCGGGGCAGGTGCACGTGGAAGTTTGGAAGGGCCCGGAATACCGGATCTATCGTGACGACGTGAACGTGCCGACGGGTGGGCGAGTCACGCGACGTGTAACTCTCCAGCGCGTTGCCAACCTTCCAGCCAAGGGATGGTGGAGTGGCGACGTCCACGTGCACATGAACTACGGCGGCGCCTACCGCAACACTCCGGCGCATCTCGCGTTCCAGGCGCGGGCCGAGGATCTGCACGTCGTCGAGAATCTGATCGTCAACAAGGAACAGCGGATTCCCGATATCGCCTATTTCCGAACGGACCAGGGTCCGGTATCGAGCCCCACGTTTCTGCTCAGGCACTCCCAGGAATTTCACACCAGCGTCTGGGGTCACCTCGGGCTCCTGGGACTCACATCGCACTATCTGCTCCCCGAGTACGCCGGGTATCCCAACACCGCCGCCGCGAGTCTCGCCCTCACGAATGCCGTGGTTGCCGATCTCGCGCATGCGCAGGGCGCCCTCGTCGGCTACGTCCATCCGTTCGATACGAAGCCCGATCCGGCAGACACCACGGCGCCCCTGTTCTACGAGCTGCCGGTCGACGTCGCACTCGGCAAGGTGGACTATCTCGAGGTCATGGGATACTCGGACCACCTCATCACGTCCGAGATCTGGTACCGGTTGCTGAACTGTGGATTTCGCCTGCCGGCGGCGGCCGGCACCGATGCGTTCCCGAACTTCGCGAGCTTGCGCGGGCCGCCGGGTCTCGTGCGCGTGTTCGTGCGTTCCGGAGCCCGCCTCGATCACGCCTCGTGGCTCGGTGGACTCAAGGCGGGGCGGACGTTCGTGACCAATGCGCCGCTCCTCGAGTTTTCGGTCGCCGGACGCGCGATCGGCGAGGAGATCAGGGTTTCACAGGAGATGCAGCAAGTCCCGGCGGTCGTCTCTATGCGCTCGAACGTCCCGATCGATCACCTGGAGGTCATTGGAAATGGGCAGGTCGTCGCGACCATCCCGCTCGACGCGGACCGGATGACGGCTAACGCCACGGTGATGGTTCCCGTCAAAGGGAGCGGCTGGTACGTGCTACGCGCCTATTCCGATCGCGCCGAGATGCCGGTGCTCGATCTCTATCCCTTCGCGTCGACGAGTCCGATTTACGTCACGGTGGGGGAGCAGCCGGTGCGATCGGCCGTCGACGCCGCGTTCTTTGTGAGCTGGATCGAGCGGATGGAAGCACAGACACGGGCGAGCACCGCTTGGAATGCTCCGAGCGAGCGGGCCAGCACGTTGCGGACCATGGCCGACGCCCGCGCGGTGTTCACGGCGCTGGCCGCGCCCTGATTCGGCCCCACCCAGTCCCCCCCCTCCCCCCCGCCGAGGGCTCTCCCAACGGCGGAAAGGAGTCGCGCGGAGCAACGTCCGCTGCATTGTCCGTCTCACTAGAGCGACTCGCAGTGTTGGGGCGGCAGGAGTCCTCTTCAGGGAGGGTTTATGGGTTGGCACCGCGGCCGCTGGGCATCCTCGCTCCTGCTGATCTCATTCGTCGCTTGTGGCAATCCTGAGCCGCTCGCGCCCTCCTTTATGGTGGTCAACCCGCCCGCCAGCGTGACGGCGACCGCGTTCTCGTACAACCAGATCAACCTCGCCTGGCAGGACAACTCGAGCAATGAAACCGGGTTCGAGGTCTACCGCTCGAGTACCGGTCCGAACGGAACGTTCGTGCTCATTGCGACCACCGGATCACGCGCGACCAGCTATAGCGACGGGGGGCTGAGCGGTTCGACGCAGTACTGCTATAACATCCGCGCGTTCCGGACCACCGGCCGCAAGAATACCTACTCGGATTTTTCGAGCGTCGCGTGTGCAACCACGCCGCGCTCACCGGTTCCCGCCGCGGCGTCCAGCCTCAACGCCGTTCCGGTGTCGGGTTACGCGATCAACGTCACCTGGACCGACAATTCGACTGACGAAACCGGCTTCCGCGTCGAGCGCGCCGCGAACGCAGCCGGACCATGGACGATCGCGGCCAACCTCGGCCCGAACGCGACCGCGCTGTTCGACTACCAGTACGGCGTTATCGAGCAGCAGCGCTGCTATCGAATCTTCGCGGTCAACTCGTACGGTGCCTCCGACCCGTCGAACATCGATTGCACCGCCATCCCGGCGACGCCGACGAATTTGGCGGCGAACGTCGCGAATGGGGCCGTGGATCTCACCTGGACCGACAATTCCAGCGTGGAGGATGGCGTCGAGGTTCAGCGCGCCGCCGAGGGCGAGGCCTGGACGGTCATCGCGACGCAGCCCACCAACGCGACCACCTATCATGACGCCTCGCTAAGTCCCGACGTCACGTACACGTACTTCGTGCGCGCGAAGCGGGACGGTGGCACGTCAGGGGCCTCCAACACCGTGCAGGCGGTGATCGTGACGGCGCCGCCGGCCGCTCCCGGACCCGTCGATGCGTTGCCGTACGGCAGCACTGCGGCCGCCGTCTATTGGAGCGCGAATTCGTCCAATGAGGCGGGATACCGGATCGAGCGGTCGACGGACGAGGGCGCGACCTGGAGCGACGCTGGAAGCGCCGGCCGGGGCGAGACCTCGTTTTTCGATTTTGGGGGCCTGGTCAGTGAGCAAGCGGTCTGCTATCGCGTCGTCGCGTTCAACCAGATCGGGGAGTCGCCCGCCTCGAGCGCCGACTGCACGACGCCACCCGCGGGTCCAACCAATCTCACCGCTACGCTGCTTGCCGACGGGACCGTCGGGCTCACGTGGACCGACAACTCCAGCGTCGAGGATGGCTATCAGGTGTGGGTCGACGATGGCTACGGCGACGTGTTCGTGATCGCTTCGTTGGACGCGAACGTGACGTCGTTCATCGACGCGGGCTGCTATGGTTGCTACTACTACTCTGTCGTCGCCATCAAAGACGGCGGCTATTCGGACTTCTCCGATTGGGTATTTCCCACATCGCCCGCGGGCGTGTCCGGCGTGCGCGTCCGCCCACCAACACCCACTTCAGCGCCGAAGCCGGTCCTGCGTCCGCAACAGGGGAAAGGCGTGCCACGATGAAAACGACCGCCTGTTCCCCGCGCTTCGTCTTCACCACCGCCCGGCTCGACTGATCACGGAGCGAGCTGTTCTAGCTGCGCCGCGGCGCGGTCGAGCACCTCCGCCGCGGCGCTGAGGACACCCGCGGCGAGCGTGATCTGCGAATCGGCTTCCTTCCAGTTGCGCTGTTCGATGGCTTCCCGCACGCCCGGCAAGGTCTTCACGCCATATCCCGTATAGAAACCGGGCGCGTAGATCGCGTGATGAAACCACGGCCGCCGCGGTAATCCCTCACTTACCAGCAACGCGCGCTCGGTCCGAATCAACGTCGCGTTGAGCGCAGCCACCGGCGGTTGGGCGAATGCCGTGCCGGTCGCCTGCGCGTGGGTGAAGGCCGTCTCGTAGCGGTCGGCGGCGCGCGTGACCGCATCGATCGAATTCTGCAGCGGCGCAAAGTCGAGGTGCGGCGGCGGATCCTCGCGCGGCGGCGGCACCGATCGCTCGCGCGGATCGGCGGTTGCCGCGAAGAGCCCGTCATCAAGCTGGCGGTTGCGCTCCGCCGTTTCCTCCTGAGCGTCCTGCAGCAGTTTTTCCACTTCCTTGCCGTACCGTCCCACCGTCGTCGCGAAGGCCGTGAATTCGTATGGCACCACCTCGGCGTCCGCGAGCCGCATGACCGCCGTCCCGACCGTCTGGGCGAGGGCACGACCGTACACGAACGACGTGTCGCTGAATCGCGTGTACCAGGCGAAATCGTCGTAGATGGAGTGATAAATCCCGCCGCCGTCTTCGCCACCGTAATCAAGATTGAGCGACGCGATGCCCAGGTGCTGGAGGAACGGCGAATAGTCCGATCCTGAGCCGAGTGCACCGATGCGGAGATCGTGCTCCGCCCGAATCTCTCTGCGGCGGTCTGCGCCCGCCGCATCCGCGACGGCGCGCAGCTGCGCGCGCTTCCACACGCTGAGCCGCGTCTCGGGATCCTCGATGTCTCGCGCGACGTCGTTGATGAAACGTTGCAGCGAGTGTGAGCCCGCCATCCCGAGATAGCCACGGCCGTTCGTGTCGCTGTTCAAGTACGCCACTGCCTTGTGCGACAGCTCATCGGCGTGGGCCTCGACCCATTCGGTTGAACCGAGCAGCGCCGGCTCCTCGCCGTCCCAGGCCGCATAGATGATCGTCCGGCGTGGCTTCCAGCCCTGCTTGAGCAGCTCGCCGTACGCGCGCGCTTCTTCGATCAGCGGCGCCTGCCCCGAGATGGGATCTTCCGCGCCGTTCACCCACGCATCGTGGTGGTTGCCGCGAATGATCCACTCATCGGGCTCCGTGCTGCCGGGGATCCGCGCGATCACGTCGCGCAGTGTTTTCAGGCTCCAGTCAAATTTGACCCGCAGATGCACGCGCGCCGGACCCGGCCCGACGTGGTAAGTGAGGCCCAGGCCGCCCCGCCACTCCGCTGGTGCAACGGGCCCTCCGATGGCGGCCAGGAGCGGCTGGGCATCGGCATAGGAAATCGGCAGCACGGGAATCTTGGTGAGGGTCTTCGCCTGCGCGATCGGCAGTCGCTGCGCGTCCTTGGTCGCGCCCACGCCGGGCGTCAGCGGATCACCCGGATATACCTCCATCTCCATCACGCTGCCGCGCTGCACCCCGAGGCGCGGACGCCATGGCCCGCGCGGGTACGTGTCCCCCTGCACATAGCCGTCGTCCCGCGGGTCAGAATAAATGAGGCACCCGACTGCCCCGTGCTCCGCCGCGACTTTGGGTTTGATGCCGCGCCAGGAACCGAAGTAGCGCGCGATCACAATCGCGCCCTTCACGGAGATCCCCATGCGCTCGAGTCGCTCGTAATCGGCCGGCACGCCGTAGTTCACGTACACGAGCGGAGCCGTCACATCGCCGTCAATCGAATACGCGTTGTACGGGGGGAGCTGCTCGTTCTGCTGCGCCGACGTGGGATCACCGCTTACCGGCGGCTCGCGCAGGCTGGCGACGAACTTCGTGGGCGCCACGAGCTCTACCACGCGCTCGAGCGGGGTAGGAAACAGCACGTCGAATTCTTCGATGTGCGCGTCGAGCCCGAAGCTCTTGAACTTGCTGAGAATCCACTCCGCATCGTCTCGATCATAGGGCGAGCCTACGTGATGCGGCCGAGCAGAGAGGTGCCGCATGTAGGATCGGAGCGAGTCCGGTGACGGCACCGCGCGGAATTTCGTCTCCCAGTCACGCTCGATACTGGCCGATTGCGGCGTGAAGCCCCGGAGGTCGTCGGCGGT
>WNFK01184599.1_pt1 | contig 11611 bp, 9 predicted proteins | sample 5400281 | NCBI WGS metagenome assembly WNFK01 (sample SAMN13153350, study PRJNA577476) | soil metagenome | isolation source: 20 cm soil on Douglas fir-dominated hillslope | place: USA:California | collected 2013-09-17
CTTGAACATGAACTTCTGGGCCCGCTTGCCCGAGTCGACTTCCGCCGTGTAGACGTTGCCCTTCGAGTCGACCGCCAGGTTGTGCACCCAGTGGAGCTGGCCGGCCTGGCGGCCGTTACGGCCGAACTTGCCGACGATCTGGCCGTTGTCGCGGAGCAAGGTCCAGATGTGGTTGTTCTCGCCGTCGGCGTTGTAGAGCCAGGTCTGCGGCGCGTCGTGCGACACGTCGAGGTCCCACACCGAGCCGGCGCCCCGCGTGGCCGGGGCGACGACGAACTCTTTCACGAACGTGCCGTCCTTCTTGAAGACCTGGATGCGGTTGTTCATCCGGTCGCACACGTAGAGCAGCCCGTCCTTCGCCAGGCGCGCGCAGTGCACCGGATTGCCGAACGACTTCACGCTCGGATCGCCGGGCGGCCGGCCGTTCGCGCCCCAGTGCCGCTTGTAGGCGCCGGTCTGCGCGTCGAAGACGATCACGCGGTGGTTCTTGTACCCGTCGGCGATGAACAGCTCGTTCGTCGCCGGGTCGACGTTCATGTTCGCGGGCCGGCCGAGGTGCGTGGTGTCGCCGTCACCGCCGGTCTGGTCGGCCTTGCCGATCTGGAGGAGAAACTTCCCGTCGCGGGTGAACTTGAGCACCTGATGATCCTTCGCGTCGTTGCCGCCGATCCACACGTTGTCCTGATAGTCGACGAAGATCCCGTGCTCGTTCAGGGGCCACTCGTAGCCCGCGCCGGGGCCGCCCCACGAGCGCACCAGCACCCCGTCGCCGTCGAACTCGAGGACGGGCGGCGCCGGTGCGCAGCACAGCGAGCGCGGCGGATTCAGCGTGGCGCCGCGTTCGTCCTCGGTCAGGGTTCGCGGCCGCTGGATGACCCAGACGTGGTCGTGGCGATCCACGGCGACGCCGGCGGCCTGACCCATGAGCCAGTTGTTCGGCAAGGGCTTGGGCCACCACGGATCGACCTGGAACTTCGGCGCTTGCCCCTCGCCCGGCCGCTGGGCCGTGACGGTGCTCGTGAAGACGACGGTGAGCGCGACCAGCGATGCCAGGGCGAGCGAGCCGGTCACGAGCCCGAGACGATGGGTCATGCGGTGGTCTCCTCGAGCCCGAAGACCTTGGCCAGGAGCTCGTAGGACCGGCGCCGGGCCTTCGGATCGTGGGTGATCGTGACGACGATCAGCTCGTCGGCCTCGTAGTCGGCGGCGAGCGCCTCGAGCCGCTCGCGCACCTGCTCGGGGGTGCCGGCCACCGTGCGCTGCTGCGCGTGGTGGAGGATGGCGAGCTCGCGCTCGGAGTACGGATACGTCTCGGCCTCCTCGACGGACGGATAGCGGCCCGCGCGCCCCGTGTAGAGACGCACGATGAAGAGATGGCGGCTCCGCGCCAGCCGCTGAGCCTCCGCCTCGGTGTCGGCGCAGACCGCGAAGACGGCGACGCTCGCCCGCGGTGCTTCGAGCCACTGGGACGGCTTGAACTGCCGCCGATAGGCGCGGGTGACCTCCGCGCCGCCATCCTGGTTGATGAAGTGCGCGAACGAAAAGCCGGTGCCGAAGTGCGCCGCCATCGCGGCGCTGGCGTCGCTCGAGCCGAGGAGCCACCTTTCCGGCGCCGTCGGACCGGTCGGCATCGCGAGGATCTGAGAAAATGCGTGGCCCTGCGGCAAGGCGCCGTGGAGGAAGCCGACCAGGTCAGCGACCTGCTGCGGGAAGTATTCGGGGCTCCCGTCGTCGCGCAGCGCGCGCGCCGTCAGCTGATCGCTGCCCGGCGCCCGGCCGATGCCGAGATCGATCCGCCCGGGAAAGAGCGTCTCGAGCACGCGGAAGCTCTCGGCGACCTTCAGCGAGCTGTAGTGCTGGAGCATGACGCCGCCCGAGCCGACCCGGATCCGCGCCGTACGCGCGGCGACCTGGCCGATCAGCACCTCGGGGCTCGAGCCGGCCAGCCCCGGCGTCGAGTGGTGCTCGGCGAGCCAGTAGCGGTGGTAGCCGAGGCGGTCGCACAGCTCCGCGAGCTCGAGCGTTTCGTGGATGGCGTCGGACACGACACCACCGCTGCGCACGGGCGACTGGTCGAGCACACCGAGCCGGAGCATCTAGTTGATCCGCTTCTCGCGGCCCTTCCACTCCTTCTCGCGAAGGACGAACTTCTGGACCTTGCCGGTCGACGTCTTCGGCAGATCGCCGAACTCCACCGCCGCCGGGCACTTGAAGTGCGCGATGTGCTGGCGGCAGAACTCGATGATCTCCGGCTCGGTGGCCTCCTGCCCGGGCTTGAGCGTGACGAACGCCTTCGGCCGCTCGCCCCACTTGTCGTCGGGCACCGCGACCACCGCGCACTCGAGCACGGCCGGGTGCCGCGCCACGCACTGCTCGACCTCGATCGTCGAGATGTTCTCGCCGCCCGAGATGATGATGTCCTTCTTCCGGTCGCGCAGCTCGACGTACCCGTCGGGATGCCACACCGCGATGTCGCCGGAGTGGAACCACCCGCCGCGGAACGCCTCCGCCGTGGCTTCGGGTTGACGGAAATAGCCCATCGCCGCGTTGTTGCCGCGCATGATGACCTCGCCGAGCGTCTCGGCATCGCGCGGCACATCGCGCATCTCGCTGTCGACCACGCGCACGAGATCGAAGATCGCGTAGCCCTGGCCCTGACGCGCGGCCAGCCGCGACTGCTGGTCGAGCGGCAGCGCGTCCCACTCCTCGTGCCACGCGCACACCGTGTGCGGTCCGTACGTCTCGGTGAGCCCGTAGACGTGCACGGGCCGGAAGCCGAGCTCCTTGAGCCGGCCGAGCAAGGTCGGCGAGGGCGGCGCGCCCGCCACGCAGACGGTGACGGGGCGCTCGAGCTTGTGGGCCTTCGGGTCGTTGACGACGCCGATGTGGACGGTCGGCGCGCCGTTGTAGTGGGTGACGCCTTCCTTGTCGATCATCTCCCAGATGCGCGAGGGCTCGACCCGTCGCAGGCAGATGTGCGTGCCGCCGACGGCCGTCACGCCCCAGGTGAAGCACCAGCCGTTGCAGTGGAACATGGGCAAGGTCCACAGGTACCGCGCGTCGAAGCCCATCTGCGATTCGAGCACCTCGCCGAGCGCGTTGACCCAGGCGCCGCGATGCGAATACATGACGCCCTTGGGCCGGCCGGTCGTGCCCGAGGTGTAGTTGATCGCGAGCATCTCTTCTTCGTCCTTCAGCCAGCTCTCGACCGGCGATGGCGAGCCGGCCGCGAGGAGATCCTCGTACGGATCGCCCGGCGCGCCGGTGTCGTCCACGCGCACGACGCGCAGGCCGGACAGCGGCAGCGGCTTCACGAGCGGCTCGAGCTCCGCATCGACGAAGAGAAACCTGGCGCCGGAGTGCTCGAGGATGTAGCCGATCTCGTCCGAGCTGAGCCGCGTGTTGATCGCGACGAGCACGCCGCCCGCGGCCGGCACGCCGTAGTGCGCTTCGAGCATCGGCGGGATGTTCGGACACAGGAACGCCACGCGGTCGTGCTTCTCGAGTCCGGCCGCGCGTAACGCCGAGGCGAGCCGATTCACACGCTCCTCGAGCTGCCGGTAGGTGTAGCGGCGTGCGCCGTGCACGACCGCGGTCTTGTCGGGAAACACGCACGCGCTTCGCGTGAGGAAGCTCAGCGGCGAAAGCTCGGTGCGATACACATGGCGAAACTCGCTCATTGACGCTCCTTGGAACGGGCTGGCGCAAGTTTACCCCATGAGCACTTGCGCCGGGCGGGCGCGCCGCTTACGCTCCCTGACGATTCGCCCATCGACAGAGGAGGAGCGCATGAACGACGTCTCGCGGCGGCATTGGCTTGGATCGGCGGCAACCCTCGGCGTCGCGGCGGCACTTGCCGGCACGGCGACGGCGCAGGGCCGTCCCTCGGCCGACGATCTGGTCCGCACCGTGAAGGCTGCGAGGATGTTCGACCTCTCCTTCACATGGAACGAGCAGTCGCCGGTCCTCAACCTCAACCCGCCCTACTCGTTCGCGCTCAACCGGACGCACAAGATGACGTACGAGATCTTCGGCCAGGCGCCGGGCAGCCAGGTGTCCTGGGCGTCGGACATCATGTACTTCAGCGGCCAGCACGGCGCGCCGACGATCGACGCGATCGGCCACATCGGGCGGAACCTGAAGCTCCACGGCGGCGTCGACGCGGTCGCCGCGACGTCCACGCCGGCCGGCATCGGCGCGAATCTCGGGATCGAACACTTCCCCGCCGATCTCATGGTGAACCGCGTGGTCCTTCTCGACGTCGCGCGGCAGATGGCGAGCGGCCGCCCCGACCCCCTGGCGCCCGGCTTCGAGATCACCGGCGCGCACCTCGAGCAGACGGCGAAGGCGCAGGGCGTCGAAGTGCGCAAGGGCGATTCGGTGGTGATCCGCACGGGCTGGGGCCAGTACTTCGCCAAGGACAACGCGAAGTATCTGGGTGAGCAGTCGCCCGGCCCGGGTCAGGACGGGGCGCGCTGGATCATCGACCGGGGCGTGCGGCTCGCGGGCGACGACACCGCGACCTTCGAGAAGCGCCCGCCCGTCTACGGCAAGGAGCTCTTCAGCGTCCACATGATGCTGCTGGCCGACAGCGGCATCTACATCGTGGAGAACTGCAATCTCGAAGCGCTGGCCGACGCGAAGGCGTACGTCGCGCTGCTGATCCTGACGCCGTTGAGGATCCAGGGCGCCACGGGCTCGCCGCTGCGGGCGATCGCGCTGGCGCCCTGAGTCGCTATCTCGGCTGCGAGGTCAGGCGCAAGTAGGGCTTGAGCGCTCGCCAGCCCTTCGGGAACTTGCGGCGCGCCTCCTCGTCGCTGACGGCCGGGACGATGATGACGTCCTCGCCCGGCTTCCAGTTGACCGGCGTCGCCACGCGGTGGGCGTCGGTGAGCTGGAGCGAGTCGAGCACGCGCAAGATCTCGTCGAAGTTGCGGCCGGTCGTCTGGGGATACGTGATCATCAGCCGGATCTTCTTCTTGGGATCGATCACGAACACCGTCCGCACCGTGTAGACCTCGTCGTGGGCGGGGTGGATCATCCCGTAAAGCCCGGCCACCTTGCGGTCCGGGTCGGCGATGATCGGGAAGTTGGGCGCATGCCCCTGCGTCTCCCGGATGTCGGCCGCCCAGCTCTGGTGCGACCCGACCGGATCGATCGAGAGCCCGATCGCCTTGACGCCGCGCCGGTCGAACTCCGGCTTGAGCCGCGCCACGTACCCGAGCTCGGTGGTGCACACCGGCGTGAAGTCGCGTGGGTGCGAGAACAGAATCGCCCAGCCGTTGCCGACCCATTCGTGAAAGCTGATCGGTCCTTCGGTCGTGACGGCGGTGAAATCGGGGGCGGTATCTCCGAGCTGCAAGCTCATGCGCGGTCTCCTGCCCGGGTCGCCACGCGGACGATGTAGTCCACGAACGGCGGAAACGGGTCGAACCCGAGCACCGCCGGGGCGTTCGCGACGAAATTCGACGTGGCGTTCACGTCGTAGAAATAGACGCGGCCGTCGTCGCGCCCGACGAGGTATTCGATGCCGCCGACGTCGATCCACGCTCCGCGCGCGAGGGCCCGGGCCTGGTCGACCACGGCCGCCGGGGCGTCATAGCGCGTCACCTGGAGCCCCGGCTTGGCCTCGACCGGGCACGCGCCGAGATCGGTGCTCGGCGCGGCATCGGGCACCCGACAGATATCGGCCGGGCAGAGATTGAAATCGGATGCCGGGCGGACGATGCGGATCGCGTACAGGTACCGGTCGTCCAGCACCTCGACCCGGACGATCGCACCGTCCTGGGACTCGATGAACTCCTGCACCAGCGCCGTTCCGTCCGGGCCGAAGTCGAGCGCGGCCGCCCTCGCCTCGAGGTCCGCGCGTGTTTCGAATCGCTCGATGAGCGCGCCCGAGCCGCCGATGTTCGGCTTGACGAGGAGCGGGAATCGAAGCTCGGCGCTCGCCTTCAAGACCTGGTCGCGGTGGTTCACGACGACCGTCCGCGGATAGTGGATGCCCAGACGCTCGAAGAGACCGAGCTGGAGCGCCTTGGATTTCTCGAAGCGATAGGCGCGAACGGGATTGATGACCGGCACCCCGAGCGACTCCCAGTGCGCGAGTAGCGCCTCGGCGTAGAACAGGACACCGCCGTGGCCGCGCCGGTGCGACGAGGGACTCGTGCGATTGACGATGACCGAATAGCGCGCGACCCGATCGCGCGGATCGAAGCCGTGGTTCGAGTGGCTCCGGATGCTCGTCGAGGATGCCGATGGGCGCGGACAGTCGAACGTTCACTGAGCGACCTCCATGATTGGGAAGCGCGCCTCGGCCAGCGGGGCCCCAGCCCCGCGATGGCCTGCAGCGCGCACAGCGGCCATACGGTTGTCGTCGAACCACTGGAGCCGGTCGCGGAGCGCGACCACGTCGCCGATCACGATCACGACCGGGGGCTCGAGCCGAGCTCTGGCGGCACGGGCGGCGATATCCCTGAGCGTGCCCGTGACCGTCTCCTGGGCGCTCGTGGTCCCCCAGCGCACCAGCGCGACCGGCGTCGTCGCGGGGCGTCCGTGCGCGATCAGCTCGCGTGTAATACGGGGGAGGCTCTCCACCCCCATCAAGACCACCAAGGTGTCGGCCGAGCGTGCGAGCCGCGCCCAATCGACCTTCGACTCGCGTCCTGACGCGCTCGCGTGGCCTGTAACGACCGTGAACGAGGACGCGACGCCGCGATGGGTGACGGGAATTCCGGCGTACGCCGGCACGGCAACCGCCGCGCTGACACCGGGAACGACCTCGAACGGGATCCGCGCGCGCGCCAGGGCCTCGGCCTCTTCGCCGCCGCGCCCGAACACGAACGGATCGCCCCCCTTGAGCCGCACGACCCGCCGGCCGCGCCGCGCGTGCAGGATCAGGAGCGCGTTGATCCGCTCTTGCGGCAACGCGTGGTTGCCGGAAGCCTTGCCCGCAAAGATGCGCCGCGCGCGCGGCGCCTCGTCGAGCAGCCGCGGATCGACCAGCCGATCGTAGACGACGACGTGCGCACGCCGCAGGAGCTCGAGACCGCGCACCGTCATGAGGCCGGGGTCTCCCGGACCCGCGCCGACGAGGGCGACCGTGCCGACTGTCACGATGCCACTCCGAGCAGCTCGAGCAAACGCTGCTTGGCATCGTCGCGGCCCCGTTCGACGATGAGCCGTCGAACTTCCGGGCCGAGCGCGCGCCGCCAGGCGTCGGCGGTCACCGGCCGTCCCGCCGCCCGCACTTCGCGCCGGGCCTCGGCCGCGATCGCGGCCAGGGTCGCGTAGTCGTCGGTCAGGTAAGTCTCGAGCTCCTCGCGGATCGCGCGGGCGAGGGCGGGGCTCGAGCCGCCGGTCGCGACGGCGACAGTGAGATCGCCGCGGCGAACGAGCGCCGGCAGGATGAACGTGCAGCGCGCCGGATCGTCGGCGGCGTTGATCCAGACGCCTCGCGCATGCGCCTCGCGGGCCACGGCCGCGTTGACCTCGCCCGCATCAGTCGCGACGAACGCGAGATCCGCCCCGTCGAGATCGCCGTCGCGATACTCGCGCGCTTCGTGGTCGATGCGACCCTCGGCGGCCAGCGCCGCCAGGGTCCGCGTCAGCCGAGGGCTGATCACCGTCACGCGCGCGCCCGCCGTCAACAGGCCGTCGACTCGTCGCCCGGCGATGATGCCCCCGCCGACCATGACGCATCGGCGGCCCGCGAGGTCGAGGAGCACCGGGTAGTAGCCCATCTCAGCCGTCGACGCCGTGCGGCGGTCGGTCCGCGGCGGCATCGCGCGCAACGGCCTCCACGAACTCGCCGGCGAGCAGGCCGCGCAGCTCCTCGTCGGTGTGACGGGCGGCGAACTGGCGGAAGTTCTCGTCGTCTCGTCGCTCGGCCTGGAAGGCGCGCAGCAGGCGCTCGATCGCCGGCGCCACCCCGGTCGCCGGCAGACGCAGCCCGATCGGCCGGGCGACGGCCTGATGCCGGCCCACGGCGCCCCCGACGCAGAAGTAGTAGGCGTCGACGACCGCGCCGTCCACCTTGACCTTCTTGCCTTCGATCCCGAGGTCGGCGATCCAGTGCTGACCGCAGCTGTTCGGGCATCCCGTGACGTTGATCCGAAGCTGCTGGTCGAACCCCGGCAGCCGCTGCTCGAGGCTCTCGACGAGCCCGCGCGCGAAGCCCTTGGTCTCGGTGAGCGCCAGCTTGCAGAACTCGGAGCCGGTGCAGGCGACGGTGCCGCGGCGAAAGGGTGAGGCATTGATCGCGAAGCCGGCGCCCTCGAGCTCGCGCGCCAGTGCCTGAGCGCTCTCGCGGCGAACGTTCGGGATCAGAAAGTTCTGCATGCTCGTCGTCCGGACCGCGCCGGAGCCGTAGCGATCGGCGAGCTCGGCGGCGACCCGCATCTGGTCCGCCGTGAGGCGCCCGCGCAACACGGCGACGCCGACGTAGCAGTAGCCCGGCTGCCGCTGCGCGTGGATGCCGACGTGGTCTCGGTACGCATCGTCGGGCGGGTCGTCGGGGACGCCCGGCGCCAGCGGAGCGCCCAGGCGCGCCTCGATCTCGGCCTTGAAGCGCTCGGCCGTCCAGCCGTGCTGGAGGAACAGGAACTTCAAACGGGCCCGCTCGCGGTTCTGACGGAGCACGTCGGAGTCGCGGAAGATCTCGGCGATCGCCCGGAATACCCCGAGCGCCTGAGCGCGCGGCACGAACGCGTCGAGCTTGACGCCGAGGTGCGGGTCGGTCGAGAGCCCGCCCCCGACGCGCACGGCAAAGCCGATCTCGCCGTTCGCCGGATGGCGAACCGCGGTGAGACCGATGTCGTTGATCTCGGGATACGTGCACCAGGCGCGGCATCCCGAGATGGAGACCTTGAACTTTCTCGGCAGGTTGTAGAAGGCGGCGTTCCCGTTCACGAGCTCCGTCGCTTCCCGGACGAGCGGCGAGGCGTCGACCAGCTCCTCGGCGTCGAGTCCCGCGACCGGGCAACCGGTGACGTTGCGCGTGACGTCGCCGCACGAGCCCATCGTGGTGACGTCCTTGAGCCAGAGCGCCTGGAACACCTCCGGCAGGCTCTCGAGCGTCACCCAGTGCAGCTGAAAGTTCTGGCGGACCGTGATGTCGGCGATCCCGCGTCCGTGCCACTCGGCGAGGTCGGCGATCGTCCGGAGCTGACGTGAGTCGAGGACACCGTTCGGAATGCGGATCCGCACCATCAGATGGCGAACCGCCTTGCCCTCGCCGCCCTTGCCGCCGATCGCGCCGACGCCGTCGCCCTGCGTGTAGATGCCCCACCAGCGGAAGTACGCGCCGAACCACTCCGGGGGCACCGAGTCCCAGCCTTCGCGCGCGAATCGCTGGATGTCGGCATAGGCTTCCCACGGATTCAGCTCGCGCTTGAGCCGTTCGACCCGCTGCGCCTTCGTCTCTTTCACGGCTTCGCTCATCAGTGCCTCCAGAAACAAAAGGCCAGGAGGCGGGCCTCACGTCGGCCCTCCTCCCGGCCTGTGTCTTTTGGTTTCGACGTCGCCTACGAGGGAGTCACGTCTCCGGTGTACCGCAGTGGAACCTGCACCCATGCTTTACATCGCGCGCACTTAGCCGTCACGCGTCCGGTGGGAAAGTCGACCTTGATGATGGCGTTGTGGATGACGACCTCATCCTGGAGCGCCACCACGACCTTTCCCCGGCACACCGGGCAACGGAGCGACGTCGCGTACTCGACCTGCGTAGTCATCTCGAATCGATGGCAAAATACACATTGTCGATCGAGATTGTCAAGCGGGAGCCGAGCCACCCGGCGTAGGGGGGCCTGGCTAGGCCGCGCGAGCGCGGGCCGTGCTAACGTTCCCGGGCGCCCGGCGCGACCAGCAGGAGGACTCAGCCAATGACGAAGAGCGTCTACGACGAGACATACACGCGGTCGATGCGGGACCCCGAGGGGTTCTGGGCCGCGGCCGCGGAAGACATCCACTGGGATCGGCGGTGGGATCGAGTGTTCGACGACTCGCGCCGTCCGTTCTACCGGTGGTTCGCGGGCGGCGAGCTCAACACCTGCTACAACGCGGTTGACGTGCACATCGACCGCGGCCGTGGCAAGCAGCGGGCGCTGGTCTACGACAGCCCGGTCACCGGCACGGTGCGGACGTACACCTATTTCGAGCTTCGCGACGCGGTCGCGCGCTGCGCCGGCATGCTCCGGCGTCTGGGGATCGAGAAGGGCGACCGCGTGATCATCTACATGCCGATGGTGCCCGAGGCCGTGATGCGGCTTTGCCTCGAACGAGCTGGCCAAGCGGATCGACGATGCCAAGCCGAAGGCCATTCTCTCGGCGTCCTGCGGCATCGAGGTCAATCGCGTCATTCCCTACAAGCCGCTGCTCGATGGCGCGATCGAGCTGGCGCAGCACAAGGTCGCGCGCTGCGTGATCTTACAAAGGCCGCAGGAGACCGCGCCGATGGTCCGCGGGCGCGATCTCGACTGGAACGAGGCGCTGGCCGCCGCGGCCCCCGTCGACTGCGTGCCGGTCCTCGCCACGGATCCCCTCTACATCCTGTACACGTCGGGCACCACGGGAATCCCCAAGGGGGTCGTGCACGACAACGGCGGTCACGCCGTCGCGCTCAAGTGGTCGATGAACGCCGTCTACGGCATGGGAGCCGGGGAAACGTTCTGGGCCGCCTCGGACATCGGCTGGGTCGTCGGCCACTCGTACATCGTCTACGCGCCGCTGCTGAAGGGCTGCACCACGATCCTCTACGAAGGCAAGCCGGTGGGCACGCCGGATCCCGGCGCGTTCTGGCGCGTCATCGCCGACCACGGCGTGAACGCGCTCTTCACGGCGCCGACGGCGTTTCGCGCGATCAAGAAGGAAGACCCTCGAGGGACGTACATGACGAAGTACGACCTCGCGCGATTCCGCACCTTGTTCCTCGCCGGCGAGCGCTGCGACCCCGACACGCTCCACTGGGCCGAGGATCGGCTCCACGTGCCCGTGGTCGATCACTGGTGGCAAACGGAAACGGCGTGGCCCATCGCGGCGAACTGCGTCGGCCTCGGCATGCTGCCGGTGAAGCCGGGCTCGCCCACGAAGCCGGTGTCGGGCTACGACGTCCGTGTGCTCGGTGAGGACAACCAGGAGATGCCCGCGGGCCAGATCGGCTCGGTGGCCATCCGCCTGCCGCTGCCCCCGGGATGCCTGCCGACCCTGTGGAACAACGACAGCGGGTACGAGAAGTCCTATCTCGCGAAGCATCCCGGCCACTACCTGACCGGCGACGCGGGCTACAAGGACTCGGACGGTTACGTCTACATCATGAGTCGGGTGGACGACATCATCAACGTCGCCGGCCATCGCCTCTCGACCGGCGCGATGGAAGAGGTGCTGGCCGGTCATCCCGACGTGGCCGAGTGCGCGGTCGTCGGCGTCGCGGACGAGATCAAGGGCGAGGTGCCCGTCGGCTTCGTCGTCACCAAGGCCGGAGTCGCGCGCGACGAGGGCGAGATCGTCCGGGAGCTGGTCGAGAAGGTTCGCGAGCGCATCGGTCCGGTCGCCTCGTTCAAGACCGCGCTCGTGGTCAAGCGGCTCCCGAAGACGCGCTCGGGCAAGATCTTGCGCG
>WNFK01004743.1_pt1 | contig 11603 bp, 7 predicted proteins | sample 5400281 | NCBI WGS metagenome assembly WNFK01 (sample SAMN13153350, study PRJNA577476) | soil metagenome | isolation source: 20 cm soil on Douglas fir-dominated hillslope | place: USA:California | collected 2013-09-17
GAGACGACGCAACCCGCCGCGCCGTCAGACGATCGACACCCGGTGGCCGGGATTCGTCAGCCTGCGCATCTGGGTTGCGCCATGCATCGTACGACCCATACCCATCGAGGTGGACTATGGCGACGACGACGCAGAGAGAGCCGACCCAGCGCCGGCACACCGTTCCGAAGACGATGCGTGCCGCGGCGATCGACGAGTTCGGCCCGCCTTCGGTGCTCACGCTCCACACGCTGCCCGTGCCCACGGCCGGACCGCACGAGATCCTTCTCGCCGTGCACGCGGCGGGCATCGGCTACTGGGACGCGCGGATCCGCGACGGAAGCTGGGCCGAGGAGCGACAAACCTTCCCGTTGGTGCTCGGCTCCGACGGCGCGGGATTCGTCGTGGCGCTTGGCAGCGGGGTGAAGCGGTTCGCGCTCTACGACCGTGTCTGGGCGTATCAGTACGAGAACGGGAAGGGTGGCTTCTACGCCGAATACGTCGCCGTCAACATGAACAATGCGGCACTCGCGCCGCCACAGCTGGACATGGTGAGTGCCGGCGCGTCCGCGGTCACCGGACTCACCGCGCTGCAGGGCATCGACGACCACCTCGAGGTGCGGCAGGGCGAGACGCTGCTCATCGTCGGCGCCTCCGGCGCGGTCGGCACGCTGGCGATCCAGTTCGCCAAGCGGCTCGGCGCGCACGTGATCGGCACGGCGTCGGGCGACTCGGCGAAAGCGCTCGTGCGCGAGCTTGGGGCCGACCATGCCGTGGACGCACGCAGCGACGACGCGATCACTCTGCTCGAGCGGTTCGCGCCGGATGGCCTCGATGCCATCCTCGCCCTCGCCGGCGGAGACGCGCTGGAGCGGTGCGTCGACCGCCTGCGGCCTGGCGGGCGGGTCGCCTATCCGAATGGCATCGAGCCCGAGCCGCGCCGTCGTGACGGAGTGCGCGCAATCGCGTACGATGCGGTGGGGTCGCCTCCTCAGTGGGACGCCCTGGCGCGCGCCGTGGTTGAATCGCGCCTGCGCGTGCCGCTCGCCGGGGTGTACCCGCTCGAGCAGGCGGCGCAGGCGCACGAGCGCATCGAGCAGGGGCACGTGCTGGGGAGAATCGCGCTAAGGGTGTGCGAGGAGAAGGAGGACGAGTGACCGGCGCCGACGCGCGGTCGAGCCGAGCGCTCCGGCCCGTGGGCGGCGCCACCGCGACTGCGACGGACCATGTGCATACCCGCATCGTCGATCAGATTCCGGACGGGAAGGTCTCCGGCGGCTCGCCCTGCTCCCAACGGGATGTCGGCTCGAGCGGCCGTACCGCCCGCGTCTCGTCGGTGTGCACCAGGACGTCGAACTGGTCGGCCAACCTCGCCCAGAAATAGTGACTCCGGCGCTCGGTCTGGGGGAGGTAGATGACCCCGATCGCCCGCTCGAGCTCCGGACTGCGCAGGTCGTCGATCAGCCCGTCGCCGTCGTGCCAGGTGAGGAGGAAGCGGCCGACGCGAGACTCGTGGAAGGTCGCCTCGAAGCTCTCCCGCAGCGCGGGGCGAACGTGCTTCCGCTCGGCGATCCCGCCCCAGGTGGAGGCGGCGGTGACCCGGCCGTGATGCGTCGTGAATCCGACCAGCACGGCGTCGTGGCCGTGCTGCGCGCGCACGAGCTGGCCGACGTTCAGCTCACCGCGCTGGCCCATCTCGGTGGCGCTCGCGTCGCCGAGGTGGGAGTTGTGCGCCCAGACCACTACCTTCGGTGCCGGCCCTTGTCGGCCCAGGTACGCGACGACCGTCTCGAGCGACTCGACCATGTGAGTATCGCGCAGGTTCCACGTCGACGTGCCGCCGCGGAACATCGTGCGATAGTACGCCTCGGCGTTCACCGCTACCTGGGCGTTCTGCACCGCGTTGAACAGCTCGTCGTCGGAGGCGCTCGCATCACGGGCCGCCGCCTCGGCGGCGCGACGCCGCATCTCCACCAGTACCTCGACGACGCCCTGCTCACACGACTCGCTGGCGTCCGACCCGGTCAGGAACCCGTAGATCTGGTCGTCGCCTCCCAGATGATCGAAGCACGCGTAGCGCGTGCGCACGTGGGCCGCCGCGGCCGGATCGACCTTCTCGAGATACTGCAGCACCGCCTCCATGGAGGAACGGAGACTGTAGAGGTCGAGGCCATAGTGCCCGACGCGTGACACACCCTTCGGGAGCGCGTCGTTGTGGGCGCGGAGCCAGTCGACGAGCGTGACGACGTCGTCGTTCCGCCACATCCACGTCGGGAAGCGGCGGAAGCCGCCCAGCGCTTCCGTTGCGCTGGCGTCATTGCTCTTGCCGCGCACGTAGCGATCGACGCGGTAGGCGTCGGGCCAGTCGGCCTCGGCGGCGATGGCGGTGAAGCCCTTCTCCGTGACCAGCCGCTTCGTGATGTCCACCCGATCGCGGTAGAACTCGTGCGTGCCGTGCGACGCCTCCCCGAGCAGCACGAAGTGCGCGTCGCCGATGCGCTGCAGGAGGGAGTCGTAGGCCTCCGGTCCAGTGGCGAGCGGGTGTGCGGCGTCCCGGATCCGGTCGGCCAACGTGAGCGTGGTCGTGCCTGGCATCGTACCCTCCTCGACGGTAACGCCGCCGGAGAGGCGCAAAAACTGTGAACCCGATGGGACTCCTCGTCCTTGACGTCGCTCCTTCTGCCTCCCATCGTGGAGGTCGCCGAGGACTCCGACCGACGCCAGACCAGGCCACGTCGCTCACGTCTATTATCCGAGGGCACGGCCGTGTCGACGCAACTCACCAGGATCGGGAAATACCAGGTCGAGTGCGTGATCGGCGAGGGCGCGATGGGCGTCGTCTACCGTGCCGTCGACCCGGTGATCAACCGGCGCGTCGCCATCAAGGTCATGACCGACGCCGTGGCGCAGGACCCCAGTCTGCGCGAGCGCTTCCTGCGCGAGGCGCAGGCGGCCGGGTCGCTCCAGCATCCGAACCTCGTGACTGTCTACGACTTCGGCGAGGTCGGCGACCATCTCTACACCGCCATGGAGTATGTGGAGGGGGACGATCTCAGCGAGCTCCTGCGCAAGCAGGTGACGATCCCCATCGACGATGCGCTCGATCTCGTGATCGGCCTGCTCCACGGCGTCGCGTATGCTCACAAGCGCGGCATCGTCCATCGCGACATCAAGCCCGCCAACATCCGCGTCGACGGCGAGGGCAACGCGCGGCTCATGGACTTCGGCGTGGCGCACCTGGCGTCGTCGGAGATGACGAGCACCGGGGTGCTGCTCGGGACGCCGAGCTACATGGCGCCGGAGCAGATCACGGGCTCGCCGGTATTTCCCGAGACGGACATCTTCTCCGTCGGCGCGGTGCTCTACGAGCTGCTCGCGCATCGTCGGCCGTTCGAGGGCGAGACGCTGCAGGCGCTGATGTATCAGATCCTGACCAAGACGCCCGAGCCGCTCGACACGGTCGTCCCGCAGATTCCGCCGGGCTTGAATCGCGTCGTCATGCGGGCGCTGGCGAAGGAACAGGACCAGCGCTACCGGAGCGCGACGGCCATGGCGAACGATCTCTCCACCATCCGTGACACGCTGAACGCGCACGGGAAGCGCACGTCGATGTCTCTTCGCGCCACCATCGACTCGGCCCTCGCTGACGAGCGCGACGTGCGGCATCGGCGCAAGCGCCAGCGGCAGATAACGGTCGTGACCGGCGGCCTGGTCGCGGCCGCCGCGGTGTTCGCCGCTGCGCGCTCGCTCCCGCTAGCCGACACCCCCGTGCTTCCGCCGCCGGCGGTGATGGCGGGCTCGCCATCCGCGCCACTGCCGCCCACGCCGGACACGTCGCGGCTCGCGGCCACGCCGCGCGCGGCGCCGAGCCCACTGCCCGCGACGCGGACCCCGAGCGCGCCCCCTCCTGCGCCCTCGCGTGTGGCAGCCGACTTCCGCCGGCCGGCGCCTGAGGTTCGCGCCGCGGTTCCACCACCTCGCGTTCGAGAAGAGCCGAATGACTCGGGCAGCGCGACTCTGACGTCGGCGGCGCCCACACCGCGCGAATCACCATCGGTCGAGCGGCCGTCAAGCGTGGCGCAGCAGCAGTCGTCCACCCCTGCCCCGGCTGGAGTGCCGCCGCCGCCCGCACCAGTGCAGGAGCCGCGCGAGCACGCCGCCGAGCAGATCGCCGCCGTCATCGCCGCGTACGCTCGGGCGCTCGAGTCGCGCGACATCGGCGAGCTGCGGCGCGTCTATCCGTCGATGACCGCCGACCAGCGCCGGGCGTTCGAGGACTTCTTTCGCTCGACCCGGTCGCTCGACGCATCGCTGTCGGTCGCGGGGCTGCAGATCGATGGCGCCGCGGCGGAGGCGCAGCTCACCGGCTCTTACAACTACGTCACCACGGCGGGCGTGACCGAGCGTCGTCCGGTGAGCTTCCGCGCCGCGCTGCGGCGCGAAGGAAGCTCGTGGACGCTGGTGGCCGTGCGCTGAGGGATCCCTTCGGCTTCGCTCAGGGCAGGTGCTGCACTCAGGGCGACAGGACTAGAAGTCCAGCGTGACGCCCGTCGTGTAGATGATGTCCGGACGCACCCCGCCGCGGTTGAGTGGGACGAGAGCGTTCGCGATCAAGGTGAACCCTCTCGGGAGCGCGAACTTGGCGCCGAGCGACCCGGTGACGAGGTCGTCCCGTCGGTCGGGGATGGTGGTGGGATCGATGACGCGACGATACGGCGCGTCGTAAGTCACGGGCCCGGGGAGCAGGAGCCGCGAGCGGCCCACCTGGAGCTCGCTCAGTACGTCGGCAGCGAGCGTGACACGATCCGTTATGAGTTGGTCGAATCCGCCGATGACGAGCACCGCGTCGTTCCAGGTACGCTCCGCCGTCCGGGAGTGGTAGAGATAGCCGAGGTTCAGGTGCGGTGAGAATGCGTCGATGCGGCCGGACAGGATGGCCAGGCCGCGGGCGCTGAACGCGCCCGAGCCGAGCAGATCTTCGGAGCTGCCCGTTCCGAACCGGGCCTCACCGAGCAGCGCGACGCCGCTCGTCGGCGACTCGTGCACGTTCAGCTTGACGCGCACCGCCACGTCGCCCAGCCCGATGGCCGAGCCATCCACCGTGCGGCTCGCCGCGAGCACCGGGTTGCTGGGCGTGCCGCCGAAGAAGTGCACGGCGGGCGGTGGGCCGAAGGGTACGATCTGCACCGTGCTCTCGCCGTGCAGGCTGGTGGACACCACGGGCACGATGACGCCGACGTCCAGCCGATCGTTCACGCCGTACGTGGCGTAGAGCGTGGTGACGGCGATGTCCACGGCGAGTTTCAGTCGGAAGGGCATGATCTCGTTCTCGAGCGTCGGCACGCCCATCTGCGCGCAATCGGCCCCGCCGTTCGCGGTGGAGCAGCCGGCGAAGTCGACGTTCTCGTGCGTGAAGATCAGGCTGATGTTGTCCAGCGGCACGCCGCGCAGCGTCGTGAACTTGAAGACGTTACGTCCAACGCCCACCGAGGCACGCCCGCGTCCCAGCGTCTGGGCCCGCTCGGCGAAGATCGGTCCGGAGGACAGTGAGGTCTTCACCGGGATGCCGCCCTCGAACCGGAAGGTGACGCCGCCCGACGTCGTCGCGATCGGGATGTTCCCGACGCCACCGGCGATGGCGCCGCCGATGAATCCGATCAGGCTGGCGTTCTCCGCCACCGCGGCCGGCACGAAGTGATGGCCGTGCGCCTGGATGCTCGCCGGGTTGTTGGGATCGATCGATCCACCGAGCAGGAGGGGCTCATCGCTGGCGCCAAAGATGAACAGCTGCGAGATCTTGCTGCGCAGCGTGCCGTCCGTCTGCGCGCCCGCAATGGCGGGGCCGAGCAGCAGCACGGCGCCCAACGGGAGGGCGCGAGCCATGGTGCGGTAACGCATACGCGACTCCCGGGGTGGTGGAGGGACACTCGCGAGCGGCTGCGGGACGTCGCGAGACGATACCGCTCTCAGCCCCATCCCGCCAGCGACTCCGGGAGGAGCGGAGCGCGCCGCTACGGCACAGGCGCGCCGATCGGCAGCCGATTCACGACGAAGTCCGCGATCCGCTGTGCCGCCGGCGGGTCGAGATTGGACAGCACCGCGACCACGTAACCTGCGATCCGCGCGCCACCGACCGCGCGGTCGATGAATCCGTACGCGTACTTGCCGTTGAAGGCATCCACCTTTCCCGTGGTGAGCAGCGTGGTGTACGACGCGTTCAACAGCCGATTCTCACGCAGCGCGGTGGCGAACCGCGAGAGATCTCCCACGGTGGAGTACCCGCCGCCCGCAGAGGTGCCGCGGTACGGCAGCGTCTCCACGTTCGACACGAGTGCGGCACCTCCGTCGTCCCGCGTGTAACCCACCGACCGCAGGGCCACGACAGAGTCCTCGGCGAGCGATGCAGTGGACGACATCCCGGCGGGGGCGAACACGCGGGAGGCGACGTAGTCGTAGTAGCTCATGCCGGTGACCTTCTCGATCACCGCGCCCAGGAGGATGAAGCCGTAGTTGCTGTAGTCCCACTTGCTCCCCGGTTCGAACTCCAGGGCGCGGGCGCCGTAGAGATCGACGTAGTCCTGGATGGTGCGCAGCGTCCGCCGATGCGCGTCGAACTGCGGTCCGAAGATGTCACCGGTGCCGCCGGTGTGGGTCAGCAGGTGGTGAATGGTGACTTTGGACGCGACGTCCCTGTTCGGATAGCTCGTGAGGTAGGTGCCGAGCGGGGCGTCGAGGCGGAGCTTGCCGGCCTGCACGAGCTGGAGCACGGCGACGGCGGTGAACATCTTGTTCATGGAGCCGATGCGGAATCGCGTGTCCAGCGTGTTCGCGATCTGCCTGTCCCGATCGGCCAGGCCGTAAGCGTGCTCGAACACCGTGCGCCCGTCGCGCGCGACGAGCACCGCGCCGGCGAAGCGGCCGGCGGCGGCATCGCGGTCGAGCTTCGTGCGGAGCGCCGTCACGAGCGCCGGCTCGCCCAGGCGCGCCACCGCGAGCTCGGGCGGCGTCGGCACGGCCTGGAGGGAAAGCGCCGTGATCCGGTGTGCACTGTCGGGCGCTACCTCGATGGTCAGCCGCGCGATCTGGTCCGAGCCGCGCTCCTGGACGAGCGCCGTCAGTCGGGTGGCCGTGGACGAATCGGTGCGGCGGTAGTCGAAGCCGCCGGTGCGGTCGCGGAACTCGAAGGTGCCGCGGCCGGCTTGGAGGAGCCGAGGCGCGCCGGGAGCGGCATTTCGCGCGAGGAACTGCTCGAGCGGCTCGTGGCGGTCGCTGTTGAACGCGTCGAGCCAGCCTGCGAGCAGGTGGCCGGCGGGGGTCTCGGGAATCTGTGCGTAGGTGGTACGGGCAAGGCAGACGAGCAGGATGGCGACGGCAGCTCTACGCATCGGAATCTCCGGTGTGGTCATCCGTCCGACACTACCAGTGTCGCGGGGGTTGCTCGGCGCACCTGGTTTTCCGCCCTTCTTGCGGGGGGTACACGGTTGTGCCAGCCTTGGCGTCGACGCAGGACGCCCTTGGAAGCGAGGCGACCCCGTCCTGCTGCCCTTCCGCCCCACGGCTTCGCTGACGGCGGCGCGTTGCCGACATCCGCACAGTTCACGGAGAACTCGCCATGGCGAGCAACATCTGCAGCTGGGCGGGGCTCTGGGAAGCCGCGCCTGATCTGGACATCGCGCGGCACGCGCACACGGCCACCGTGCTGAAGAACGGCAAGATCCTCATCTGCGGCGGCTTCTTCGGCGGCGGACCGGTGGCAACCGCCCAGCTCTACGACCCGGGCACGCGGGCGTACGCGCCTGCCGGGAGCCTCGCCATCCCGCGCTATGGGCACCAGGCCACCAGGCTGAAGGACGGCAACGTGCTGGTGACCGGCGGATACGCGCCCGTCGCCCTCGGACAGCTCGCCAGCGCGGAGCTGTACAACTGGATGACAGGCACGTGGTCGCTGCTGCCGGCACAGATGTCGAGCCGCCGCGCGGAGCATACGGCGACGCTCACGTCCGCCGGCAACGTGATGCTCGCGGGTGGCTTCGGCGGGACCCAGCCGTTCTCCGCCCTCCTCGACACCATCGAGATGTTCATCCTCACCAGCGCCACGTTCTCGCCGATCAGCCACAAGATGCAGGTGGCGCGGTGGAGGCACACGGCGACGCTCCAGGAGAACGGCGTGATTCTCGTCGCCGGCGGGGAGGACTTGAACGGGCCGGTGAAGCAGGCGGAGACATACGACCCGAGTCATCCCCCGTTCAATCCGGTGAGCAACATGTCGGTGGAGCGGTCGGGGCACACCGCGACGCTGGTGCCGGGGCTGGGCGTGCTGATCACGGGAGGAGTGGGACCGATCAGCGGAGGCGGACCGGCGCACGTCATCCACGCCTCGGCCGAGCTCTTCGCGGGCACACACTTCTCCACGATCAGCAGCATGGCGACGGCGCGCACCGCCCACACGGCCGTCGACCTGGGCGACGGAGAGGTGCTCGTGTGCGGCGGCGAGAACTCCTCCGGGCCGCTCGCGAGCGCCGAGATCTACACCAACTCGCTCAACGGCTTCCGATCGGCCGGGAACATGGCGACCGCGCGGTCGCGGACGGTCGCCGCCATCACGGGCGATGGCGGTGTGCTCGTCTGCGGCGGCAAGTCGACGAAGGCTCGGCTGCCCGAGCCACGTGATCGATTCACCGCGACTCGGGTCGGCGTCGACAACGCCGTCGTGATCGGTGGCCGGAACTCCGCGGGCCAGCCACAATCGCTCACGACGGTACTGCTGTACAAGGGCGTGACGGACGCATTCACCCAGATCGGGTCCATCACCACGCCGCGCTCCGAGCACACCGTCACGCTGCTTGCGTCTCCGGACCGATTTCTCATCGTCGGCGGCAGCTCCCCGACGAATCAGGCGCTGACGTCGGTGGAGATGTTCGACTTCGCGCAGTCCATCGTCGTGCAGGCGGGACAGCTCGGGGGCGCGCGTTCGGCGCACACCGCGACGCTGCTGCCGAATGGCAAGGTGCTGGTCGTCGGCGGCGCGCTCGCCGGCCTTCCGCTCAAGACGACAGAGCTCTACGATCCGGCGACGAACGCATTCTCGCCCACGGGCAGCCTGACGTACGGGCGCCATGGCCACACGGCCACCCTGTTGCCCAACGGCACCGTGCTCATCGCCGGCGGCATGAGCACGGACAGTGCGGTCCCGGGGGGCACGGGCATCACCTTCACCACGGAGATCTACGATCCCGCGGCGGGGACGTTCGCGCTGCAGCCGCAGCCGAACCGGCTACTGGTGAACCGGACCAACCATACGGCGACCATCCTCGGCAACGGCAAGGTGCTCTTCGCCGGCGGCCTCTCGGTGGGCATCGCCCCGACGAACAAGGCGGAGCTGTACGATCCGGGCTCGAACTCGTTCGCCAGCACCGGATCGATGGCCGCGCCACGCTACCGTCACACGGCGACCGTGACCGTCATGCCGAATGGCCAGGTGATGTTCGTCGGCGGTCACGCCGGGTCTGGCGGCCCGAAGACCCGTGTGGTGGAGCTCTACGATCCCACGACCGGCACCTTCTCGCGGACCGGCGACTCCTGGTACGCGCGCGTGGACCACGCCACCGTCCTGAATCTGAACGGAAAGGTGCTGGTGATCGGCGGGTCGGTGGACGGCGACGCCACGAGCGCGGAGCTCTCCAAGGCGACGGACTGTACCACCGTCTCGAAGCCGTCAGCCACCTGCTTCATCGCCACCGCAGCATTCGGGAGCGAGCTGCATCCCGAGGTGGAGCGGCTGCGGCGCTATCGCGACTCGGTGTTGATGACGAGCGTGTCGGGGCGGCTGTTCGTGTGGGCCTACTATCGGTGCTCACCGCCCGTCGCCGCCCTGGTTCGCCGGAGCGCGGCCCTTCGGGCGCTCGTGCGGTGGGTGCTTCGGTGAGGGAGCGGCGATTCCATACTTCCGCGCCTCGGCGTACAACTTCTCGGCCGCTGCGGAGTCGCCACGCTTCCTCCTCCGCCGATTCGCCCGTCGGAAATTCAATCCGCTGAATCCACGGTGCCGACACCGCGCCGAACGTCGCTCCGAACATCGCGCACTCCGCCCACCGGGATCCTGGGACATCCTGGTACGGGATGATCGACGCGCTTCCGCTGGTCCGCGCGGTGCGGACGAATTTCCTGGCGAGTGCCTTCGTCCCGCATCGATAGCTTTCATGGAGATGCAAGCGCAAACATCCTACGCGGCTACCGCATCAGTCCTGCGGACCAGATCGCCGGGGTGCTCCTGGAGGCGGCGGTCGATGGACCACCGAGTCGCCATGTCATCGAGGCGGACCGGCTCGCGAAGGAGGAACTGACGAGCCGCGACGGTGATTCGATTGACGCCGCTCACCAGGATGACCAATGTCGACAATCACGCTCGTCACTCGAGACTTCCATCCGCCCACCGCGATTCAGCCGGAACCAGCTTTGACCATCCCGGCGTATTCACTCGCGCCTTCGGCCGCCGCGGCCGTCACGGCGTTCTACGATCGGCGTGCTCCCCGCGACGGCGAGCATGGAGACGACGTGCGGGTGCTCGTTCCGGACGCGAGTGCAATCGTCGCGATGGTGGATGCGGCGTTCTGGGCGAGCCTGCGGCGCCAGGAGGGCCGTCCTTCGCTCATCTCGCTCGCGTTCGTTCCCCCCGAGCAGGCCGGCCGGTCGCTGACACTCGCGACGCCGCTACTGCTCGCGCCCGAAGCGCTCGCCAACCTCGCGCCGGCGGTCGAGCGGCCGGGCGTTCACCTGGGCGTGTGGCGCGATGGCGGCGAGCTGCGCGTCTGGGGCGCCGCGCGCTCGCTGCCCGAGCTGAGCTTCGTGATCGAAGTGGTGGAGCCCGGGCTCCTCGTGCTGAAGTACCGGCGCGGACCCGAGCTCGGCAAGTTCGGCAACATGGCCGTGCTGCGAGCCGATCAGATCCACGTGATCGACGAGCGCGAGGGCAGCGAGTGGGCCTCCCTCACCCTGCTCGATGCGCTGTTCGCGGCGCTTCTGGACCTCGAGGCGCCACCGGCGACGCGCGACGCGGGCACCACCCTGCTTCAGCTGGCGATCTCGATGCGCGAGCACGGCCGCGGAGGCACGCTGCTCGTGGTGCCGGCCGGCAGCGTGGCGTGGCGGGAGTCGATCGTGCAGCCGGTCAGCTACGCCATCGCGCCCGCGTTCACGCGGATGTCGGAGCTGCTGGCGCTTCCACCCGAGGAACGCGGGCGAGCGGGAAAGGATGACGGCGTCGGCAAGCTGGTCGATACCATCGCCGGCCTCACCGCGGTGGACGGCGCCGCGGTGATCGACGATCGCTACGGGGTGCTCGCCTTCGGCGCGAAGATTGGCCGGCGCGACGGGCACCGCGCCGTGGAGCAGGTTCGCGTGATGGAGCCCGTCACCGCCGACTCGCCGGTGCTGATGGCCCCCGTGCAGCTCGGCGGCACTCGCCACCTTTCGGCCGCGCAGTTCGCACACGACCAACGGGATGCGCTCGCGCTGGTGGCGTCGCAGGACGGACGATTCACCGTGTTCGTCTGGTCGAACAGCGAGCAGATGGTGCACGCGCACCGCATCGAGGCCCTGCTGTTCTGAGGCGGAAGTGACGAAGA
>WNFK01083500.1_pt1 | contig 11602 bp, 7 predicted proteins | sample 5400281 | NCBI WGS metagenome assembly WNFK01 (sample SAMN13153350, study PRJNA577476) | soil metagenome | isolation source: 20 cm soil on Douglas fir-dominated hillslope | place: USA:California | collected 2013-09-17
ATCGATCCGTCAGCGAACCATTCGACGTCGCCCGAAGCCATGGGGAGAGCATAGTAGCCGTAAATCGGGCCGGGGTCGTCCAGTTGACACGACGCGACCGTGACCTGAGTATCGGTATCAACCAGTAACTGATTCGGCCCCCCCGGGCGGCCGCGAGGCAGGAGAAACCCATGGCCAGCAAGCACGCGCAGGAGCTTCGGCGCCGGATCGACGCGGCCTCCGAGAACCTGAGCCGCCAGCTCCAGGGCATGGACGCCCACATGGAGCGCGCGGACGCCCCGGGTGAGTGGACGACGCGCGAGGTCCTCTCGCACCTTCTCTTCGAGCCGGGCTTCGACCCGGCGGCTACCCTCGCCACCTTCTCGGAACGCGACTATCCCGTCATTGAGATCGACCCCGGGACGACGTTCCTCGACGAACAGCGCCGACAGATGACGCTCTTCCAGTTCAGGGACGCGCTGGATGCCCAGCGCCGCCGCGTCCTGGAGTACATCGAAGGGCTTGAGGAGCTGGCCTTCGAGCGGCGCAAGGCGCGTATTCCCCTCTTCAAGCAGTTCATGGGCACGGACGAGATCACGATCGACATGTACCTCGGCGCCATGTTCGACTATCACCTGAACGACCACGCGGGCCAGCTCGAGAAAATCCGGCAGGCCGCCGGCCTCGGCAGCGACGACGCTGCCAAACTCGGCGGGGTCCGCGCCTAGCACGTCATGGCCAGCACCAGCGGGCTCGTATCGCCTTCGGTCTATGTCGGGGCCGAGCCCGACGCGAACCCGACCGCGCTGCCCTTCCGGACCGAGTTGAGCCTGGCGCCACTCATCCGGTTCTGGACGCAGCTCTCCGCCTACAGCGAGTTGGGCCGCGGGCCGCTGCCCGGGATCGTCCGCGAGAGGGTCAAGCAGGCGCCCGAGCTTTCCGCGGTCATCGACGACGTGTCGATCATCGCCAAGCACCAGCCGCTCGTGGACCTCATGATGAGCGGCATGTTCCCGCCCGCCTTCTGGGAGCAAGAGTACGGCGCGGCGCTCTTCCCGTTCCAGCTCCGGGCGTTCTACGCCACGGGCCTATTCCGCCGCACGCTGATGAACGACGACGGTACGCTCCACGGCCGCGTGAACGTGAACGAGCAGCGGCTCGGGGCCGCAAAGCTTCTCCTCGCCTACGAGCTGATCCTCGAGCGCACGTACGGGATCGACCTCGGTGTCGAGATCCCTGTGGGCTTCACGTCTGAGGACCCGGCCACCACCCTGGAGCGGCACTTCCGCCTGGACTTCGATTGGCGCTTCGTAGACGTGAAGCTCGACGGGCCCGCGCCGAAGCTCACCGACGCCATGCGGCGACAGCTCGAGAGCGGCAACGTGGAGCTCGACCAGCTCCGTGACCTCGTGCCCCCGGAGAGAGTCACGTTGCGCGGCTTCATGACGCTCAAGGCCGTCGACGTGACCGACCAGGAGGTACTGTCCTCGCTCAAGCGTGACCTGATCGACAAGGAATCGATCGTGTCGCGCGCCCACTTCGAGAGCCTCCAGGCCAAGCTTCGAACGCTGTTCCGGCGGCCCGGCCTGCACCTGGGCCTGGCCGCGGTGCAGGGCGATCGCGTGCTCGTGCTGAACGATGCGATGAGCCACGATCACGCCCGCATCTACGCGAACTCGGCGCACCACAAGACGTCCGAGTTCACGGGCTCGCTGTACGAGCGCGCCGTCATCCAGAACCGGCCCATCATCATAGACGACCTCGCAGCCTGGCCCGACCGCACGCGGAGCGAGGAGGAGCTGATCGCCGCCGGCGCCCGCACCTTCGTCTGCGCGCCGCTTCACTACCAGGACAAAGTGATCGGCACGCTCGAGCTCATCTCGCCCCGGCCGAGCGACCTGAACGCGACGCACCTGCCGAAGCTCGAGGAAGTCCTGCCGCTCTTCTCCATGGCCGTCCAGCGGAGCGTGGAGGAATTGGATGCCCGCGTCCAGGCCATGATCAAGGAGAAGTGTACGGCCATTCACCCGGTGGTGGAGTGGCGCTTCCGGAAGGCCGTGCTCAACACAATCGAGAGGAAGAGCGCGAGCGTCTCTGACGCCGCCGCGGAGATGGAGCCGATCGCGTTCGAGAACGTCTACCCGCTGTACGGCCTGGCGGACATCCGCGGCGCGTCCGTCCAGCGTGGCGTGGCCATCCAGGCCGACCTCCTCAGCCAGCTCCGCCTCGCCGCCGACGTTCTGCGCGCCGCCAGCAAAGCGCGATCGCTCCCGGCGCTCGACGAGCTCCGCTACCGCGTCGACAAGCGCATCGCGCAGGTCCAGCGGAGCCTCAACTCCGGTGACGAGATCGTCATCGTTGGGTTCCTGCGCGCGAACGTCGAGAGCCTGTTCGACCAGCTGGGCACGTTCGGTACTGACGTGCGCGCGCGGATCCAGCTGTACCGCGGCGCACTGGACGCGCGACTCGACGTCGTCTACCGCCGGCGACAGCTCTTCGAGGAGAGCGTCACTCGCATCGCCGAGGCGATCTCCGCGTACCTCGACCGCGAGGAGCTCGCCGCGCAGGCCATGTTCCCGCACTACTTCGAGATGCAGAAGACCGACGGCGTCGACTACCAGATCTACGTCGGCCCGAGCCTGCTCGAGGACGGCAGCTTCGACCCGATCTGCCTCAAGAATTTGAGGCTCTGGCAGCTCATGCTCACGTGCGGCATCGCTGTGCGCGCCCACCAGCTCCGTGACCGGCTGCCCGTGCCCCTCGAGACCACCCACTTGATTCTGGTACAGCACACGCCGCGGTCCATCCGCTTCCGTTTCGATGAGAAGCGCTTCGACGTCGACGGCGCGTACGACATCCGCTACGAGATGGTCAAGAGGGGCATCGACAAAGCCGTGGTGGCAGGCACTTCGGACCGCGTAACCCAGCCAGGAAAAATCGCGATCATCTACAGCCAGAGCCCCGAAGGCCGCGAGTACCGCGGGTACATCGAGTACCTGCAAAGCTTGGGCTACCTGACCGGCGAGGTGGAGGAGCTGGACCTCAGCGAGCTCCAGAGCGTGCAGGGCCTCCGCGCACTACGCGTGACGGTTGCCCTGGAGAACCCGGGCATCCTGCGGCGCGTGGGGCTGGACTCCGCCCCGCGGTAGCAGCGCCACACGGTCGCACGCGGCGCGCAGGCCTGCCGTACGTCATCGCTGCTGGTCGCCTCGATCGCGAAGGGCGATTTGAGGACCTTGACTCGGCCTTCTTCGACATGACCTGGATCACGCGGAAGCATTGAGTGCCATCGCCGTCCACCCGCCACGCCGATGCGACGTCCTGTGTCCGTCTCTCGACCGCGGTCTTACTCGGCGGGTGACAGCTCCGCACCGGCCCACTCGGAGTAGATGATGAACTTGAATGGACTCATTTGCTGGTGGCGTAGTCGCATGTTGTCGAGGGCACGGCGCCGCAATGTCGTCAGCACCTCGCTCGAGGGATAGGGCACGAGCCCGAGGTCCGCGATCTTCAGCGCCAGCGCGTCATCGCCGCGCTCCACCAGTCCGCGCACGGTCCGAACGAAAGCATCTTCACGGTGTCCTCCGAGCAGATCGAGCGCGGCGGCCCACTCCGCAGGCGCGAGCACTTCCATGCCTTCGCCGTCCGGCCTCCAGTAGCCGGTGGACTGGTGATAGACGCGCTTGACAAAGTTGTCGCGCATGACGAGATAGGGTGCGACCGCTGTGGGGCGCTCACGCAGCGAAGCGGGCAGGACGTTGTCGTGAAGGATTTCCGCGAGCGTCCGCCCCTCGCTCACGGCCGTCCGGACTCGTTGGTGGAGCTCTTGAAGCGCCGCCTCGATGGCCGGCAGCGCCTCGACGGTGTAGATGTCGGTCAGCGGCGGGTGGCCGTGCACGAGCAAGCGCGGCCGTAGCGAGCGGATCAGTGTGATGGTCTCGAAAAGCCCCTCGGCCGAGCCCTCGGCGACGAATGGCGCACCGAGATAGGGCATAAACGCGTCGCCGACGAACAGCACGCCTCGGTCCGGCACGTGGATCAGCAGCGCATCGGCCGTCTCGCCCCCGCGCACAGGATAGAGGACGAGCCGCGTGCCCCCTACCGTCAACGTTTCCGGCTGGCGTACGAGGTGGTTCGGGCGCGCGTCGTACCGGCGCCTACTGCCGGCGCTCCCGAAGAAATACTTGAAGGGAACGCCGGTGCCGTTCACGATTCGTAGCTCGTCGGCGAACGCCGCCTGCGCGATGACCTGGGGATTCGACTCGAGCAACGCGCCGAGGCCGCCGATGTGATCCCAGTGCGCGTGGGTCAGGATGACGTGGGTGATCGGCCGTGACGTCACGCGGCGCAGCGCCTGGAGCGCCGCGCCCGCGGTCTCTTCCGTCGTGCCGGCGTCGATGGCGACGATCCCCTCGTCCGTCGAAACGAAACCGATATCGCCAAAGTCGAAGCCTTGCGCGACGTGAATGCCGGGTGCGAACTCGACGAGCCGCGGCGGACGGAAGCGGAAGCCGTCCCGCGCCGAGACCGAGAAGTCGGCGATGAACACGGGCTGAGCGGGATCCAGCCGCGAGGCTCCTGACCTCGCCAGCGCGTCTCTAGCCTGCGCCTCGCGGCCGAGGGTCGTGTACGCTTGCGCAAGCCCGTAGTAGGCACCGCGCCGTAAACCGACGGGGAATCGTTCCTTGTTATCGAGCACCCACGTGAGATCCTCGACCGCGGTCTGGGCCTTGCCGAATCGCTCCGGAAGCCCGGCGAGCACGACACCGCGCAGGTAGCGCGGCAGCCCCGGCTCGAGCGCCACCGCTCGATCGAGCTTGGCGACGGCGTCGTTGACCCACGCCACGCGCCGGAACAAAGAGACACTGTCAGCTTGCCGCGCCTGGAAGACAGCTTCGAGCGCGAGGAAGAGTCCGCGGCCCGGCTCACTAGCGGCCCGGTCGCGGAAGTAGGCGAGACCGTCCGCATCGCGTCTTCCTGCCATGAAGCGCCCGGCGAGCACCATGACCGCGGTTCGGTCCGCCTTTGGCCAGCGGACGGCCTCCTTCAGCGCATCCAGCTCGAGGTCGGGCACGATCAGCCGCTCGGCGGCCAGCGCGCGCGGGCCGGCAACGAGCCCGACGCCCACGGCGAACGCGAACACGCTTGCGAACCAGTACACGGAACGCATTTCACGTCCTCCCACTCCGGTGTAAACCCTGTGAGTACATAAAAGGAACTAACAGGACTCGAGATCACGTGTACACCCGGCCCGGAGAACCGTCAAGGTTACCTTTTTGAACTCACAAGCGGCCGCGCCCGGTGCGGCTATAATCGAGAGCGTGGCGAAGCGGTATGGTCAACACTGCCCGGTCGCGAAGTCGCTCGATCTGGTCGGCGAGCGCTGGACACTCCTGATCGTACGAGACCTGTTGCGGGCCCCCGCGCGATTCCAGGACCTCCGTGCCCAGCTGTCCGGCATCCCGCCGAAACTGCTTGCCGACCGCTTACGGCGAATGGAGCGTCAGGGCCTGGTGGCGCGCGAGCTTTACTCCAAGCGCCCGCCGCGAGCATTGTATGCGCTCACTGACCGGGGGCGTGGGCTCGGTCTCGTGGTGGGCGCGCTGGCGATGTGGGGCCGGCCGTTCGTGGGTCCACGATCGGGCCCTCGGCACGCGACGTGCGGACACCCCACAGAGCTACAGCACTACTGTCCGCGCTGTGAAGAGCACGTCGCCCCAGATGCGGTGCACGTCCCCGGTGTGAGCACACTGACCGCGAGACGCCAGAACCCGAGCACGCAACGCACTCAGGCAAAGGGCGCCTAACGCCTCAAAGGTCGCCTCGACGGTTTGTGAAGCCGTCGGCGCGGCGGTGACTACCCGCCCCGGGCGCCAAAAATTCCCGCCCTGGCCATTGGTTCGCCATGGTGATCGCGTAGCGATTCGCCCAGAAGAGGCGCCGCTACTCTTTTTGCCTTCGTGCTCTACGATGACACTCAGAGTCACAATGGCCACTCGGACGCGCCACGCACTTCTGAGTCTGGCCGCCCTGCTGGGTGTCCTCGGGCTGGGCTGCCAGTCGGCGCCTGTCAACGGTTCCGCCGGGCCCGCCCCGGACAGCGTCGCTGCGCCCGTTCGAGCGGCGCCGTCGGCCGCGGTCTCGGAGGCCGCCGCCGGCGACACCTACATCCGCTGGCTGGTGGACCGCTCGATGCTTCACCAGGCGGAGTTGACAGCGCGGCGTTACTCGGGTCAGGGGCAGCTCTGGCAACATCCATACGCTAACCCGCAGCCGCGGGCCGCCTCGGCGCTGGCGTCGGTGTGGTTCACGGCGTACCCGCCCTCCCACATCACGCGGCCAGGCGAGACGGTGCTGCACAGCCTGGGTGACGCGGAGCTCTGGAGCCTCTTCAAGGAGATCGGTGTCAAGGGGGTGCACACCGGTCCTATGAAGCGTGCCGGTGGCATCCGCGGGCGCGAGTACACCCCCACCATCGATGGCAACTTCGATCGCATCAGCACTGAGATCGACCCTCGCTTCGGCAGCGTCGAGGAGTACAAGTCCATGGTCCGGCGCGCGCGCGACAACGACGCCGTGGCCATCGGCGACATTGTTCCAGGCCACAGCGGCAAGGGGGCCGACTTCCGGCTCGCTGAGCGCGGCTACGGCGACTACCCCGGCCTCTATCACATGGTGGAAATCCAATCGAAGGATTGGGGCATGCTCCCGCCTGTGCCGGCCGGGAAGGATGCAGTCAACCTCAAGCCCGAGACGGTGGACGAGCTCAAGGCGCGTGGCTACATCGTCGGGCAGCTTCCGCGCACGATCTTCTACGAGAAGAACATCAAAGAGACCGATTGGTCGGCCACCGAGGCCGTCGTCGGGGTCGATGGCAGAAAGCGCCGCTGGGTCTACCTCCACTACTTCAAGGGAGGGCAGCCCACCTTCAACTGGCTGGATCCCACGTTCGCAGCGCAGCGGCTGGTCATTGGGGACGCGCTCCACTCCTTGGGCACGCTCGGGGAGCGCATGCTGCGGCTCGACGCCAATGGCTTCCTCGGTATCGAGGTCGGTTCCAATAACGACCGGGCCTGGTCCGAGGGGCATCCGCTGTCGGTCACCTCCAACCAACTCATCGCCGGCCTGGTCCGCAAGCTCGGTGGCTTCACCTTCCAGGAGCTCAACCTCACCCTCGACGACATCAAGGCCATGTCCCACGGTGGCGCCGATCTCTCCTACGACTTCGTGACCCGCCCGGGCTACCATCACGCCCTCGTCACCGGCGATGCCGAATTCTTGCGCCTCATGCTCGGGCTCCAGAAGACCTACCAGATCGATCCGGCGGGCCTCATCCACGCGCTCCAGAACCACGACGAGCTCACACTCGAGCTGGTGCACTTCTGGACCCGCCACAAGGACGCCACCTTCACCTTCCGCGGCAAGACAATGAAGGGAGGCGAGCTGCGCGAGATCATCCGAGCCGAGATGCACGGCCGACTCCTCGGGCCGGCTGCGCCCTACAACCTGGAGGCTGCCAATGGCGTCGCCTGCACCACCGCCACGGTGGCCGCCGCTGCCCTCGGGATTCGCGACGTCGCCCACCTCACTGAGCCGCAGCGGCGGGACATCCAGCGCGCCCACCTGCTCATGGCCATGTACAACGCCATGCAGCCGGGGATCTTTGCCCTGTCCGGCTGGGATCTAGTGGGAGCCCTGACCCTGCCGGCCGAGTCCGTGAAGACCCTGCTCGCCGACGGTGATACGCGCTGGATCAACCGAGGCTCCTACGATCTGCTCGGCACGAACCCTGGCGCGGTCAAATCGAGCGCCGGTCTGCCCCGCACCCAGACGCTCTACGGCACGCTTCCCGAGCAGCTCAGGAGTCCCGGATCGTTCGTCTGGCAGCTGAAGAAGATGCTGCGCGTGCGCGCCGAATACCGCATCAATGAGAGCGAGCAGATCGACATCCCGGCGGTGAAGGCCAGGGGCCTGGTGGTCATGGTCCACCGGCTCCCCGACGGCAGAGGTATTCAGGTCACGGCCACGAACTTCGGCCGCACGATCGTTGACGAGATTGTGGCCATCAAGACCGCGCCGCCTGGCGGCGTGATCACGGACCTCCTCGAAGAGAAGGCGCTGGGCACGCTGGGTACAGATCAGCGGCTGCATTTCGCAATCGGTCCCCATGAGGGACAGGTTCTGCTCATCAAGTGAAATCGCACCTGAGCTTCTGGCAGATCTGGAACATGAGCTTCGGCTTCCTGGGCATCCAGTTCGGCTGGGCGCTGCAGATGGCCAACGTGAGCGCGATCTACGAGTACCTCGGCGCCGACGCCCACCAGATCCCCATTCTCTGGCTCGCTGCGCCGCTGACCGGGCTGGTCGTCCAGCCCATCATCGGCCATCTGAGCGACCACACGTGGAACCGGCTGGGTCGCCGTCGCCCCTACTTCCTCACGGGCGCGCTGCTGGCCTCCTTCGCGCTCATTGCCATGCCCAATTCGTCGGCGCTATGGATGGCGGCAGGGTTGCTTTGGGTGATGGACGCCTCCATCAACATCAGCATGGAGCCTTTCCGTGCCTTCGTCACCGACCTCCTGCCGCGCGAACAACGCACCCGCGGTTTCGCCATGCAGGCGCTCTTCATCGGACTGGGCGCGGTCATCGCCTCCATGCTCCCCTGGCTCCTGAACAGTGTCCTTCCCGTCGGCAGTGGCAATGCGACCATTCCCCTCGCGGTGACGCTGGCCTTCTACACGGGCGCGTTCGTTTACCTCGCCGCCGTACTCTGGACTATCTTCACGACCACGGAATACCCGCCTGACGACCTGGAGACCTTCGCGAGGATGAAGGCTGAGAAGGCCGGCGTCACTGCCGCCGCGTCCGAGATCTTTCGCGACATGATGGCGATGCCACAGACGATGCGGCGTCTTGCCTGGGTCCAAATCTTCACCTGGCTGGGCCTCTTCTGCATGTGGCTCTACTTCGGCGTGGCCGTGGCCCGGAATATTTTCGGCGGGACACCCGGGACTCAGGCCTACGAGCAGGGGATCGCCTGGGGTGGCAACTGCTTCGCGATGTACTCTGCGGTCTGCTTCGCCTTCTCCTTCGCGCTTCCGGTCGTGGCCGAGTGGCTGGGCCGCCGGCTCACCCACGGACTGTGCCTGCTCACGGGCGCGGTCGGTCTGGTCTCGGTCGCCTTCATCAGCAACAAGTACCTGCTGCTCGTGTCGATGGTGGGCGTGGGAGTGGCCTGGGCCAGCGTCCTCTCCATGCCCTATTCCATCCTGGCGGGCGCCCTTCCGCCAGGGAAGACCGGCATCTACATGGGCATCTTCAACTTCTTCATCGTCATCCCGGAGATCCTGGCAGCGCTTGTCTTCGGCCCGGTCCTGGAGAACTTCCTCACCAATGAGAGTGCGCTCGTACGCCTCCTCGGCGGCGACAACCGACTCACCGCCCTGGTCATCGGCGGCGTCTCTCTGGCGCTGGCGGCTGCGCTCTGCACCTTCGTCACCGACCCTGCCGCCGCTCCGAGCTCCTCGCCGACCCACGGTCGCGCGGGCAAGCCGGCAGAGAGCTCCGTCTAGTTCTCCAAACTGAAGCAGGCGGGTCATGAACGACGCGCTGCCATGCCTCTCTTGCAGTCCAGCCATAGGAGACGTAGGGTATGCGGGTCAATCCGGTGTTCGCCTAACAACTAGGCGGCTGTCAGACGGGGGCGGGGCCGGATTCGTGGAAGAACCTCTCCACGGGCTTTGCTGGATCTGTCGCAGACAGGCCGCTGCGCGTGAGAATGACTTGATCGCGCCGTTGTTACCTCATGTGAAGTTTCGGAAGAAGGTGGACAGTTGTTCGCTTTCCTGTGAGCAACTGCGAATCGAGACAGCGGTAATCCGGGCGATACTCTATCGCCTGCAGTGTGGTCACTACTGTACAGACCACATCGAACATCGGTGTTGTCTGTGCGGAGCGAGGAGAATACCCAGCGAGCCGCTGAACGGATAAACTCTTCATCGCAATGTCTCTCCTGTGCTGCGGCATCAACCGTTCGCTGCGTGCCGTGCGCCCGCACCTCGCCGCTTTCGTCCAAGTGCGCGCGATGCGCCGTCAGTCGGGACGCTTCTGCGCGGCGGCACGCAACGCTACGGCCACGTTCGCGTGCCTGAGCATCGTTTTCGTCTGTGCTCCGTTTGACTCTCAGGTCTCGGCCGAGTCCTGGCTCGAAGAATCCAGACGAGCCGAGGCGCCGGACAGTGAGAAGAAGCCCGACGATCTGAAGTGGGCGGTAACGCTGTACGGCGGACCGATCACCACGGACAGTCTGCGCGATACCCTAAGCGTCCAGGCCAGCTACGCGGACTCCTACGTCGGCGTCGCCGCCCTGAGCTGGCAGTTCTACAGGCTCGGCGATCATATCCGGCTTGAGGTGGAAGGTCAGGTGGCGAAGCATTTCGGAGAGCAGGACAACTGGGAGCTTAACGCGCTCGCGGTCGCGCGCTGGGTCACATTCCCGTGGAACGCATACGTCGCCACCACCTTGGCGGCCGGCGAGGGCATATCGTATGCCACGGAAATCCCGAAGCTCGAGGCAGAGCCCGGAGCCAGCCAGTGGCTGAACTACCTGCTCTTCGAGGTGACCTTTGCACTACCCACGCATCCGGAGTGGGCCCTCGTGGGCCGCCTTCATCATCGATCCGGCTTCTGGGGTGCGTTGGCGCCGAACTCCTCGAATGTGGTGGCTGTCGGGATCAAGTATCGGTTCTGAACGGCTTCGGCCTTCTGTACCTCGCAGCCCTTCCCGACATCACCCGGTGGGGTGCAGCTCGCCGGGCTTGCGCATCATCTTATCGACCTCCGCGATGTGCTGCTCCTCGAGGGTGATCTGCTCCCGGGCGTATTCTTCGAGCCACACGCTCTTGTCCACTACGAGCGCGAGCAGGTTGTAGTACTCGCGAAGGGTTGCGCGTTCGTGCTCCAGCGCTTCAGCCAGGATCTGGGTGATGTCGTGCTTGTGGGACTCGACCAGCTTGCCGATGGTGAGCGACGGATGGCCGCCGAGCGACGTCACGTGTTCGCCGGCCATGGCCGCATGGTTCATACCCTCCGTGGCCTGGTTGCGCATCCAGCCGATGATTGGAATACGCGCGTGGCCGAAGACCATCAGCGAGTAGTGCAGATAGCGGACCGCGCCCGCGAGCTCGAGCTCCAAAATGGTATTGAGGCTGCCTATGACTTTCTGGGAATCGATCTTGTCGTGTTCACTGGGCATGATGTCCTCGCCGGTGGCGGATGCGGGTTCTCCACTCAAGAATACGCCCTAAAGCGGGACGCTCGGCTCGTACGCGGATCGGCCCGGACAACGTTTTGGCGAAGGACAGGCACCGCCGTAACGGGGTACAACAGGACATGGCCTACGACCACCTCGAGATCGAGACCCGCTGGCAGCGCTACTGGGACGAGCACGGGACGTTTGGCGCCACGCGCCGGAGCGGCCGGCCCAAGCGCTACGTCCTCGACATGTTCCCCTACCCGTCCGGCATCGGTCTGCATGTCGGTCATCCCGAGGGGTACACCGCCACCGACATCATGGCGCGCGCCTGGCGCATGCGCGGCTACGACGTGCTGCACCCGATGGGCT
>WNFK01173246.1_pt1 | contig 11601 bp, 10 predicted proteins | sample 5400281 | NCBI WGS metagenome assembly WNFK01 (sample SAMN13153350, study PRJNA577476) | soil metagenome | isolation source: 20 cm soil on Douglas fir-dominated hillslope | place: USA:California | collected 2013-09-17
CGGCCGAGCGTTTGAAACTCGAATTGGGCTCAGCTGTTGAGCCAAAGGATGCAAACAGAAAAATGAATGTTCGCGGTCGCGACGTCCAAACCGGAAGCCCCGGTGCTGTCGATATTACAGCCGCTGAGGTTTACACCGTCACGCTTCCAATTATTCGAAAGATCGCCGAAGAGGTGCGCTCAACGCTCACAGAGCTGTCGCCCGAAGTCGCAGGCGACATTTTTGATCGCGGAATAATCCTGACAGGAGGCGGCGCTCTACTGGAAGACCTGCCTAAGTATCTGCAGAAGGAGCTAGGACTGGCCGTCAGAGTTTCTGACGATCCTCGCTTCGCCATCGTCCGCGGACTTTCCCAACTATATGAAGAGCCACTGTTGCTGCGGCGAGTGGCACGCACCGAACCTCATCCACTGATCGATACAGAAGCTACCGCCTTTGAGACCTGATAATGAGCTTCCTGGGTTTCTACAAACGCAGAATTACGGTGGCGCGCGTCTATGGAATTCCTGTACGCATCGATTACCGCTGGTTTGTCGTGTTTTTTCTAAGTGTATGGTTGATTGCCGTGAATTTGGCGCGCGGCGGGATGTGGGTAGGAAAAGTCAACTTGCTGCCAGTCGGCGTAACATCTGCCTGGATTCTTGGAGTTATTACTACGCTTGGTCTGTTCCTCTCCGTCTTCGGTCATGAGCTTTCTCATGCCTTGATGGGTCGCGCTGAGGGGATTGAGATCGAAGAGATTGTACTCCACCCATTTGGCGGACTGGCGAGGTTGCGGAATGAGCCTGACAGTCCGCGCGCCGAATTCAGAATCGCAGTCGCCGGACCGGCGGCCAGTTTTCTTTTTGCAGTAGTAGGCTTTATTGCCATGTTCATTGCCAAGGTTGCGGGCTCCAGCACCGTAACCGGCGTTTTGTTCTTGATCAGCGCGGGCAATCTATTACTCGCAGTTTTCAATTTGTTTCCCGGCTACCCGCTTGATGGCGGCCGCGTGTTACGAGCGATTCTATGGCGCAAGACCGGCAATATTATTGAAGCAACACGCATGGCGGGAGTCTGTGGCATGTTGATAGCCGGAATCTTGATCATCTTCGGTGTGTACATGGCAATCGCGCCAAATTTTCACTCCTACTTCATGGGACTATGGTCTGTCCTCGTGGGAGTTTTTCTGTTTGATGCTGCATATAGTGTTGTTCGCCACGCACGCAGTGCCGACAGCCATATGGTAAAGGAGGCAATGTCTGCGCCTTTCTCGATAGAACCAGACATGCTGATCAGCCAGTTGATCGACTCGGTCTTGCCATTGCATCGCCAGACGGCTTTTCCCGTAGCCATTGAGCGGCGTCTACACGGTATCCTCTCGCTCGAAGATCTCAAGGCTCTGCCCCGCGAACGCTGGCGCGTCACACGGGCGCGAGACGTCATGCGGCCAATTGCTCCAAGATTCTTTGTAGAGCCAACGGCCACTCTCGACTATGCTCGCGAGCTAATGAAGCGCAACGGTGTAGGCTCGCTCGCTGTGGTTGCAAAGAATGGGGAACTCGTTGGTTTCCTACAGAACGGCAGATTGAAGCGCAGCAAACGCGTTAGTGAACATCGCCAAAGCCCCGCATAACTTCAACGAAGATGAGACATTTCCAGACGGCAAAGGTAGGAATCATTTTTCATATATCATTATGGCAAATGATTTATGAAAGATGATTTGGCCCACCCTCCCAACCTACGAATTTATGCCGCTTATGTAACTGCCATTGCCACCATTGCTCTTTTCCGCGATAATCCGAACGGAGCTGTCATTTCGTAGCTGAAGGAATCGCTGCATGTTGGCCGTACTGGGTGCGCTCTTTGCCAACGCAATAATCGCGGTGTTAAAGCTGGCGGCAGCTTTAACGACGGGCTCTTCCGGCATGATGGCGGAAGCGCTCCATTCAATTGCTGATACAGCAAATCAGATCTTTCTTCTGTTGGGATTGCGTTTCTATAAGCGTCCGGCTTCGCAAAAGCACCCTTTCGGTTACGGAAAAGAACGGTTCTTCTGGTCTTTCATTGCGGCCGTTTTTATTTTTGGTGTCGGTGCGACCTATGCGATTTACGAGGGAGTAGTAAAGCTCCATCATCCGCATCCGCCGTCGAACTTAAAGTGGGCCTATATCGTGCTCGCACTTTCGTTCCTGCTGGAGGGTTCTTCAATCACTCTGGCGATTTATCAGGAACTGCGAGAAGCGCGTAGCGAAGGGCTCAAGTTTTTTGATTATCTTCGCGAGTCGAAGGATCCGACGGCGAAGACCGTGCTCCTGGAAGATTCCGCGGCGCTGATTGGCATCTTGATTGCCGCTGCCGGTCTACTTTTGACCGAATATCAGCTTGGCGGTGGTGGAGGGGCTTACTGGGATGGAGTAGCCTCCATAGCAATCGGCCTGGTTCTCGCGGTAGTAGCGTTCGTTCTGGCGCGAACATCCCGGGGGCTGTTGCTGGGTGAAGCAGCCAGCCCAAAAGTCCTGCAAGCAATCAAGCAGGCAATTGAGAGTCACCCGAACGTTGAAAGCGTTGTCGAACTGTTGACAATGCATCTTGCCCCCAAACAGATTCTGATCAATGCGCACGTTAGCCTCCGCGATGGTCTCGTCACCGACGAGATTGAGAGAACCGTTGAAGAGGTAGAAGAACTAATCAAGCGCGCGGAACCTAAAGTTGAAATGATATTTCTGGAAGCAGCACGCAAGGACCACAAGGTCAACCGCACGCCGATTCCTGAACATATCGGCTGAGGCCCCCGGATTGCGTTTTGGAGAAAACAAATTGTTACGACTAGATCGCAAATCGCGAATCCAAAGACATAAAAGAACAGATGCTACTTCTGCTGCCATACACGGAGTATTTGAAACGAGTCGGTGAGCCGCGCAACATCGCGGACGTCGTTTTCGTCTTCTTGCTTGTGTATGCAGTTTTGAAGCTCTTGCGCGGAACTCGGGCCGCGCCAATGGCTGCCGGCATTGCCGCTCTGGTTTTTCTCTACTGGCTTTCCATCAAACAGGATTTAGCGACTCTGGAATTCGTGCTGCGCAATGGTCTGCTTTACATCGGCATTGCGATCATTGTGCTTTTCCAGTCGGAGATCAGGCAGGCACTGATTAGCTTCGGCAATCGCTTTCGCATGCCGTTCACGCGTGCTCATCATGGGCAGTTCGGCGAAGGTGTGTACGATGAAATCGTGCTGGCTTCGACGACCCTCGCGTCAACAAAGACAGGTGCTCTGATTGTCATCGAGAGGAACGTAGGACTAAAGAATGTTTCGGATGGGGGAGTACACCTCGACGCCGAACTTAGTTACGATTTGCTCGTCAGTATTTTCAATCCGGCCAGTCCGCTGCACGATGGTGCTGTGGTCGTGCGACGACATCGTATCGCCGCAGCTTCTTGTTTTCTACCCCTTACTTTGAACCCGCGCCTTTCGAAGGACCTTGGCACTCGCCATCGCGCGGCGATCGGTGTGACGGAGGACACCGATGCTGTTGCGGTTGTGGTTTCAGAAGAAACTGGTCTGATCTCGTTTGTTAAAGCGGGCGAGATTAAGCGTGGCCTCGATGCTACCCGATTGCGCGCTTCTATCTTCGAAGCGCTTAACGTTTCGGCAAAGAAGGAGAAAGAGCAACTAAAACTTACGGAACCCGAAACTGACTCGGAAGAGGCCGCGTCAGTTTAGCTATTGCATTTCAAAGAGCCAATATGCCTTTTCAGGATATAGAAGAAGTTTCCACACCAGATCGACCGCGCACCCCAAGCGGCCTCGAAAGGGTTTTCCACAAGCTATTCATCGAAGACTGGAGTTTGAAGCTTCTTGCCTTGGCGATAACCCTCGCGCTTTGGTTAGCAGTAACAGGACAAAATAAACCCGTAACTATTCATGCAAATGTGCAGCTCAATTTTATTAGGCCTGCAGCTCTGGAGATCAGTAACGACCCACCCAGAAGCCTCGATGTGCTACTGACGGCCAGCAGACATAGACTCGATCGTCTCAGCTTGCTTGATTTGGTGGCGACGATCGATCTGAGCGAACAACAAGCAGGTGAGCGATTGCTCAGACCTTCTGAAAAAGTGCAAATGGAACTACCCGACGGAGTGAAGATCGATTCATTTCGACCGAGCACGATAGCCATTCGCCTTGAACCGGTCGTGGCGAGGCAAGTGACGGTTGAGCCGACAGTTGAAGGCAAGCCTGCCGAGGGTTATGAGGTTTACGGGTTTCGCCCAGCCAGGAGTAGTGTGACAGTGCACGGTCCGGCAAGCCACTTAAGCGCATTGCAAAAGGCACCGACAGAGACAATCTCAGTCGCGGGCCGAAAAGAAAGTTTTACAGCGCAGAACATCGCTATAGATATTTCCGATCCAAAGGTTGATGTGGAGGACCCGGTTATTAGCGTCGAGGTAGAAATTGGCGAGCGCCGCACGGAAAAGAATTTTTCTGGTGTTTCGGTTAACGCCCCGCCAGGTTTTGCATTTCAGCCGCGCATTGCCACTGTTACGGTTCTTGGTCCTGCAAGCCTGCTGGCAGAGCTACAATCCCAGGCGGTTAGAATTGTTCTGGAGCCGAAAGGTGAGACTCTTGAGCCACGACTGGATCTGCCTCCGGAATTTCAAGGAAAGGTTATCCTGAAGTCATTGCAGCCTGCTCAGTTTGCACGAGTTAAATAGGCTCACGGTTCGAGTCAAAGTCTGACACTTTCGATGGAAGCTCTCTTTGGCACAGATGGTATACGCGGCGAGGCTGGGCGCTTCCCACTTGACGCCGCAACAGTGAACGTCATTGGTTCTTCGCTGGCGCGCTACTTGGCGAATGCTACCGGAAGACCTCCCGCGCTTATTATCGGAAGAGACACGCGTGAATCGGGGCAGTGGCTCGAGCGCGCTCTAATTGAAGGAGCAGTAAGCGGTGGTGCGGAGTGCAGGTCTGCTGGAGTCATTACAACTCCGGGAGTCGCCTTCCTGACGCGTAGCCTACAGGCGGATGCCGGTATCGTCATTAGCGCCTCTCATAATCCTTACCACGACAACGGAATAAAGATTTTTTCGCCTTCGGGACGCAAACTGGACGACTCAATAGAGCGCCAAATCGAATCAGATATTCTCACTTCCGCGAAGAAGAGTCAGTCCCTACAACCCGACGAGCTATCTACTGATCTGACGCCAGACGATGAAGAGAGTTTGCAGCGGCGTTACCTTGCTTTCCTAAGTGATGAGATCGGGAAGGGCTTGTCATTAAAGGGTCTGACGATTGTGCTCGACTGTGCTAACGGAGCCAGTTCAGCACTAGCCCCCGTCTTGTTTGAACGCCTGGGAGCCAGAGCGATTCCCATAAACTATCAGCCAGATGGTCGGAACATCAACAAGGACTCCGGGTCATTGCACATCGAGGCATTGCAGCAAAGAGTGGTGGCGGAGAAGGCAGACCTCGGCGTAGCTTTTGATGGAGACGCCGACCGGGCCTTGTTCATTGACAAGGACGGTAACTTCGTCGACGGCGATGCCACGCTATGGGTTCTGGCAAATTACCTTCACGCTAAATCTCAGTTAAAACAGGACCTGGTAGTAGCAACGGTGATGAGCAACATTGGCCTTGAAATCGCTCTTCGCTCCCGGGGGTTGCGCCTGGTTCGGACGGATGTTGGCGACAAGTATGTGCTTGAGGAGTTACTGAGGCTGGGAGCGAGTCTTGGCGGAGAGCAATCTGGCCACATAATTTTCCCCCAGTTGAGTTTGGCTGGCGACGGAATGATTAGTGCTCTCTGTTTGCTGCGAGCCATGCGGGAGCGAGAAAAAACACTTTTTGAGTTGAGCGACGGGTTTGAGCGTTATCCTCAGGTACTAATCAACGTCCCAGTGCGAGAAAAGCGGGCGTTCGGTGAGCTACCAGAGGTGCAGCAGGTCGTAGCTGAGACGGAGCGAAAGCTTTCAGATAAGGGACGCCTGCTACTGCGCTATTCGGGAACTGAACCCCTGGCGAGAATAATGATTGAGGGCCAAAAGCAAAGTGAGATTGAAGCCTACGCCGGCGATATCGCCTCGGCCATCCGCCACACACTTGGCAATTAGAAGCCCATAAGTGCAATTTCTACATCCTGCCGCGAGAAAAATCTACATCTTATTCCCCTTGCCGTCCTATGCAAGATACGCTGCTTGTCGACTTTTGTAATCAAATACAACGTCGCAAAGTCCATCCCAAAAACTCTCTTGCACGGCACAGGCATTGCGATGTATATTGTGGGGCAAGAGAGACGGTTGGTGAATCCTCCGTCTCAAGTGGTTGCTGGGGTGAGGACAGTAACCACGAATATGGATGGGCGCGACGCACTCCCACGTATGTCGCGCCCATTCGCTTTTTTGGGCTTCTTCAATTCTGCTTGCCAGAACCCCTCCAAAAACGAATCGTCTCTTACGTGTTAGAATTCGTGCCGTTTTGATTTTGCAATCTGCTGACGAAGCGCAAGACTTCCATTTCAAATGCGGCATCTGGAGATTTCCTTAACACAAGAGTCGAAACGATGTGAAATCTTTATTGGTCGCAATATCCTAAAAGATTTGGGCAGACTGATTAAGGAAGGTATAGATTTTCAACCGAGCCGGATTGGTATCATCTCGAACAAGCGCGTTTTTAATCTTTATGGCAGCGAAATAGCCAAAGCCCTAAGAGATGACAACTACAAAGTAATTCATTGGCTGATGCCTGAGGGCGAACGTTACAAATCCTTCGAAGTGCTCGCACGAGCCGTTAGCTTTCTCGGCGAAAACTCTTTTGAAAGAAATGATGTCGTGGTTGCGCTCGGTGGTGGTGTGGTTGGAGACCTTGCGGGATTTTGCGCCGCCATTTACTTACGTGGAGTCGCTCTGGTCCAAGTACCCACAACGCTGCTGGCGCAGATCGATTCATCAGTGGGTGGAAAGACTGCGGTTAATCTTCCCTTCGGTAAAAATCTGGTCGGGGCTTTTCATCAACCAAACGTCGTAGTTATCGATAACCAAACGTTATCGTCATTGCCTCAACGGGAATTGGTCTCCGGTTTTTGCGAAATGGTAAAACAAGCTCTTGTCTCCGGTCCTAAACTCTTTGCCGGAACAACTCAGTTACTCAAGGCGACGAAGCTTAAACGCGATGTTCTCCTTACACCAGAATTTGAGCAACTGATCGCCAGTCATTGCAGTTTTAAGGCTTCGGTTGTGAAGAATGATGAACGGGAGTCTGCCAAACGCACAGACAGGCTGTCCCGTCGCGTTCTGAACTTTGGCCACACAACGGCGCATGCGCTGGAAACGATTACCAACTACCGCCGCTTCCGTCACGGAGAAGCGGTGGGCCACGGTATGGTTGTCGCGGGCGAAATCTCAAAAAACCTGGGCTTACTAAGCGGTGCGGAGTTAGAATCTTTGCGGGAAGCGGTGGCCTTATGTGGCCCGTTGCCAGACGCGGAGGATCTCGATGTCAATGAGATAATGAGAGCGCTGCAACGTGATAAGAAGAGTGTCGGCGGTCAGATTAACTGGGTCTTGCTTGAAAAGATTGGCTTACCGCGAATTGTCGAGGGAAAACAGGTAGACGCGAAACTGCTCCGACTCTCGCTCCGGACAGGATTGAAAAAGATCACCAGAGCCGAAAGATATACCCACTAATGGAGACGCGAAGATCAAATGAAAGGGGCAGTGCCCGACTCAAGTTTTTGCTTGTCGTCCTTATTCTTGGGGCTGTTGGTTACGCCGGGTATCTTTATGTTCCGGTCGCATATCAGGCCTATCTCTTTAAGGACTTGATGCAGCACGATGTAGATGTCGCTGCGGCTAATGGTTACAAGCCATCCTGGGTGGGCGACCAACTGACAAAAAGCCTGCCTGAATACGACATTCCCCCCGACGCTGTTGTTACGCCGATCCAACAAGACAATCGCATTGAAGTGCACGTGCAGTATGCGAAGACCGTGGAGTTTCCTGGGTACACCTATCAATACGAGTTTGACCATACGGTCAAGAGCACGCCCTTTCTAACGTTCAAGTAGGTCAGTGTGAATCCGAGTTTATCTGCGGCTTATTGCTTTGTTATCTTTGCGCGCCGTCGAGAAATGCTTTTAGTTTACGTGAACGCGAAGGGTGGCGAAGCTTCCGCAATGCCTTGGCCTCGATCTGTCGGATACGTTCGCGGGTAACAGCGAAGTGTTGACCCACTTCCTCCAGCGTATGTTCGGATCCGGTGGTGCCAAGTCCGAATCTCATCTTGATGACCTTTTCCTCGCGTGGCGTAAGCGTAGCCAACACTTCGTCTGTGATCTCGCGCAGGTTTGAGGCGACCACAGCGTCGGCCGGATTGAGAATCGACTTGTCTTCGATGAAATCCCCCAGGTGGGAATCTTCCTCTTCCCCGATCGGAGTTTCCAGTGAGATTGGTTCCTGAGCAATCTTCAAGACTTTGCGCACCTTGGAGACCGGGATATCCATCTTCCTGGCGATTTCTTCGCTAGTTGGCTCACGACCTAATTCCTGCACAAGTGAGCGCGAGGTGCGAATCAACTTATTGATCGTCTCGATCATGTGAACCGGAATGCGAATCGTTCGCGCCTGATCTGCAATTGCGCGAGTGATTGCCTGGCGGATCCACCAGGTCGCGTAGGTCGAGAATTTGTAACCGCGTCTCCATTCAAACTTATCCACTGCTTTCATCAAGCCGATATTGCCTTCCTGAATAAGATCCAGGAATTGCAGACCACGGTTCGTGTATTTCTTGGCGATGGAAACAACCAGGCGCAAGTTAGCTTCAACCAGTTCGCGTTTGGCCTGTCCGGTCTGTTGTTCTCCGATAACGATCGCTTGCAATGATCGTTTAATCTCTATGGGACCGACGTTATTTTCAACTTCGATTTGCTGCAGCCGTTTTCTTGCGGCCGATATTCTACGTTTGTATTCCTTCTGGTCGTCAGGCCGGATGCGTTTCTTAGTTAGCTTCTCCGAAAAACTCTCGATTTCGCGCTCCGACTCGCGCACCGACTTTTGCACTGCTCGGATGGCATTGATCAAACGCTGGCGCGCGCGTTCGGTCAGGTTTAGTCGACCTATTTCCTGGGCTATCTCGAGGCGAAGGCGCGCTACTTTGCGTCGCATCCGCATCAGTTTCTTGCTCTTCTTGCCGCGCGATGCTTTCTGTTCAGCGCGCAGTTTATCCCACTCCTTCAGACCCTGCTTATACAGTTTGTTGATGTTCTGAATACCCTCGATGGTCCAACTGCGGTATTCGTCAGCCTTGTCCTCGTCGCCCGTGAGTTCAGCCTGCTCGGAGAAGTTTACGATCTCGCGAATATTTGCTTTGCCGGCTTGAAGCTCCTCGCCGATCTTCAACAGCTCCCTAACCGCGATTGGTGAGCGGGCTATTGATTTCTGAGTTTTCAGCTGTCCTCGCTCAATCCTTTTTGCGATGGCCACCTCACCCTCGCGAGTAAGAAGGGGCACGACACCCATTTCGCGCAGGTACAGCCGGACGGGGTCATTTGTTTTTTCCAGCGCACCCGCGGAGAGATCCAGCTCAACGTCTTCGTCGAGGGCGTCATCTTCGTCGTCGGTGACGATCACAGCAACCTGCTCGAGTAGTCGCTCGTCGGAGTCGGCAACGGGAATATTCGAGCCTTCCAACTTCTGGAGGACGTCCTCGATATCATCAGGCGAAACAACATTGTCCGGCAGTTCACGATTTAGATCGTCAAACGTCAGATACTTCTTGTCGCCTCCTAACTCGAGCAGGCGTTCCATCACGTCGTCACGATCCTTGTCTTCCATACTCACTATTTGCGCTCCGCTAGATCCTGGATTCAACGAGCGAACCTGATCCCTGGAATAATACTGGCATCTCGTAACACCAATGAATTATGAGCTTCAAACGACGCTATTCTCAGTCTTTGAGGCCATCACAAGCAGCGCGTTTCGTTGACGGGACAGGTCCCTTTTGTCCAACAAGAGCCTGTTTCGCTCAGCTTCTCCGCCTCCCTCCGAGGCTACTATCTCAAGATCTAAATCTCGGATGCGAGAATCGATCCGCATGAGTCGCAAAGCATTGATACAGTTCTCGGCAACTTGTTGGGGGTCTTGGTCATCTTCCCGAATCGATTTATCGGACTTACCGATGAGAAGCATCGGCAGGAGCTCGAGAGCTAACGAATCACCTTCAGTCTTCTGGCTCAGGATCTCGAAATCAAGTGACGCGCCGTCCCGTTCAATTTCCAACAGCGCATTAAAAATTCCTGCAGTAGGCAAGTCGAGATAGTAGTCAGGTTGGAGTTTTGCCAAATAAATGTGCCGTAATTCCTCGCTGGATAGCAGTAGTTCGAGTAGACGTTGTTCCGCTTCTGACGGCTTAACGTTGGTTCGCCTCATTACTCTGCTGCCCACGCTATCGGTGGCGCCCGTACGGAGTGTTTGCCATAACTCCCGTCGCAGCGCGTTGTCGTTGATCCTGAGGGCGTCCATCGCCATGTCGAAATAGTGATGCTTTTCGGTGCGGTTCACAACGGCACGAATGTAAGGAAGAACTTCCTCGACCGCGGCGGCCTTCTCTGCGGGCCGGTGAAGGTCGCGGTCCCGGACAGCCTGATCAATTACGAATTGGATATGGGGTTGTGCCTTTGCTCGCTTCTGCTGATACTCAGTTACACCGAATTTTCGGATGAATTCATCAGGATCAGTGTCCTCGGGAAGCACCAGAACTTTGACCTCAAGATCTTCTGCCAGGAGGATTTCGATCGACTTTTTTGCCGCCTGCACACCCGCGCGGTCGCCATCATAATTGACTACGACCTTGCGCGCAAACCGACCTAATAGCTTCACCTGGTCGGTCGTCAAAGCCGTTCCCAGGCTCGCCACAACGTTGCGAACACCATGCTGGTAAGGAACGATCAAATCAAGAAACCCCTCTACCAGAATGACAAATCCCTGCCGCCGGATCTCATCCCGCGTGAGGTTAAGACCAAAAAGATTTCTGCCTTTTACATAGGCTGCAGTTTCCGGAGAGTTGATGTATTTCGCATCATCGTCTTTGAGCGTGCGACCACCAAAAGCGATGGGCTTTCCCTGAATGTCCAGCACGGGAAAGATCAGGCGACCACGGAAACGATCATAAGAACCACCCTCATCTTTTTTGACGACTAATCCGCTGCGTTCAATCTGCGCCTGGCTTGCCCCTTTCTGTCGCAGGTGAAGCGAGAGCGCGTCCCAACTGTCAGGCCCATAGCCAAGCCTAAAGGTTTTGCGTGTTTCCTCGGTAATCTCACGCCGCAGAAGATACTCGCGCGCGAGGCGGGCTTCGGCGCCTGACTCGAGTTGTTGTTCCCACCACTCGAGTGCCCAGCTGTTGAGCTGAATTACCTCGTCTGCTTCCTGTCGTTTCGCCTCGAAACGCCCGTCGTCGACCAACTTCGGCAAAGGTACCCCAACCTTGTCTGCCACGATCTTGATCGCTTCCGGAAAAGCGACGCGCTCGATCTCCATCACAAAGTTAAAAACGGATCCACCCTTGTGACAGCCAAAGCAATAGAAGATCTCTTTCGCGGGACTTACGGAGAAGGAGGGCGTTTTCTC
>WNFK01055296.1_pt1 | contig 11600 bp, 8 predicted proteins | sample 5400281 | NCBI WGS metagenome assembly WNFK01 (sample SAMN13153350, study PRJNA577476) | soil metagenome | isolation source: 20 cm soil on Douglas fir-dominated hillslope | place: USA:California | collected 2013-09-17
GTCAAAATCAAAGACCAGATCGACCGCTTCGATCCTCGACTTGCGGCGTAGTGCCACGGTTCGAGCAATCACAGTTTCCAACTCCATGAGATTTCCGAACCAGAGATAATTGCGCAACCGGCTGTTCGCTTCCGCGGAAAAGGTCGGCTCGCTTATCTCCAGCGTTTCGGCATAGCTATGGGCAAACCAAGCCGCTAGGACCGGAATATCATCGCTGCGCTCTCGCACTGGCGAGAGCTTTAGCGTCAGCGTTGCCAGCTTATAGTAAAGCGCTTCGAGAAACTCGCCGCGGTAAACCTTCTCCAATAAATCGCCGGTGGCCGTTGCCAGACAGCGGACTCCATCTAGCTTTTCTTCCGCCTCTTGGAGAAAAACCAGGAGCAGCGACTGCGCAGCAGGCGAGCTTTTGTCAAGATCCTGAACGATTAGAGTCGTCGGCGCTGCTCTCAATCGCTCGTGAAACGAGAAGTGAAACTTTTTTTGCGCAAGATATTCACTGCTCGCCTCGGCCGCGTTGATCGTGAATTTTACGCCGGGAGTTTTCTGGAGCTGACAAATCCCCTCGACAACTCGATCCTGTCCGCAGCCGATTTCACCGCTGACTAACAGCGGCAGGCGAGCTGAAGCAAATCGTTTTACTAAAGTCGCCGCGCTGCGGCTTAAATAAGGAAATTCCAAATAGCGCGAAACACCCCGATAATCGCGCGACTGCGGTCGCGGCCCGAGGGCCGTCGACCGGCGCGCCAGCAGTTGCCCAACCTTCTCGTGGAGCTCATAGGGGTTAAAGGGTTTAGCGAGACAGTCGAACTGAAACTCCTGGGGAATCCCACGCGCCGTGGTTTTCGAATCAACCAGAAAGAGCACCGCAAATGGCAATTGAGACGCGAAGCGCGTGAGGCTTGCAGCCTCCAAACCATGCTGCGGCGATACGCCGAGAATCAACAAGTCGACGGCGTCCTGACCATCGGCAAAAGAAAGCCCCTGGGCGCCGAGCGTTCGTTTAGATACGGCAAATTCGCGTCCGAGAATCAGCGCCAACGTCTCGCGGACGACTTCCGACTCGTCAATGATTAAGATTCGCTTCATTCACCTGGGCCCGGCCATTCGCTGCGGCCGGACGCACTGGCTTGCCCACCGGAACGTGTACGAAGAACGCGGTCCCCTTGCCAACCGTGCTTTCAACGGTGACGAAGCCGCCGTGTTCTTGCACGATTTGGTGAGACACAGCCAGCCCCAAACCGCTCCCCTCATCCTTGCTCGTAAAAAAGGGATCAAAAATATGTTGCAAGTCTGCTTCGGAAATTCCGATGCCCGTGTCGCGCACCTCAATTTGGACAAACTCACCGGAAGGTTCGGCCCCGTGTCGTGAGACGGAACGAGTCGCAATACTTATCGATCCACCTTCGTGCATGGCTTGGATAGCGTTTAAAATTAGGTTCATAAATACCTGCTTCATCTGTTCCCTGTCAATCCAAACCTTGGGCAGAATCTCGCCGAAGTCGCGCTGGATGGCCACGTTTTTTTCCTTCGCCTGCGTTTCAAGAATTCGCGCGATGTTATCGACAACGTCATTAATATTTTCCGGGGCAACATTGGGCTTGGATGGGCGTGCGAAACTCAAAAGATCGTTTATTAGCCCACAAATCCGATCAACTTCCTTGAGCGCCAGGCCCTGAAATCCCTCGCGGAACTCAGCGTCGTCGTAGCGCTCGGGCAATAGCTGAGTAAACGTTCGAATCGCAACCAGGGGATTTCTAATCTCATGCGCTAAGCCCGCCGTGAGCAATCCCAATGAGGATAGTCGGTCTGCCCTCCGGAGCGTGTCTTGCGACTGTTTTAAGTTTTCGTAAAGACGCGCGTTTTCGATCGCAATAGCGGCTTGATTGGTTAGCATTGTAAGAAGTTCCAGGTCTTCGTTCGAATAAATCGTCCTATCGTCTTTGTGGCCGAGATTCAGAATACCAATCAACTTATCTTTTGAGATGATTGGCAGACTAATTTCGGCTCCGAGTTTACTCATGGTTTGTACGGTTTGGGACGTTTCCGGACCCACAGGTACCCACTCCAGCTCCTCCTTCACGACGGGCTCCCGCCGAAGTTGAAGCAGTTTAACCAGCGGTCCCTCTCTGTGCAGCAACACACGGTCGGACAGCGCTAGATCCAATCCGGCGCTCGCCTCTAGATGGTAACTGCCGCTGCCATCATTGTTTAGTAGCAACGAAACTTTTTCTATGGCGAGCGTTTTTCCGATCGTTTGAACCAGATTCTCTGATAAAGCTTTGATGTCGACGATAGACACCATATCTTTACTCGATCGTAAAAGAGTTTCTCTAAAGTCAGACCGTTTGTTAAACAGCGCTCGCTCTAGCGCATCCTCAGTTTTGAATCGAAGTTTGGGAAACAAAAACCCCACAACAGTTAAAAGCACTAGAGTAACCATAGAAAACGAATAGCTTATCAGTCCAAAAATTACATACTGGCTTACAACCACGATGGCATAACAGGGTACTAGAAGCCCGCTCAGTAGAAGCGCGTAGATAACTCCTTTTCGAATTACGACGCCAATATCCATCAAACGATACCGCGCGATCGCATACGCAATAGGAAATGTATAGAAGTAGGTTAATGGAGCACCGAACGGGGGAATAGGCGCTTGAACGATTGGCAAGAACGAGGTTCCTCCTCCTAAGAAACCAATCAAGCTGGCAAAGATCACATATTTTAGTTGGTTCTTCTTTACCGGCAAATCACTCACCCTATAATGCTCAATCAATCTAAAAAGTCCGTACGTCGGGACCAGCACAAAGGCCAAAAAATGCAACACATAAGTCCTCGTGGGAATTTCATAATAACCAAGATGCGGATCCAGACGCACCCCCGAAGTCAAATGGCCGCTAAGCAAAATCAGCAACTCAATGCCAGCGACCGAATAAGCCCCTACCAACACCCGCCGATGAGTTTTCTCTTCATTCACAAGCGAAAGACTAAAATGCAGATACAGAGGCGGAATAAAAATCGCTCCGAGATAAATCAGATACACAATTTGATGGGCGGATTCTGAGGAGCCAACTATGGCGATCACAAAACGGCCAAGATGCCAAATACTGGTGGCGAGGCAAAGCACTAGCCAAGCTTGCCTCGTAAGCGATCGGGCTCCTCCCCGAGCGGCTACAAACAAGCCGGCGATAAGAGTGAATACTGCACCGACGATAAAATTAAGCGCGTACAAAAGAAGCTAGCTTTCAAATCTTTTAATAACGCAGGCCGCATTGTAACCACCAAACCCGGTAGAGTTTTCAACGATCGTTTTTATTACCATTTCTCGTCCCTGCAGAGGGACATAGTCGAGGTCGCACTCCGGGTCCGGCTGCCGGAGATTCAGGGTTGGGTGGATATACTGATTTTTTAACATCAACAAGCAAGCAACAAATTCCAGAGCACCGCATGCGCCCAGGGTATGTCCGATAAGAGACTTTGTCGAACTGATTAGCAGGTGATGCGCATGATCTCCAAACACTTTCTTTACCGCCAATGTCTCGGTTTTGTCATTATATAAGGACGCCGTTCCGTGCGCGTTATAGTAGTCAACTTCTTGGGGTAACACCCCACCGTCGTCTAACGCTTTCGTGATCGCTTGCGCTGCAAACTGGGCGCAAGGTAGCGGCTGTAAGACGTGATAACTATCAAACGTACATCCGTAACCCACGATCTCCCCGTAAATGTGCGCACCGCGCGTTACTGCGCGGTCGAGCTCTTCCAATATGACCATCGCCGCGCCTTCGGCAATCACCGTACCATTGCGATCTTTACTAAATGGTCGACACGCAGTTTTAGGGGAGTCATTGTCAGTCGACAGGAGACCAACGGTGGCAAAAGCGGAAATCACCAATGGGGTAATAGGAGATTCCGATGCCCCGGCAATTGAGACATCCGTTTGACCAGATCTGATCTTATGGAAAGCCTCACCAATAGCAGTGGTACCTGAAGCACAAGCCGTTGTTACTGATTGCACGTCCCCATGAATACCAAACATTAAGGCAATTTGAGTCGCGCAGCTGCTTGAAATCACGTTAGAATTGAAATATGGCGAGATGCGCTTTGTGCCTTTCTCGAGAAAAACCCCATGCGTTCGTTCCGCATGGGCGAGTGCTCCCACCGATGTACCGACTAGGACCGAAATGTTTTCATTTTCCCGCCCACGCAACTCGTCAACTAAACCGGCATCTTCAATAGCCTCTTTTGCGGCCGCCAATCCGAGCAATCCGAAACGATCTACTCTACGGATGATATCGCGGGGGAAAAAATCATGGCCATTGAAATCTCGAATTTCACCCGCGATTCTAACCGGGAAAGTTTCGGCACTGAACAATGTGATAGGTCCGACACCACAACGGTTGGACCTAACGCCGTTCCAGAATTGCTCTTTACCAACACCGATGGACGATAGAATCCCTAAGCCAGTGATGACCACGCGGCGAGAAGCTCGTCGATTCATATGCCTGCTCCAGCGTGAAAAAATGTAGGAACGACCCGTGGTACTCGGCGCATGTACTCAGAGAAAGGAGCCCTCATGGCTCCTAGCAGCGCGCGCTCCTCCAATACGATTCGCAAATACAAGCACGGCCAATAGAGCAGAAGCCCGAGTGTAGCTCCGGCTAAGGAGTTGACCATTAACGGAAATCCCATGACCTCAATAGCATTGCTCAGGTAATAGGGATTGCGAACACAGTGATAGGGTCCGCGGATGATCAATTCATGATTTTTTCTAATTTCGATCTGAATACTATGATAAACTCCAAGAGTCTGAATGGAAGAAATACGAACTATTGTTGCAATTGCCACACAAAAAAATCCAACGACAATAATAATATAAGCACTGAATGTCGGCATCGCGTCCTTCGTTGCGCCGTCATACAAGGCTACTAAAAAGACTGATAAATGAGCCATTACAAGTAAATACAGGGTGTAAGGCGCTATCACATGACCTTCAATCCTGTTCCGTTTCCAGAAGGTCTCAAAGACTCTTTCAACTCCGTAGATTAAAAGCATCCCCAAAAGAAACAATTTCATTCAGTACCTAACGTTCCTGGCTGTCTGGCGCTCGCATATTCGAATTAGTTTCCAGCCAAGCATCAAGAATCTTACGCTTGAATCGCCATTGATTGCCGACCTTAAACGCGGGCAGCTTTTTTCTTGTTACTAGACGATAGACAGTAAACTTATCAACCTTTAAATAGGCTGCGACTTGATCAATCGTCAATAATTTTTCTTGCATGGTTATATCACATATGGCAGACTTTGGCAGCTTTTAGCAAAGCTATACATAAGTTGCAAACGAAAACGCTATAAGGGATGTCAAATGACTGCGAGAATAAGGATTTTCTTGTTGTTTTTTCTGATCAAGACAGTAATTCTCATTTTCCATGAGGCACCGAGCCTCATTGCCGGAGGGTATATCATCCCACATCAAACGGCCCGCGGTCTTGCTCTATCAAATGCTCTGATCGCGGGCGTAGATGACGCGTCGGCCACGTATTACAACCCGGGCGCGTTAGGTGAGGTCTCAGGAAATAACCTGATGATCAATGGGGTCTATATCAATGCCATTAACAGCGTTGAAAATAGCGGGCGAAAAGCCGTCAACAAACACGATGACAATCTGATAGCCTCAATGTTCGCCAACTACCATGTTCCCGGTACCGATTTCACGCTGGGGATTGGGACGTACTCACCGTTTGGTCTTGCCACGACATATGAGCGAGACTTTACTCGGTTCGCGGCGAATCGGACCGAGCTCAAAACAATTTATGTAACGCCCAGCGTCGCATGGCATCCGTCAAAGTATTTTTCCGCTGGTGCTGGTTTCAGCTACGTGCATGCTTCGGGGTTGTTCACACGCGCTCTCTGCCTTGACGCCTTCTCGGTCGATAACGGTTGCGCAACGCCGGGCGGCACGTTTGAGGGTAGACTGCGCGTTACCGATACCGCGAATGCGTTTACTTATAATCTAGGACTGCTGGTTAAACCGACCCAGGTGCTCAAGATTGGCTTAACCTATCGGGCGCGAACCGACATTCGTTTCGATTCAGCAGATGCGAAGCTTGGGGGCGCTTTCACACCAACAAGCGTGAAAGCGAATGTCCGACCGATTCCATTGCCGCCAGTCATTGATGCGGCAATTTTTTGGCAAATCGATCCATCCTGGAGCGCAGAATTCGTTTATGAATACACAAGATGGAGTGAGTTCAACAGGTTTAACGCGACTTTGTCGCCGGCGCCTGGATTTCTGCCACTTCTCGGCTTGCCGATCACGTCTTTCAGCTTGCCACAGAACTGGAAGAATACGAGCACGTTACGGCTTGGCAGTGCTTATAAGCTGATGCCTAACTGGGAGCTGAGAGGTGGTTTAGCGATTGAGGAAACGCCGATCCCATCGAAAACACTCAACCCGGCAATACCCGGCGGAGATATACTCACGTTAAACGCTGGGATTGGTTATAAGTGGGAAAAGATTTCGCTTGATTTCGGTTATATGGCGGTTCTTTACAAATCTCGAAAAGTAAACAACGGAGAACTAGAAGGCTTACCGGCAACAGGAATACCTTTTAGCGGTGCACCGGGCAAAGACAAGTATACGACTTTTAACAATTTCGTTGCGGCCTCGGTGAACTACAGGTTTTAATTTTCTGGCGCGGGCCACGGCGGATACAAACCGACACGCAAAAAGTGCGGACGGGAGTTTGACGACAACAGCTACACGCCAAATCACTGGTTCTAAGGCTATCTTACACCCCGAATGGTAGCACAACCATCACAAGTATCCATTCGCTGCAAACAATGGCTTTCTTCCTGGTCAGATCAACGTTGCTTTTCAGATCGTCAAACTGCTAGGCGCCGTAGAATCTTACGTTGATCCGAAACCTCTATTGAGAAAGAATATTCGGGGCTCTCCGCCAACCAGCTCTAGTAGTGATTGAATGCAGTGAAATTTTGACGCAAGCATCGCTCATAACTACGCCTGAACCCTTTTGCCAACCTTCTCTATCTTCGCCCACGTATCCCGCAGTGTCACTGATCGGTTAAAGACTAAATTATCGGCAGAAGATTCCTCAATGCAGAAGTAACCCAGGCGCTCGAACTGAAACCGTTCACCCGGCCTCGCATTCGCGAGATAGGGTTCGACACGGCACGAAGTCAACTGTTCGAGCGACTTTGGATTGATGTTGACCAACCAGTCGCTTCCTTGGGGAACGTCATCGGGATCTTCCCTTGTGAACAGATGATCATAGAGCCTCACCTCCGCTTCGAGCGCGTGCGCAGCTGAAACCCAGTGGATAGTAGATTTGACCTTGCGTTTGCTCTGCGATGAGCCGCTCTTGGTTTCGGGATCGAAAGTGCAGCGCAATTCTTTAATCGCACCGCTGGCGGGATCTTTGACGACCTCCGTGCATTTGATGATGTAGGCATACCGCAAGCGCACTTCCTTGCCTGGTGACAAACGGAAAAAACCTTTTGGCGGATCCTCGCGAAAGTCGTCCTGTTCGATGTAAAGCTCGCGTGAGAATGGAACTTTGCGTGTTCCCTTGCTTGGGTCTTCCGGATTGTTGACTGCCTCTAACTCTTCGACCTGGCCTTCTGGATAATTTTCCAGCACGACTTTGATCGGCCGCAGCACCGCCATCACCCGCGGTGCCCGTTTGTTGAGATCTTCACGTAGGCAGTGCTCGAGCATGGCGATATCGACGATGCTGTTTCTTTTAGCCACGCCGATCCGCTCGCAGAAAGTCCGAATCGCTTCCGGAGTGTAGCCGCGGCGGCGAAAACCCGCTAACGTCGGCATGCGTGGATCGTCCCAACCCGCGACATGTTTTTGCTGCACGAGCTGCAGCAACTTGCGCTTACTCAGCACCGTATACGTGAGATTCAAGCGCGCGAACTCGATCTGTTGTGGATGGTGAATGCCAAGCTGATCGAGAAACCAGTCGTAAAGTGGCCGATGGTCCTCGAACTCCAACGTACAAATCGAATGAGTGATTCCCTCGATGGAGTCGGACTGGCCGTGCGCGAAATCATACGTCGGATAGATACACCACTTGTCGCCGGTACGATGATGCGTCGCGCGCAAAACCCGGTACATGACCGGATCGCGCATATTAATATTCGGCGACGCCATGTCGATCTTCGCGCGCAGCGTCCGGCTACCGTCGGCGAACTCGCCGGCGCGCATGCGCTGAAAGAGGTCGAGATTCTCTTCGAGCGAGCGGTCGCGAAAAGGGCTGTTCTTGCCGGGCTCGGTCAACGTGCCACGATATTCGCGCATCTGATCCGCGGTCAAATCACAAACGAAAGCTTTGCCGGCCTTTATAAGTTGAAGCGCAAATTCGTAGAGCCGCTCGAAATAATCTGAAGCGTAAAATTCTCGGTCGTCCCAACCAAAGCCGAGCCAGCGAACATCCTCCTTAATTGAGTCGACGTATTCGACGTCTTCCTTACTCGGGTTAGTATCGTCGAATCGAAGATTGCACAGCCCGCCGAATTCCGCAGCTAAACCGAAATTAAGACAAATAGATTTGGCGTGACCGATGTGGAGATAACCGTTCGGTTCGGGTGGAAACCTTGTGTGTACTTTCCCCTGATGCTTCCCGTTTTTGAGGTCCTCGGTGACGATATTTCGAATAAAATGAGACGGCGCGGTGTCAGTCACACCCACCGTGGCTCCTACGCCCCCTTCGTTTGTTTTTGTTTCCAACGGCCCATTCTCCTCAGTGAACGGTTCATAATATCATAATCAAAACAGATTTTTAACGCGCCGTTGACGCGTTTTTGCCCGCCTGTTAGCTTACGCTATGGCCCAAGTTTGCACTCGTTTCGCACCCAGCCCGACCGGCTATTTGCACATCGGCGGCGCCCGTACGGCGCTCTTTAATTATCTTTTTGCGCGCCATCACGGGATCTACGCCGGAGGCAATTCAAGCCATTTTGGATGCCATGAAATGGCTCGACCTCGATTATGATGAAGGTCCGTTCTATCAAACCGAGCGTTATCCGCTCTATAAAGACAAGATCAAAGAGCTATTGGCGAAGGGCAAAGCCTATCCCTGTACCTGCACGCCAGCGGAGTTGGATGCCAAGCGACAGTTGGCGCAGAAAGAGAAACGCAAACCCGCCTATGATGGCACCTGCCGCCCACCGGAAGGCGTGATTCCACCGCTGCCGACTGATAAATCCTACGTAGTTCGGTTCCGCTCTCCAGCCGAGGGCTCAACCGTAGTCCGCGACTTGATCAAGGGCGATGTCGTTTTCGATAATCGTGAATTGGACGATCTCATCATCGCCCGCTCGGACGGCACGCCGACGTATAATTTCTGCGTGGTCGTCGACGACATCGCCATGGAGATCACCCACATCATTCGCGGCGACGACCATTTAAGCAATACGCCGCGGCAGATCCAGCTTTACCAAGCGCTCGGCCATGAATTGCCGCACTTTGCCCATGTACCGCTGATCCTCGGCACGGACAAAGCGCGGCTCAGCAAACGTCACGGCGCGACCTCGGTCACCGCTTACCGCGACATGGGATATTTCCCCGAGGCGGTGGTGAACTATTTGGTTCGTCTAGCCTGGTCCTATGGCGACCAAGAGATCTTCTCGCGCGAAGAATTGATCGAGAAATTTACCCTTGAAAACGTCGGTAAATCCGCCGGGGTTTTCAATCCGGAAAAGTTCTTGTGGGTCAACTTTCATTATTTAAAATCTCGCCCGCTCGTGCAATTGGCCGATGAGATCGTGCCTTATATTCAGGCCAAAGGTTATCCCGTGCCGCAGGATGAGAAATGGCTGGAAAAAATGCTCGCGACGCTGCAAGAGAGGGCAAAAACGCTGACCGAGCTGGTCGATGCAGCCCATTATTATCTGTCCGATGAGATCACTTTCGCCGACAAGGCGGCGAAGAAGTTCTTGATTAAGGACGCGGTCGCGCCGATTGAGAGCTTGATTCGCAAGTTGTCCGCACTCGACGATTTCATCGAAGCGAATATCGAGCAAGCATTCGCCGCCACGCTCCAAGAGAACGGTCTGCAGATGGGTCAACTCGCTCAGCCGGTTCGCGTCGCTCTAACCGGCGGCACCGTGAGTCCCGGCATACACGATGTCATCGCCGTCCTCGGCAAAGAGCGGACGATCCGACGCCTGCAAAAGGCATTGGAATACATCCAGCAACTTGACTCCCCCAGCTAATTCTTTTAGTTTTATCAGCGCAACTTTGAGGAGTCGGCTAATTGGTAAGCCACCTGACTCTGGATCAGGCGATTGAAGGTTCGAGTCCTTCCTCCTCAGCCAAGGTCCCATCGTCTAGCGGTTAGGACACCGGCCTCTCACGTCGGGAACACGGGTTCGATTCCCGTTGGGACCACCACACTTAGCTAACCTCAAATTTTCCACTGTCCGGTTTTTGTCCGGTCGTCCCATCACTTCCCCATTCTCTCGACTGTCTTTTTGATCTGCTCGTCGTCGGCGTGTAGATAACGCTGCGTGGTCTTCAAATCCGAATGCCCGAGAAGTTTTTGGAGGTCTTTGAGGTTGCCGCCGGCTTCCAGATATCGGGTCGCGAACGTATGCCGCAGAGTATGCAGGCCACCAGAACCGAGGCCAGCCAGTTTAAACGCCCGGCACATGAGCAGACCTAAACCGCGGCCATACTTTTGTCCGTCCTGCCGGCAAAAAATATATTTCCCCATCACCACACGCCGGAACTTGTGCTCACGCAACGCCGATGCGGCCGTCCTGTTCAAAGGGATTTCCCTTTCTTCGTAATCCTTTGGCTTCCAGTCCGGTTTTTCCGTAACGGCCAAGGTTGGTCTATCAAAGTCAGCATCCGGCCACCAAAGATTGGTAAGCTCGGCAGCACGCAACCCTGAATTGATCGTGACCGTTTTGACGATCATCAATTCCTGCCTTGCCTCATGCGAGATGCCTTTAAGCTTCTTACCATTCTCTTTCTTTTGATCCTCGCGTGCGCCCCGCATCCAAGCATCCAAGATAGCCTCGTCGACCCGGGAAAGTGATTTCGGTTTTTTGTTCCTAACTATCTTTTTCTTTTGGATGCCGGTTACGGGGTTTTCCTTGAAAACCTTTTCCCTGATCAGATAATTGAAAAAGTTGTTAAGTATTTGCCGCTCGCTATTGAATCGTTCTGTCGAAATTTCCGCTTTCGACCAATGGCTAACACGTGAGTCAAGATAACCCTGGATCGTCTTGGTGTTTATTTCTCTAAGCCAAGGATCCTCGGCCTGCTCTTTTAAATATCCAAGCGTCCGTTCTTTGTCCTCGATTGTGCTCGCCTTATTATATTTGCGGCAGTGTGTGAGATAGGGCTCAAAAAAACTTGAGACCTTCTTGTGCGGTACGCGGTAAATGCCAAGGCGCTTAGCCAGGTATTCTTCTAGCAGCTGTAAGGCGTGGGCTTGCGTGTGGTCTTGAGGCTGATTAGCGTATCCCCCTGCCTCAAATACCAATTCGGACTACCCTTGCGTTTGTATATTTTCATCAGCCACCTCTTTTATTATCTGAGTCGCAGGCAGGTCAAGGACTTTGCATATCTG
>WNFK01139905.1_pt1 | contig 11599 bp, 8 predicted proteins | sample 5400281 | NCBI WGS metagenome assembly WNFK01 (sample SAMN13153350, study PRJNA577476) | soil metagenome | isolation source: 20 cm soil on Douglas fir-dominated hillslope | place: USA:California | collected 2013-09-17
ATATGATGCTGCAGCGTGGAGCAGTATATTTCATTTAAGCCAGCAATCTGTAAAAGCAAGATCGAAAACTGTGGATGTACCGGATTTTACAAGGGGGGCATGGAAAACAAACAAGCCGCACGATATGACATTGAATGGAGGCGCAACAACTACTGTAAGAAAAATTTCCAAACAAGGCAGCAATTAAAGTGCTTAATTTTTTATTGATTTAAGATCATAGCTGACTTGCGATGCAAGTCCGGGTCCCAATTCAAATGCAGCGTTTTCAGCTTGCTGCATAAATTGTTTTGCTTTCTTATTATTTCCTGCATCCGCATAAATCAATCCGAGGTGATACAATGCGTCGGGCTCATAGCTCTTGTTCTCCACATAGGCTTTTGCGATCTTGAGAGCTTCGTCTTTCTTGCCAATTTTATAATTAGCCCATGCCAACAGATCGTACGATTGTGAAGTAGGCCGGTTGGTGACTTCCCTTTCAGCAATTTGTAAGGCCTTATTAAGGTCCCTTTCTTCATCTGTCATCAAATAAAAAACATATTTGTTATACATATCACCATACCGGGAGTCTGATACTTCCGTAAGAAATCTATTTTCCAACTCCTTTTCAGCTGTTTTATCTTTTTCATAGGCAGCAATTTTTGACAACAAAAGATCATAGTCAGGAATTGGATGGAGTCCCGATAAATAATTTAATATTCGTTTTGCTTCCGCAGGGTTTTTATCGTGAGAAAAGGCTAACCATGCAATGCCTTTTAATGCATATAAATAATCTGGCTTCTTTTCCAACACATCAAGATAACATTGGTAAGATTCCTTATACTTGTTGGCATGCCCATACATATCGGCCAGGTTACTTTTTGCCCATAAAAACAAAACATCTTTTTTTGATTCAATTGCTTTTTCAGTAGCCGCTTCCATTTTCTTTACTGCGCCGTCAAGATCGCCTCTATGATCCAGGAGCTTAGCTTCACGAATGAGGTAATCAAAATTATTTTTATCAACTATATGATTTAAAGATTGCTCCGCCATATATAAATTACCTAACTCCATTGCCACATCACATCTCATCAAATATGTAAGATAAATATCGTCGCCCATGGTTAATGCCGTATCGAGATATAATTGAGCCTGTTGAAATTTATGTTGCGTTACGCAATTAGTTGCCAAAGATCTGTATAATGATGAGCTATTCGTTTTGAATAAAGGATTAGCTACCAGGTATAGGCTATCGCTGGTATGAATATCATTGATATCACCGGCTACTTTAAATCTTGCACCATGTAAACCTGCCAATGATACTTTTGCTACAACATCATCAGGATTCTTCTCCAACCGTTGCATCCAAAAGTCCATGTCTGCTTTAATACGTTGAAGCGAATGCATTGAATCAGGAGAAACAATGTGCATATATTTTTCATAATCTGCTGTCTTCACTATCGGCTGTATTGAATTCTTACAGCCAATAAATACAAACATAGAAACAACTATTATAAACAACCGGTAATACATATAATTGATATTAGTTAAATTAAGAATGGCGAAGAAGCATTGCCTCTTCTCCGCCTGATTTTTCTTCAGTTAATTAATGGGGGCTCGCCATATAAGGAAATGATGAAAGGAAAGGTTTGTCATTTCCACTTACATGATCACTTGTAAGTCCGGGATTAGAGGCACCCGTAGCTCCGCCAAATATCAAAGTCAATTCTACATCTATCACATCATCTGCCAATGCCCGGCCAGTGAGTACCTGCGTTCCATTGTAAAAGGAAGTAACACCTGTTGTACTTGCATTCAAAACATCAGTTACAAGAACGCTTGCAAATGTATTTTTATCAAGACCGAGTATATTTGTTGTATATCCAAATGCTGTAAGCTTATTAATAAAATCTGTTCTGAATGCGGCACTCATAGCAGATGGTGTGGTTGTGTTAAACTCATCCTTTCTTGAAGAACCAACAAACACCGTGTTTATTGCAGGTCTTGCCATTTGATCTCCCTGTACGTACACTTCATTTTGAGGAGGAACTCCGCCTGCTTTTGTCGCATCAGCATCACCGCCATTTAAATTTTTATGGCAAGCAGCAAGTAACATCAAAGATGCCAGGTAAGTATATTGAAATATCTTTTTCATTTTTTATTTTATTTATGTTTTATAAAATCAATTTACAGATGTTGAACCGGTGGCTGTTTTTGTTTCTGCCCATACATTGATTGTGCCGTTGCTATTGAGTAAAGATTTTGGAACTTCAACAACGATGCTCATTACGTTTGTACCAGCAAATGTGTCGTGGCCCGGATTGTTGAATGAAGATGCTTGCCCGGCAATTACCTGTCTAAAGCGAACAAGGTCGAAAAAGAATGGATCATCGCGTGGCCCTGCAAAAACTTTTACTCCATTATCTCCTGTACCGACCAGAGGATCTTGTCCATATTTTGTAATATCTGTTTGAACAGAAAGTTTGTTGATATTCAAATAGCTAATTGTTCCGGTTACTTTGGGAACTGCAGGTCCATATACTTTCATTTTACCATTCTTAGCAATACATTGGATAACGAGGTCTTCAACATTATCACCAGTATTATCAATGTTGAGTTCGATCATTGTGTTCTCATCAAATTTTGCTTCGGCAGTGGCGCCGGGTGTAAGCAATCCTTGGGTGTTAGCCACAAACACCATGTTGTTTGGATCCTCTGCACGAAACACATAAACGTCAGTAATGTCAGTCGGTTTGTTTGTAACAGAAGGAGCGTCAATATGGTCAGCTGCGTAAATTATTCCGGCAGCTGCAACAACAACACAAAGCAATGTTGTTATGAAAATTTTTCCTTTTTTCATTTTAATTTTTTTTAAATAATGTGATTGATTATTGGTTCACAAGCAGGATACAAATGCTTTCATGAAGGGGTTTATGAGATGTGATGCCGGGCAATACAGAAATAGATACGGAGGATGATTAAATGCAGATTTATGAAAGCAAAATTACTTAACCAACAAATAGCAAATCTGTAATGATATCTTTCTCGTATAATCGGGATTATTTTTGGAAGGCAGCCATTACAAAAGGCGAAACTTATTAAGTGCCTCAACTTTATTCTGTACATGCAGCTTGTGATAAATGTTCTTGAGGTGTTTTTTTACTGTTTCGGGGCTGATGGTAAGGCGTATAGCTATCTCTTTATAAAGTAAGCCTTGCGCCACCAATTCAAGTACTTCCTTTTCCCGCTGGCTCAATAATGAATTTACATCATTGATCATTGGCTTTTGAAAAGTGCCGATCACTTTTCTTGCAATAAAAGGGCTCATGGGTGAGCCTCCATTGTATAGGTCATGAATGGCTTTTATAATTTCTCCTGTTGTGACCGGGTCTTTTAAAATGTAACCTGATGCGCCGCTTTTTAAGGCTTCAAAAATGGTGTCATCATCATCATGGATAGAGCAAACCATAAACTGTGTTTGCCGTAACTTATCTTTCAGGCGAACGATCAGTTCAGTACCACGTATGCCTGGCAAACTAATGTCTATGATGGCAATATCAGGAGGAGCTTGCTCTAATGCGCTTAATGCTTTCTCGGCACTTGTGTATGATCCAACCAGCGTCGTGTCTGTTTCCTGGTTCACGATAGTTTCCAGTGCTGTGCGAAATTGATCATTGTCTTCTACGATGGCTACTTTAATCATAAAACTTATTTATAAGGGATTTCAAAAGTTAAGGTAATACCTTCATGATTTTGAATAAGAAATTTTCCATTCAATTGATGAATTCGTTGCTTCATGTTTTTAAGCCCATTCCCTGTATTTATATTTTCATCAATATGAATTCCCTTACCATTATCTGAAACTGAAATTATCAATTGTTCATTACAGGCAATATTAATATTCACTTTGTTTGCGCCGGAATGTTTAATAATATTATGAACGGCTTCTTTCACCGTAAGAAAAATATTCCTTCTGGATTCACCACTGATTTCCAGGTCCGGTATTTTTTCCGGAATAGTAATGTGAAGCTGGCACGGATAATTCTCCAGCCACGATCTTGCCTGTCTTTGAATATATGAAATAAGACTTGACAATTGATCATTCTCGGTATTCAAGCTCCAGATCACTTCTTTCATTTTCGATGAAATGTCACCATGCTGCACTGTTCTTTAGCTTACCCTTGGTCATTTCAGTTAACAACTTTATACCGGAAAGCCCGGCACCGATATCATCATGCATTTCAGATGAGATCCTTTGCCTTTCGAATTGTACGGCTAATTGCTTTTCCAATATTGCTCTTTGTTTTCGCAATCTTGAAATATACACGAGCCGAGCAATAAATATAATAATTGAAAAAGAAAGCACAGCAACCAGCATGCGGAACCACCATGTTTGATACCAAAAAGGAAGTATTTCAAGATTGATCCCAATGACTCCTTCAACAAATTCACCTTTTTCATTGATATAGCGAATATCAATTTTATAGTTCCCATAGCTCAACGCATTCAGTTCGATCTTATTTTTTTCTCCCGCTGATAAGTATTCCTCCTGGAAACCTTTTATTTTATAACTGAATCTTGGTTTATTGCTTGTATATGATAATGCGCTTAACCAGATAGTAGAAGCGGAAGTTCCTGCCGGTAATTGTATTTTATCCCATTCAAGGTTGTTCAAAATATTTTTTTTGTTCCGCCTTATATATTCCAGTCTTTTTATATATACCGGGAAAGGGCTGGAACTAGTGTAATAATTATCAAGGTCAATAGTTGTAAAGCCATTTACACCGGCAAAAAACATTTTTTTGTCAAATAATAAAGCGCCTTTTTCATCAAACGAATTATCCTGCAAACCATCTTCTGTATAATAGTTCAGGCATTTTTTTGTTTTATAATTCACTCTCGAGATCCCATTATTCGTACTCACCCAAAAAATACTGTCCCTTTCAGGCAATATGCCATAAACGGCATTATTACATAAACCATCTTCTTCAGTAATATAGGTCCATTCAGCAGTTTTTTTATTGAACCCATTTATACCGCCCCCATAAGTGCCAAACCACAGAACCGAACCATCATCGTACATATCAAAAAAGATCCCGGCATTAAACCCTGCACCCTTATGATCATATTTGAGCACTTTAACAACTGAATCAATCATGGGATCAAACTTTGCTACCGAATTATCAAACAACATCCAAATAAATCCATCTTTATCATATTTAATATTATGCATATGGTCTTCAGGTATACCCAGGGAAGAAGCCTTGCCTGGTTTGTATTGCTTTAAGGTATGTTGTTCAGTATCCCAGATCAATAATCCTTCCTGCTCTTCACTTGCCCAGTATATCTTATTCCCTGATCTTACTGTGTTATTAAAATAATTATTGGCAAAAGGTTTCCACTCAGGATACGTTCTCAATAACATATCTTTTGAAAGAAGTTCTTTCGATGGTTGATATGCATACATCCCATCAGTTGAGCAGATCAGCCAAAGATCATCTTTCATTTTAAAAACATAGTGTATAATATTTAATGCAGCGCTTCCTTTTATCTTTTGAACATTCTCAGTAACAAGATCACACAGGTACAAGCCATCGGCACCGCAGGCAAAAAGCTGTGTCTTATTTATAGGAACAAGTGAAAAAATATGATTCATCTTAACGCTACCATTTTTACTTCCTTTGTATGCATGAAAAGGTGAGGCAATAAGATTTACCCTGATAAGATTTTTGTAAGAACTGATCCAAAGACCATTTTCCCTGTCAAGAAAAAGATCATTGATAAAATTATCCGCAATAAAAAATTCGTTACTGGCAACAACATTAAATCGATTTGTTCCAGGATCGATCTTTCCTATACCATTATTAGTTCCCAGCCACAACTCATTATTTTTTCCTGCAGTCAGGCAATTGATGACATAGCCATTTATTTCAGGAATTACAATTTTTCTCCCTGTTGTCCATGCTCCATCATGAAATCTCCCGCTGAATACATAAGATCCTGTACTGATATAACAGCTATCATTGATAACCGCAAGGTCGCTGACGGTTATATTGCCTGGGTTTCCCAGCTTCTTCACACTATTCTGTATGGTTAATGCAGATGTATTGTAAAACAAAATGCCATAATTACCAGCCCCGATTGCGATCGTGTTTTTATTCACCGGCCTGATAAATGAAACTTGAATAGCCGATCTTAAATCTTCGTTTTGCTGAAAATTTTTAAACTTTTTTTCTTTCAGGTTATAAACCCTGAGATATTCTTTTCCACCGATCCATAGATTATTTTCAGTGTCACAGAAAATTTTGGTTATCCATAGATCAGGAAGTCCTTCTTCGTCCCCGGTTTTTTGCGATAAAAGATGAGTGACTTTCAGCGTACGAATATTAATAGCATCAACGCCTGCATTGAATGAAGCGATATAAAGATTTTCATCATTTCCCAATGTTATATCAAAAATGAAATTTTCTCTTATGCTTGCGCTTTCATCGCTGCTTTTTTTGTAGGGCTCAAAGCTGGTGCCATCATACCTGTAAACGCCATCCTGTGTCGCTAACCATATAAATCCATATTTATCCTGAACTGCTTTCTTAATATTATAAGTATTCAATCCTTCGGCAAAAGAATATGTTTTCACATTGAACTGTTGCGAAATACAAGCGTTTGTGAACAACAAAAAGAAGAAAGCAAAAAGAAGAAACCGTTGCTGCATTGAAAGTTTGTAATTATGAATTAAATTAAGAATAATTTTAGACTAATAAGCCACCATGAAAAAGAAAAAACCAATCAAAAAGTGGACACTTATTTTTTTGCTAAGTGCCAAAAACAACCTCTTCAACGAGCAATTAAAAGTTATTGAAGAAATTTATTCAGTTGGTAGTAGCAAAGATGTCGATTTTGTGATTCTCTTCGATGCCATTGAAGGTGACAAATTCTCAAAAAAATTCACAGCGCCAGCCATTTATCATGTTAAAAAAGATTCTGATTTTTTAACCGATATAAGTCATGAGCAGCTTTCTCCGACAGCCAAGGGGCTTACAACCAAAAAAAATCTCGAAAAATTATTAAAGATCGCCCTAAAAGATTTTGCTGCGGATAATTTCGGTTTCTTTTACAAGGGTCACGGTGGCCCTGCAACAACCGATATATCAAAAGGTGCTTTTGATACCAGAATGGTAAGGGTTGAGCCTGGTATGAATGATGATGAGATAGAAGACAAATATTCCGATGTTCAGCATGGCTGGACATTTGAAGGTTTTTGTGAGTATCCTGTGATGTCGAAGAATACACGTAAACAGAAGCCAATTTTGCTGATCTATAGCAGGGGAAATACAGAATCTCTTTCCTACTCCGGTATGGCTGATGTGATCAATAAAACTTTTAGAAAAAAACCAGGTTTTATTTGCATGGATTGTTGTTGGGCGCAGCAAATAGAAAATGCAAACAAATTCGTTGGCATTACTGATTATTTTATCGCATCACCTGATGAAATGCCCGCGTTGGGACTTGGGTATAAACAATTTTGCAAACAATTTGTAGAAAGACCAACAATAAAGGCGAGGGAAGTTGCCAACTTACTTGTATCTGTATTTTATTGTACTAATTATGCTGATTACGACAGTGATGTGCCAGAATTCAGAAAAATGGGTGTTTCTCTTACCAGTCTTGCACTATCGAATTTCAAACCTTTCGCTGATTCCTTTACAACACTTTGCAATTATTTGATCAATAAACTAAAAAATAAGGATGATCAAACTTATGTATTGATCCGTAATGCACGAGGTCAATGTCTTGATTATACTTATAAAGACACGGATAAACTGAAGGCAAGTAAGATCGATTATCCAATGTTCAATATTGATTTGATCTGGCTGCTGGAAAACCTTTTATACTATAACGTTGACATGGCTTTAGATAATAAAATTTTTGAGGTCATCAATCAACTACAAAATAACCTTATCACAGGAACGATGGGGAATAACTATGAGAAAAGACCACCGGGCTCAAGAGCAATTGGAGGCAATGGAATTGCAATATGTTTTCCTGCGAATAAAGAACATGCAGAAGAGTCGATCCTTAAGGACACTAAAATATCTTTTTTTAAAGCAACAGGGTGGAAAGAGCTGCTTACCATGTACTACAACTATAAATTTGATGAAAAGAAACTTAAAGCAAAAGCGGGACCTGTATTCAAAGGATTATCAATTGAAAAATCCTTGTCAGAAGATCCGGAGCGTTTAGTTTTTAAAAAAGCAAAACACTGACGTTAATTGTAAAAGCGTTCTAAAATATTTTTTTAAGCAAATTTTAAATTTATTCTTTTTTTACCCCTATCACGGGCAATGTTTTTTCATGAATTAACTGGTTGAGTTTTACTACATCCTCACTCATGATCTTTTTCAGTTTGTTCAGTTGCTCATCAATTTGCACCACAAGTTCTGTATAGGCTTCTTTTGATTGCCTGGAAAGGCCTGATTGTCCGGCCGAGGATGCATTGTAGATACTGGAAAGCTTATCATCGAGTTTAATTGGATAATTTAAAACATCTTGTCCGCTTTTTGCTTTTGTTTGATGCAAAGCTTCTTCAACAGCAGTCATTTGTTTATTTACGGTATCGATTTGCTGCTTCACTTCTTTAGGCATGTCTTTACCAACTCTTGCACTGAAATCATTCATCTGTTGTCTCATTTCACGAATGTTCTTAATGGCCTTCATGATCTCAGTAGATTTATCACGAATAGTAACCAAATGATTGAATTGTTCTTCATATTCAGCCAATGAAGTTTGATAGTTTGGATCGGCAACGATAGTAAAGGGAACTTCTGTTGAATCGCTGCCTGATTTGAATTTTGCAAAATAATTTCCCGGCGCTGCTTTGGGCCCGCTAATAAATCCATTCCATAAGATCAATCCTTCCACTCTTTCTGCTTCAGGATAATTCATATCCCATTCGAACTGGTTCATTCCTTTTGCTATTTCAATCTTATTATCTTTTGATGAAGTAGAAAACGTTTTAATTGACTTTTTGTTTTTATCTAAAACCTCAATAGAAAGTTTGGTTGAATCAATTGCATTCTTCATATAATAATTCATCGCTACTCCGTTTGGCGGGGTCATTCCTACATTCCTTAATTGTTGTTGACCAAAATTTCCACCGCCACTTCTTCGTCCGCCACCCGGCATGCGATACGCAGGGTTTACATTAAACACATGCAGGTTTTTATTCAATATATCAGTGTTCTTTTCCTGAACCACAGTCAGATCATCTAATATATAAACACTTCTTCCCTGTGTACCGACTACCAGGTCATTGTTTTTAATTGTAAGATCTGTGATAGGAACTTCAGGAAGATTCAATTGAAATGATTTCCAGTTTGCACCATCATCATAAGAAATATACATTCCATATTCAGTGCCGGCATATAACAATCCTTGTCTTTTTCTATCCGCCCGAAGACATCTTGCAAAGTGCATGGGATTAATTCCATTTACAATTTGCTTCCATGTTTTACCGTAATCTTCAGTTTTATATATGTATGATTTGAAATCATCCAGTTTATACCTTGTGCCTGCAATATAAGCGGCTCCTTTTTTAAAAGGATCGACTTCAATGCAATTCCACATTATCCATTGAGGAATATTTTTTGGTGTTACATTCTCCCAGTTTTTTCCTCCATCTTTACTTACATTTATCAATCCATCATCACTACCTGTCCAAAGCAGGTCTTTTTCAACCCAACTTTCAGTTGCATAAAATATCGTACAGTAGTATTCAACACTTGTGTTATCCTGTGTTATCGGTCCACCGCTTGATGCTTGTTTCTTTTTATCATTTGTTGTCAGGTCAGGCGAGATCATCTGCCATGTTTTTCCTTCATCTTCTGTTGCGAAAAGATGATTGCCCGCTGCATATAATTTTTTAGGGTTATTTGGCGAAAAGAAAATCGGATAGTTCCATTGAAAACGATATTTCGCAGCATCAGCGCCTGCACCCATATTATCAATTGGCCATACATTTATTGCACGGCTTTCACCAGTTCTGTGATCTAATCTTTGCAACAAGCCCATATAATTACCGCCATAAGTTATATCAGGATTTAATGGATCAGCTACGATATAACCACTTTCACTACCTGCTGCATTTTCCATATCTGCAGCTGTAATTGCACTTCCATAAGTTCGGCTTCTTATTCTGAAAGCACCATTATCCTGTTGCGGTGCCAATACACGATAAGGAAATGCATTGTCAGTGCTTACCCGATATACTTGTACGGTTGGTTGATTTAAATAAGTGCTCCAGTTATTACCCGCATCAAATGAGATCTGTGCGCCGCCATCATCAGCAACGATCATTCTATTTGCATCCTCAGGATCGATCCAAAGATCATGATGATCGCCATGTGGTGTATTGATAGATTGAAAAGTACGACCACCATCATTGCTGCGCATAAAATTTACATTGGGACAATAAACCCGGTTTTCATTTTTGGGATCAATAAAAACTTTTGTATAATACCAGGCACGCTGACGAATATTATTATCACTGCTTTGAAGACTCCATGTCTCTCCGCCATCAGCACTCATATACAAACCCCCATCTTTATTTTCAATCAGCGAATAAATCTTATCAGTATTAGATGGAGCTACCGCAACACCAACAATACCCCATGTTCCTTTTGGTAAGCCCTTCTTTGTTGAAATAGTTGTCCATGTCTCGCCGCCATCCGTACTTTTCCATAAACCACTTCCATCACCTCCACTTTCCAATGAGTACGGTGTTCTTAACAATCGCCATGTACCTGCATAAAATACATTTGCATTACCGGGTTCCATTACAAGATCACTGCACCCAGTTTGATTATTTATGAATAAAGTTCTTTTCCATGTTTTGCCTCCATCAGTTGTTTTATAAACTCCCCGTTCATCATTCGGACCAAACAAATGTCCCATCACTGCTACCCAAACTATATCAGGGTTTTTTGGATGAACAACAATGCGAATAATATGACGGCCATCTTTTAATCCAATATTCTTCCAACTCTTTCCGCCATCATCGCTGCGCCACATGCCGCCAAGACCTTCACTTACATTTCCACGCATTGTATTTTCGCCTTCGCCAACATAGACTATTGTTTCATCAGACGGAGCAACTGCTACAGCGCCGATGGAGCTACCGAAATACTTATCAGAAACATTTGTCCAGTTGCTGCCGCCATCAGTTGTTTTCCAAACACCTCCTCCTGTAGCGCCAAAGTAAAATGTGTTTTTATTTTTATAACTGCCGGTTGCTGCGCCGCTACGGCCGCCCCGAAATGGACCGATCAAGCGGTATTTCAATTTAGAAAATAATTGTTCTTCTTCATTAACAGCAGTCGATGCTGATACATTACTGCTTCTTGCCCGTTGAGCTATTGAAAATAGATTGACTCCTGAGAGTGCAAGCAATAAAAAAATTTTTCTCATGTGTTTTGTGTTAGGGGAATGAAGTTAGTGATTTACCTTTATCAAAATCATGAGCATGTTTTCATTTTCTATAAGTGGCAATCTTGTTGACATACATCAAAAAAAAAATTACCCGGCAGAAGTAAAAATTGAAAATGGAAAGATTGCTTTCATAACCTCA
>WNFK01230475.1_pt3 | contig 11598 bp, 16 predicted proteins | sample 5400281 | NCBI WGS metagenome assembly WNFK01 (sample SAMN13153350, study PRJNA577476) | soil metagenome | isolation source: 20 cm soil on Douglas fir-dominated hillslope | place: USA:California | collected 2013-09-17
CCCGCCGCGCCGCAGCTCCCCCCGACGCCACCCGTCCGACTCCACTGGGCTCCTCGGGACCGTGTGACCTAGATCACCGGACGCAGGTGAGCCAGATGCGTCAGCGGCGTTCTCTTCGGCACATGCTTTCCGGGCGGCTGATTCTTGTCTCTTCATGCTTGTCGCTGAATACGTTGCGCCATCGTGGAGTGCAGAGGTTTGCAGCGTCATGAACGGATGCTGAGACCGGGCGGGTGGCGTCGGGGGAAGGGGCGGCGCGGCCGGCGTAGTGGGCCCCTTCGAGTGTGCGCAGCCCGCAGGGCTGCGATTCACGAAGAGTAGGGTGACGCAGCCGGTTGCGCCGCCCCTTCCCCCGGCGACAGGCCCCGCCCGCCTCGCGTGAGGTTTAGAAGGAGAGGATGCGGCGGAGCCAGTGCGCGATGTCGGTGATCTCTTCGGCGCAGACCGAGTGGGGCATGGCGTATTCGTGCCACTCCACGGCGTAGCCGAGCGAGGTGAGGGCGTCGCGCGAGCGCGCGGCCCAGGAGAGTGGGATTACGGGGTCCTGGGTGCCGTGGGCCATGAAGATCGGGAGGTCGAGGTTCGCCGGATTCGCTTCCCCTTTCAGAGTGTCGGGGAGGGGGAGGTAGGTGGACAGGGCGAGGATGCCTGCGAGGCGCTCGGGGTGACGGAGGCCGGCCTGGAGGGCGACGGCGCCGCCCTGGGAGAAGCCGGCGAGGAGGATGGCGCCGGGCGCGATGCCGCGGGCGCGCTCGCGGGCGATGAGCGCTTCCACGCGGGCCTGCGACGCGCGTATGCCCGCCGCGTCCTGCCGGCCGTCGCCCGTGACGTCGTACCACGCGCGCATCCGGGCGCCGCCGTTGATCGTCACCGCCTGCACGGGGGCGTGCGGGAAGACGAAGCGCGCGGCGGGAGCGGCCGGCATGCCGAGCTCCGGCACGATGGGCTCGAAGTCGTGGCCGTCCGCGCCCAGCCCGTGCATCCAGATGATGGCGGCCCGCGGTGACGGCCCCGTCTCGATCTCGATCGTCTCGAGGAGATCGCTCATGCGGGGGCCCAGCCGTGGGTGAGCGTCCGTACGCGTTCCATCAGCGCCTCCTGATCGAGAGTGGCGAGCTTCTGGGCCTTGACCACCGGCGAGCCATGCACCCACACGTCGGTGATGGCCTGGGGTGACATGGCGTAGACGACATTCTTCATGAGATTCGTGGGCGGATGCAGCGAGGGATGGGCGAGGTCCACGGCGACGAGGTCGGCTACGCGCCCCGGCGCAACGTCCCCCGCGTCGATGCCGAGCAGCGCGGCCCCGCCCGTTGTCCCCATCGCAAAGGCGTCCTCGGCGGGCAGTCGCGTACCGTCGAGATGCCGCACCTTCTGGAGCAGGGCGGCCATGCGCATCTCCTCGAACACGCTCAGGCGGTTGTTGGTGCAGCCGCCGTCCGTGCCGAGGCCGATGCGCACGCCGGCGGATCTGAGCTCGGTGAGGCGGGTGATGCCGTCGCCGAGGATCATGTTGGACGAGGGGCAATAGGCGAGCCCCGCCCCCCGCTCGCCCATGAGCCGCACCTCCTCGTCGTCGAGCCAGACACAGTGGACACCGATCATGCGCTCGCCGAGCACGCCGAGCTTGTCCAGGTAGCGGATGGGCGTGGCCCCGTGCTCGGTGAGGGTACGTGCGCCCTCGTACTGTCCTTCCGCCACGTGAATGTGGAAGGGCGTGCCCATGGATTGCGCCACCTCGAAGCCCGCTCGGATCATCGCGGGCGAGGCGCCGTGTGGGCTGTGAGGCGCGGGCTGGACGGAGACCAGGGGATTCTTCGCGTATCTCGCGATCAGATCCGCGGTGCGCCGGGCCGCCTCGTCCGGCTTTTCCCGGTAGCGGGCGGGCGCCCCGTCCCAATCGTACATGGTGCGCGCGAGGACCAGCCGTACGCCCACGTCGCGCGCGGCCCGGATCACCGCCTCGGCATTGTCGTTCCCCTCGTCCTGGAGGTAGAAGAAGTCCACGCACGTAGTGGCGCCGTGCAGCAGCATCTCTGCGAACGCGAAGGCCGCCCCGAGGTAGATGCCCTCGCGGTCGAGGCGCGCGGAGTAGGGGTAGAGGACACGATCGCGCCAGGCCATGAAATCGAGGTCGTCGCCGAGCCCGCGCAGGAGCGACTGGAAGGTGTGGCAGTGGGTATTGACCGTGCCGGGGAGGAGGAGCTTGCCGGGAAGACGAAGCGCGCCCGCGGCGTCTCCGGCGGGCGCAACGCTCGTGATGCGTCCGTCGGCCACGTCCACGGCGAGCCCGGACTGAATGCGGCCGCCGGCGTAGACGAGATCGGGGAGGAGGCGCATCGGCGCGTGGATTCTACCGCGCCGATACGCCTCGCTCAATACCGCGCGCCTAGTAGCGCAGCGTCACCGTGGCGAAGGCCGAGACCGGATCGCCGGGAGCGCCGGCGGCGTTACGAGGCGCGAAATAGTAGGCCGCATTCGACACGTTCTTCACGTTGACCTGGAAGTCGGCGTGAGGCGTTCGGTAGAAGACCACGACGTCCCCGGTGACGAACTGAGGCAGCTTCTGGGTGTTGAGCGTGTCCACGAAGACGCCGCCCTTGTAGACGAAGCCGCCGCCGCCCCCGAACCCCTTGAATGTGCCGCCCTGGATCTCGTAGGTCGTCCAGAGCGCGCCCGCGTTCTCCGGTACGCCCTGGGCGGAGTGGCCCTTGCCCGCGGAGGGGTCGGCGGGAGACAGCTTCATCAGCTCGGTGGTGGTGTAGGCGTAGTTGGCCCACAGCACCCATCCGCGGATAGGCTCGCTCGAGAAGTCGAACTCCAGGCCCTGCGTCATCTGCTCGCCGATGGGCTCGGTGTTGGTGCCGACGGTAATGAGAAAGTTTTTGCGGTAGGTCTGGAAGACCGCGAGGTTCGTGCGAATCATCCCGTTGAGAAACTGAGAACGGTTGCCGAGCTCGTACTGGAGGCCGCTCTCCGGTACGAGGGCGGCGCCCATGGCGGCTTCGCTGGTGAGGATGGAGAGATAGCTCTTCGAGATGCCGCCGTAGAACGACGTCTGGGGTATGGGCTGATAGGCGAGACCCACGTTCCAGCTGAACTTGTCGTTGTAGAGCTGATGCTCGTACTGGGCCACGCGATCCTTGTCGTAGGAATCGAAGTGGTCCCAGCGGAGGCCGCCGCGCCACTTCCACTGCGAGCCGATGGCGATCTGATCCTGGAGATACAGGGCGTAGTCGAGGAGATGGCTATTCCGGTTGAAGTTCGGGACCCACGTGAGGTTCTTCATGTTGGCTTCGGGGACGACCGGGTCGTTATAGATGTTCGTGATGTTGAGCAGGTTGGCCGTCTGTCTCCGCGTGTAGAGCAGGTCCATCTGGAACTGGAAGCCGCCGAGAATGGTGTGGTCCAGGGGGCCCGTCTTGACCTTCCACACCGGCTCGGCCTGGTAGATGAAGTCCGTCCACTGGTCGTGCTGGTTGCGAATGCTCCGGCCGGTCAGGGTCACGCCGTTGGCCGCGAAGATCGGGTTCGAGGAGTTCCGGGCGAGGGCGAGATCGCGCTGCATGAACACGGCATTCTGCTGGAGGAGCAGGCCCTCGGCCAGCTCCGAGTCGAGCTTGAGGGCGAGACGGTACACGTCCTGGCTCGTGTCCGAGAACGGAGAATATAGCTTGGTGTCGCGGGGAATATCCACGAGCGTGCGGCCCTTGAACGGGACGCCCACGGTGTCGGCGATGGCCTCGATCGTCCGGAAGTCGAACTTGGCGGTCAGGGTCTGACCGGGTACCGGCGTCCACACCATAATGGGGACGAACTCCGTGAAGGTGCTCGACACGTCACGGAAGCCGTCCGTGTGGTAGTGGTCGGTGTTGAGGCGATAGCCCAGAGTCTCGCCGAGCGGGCCGCCCATGTCCGTCCCGAACTGATACGTTCCGAAGCTTCCGCCCACCGCGTATCCGCTGTAGAGCGGCGTGGGCGTGGGCAGCTTGGACACGATGCTGATGGTGCCCCCGGCCGCGCCGCTGCCGTAGAGGGCAGAGCCCGGACCCTTGAGGATGTCCACCCGCGACACGTCGGTCAGCGTTCGGAGATAGCCGTTGACCTGGGAGGCGTCGAGGACTCCGTCGCGGTAGAACTGCGAGGCGAGCCCACGGATGATGTAGGTGCTGAAGAAGCCGTAGTTGCTGCTCCCCGATTGCTGGACGCCGCTCACGTTCCGGACGATGCCGTCGAGGGTGAAGGCGCTCTGGTCGTACAGGAGCTCTCGAGGCACCGACTGCACGCTCGCCGGCACGTCCATGAGCGGTGTGTCCGTCTTGGTGCCCACACTCGAGCGCTCGGGCACGTAGCGCGAGGCCGGAGGAGCGTTGACGTTGACCTCGGGAAGCGGAACCACGGGCTTTTCCTGCGCGCAGACTTCTCCGCCGAGGCTGGCGATTGCCGCCGTCACGATGCTCGTGATAGCGTGACGAATAGTGGGCAAGGGAATTTCCTTTTCTCATTGATGCGGGGGCGGCCGGTCCATACCCTGACCGGCTGGCCGGCCGTCCTCGCGTGTCAGTCTCGCAGACTTAAGTGGTCGCGTCGGCTCCCTTCATTCCTCTCCGAGCCCGCCGCAGCTTCGGGCGAAGCCACATCACCAATCCCGTGCCGATCAGGAACAGCAGGGGCACGCCGGCTATCGCCGTGAGCGTCTTCTTGAATCCGAAGTAGTTGTACTGGTGGAGCTGGGTCACGAGAAAGTGGAACCGCCGCGCCGTGTCCTCGTCGGCCAGGATGACTCCCGAGTCGCGGTGGATGACGATCTCCGGGTTGCGCGCCTGCTTGAAGCGCACGCGGTAGGCAGGGGCGGGCCGTGCGCGGTCCGATCGGCCGAGGAAGCCGCTCTCAGCGATGACTTCTTCCACGGGCGGATTGCCGTGTACGTACTGCTGAGCGATGATCGTCGCCTGCTCGGCGGTCAGGGGCGAGAGCGGCTCGCCCGTGATCGCGTCCATCAGAAAGGACTGCGAGCCTTCGCCGCCGCCCGCGCGGAGCTGGATCTCCCAGAGGAGGCGGCCGAAGTCCGATCGGAGCGTGGCCTGCTGGATCTGCCCCGACCGGCCTGCCTTGCCCGCGGCGGCCATGGCGTCCTGCACGGTCACCACGGCGGCGGTCGGCGACGGCCCGGCGAGGGGCGCCTTCTTCCTCATGTAGCCCTCGTCCAGGTACAGGTAGGGTGAAAAGGCCCAGAGCAACCCCGTACATGCGCTCGACACCAGGAAGATCGTCGAGGCGATCGCGATGAGACGGTGGGTGCGTCGCGAGAGGGTCACGGGCGGATCAGCGCGATGCTTCGACGAGAAAGGAAAACGTCACGCGCTGGCTGATGGTGTCGTACTTCCGGCCCTGGAGCTCGCCCACGCTTGGCTCGTCGCGCTCCAGGGCGATGACGTAGCGGCCGGGCCACAGCGGCACGAAGCTCGTGACGCCCCAGGAGTCGCTCGGCCGCATCTCCTTGATCCAGCCGTTCGGCCCCTGCGCCTGAAGCCGTACCCGCGCGGTGGGCTGGGTCTTCGTGGTGAAGCGGACGAGCAGCTCATGCCCCGGGGAGGAAGGCGAGGGTCCCCGCCCTCGGGTCGATCCCGCGCGTCACGGGCACGATGTCGTATTCGAGGAGGCCGCCCAGTTCGCGATCGCGCTCGGAGAGTCGGCCGGGCAAACTCCGCTCGCCCGAGGGGTCGACCACCCACGCCTGCAGTCCCGCGTGACGATCCAGGTTCCCCGGAGATTCCTCGCGCAGGAACTCGTGCGGCTCTCCGTAAAAGAGCGAGATCTCGACAGGGGCGTGGGGCTTCCCCACCGGCTCGGCTTCGATCCAGATGAAGTGGGCCTCGGCCATCCGAGGGAGGGGCAACGCCAGGACCATCATGACGAGGGCAAGGAGTCGCCGCAGGGCCGCGCTCAATGCTTGAGCTCGAAGCGGACGGGCAGGGTGACCCACACCGCGACGGCCTGCGCGCCACGGCGGGCCGGCTCGAAGCGCCACTTCTGAACGGCGGCGATGGCCGCGCGGTCGAGCTCTTGGTGGCCGGCGGACTTCTCCACGGTGACCTTGCTCACCATGCCGCCCTCGGTGATCTCGAACCCGAGGAGGCTCGTGCCTTCGATGCCCGCGCGCCGTGCCGACTCCGGATACGTGGGCTTCATCTGGTAGCCGCCCTTGGGCACGGCGAAGCTGGTCAGCGTGCCCGTGCCGTCGGCGCCCAGGGACGAAGTGCTCGGAACCACGGCGGCGAGATTTTGGCCGGCGCGCGCGCCCGAGGAGCCGCCGCGTCCCAGATTGACGTCTCCTCCCGCAAAGGTTTCCGTCCCGGCTGCCGCCGGCTGCGGGTTGGGAGTGGTGGGGGCTTCCGCCACTGGGGCCGGAGCCACCGGCGTTTCGGGCTGCGCCGCCGGGGCGGGGGCGGGCGGCGTGGGCTCCGGCGGAACCGGGGTCGGCTGCACTTTCGGGCTGCGGTTGGCCACCAGCGCGTGCTTGACGGCCGCGATGGCCCGGGCCACCGGCTTGGGGGGCGGGGGCGGCGGGGCGGGATCAGCCGTCACCACCTCCACCGTCACGACCTTCGGCAGGATGAGGGCGGCCCCTGCCACCGGACCCAGCCACGCGATGACCACGAGGGCGAGCACGTGAAGAAAGATCGAGCCGCCGAGGGGAGAGGGGACGAGGCCCTTTCCCCTGAGCATCACTTCTTCTCCATGGGCTGGACGGCGATCGCCATCTTGGAGATGCCGGCGACCCGTGCCGCATCCATGGCCTCGACCACGTGGCGATGCGTGACGTCCCCATCGGCGCTGACCACGACCACGACCTCGGGGTCCTTGTCGTGCAGGGCGCGCAGCTTCGCGGTGAGCTGCGCCGGCTCGACCTGGTCACGATCGAGGTAGATGGCCCCGTCGCGCGTCACCGACACCGAGACCCGGTCCTGGCGGGGCTCGCCGCTCGCCGCCTTGGGCAGGCTCAAGGGCACGCCGCGGTACACGGTCATGGACAGGCTCGCCATCATGAAGAACACGAGGAGGAAGAAGACCGTGTCGATCATGGGGATGATCTCGATGCGGGCCTTCTTCAGCGGGCGACGGGTCAGCTTCACGGAATCTCGTGCTCGGCGAGCGCCTGCTCGACGCGAGACCCGCACCGCTCCATGGCTTCCGCGGCCCGTTCCACCTTGGCGGAGAAATAGTTGTAGGGAACCAGGGTGGCGATGGCGATGCCGAGCCCGACCGCGGTGGCGATCAAGGCTTCGGCCACGCCGCCCGTGATGGCATTGGGCTGGTTCATGCCGGTGGTGGAGAGCACGCCGAAGGCGGCGATCATGCCGGTGACCGTGCCGAGGAGACCGAGGAACGGCGACAGCGTGATGACCGTGTCGAGCACGGGCAGATAGCGGCGGGCCAGCCCCAGCTCTTCCTGGGCGATCAGCTCCATGGCCTGAACCGCCCCCGACCCACGGTGGCCGAGCCCAGCCACGATCACCCGCGCCTCGGGAGCATGAGAGGCGCCGGCGATTTCGGCCGCCTCGTCGAACTTGGCGTGCGCCACCAGTCTGAGCGCCCGCTCGGCCCGCGCCACGTCGCGGCGACGCCACCAGAAGCCCGCGCGCTCGATGATGACGGATAGCGACAGCACGGAGCACACGAGGAGAGGAATCATGACAGGCCCGCCCTTGGCGAGCATGGCGATCAATGCGGTGACGTGATGCACGAGCCCCTCACACTTCCGGCGGGTCGAAGAACCCCCCGGTGGCTGTTGGCTCGCTGCCTAGTCCGGACAGGCCTTGGGTGGCTGGCTGGATGAACGGCTATTTGGTCAGGATCAGCTTGTCCGCCTTGGTGATGTGGAGCCGGTATTCGGTGCCGCGGTGCACGATGACCACCTCGCGTCGGCCGTTGAAGAGATCGGCGCTCGCGATGCGAGCGGCCGTGGATCGACTTCCCGTCTCCGGCTCGTCTTCCGCCTTCTCTGTCACTTCCGATCTCCGGTCGTGCAGACCGCGTTGCTCGCCTCTTCGACCAGAGCGGCGACGAGGTAGTGGCAGGCGCCGCAGTCCGTGGCCGCCCCGCAGGCCCGTGACACCTCTCCCACCGTCTTGGCGCCCGCGGCCACCGTGGCTTCTATGTGGCGCTCGGAAACTCCCCGACAGAGGCAGACGATCATGAGCGGCTCGGGCTGGCCAGGCCGACGGCGGCCGGCGCGCGGCGGGCGAAGAGGATCAGTCCCACGATCACGACGTATGTGACATAGGCACACACCTCAGGGAGCGTGGGCAAAGCCCGGTAACCGACGAGCCCGGAGAGGAACCCGCCGGCGACGCTCCCGTCGCTCAGGAGCCACGATGTATTCCATACCGGCTCGGAGAAGGGAAGCAGCCCCATGCCCTGCATCCGGCCGATGCCGCGGCTGAGGAGGCCAGCGGCGAGGAGCATGATGAGGACCGTGGTGACCGAGAAGAAGCGCTGGAAGCTCAGGCGCTGTCCCCCGCGGAAAACCGCCCAGCCCAGCGCGGCTGCCCCCACGACGCCGGCGATGCCGCCGATCAGGCTGCCCCAACCCGCCCCCTCCTCCGACACGATGCCCCAGAGGAAGAGCACCGTCTCCGCGCCCTCGCGGAACACCGAGGTGAAGGCGATGAGGCCGACCACCCACAGGCGATTGGAGGCGCGCGCCTCGTCGATCCGGTGCTGGACCTGGCCCTTGATGAGCCGGGCGTGCTGTTGCATCCACCACGCGTGCCAGGTGAGCAGGCCCACCGCGGCGAAGATCACCACGAGGGTGATGAGGTCGGGTCCGATGTCGAGGAGCGGCCCGGAGAGGTAGCTCACGCCGATGCCCATGGCCACACTGGCGAGGAGACCGAGGAGACCACCGCGGGTCAGGTACCGCACACCGTCGCGAGCGCCGACCTTCTCGAGGTAGCTGTAGATGATGCCGAGGACGAGGGCGGCCTCGAAGGCCTCGCGCAGCGTGACGATGAAGGTGGCGCCCATGGGCTATTCGGCGACGATGGTGGCTTTGGCCGTCTCGGAGTGGTACTCGCCCACGAACGGATACTTGCCGGGCTTGAGCGCGGGCATCTTGAGCCGCACCGTCTTGCCTCCGGGGATGACCTTTTCGATTCGCGGGGAGAGCATGTCGAGCTCTTCCGGCCCCTTGTCCTTGTTGGTGATGACGAGGACGAACGGGACTCCCGCCTTGACCTTGATCACGTCGGGCTGCCAGCGGTTCTTCTCGAGCACGAGCGGCACCTCGGCATCCGCCGCCGCGGCCGCTCCCACGAATCCAACCGCCAGGGCCAGGAGGGCCACCACCGCCACGTATCCCTTCATCGACGCCTCCTTGTTGGTCAGCAGGGTTAGCCTACCCTAACGAAAAAGATAGTGTCAACCGTAAAGATTGCGGGTGGGTTGTCTCAGAACTGGCGGGGGGTGAGGCTGTCGGTGAGGCGCCGCGCGAGCGGGAGCGCGGCGTGAGCTACCTGATGCTCTTTCGAATATGTGCCTGCCTAACTACGATAGGCTATTAGCCGTTTTCTTTGATCTGCTGAGCGAGGTAGTTGGCTTCTCCGGCCTGCCTGATCAGCTCGAGCTGCGCCTCGATCCAGTCGATGTGGCTTTCCTCGGAGACGAGAATCTCTTCGAGAAGATCCCGGCTGCCGTTGTCGCTGAGGCTCCGGCAGCGCTCGATGCCGTTGTTCAGCGCGGTGACGGCCGCGCGCTCGAGGTCGAGATCGAGGCGGAGCTGCTCGGGCACCGTCTGGCCCACGTTCACCTTGCCGAGTCGCTGGACGTTGGGCACGCCCTCCAGGTAGAGGATGCGGGCGATGAGCCGGTCGGCGTGGCGCATCTCACCGATGGACTCCTCGCGGAGCTTCTTCCAGAGCCGCTCGTAGCCCCAGTTCTCGCACATGCGGGCATGGATGAAGTACTGGTTGATGGCCGTGAGCTCCGCGGTGAGGACCTCGTTGAGGAGGTTAATGACGTCATCGTGTCCCTTCATCTGCGATCTCCTCGTATGGCCACGGGCTATTGACTCTCGCGTAATTGAGTCACAGATCTGAGCCAGAGAAATTAACTACTTGAGCGTCACTGTATTCGGCGAGAGTCATTAGAGCACGTGGAGCAAAGGACGGGCGATGAGGCTACCGGGTTTCCAGAGCCCGCTCGCCTCGAGATCGGCGAGGGCGAGCTCCGGATCGGGCGAGCGCATGAGGGCCCACGTGGTCCCGCCGGGGAAGAAGCCGCCGAATGCCATGCGCCCGGCGCCTCGCGCCTCGATGAGGGCGAAGGAGGCCATCTCCAAGTCAGGGGCCTCGCCTTCCACGATAGTGGCCTGGCGCGAGCCGTCGAGCACCACGGGCGGCATCTCCCAGGGCTCGACGAACTGGGCGAAGTCCCGCGGCTCCCAGGCTTTCCAGACACCGCCCGTCCAGTAGGGATCCTCCTCGATCAGGCGCTGAATGGCGCCGGGCTGCGGCACCCGGTAGACAAGGTCGGCGGTCTTGCCGTCTGGCGAGGGGCCGCCACCGAGCACGAAGCCCCGCTGGCGCAGCTCCACGATGCGCTCGATGTGCGCGGCCCGATGGGCGGCGCGGCGCTCCAGGTAGTCGTCGGCCGCGGTCAACGACACGCGGCAGACGATCATGGGGTCACCCACCCGCCCGCGAAGGGCACGACCTGGCCGATGAAGAAATCCGCGTCCTCGGAGGCGAGGTAGACGGCGAGCCGAGCCGATTCCTCGCTGCGCGCGAGACGGCCCGCGGGGATGTTCTTGACCATGCGCGAGAGCTTCTCCGGATCGCCGGTGAGGGTGGGGGGAAAGTAGGTCGGATTCTCCACGTAGTTCTGCGCGATGGCGTTGACCTGGACGCCGTCGCGGGCCGCCTCGCGGCCCACCGCCTTGGTCAGGCCGTTCACGCCCGCGCGCGCCGCGGAGTACGCGGCGTAGTTCGGCAGCCCGGGGAAGGCCGCCGCCGAGGACATGTTGATGATCTTGCCGCGCTTGGCCGGGCGCATCACGCGGAGGGCCGCGCGCAGGCAGTAGAAGGGCTCGTCGAGGAGGCGTGACATCATGTCGCGCCACTGCGCGTCGGTGATGTGCTCGGCGGGGCTGCCCGTGGGGGGATTCGCGCTGTTGTTCACGAGCACGTCGAGATGACCGAAGCGCGCGACGGTCTCCGTGACCACGCGGTCGGCCTCCGCCGATCGCGTCAGGTCGCCGCTCATGACGAGCGTGTCGCGACCCAGCGCGGTGGCGATGGCCGCGATGCGCGCGGCCGCCCCTTCATCCCGATCGTGGAGAGCGAGCGTGGCGCCTTCGCGCGCGAACTCTTCGGTGATGGCAGGGCACATGAACTCACTGACGTTGGTGACGAGGGCGACTTTCCCCGTGAGCTTCATGATCCGGTGGTCTTCATGCGCCCCCACAGCCTAAGCGGGATTTCCCGTCGCCGCAAGACCGCGTATCGCGCCATCTAAAATGTTACCGAGCGGGGATCGTCGCGCCGTGGGCGATGTTACTTTCGCCAGTCTATGGAGAGAGCCATCGTGAGTGCGCAG
>WNFK01203030.1_pt1 | contig 11597 bp, 8 predicted proteins | sample 5400281 | NCBI WGS metagenome assembly WNFK01 (sample SAMN13153350, study PRJNA577476) | soil metagenome | isolation source: 20 cm soil on Douglas fir-dominated hillslope | place: USA:California | collected 2013-09-17
GCCCTTCCTTCTGGAGGTCGGCGGGCGACGCATCGAACAGGATGCGACCGCGCGCGATGATGATCGCGCGCGTGCACACGGCTTCCACTTCCTCGAGGATGTGCGTCGAGAGCACGATCGCCTTGTCCTTCGCCATCCTGCGGATCAGCGTCCGCACTTCGTGCTTCTGATTGGGATCGAGGCCGTCGGTCGGCTCGTCGAGGACGAGGACCTCGGGATCGTGCAGGATCGCCTGCGCGAGTCCGACGCGGCGCTTGAAGCCCTTCGAGAGCGTCTCGATGCGCTGGTGGAGCACACCCTCGAGGTGGACGAGGCCGATGACCGCGGCGAGGCGGCTCCGCTTGGTCTCGCCGGTCAGCCCGCGGACGTCCGCGATGAAGTCGAGGAAGGCGGCGGGTGTCATGTCCGGATAGGCCGGTGCGCCTTCGGGCAGGTACCCGAGCTTCTGCTTCGCGGCGATCGGCGCGGTGGCGACGTCGTGCCCGCAGACGCTGACCGTGCCGGACGTCGGGGTCAGGAACCCCGTGATCATCTTCATCGTGGTCGACTTGCCGGCGCCGTTGGGCCCGAGGAAGCCCAGGACTTCGCCGCGCTGGACCGAAAAGGTGATGCCGTCGACCGCTCGGAAGGGGCCGAAGCTCTTCGAGAGGTTCTTGATGTCGATCATCTGGAATGGAGCTCGCTGCGGCGTGTCGGGACGCACGCGCGGCCGGGTGCGCCTGCCGCGAACCGGTCCGCTGGGCCCGATCGGCCCGAGGATGGGGGGGACTAGTTAACCAGGCGATGGACTCGAGGCAAGCTTGCCGCCGGAGGGAGCGGCAGCCGGCCTACGCGAGGAGCCTCCCCGGCGTTGGCGCGTCGTTCGCGCGCCAGCGCGAGAGACGGCGCTCGTGGACGGCGGCTATATATAGGGGAAGCGAGCCGCACTCACGCCGTGGATCTCACTCCGCTCCAGACCGCGCTCCTGATCTTCGCGGTCAGCCTCGCGGGCGCGCTGCTGCCGCTGCACCGGCGCTGGTCGGAACGCGGGCTGCACGTGTTCATCTCGATCGCCGCGGGGATCTTCCTCGGCACCGTATTCCTGCATTTGCTGCCTCACCTCGCCGGAATCCACGCTGAAGGCGACGGTCATGGCCCGGGGGGCGCCCTCGAGCAGAGCTCGATCGCGCCGTGGGTGGCGGCTCTCGCCGGGCTCCTGCTGCTGTTCGCGATCGAGAAAGTGTGGCTGCGATCGTTCACGGGACCGTCCGCGCCGGACCCGCACCGCGCGCTGTGGGCCGCCACCTGGGTCGGACTCGGCATGCACTCGCTGTCCGAGGGCATCGCCCTGCCGACGATCCTGCAGGAACCCTCCGTTCGGACACAGCTCCTCTTCTCGATCCTGATCCACAAGGCGACCGAGGCCTTCTCCCTCGCGACCGTGATGCGCCTCGCGCGCCTCGGCACTCTTCGATCGGGGATCTTTCTCGCGCTCTTCGCGTTGATCGGGCCGGTCGGGATCCTGCTCGGCGGCGAGCTCTCGGGCATGGGCGGAGGACTCGATGCGATCCTGACCGGGTTCGCGTGCGGAACGTTCCTCTACGTCGCGGCCTGCGACCTCCTGCCGGAGGTGTTCCACGGCACCGACCGTCCGACGGCGAAGCTCGTCTCCGTCGGCATCGGCGTCCTGGCGACCGCGGCGACCTGGCCGCGGCTCGAGGCCGCGCTCGCATTCGTCGAACGCGTCGGTCGCCAGAGCGCGGGCATCTTCGTCGAGGCGGCGCCGTACCTCCTCGTCGGTTTCCTGATCGCGGGCGTGATGAACCTCCTGATCCGTCCCGCGTGGCTGACGCGCCACGTGGCGGGGGAGGATCTGAAGTCCGTCGCCAAGGCCGCGCTGATCGGCGCGCCGTTGCCCCTGTGCTCGTGCTCGGTCGTGCCCGTCGCCGTCGCAATGCGGAAGAGCGGCGCGAGCAAGGGCGCGACCGCTTCGTTCCTGATCTCGACGCCGGAGACCGGCGTGGACTCGATCGCGATCAGCTGGGCGTTGCTCGACCCGCTGCTCACCGTCGCTCGGATCGTGGGAGCGGTCGTGTCCGCGCTCTTCGTCGGCGCGGCCGTGAGCTGGTTCGTCCGCCGCGGACTCGATCAGCCGGACGTTCCCGCCCCGACGGATCCAGCCTCAGCGCCGCCCGCGCCGGTCGGATGCGAACACACGCGCTCCGAGGGCGAGCCGGAGCACGTCCACGTCGCGCCTCCCGCTGTCGCGATGCCGGCCGTCGCGATGTCGGCCGTCGCGACGCCCGCCCGGCGGCGGCCCTGGCCCGTGCGCATCCTGCACTACGCCTTCGTCGAGATGATGGACGACCTCTGGGCCTCCATCCTCGTCGGGATCCTGTTGTCCGGAGTCGTCGCCGCGGCCGTTCCGGCCGCGTTGTTCCACTCGCCGATCGCGCACGGATTCACCGGTCTCGTGGTCATGCTCCTGATCGGCATCCCGATCTACGTGTGCGCCGCGGGCTCGACGCCGATCGCCGCGGCGTTCATCCTGAAGGGAATGAGCCCGGGCGCGGCGCTCGTCTTCCTGCTCGCGAGTCCCGCGACGAACGTCGGCACGCTCGTCGTCCTGACGAGGCACCTCGGCAAGCGCGTCGTGCTGCTGATGGTCGCCGCGCTTTCGGTCGTCACGCTGGCGCTGGGCTGGACGGTCGACCGGATCTACGCCGTGTGGCACGTCGCACCGTCGGCGTCCCTCGGCGTCGGCGTCGAGGAATCGGCGGGCGCGCTCTCGCTCGCGGCCGCGGGACTGCTCGGGGTCCTGCTCGTGGCGTCGCTCGTCCGCACCCGGGGTGCGCTGAATCTCGGCGGGCTGTTCCGCGGCGATCCGCATCCGGCGGCGCGCTGACTTCAGGCCGGGAGCGCGAACTCGAGGAGCTCGCAGGCTAGAGCGCCGTTCTTTAGCGCCGTCCGCCCCTCGGGTTCCAGGGCCAGCGCCTTCGCGAGCGCCGGATTCCCCGAGAGGATCGCGACGTGATAGCCCGCGCAGCGCTCGCGGAGGATCGAGCCGAACCGTCGAAAGAGCGGGACGAGATCCTGCTCGCGACCGACGCGCTCTCCGTAGGGAGGATTGCTGACGATCCAGGCGTTCCATCCGCGCTTGGGCGCGAAGGTCTCGAGCCCCGCGGCTTCGAGCTGGATTCGATCCTCGAGCCCGGCGCTGGCGGCGTTCTCCCGCGCACCCGCGATCGCGGCGGCGTCCGCGTCCGAGCCGAGGAGCAGGAGCTTCTTCGGGAAACGGACCTGCTCGCGCGCCGCGGCGACGAGCGCGCGCCAGCCCGCGGCGTCGTGACCAGTCCAGCGCTCGAATCCGAAGCGCTCGCGGAACGAGCCAGGAGCGACGCCGCCCGCGAGGAGCGCGGCTTCGACGAGGATCGCGCGAGCGGCGCGCGTCCCTGGAACCTGCGCCAGCCGCGCTTGTGGAGCGATTCACCCGAAGTATCGGCCGAGATCGTGCAGCGGTCGCGCGAGAGGTGCACGTGGATCGACAGCACGGGATCTTCGAGGTCGACCGACGGCCGGACGCCGTCCTTCGCGCGGAAGGAGTCCGCCACCGCGTCCTTCACGCGCTGCTCGACGAAATGCGTGTGGTCGAGCGCCGACTCGGAGGATTGCGCATCGACGCGGATCGTGCCGTCGGAGCGCACGAAGCGGCTCCAGTCCACCGCCGAAGCCCCCGCGTGGAGCGCGTCGCCGGTCGCGGCCTCGAAGCGCGCCAGGCGCAGGAGGACGCGCACGGCGACGCGCGACCACAGGTTGACGCGCCACGCGTCCTCGAGAGTGCCTTCGAAGCGCGCCCCGCCGACCTGGCGCTCGACCTTGGCGAGCCGTAGCGTCCGCAGCTCGGCGTGCAGGAGCGGCTCGAGCCCCGGCGCGCACGTGACGAAGAACGTTTCGAGGCGCAGCGTGGGCACGTCGGACTTCTCCGCGGCCATGGTAGAAAGGACACCGATGCTGGCCGTCCTCCTTTTCATCGCCGCGTCGGCGGTTCCCCCGCAGGCCCCGCCGGCGAAGGTCGCTGCGCTCGAACGGATCGTGGTGCTCGGCGCGAGTCTTTCGCACGGCTACGGGCTCGAGCAGGACGGCGGCGGCCGCGTGCGGTTCGCGGACGTGGTCGAGACGTCGCTGCGCGCCGCGCACGCCCCGGTGCTCCCGCGCACATCGCTCTTCTTCTTCACCGACCCGCAGGGCACTGGCAAGTCGCTGGCCGCGACGGCGCGGTCCGCCGACCCGACGCTCGTCGTCGCCATCGACTACCTGTTCTGGTTCGGGTATGGCGCCTGCGCGAGCCCCGACGGCAGGCTGGAGCTGCTCGACCGGGGCCTCGCGCTCCTCGACGAGTTCCACTGCCCGGTGATGGTGGGGGATTTCCCGGACTGCCGCGAGGCATCGCGCGATCCCGCTCCAGGAAGTCCGCCGAGGCTGCTCGCTCCCGAGCAGGTCCCTTCACCCGACGAGCTCCGCAAGCTCAACGACCATCTGCGCGCCTGGGCCAGCACGCGCAAGAACGTCGTCGTGGTCCCGCTCGCCGATCTCGGCGCACGGCTGCGCTCGGGCAAGGACCTCGAGATCCACGGAAACCACTGGGCGGGAGGGACGCTCGCAGGGCTCATGCAGAAGGACCGCCTGCATCCGACGCTCGACGGGGCGATCGCACTGTGGCTCGGCGCCCTCGACGCGCTCGTCGCCGCGCGCCCGGACGTCCCGGCTTCGGCGTTCGACTGGGACGCGCAGGCGATCCGCAAGCGCATCTGCGACTCGCGAGCGAACGCTCGCGTTCCGGCGGACGGCGGGCGCTAGCGGGCCAGCTCAGACGCCCATGACGTGGTAGCCCGCGTCGACGTGGATCACGCTTCCCGTGATCCCGCGCGACATCGGGCTGGCGAGGAACAAGCAGGTGTCGCCGACTTCCTCGGCCGTGATGTTGCGGCGCAGCGGCGCGCGCGCGGCGACGTGGTCGAGGATCTCCGTGAAGCCGGCGATCCCTGCCGAGGACAGGGTGCGCAGCGGACCGGCGCTGATCGCGTTCACGCGGATTCCGCGCGGACCGAGGTCGTTCGCGAGGTAGCGCACGCTCGCCTCGAGCGCGGCCTTCGCGACGCCCATGACGTTGTAGTTCGGAACCGCCGCGTCAAGGCGACCAGCGAGAAGGCCGAGATCTCCTGCGCGATCGTCCAGCCCTCCTTCGACGTGTTGAAGAAGTCGCCCGTGAGCTCCTCGCGCTTCGCGAAGGCGATCGCGTGCACGAGCGCGTCCAGGCCCTTGAACTCCTTCTCGACGGCGGCGAACAGGGCGTCCAACGACTCGTCCTGCGCCACGTCGCAGGGCAGCGCGATCGAGCCGGGCAGCTCCGCGGCGAGCTCGCGCACGCCCTTCTCCATCCGCTCGCCCTGGTAGGTGAGCGCGAGGCGCATGCCGGCGCCGGCGAGGGACTGTGCGCACGACCATGCGATCGAGCGCTTGTTGGCGACTCCGAGGACGAGACCGGTCTTGCCTTCGAGGATGCGTTGCAACGAGGAACTCCTGGGGATTGCGGCGTCGCTCGGATCCTAGCGAAGGCGCGCGGGCGTTGGAAAAGCCTGATCGAGGGACTCGGAGCCGGAACAGGGGAATCCCGGGGGTCGTCTGCGCCGCGGCATCGCGGCGAACGCGCGTCGCGGCGCGCCAACGCCGCTGCGCCTCTGCGGTCTGCCCCGGAGTGGCCGACCCCGAGTAGACTCCGGGCGCGAGCTCGGAGACCGCGAGCTCACCCGATGGCGAGCGGGGACGGAGGATTGCCGATGGACCGAGTGTCGACGGCCGAGGCGCGGACCGAGCCGGGTTGGCGCAGGCTCTTGTGCGGGACGCCGCGGGAAGTTCTGGCCCGCCTCGTCCAGGACGATCCCCTCGGCGTCCGCGAGAAGGTCGGCGCACGGTTGCGCGACGATGCGCTCCTTCTCGACGCCGACCGCGTGCACCTGCGCGCTCTCGCCCGGATCGCGCGTTTCGGGAACCGCTACCGCGGTCGTCCGGAGCTCCAGCCCTGGGTCGAGAGCGCGGTGGCCGAGGCCGCGGAAGAGCTCCTGCGCGAGGAGCACGAAGCCGCGCGAGCGCGCCCGTCCCCGGGATCCGACCGACCGAGCGTCTTCTCGTCGCTCGCGCCGCCCCTCGGACTGGAGCCGTCGGCGATGCGCGCCGCCTGCGCGGCGTTCAACGCCCTGCCCTGCGCGGAGCGCAGCGCCTTCGTGGATCTCGTCCTGCGCGGTCGCAGTCTCGACGAGCTGGCGCACGCGAGCGGCGCGAGCGCGTCCGAGGTCGCCCGCCGCGCGCGCCGGGCCCTCGACGTGCTCCTCGCCGCCGCCCTGCCGGACTCCGGTGCGGAGGGAGAGCGATGACACGCGGCGTCGACTGGATCGCGGCCCTGGACGAACTCGGTCTGGTCCATCGCAAGGAACAGGCGGCCCTCCTGCGCGACGCCGCGTCGCTCGTATGCGCGACGTCGCGTCGCGGCCGACCCTTCGTGGCGGGAGCGGCGCGTGCGCGCTGGCGCCAGGCCTGCCTCGAGGCGATCACAGTGGCGGAGGCGGACCGCGTCGATGTCGAGCCGTTGTTGCGAAATCTCGCCGCCGACCCCGTGGCGCGCTGGCCCGCGGCGTCGCGACTGGCGCGCGCGTCCCTGGCGCTCGACCGCTGCGTCGCCGGCAGCGTCGCGCTGGCCCGAGCGTGGATCTGCGAGAACGAAACCCGTGCCGCGATCGAGCTCCTGTGCGAGCTCGCGGCCGGACCGCCGCACGCCCCGGACCGCTGCGATGTGCTCGAGGCCTTGGCGCTCGCGCTGGAGTCCGCCGGCGCACTCGACGAATCCCTCGACGCGTACGCCAGCGCACTGCGCATCCCCGGCTGTGCGCCGCGCGTCGCCGTCTCGATGTTCGCGCTGGCGCTGCGCCGCGGGGACGCGGCCTGGATCGACTTCGCGTCCGCACGCCTGCTGGATCTCGACCTCTCGATCCCGGGCGTCCGCACGCGCTTCCAGGTCGCGCTCGCGCGCGCGGTCGAACGCGCGGTCGTCTCCATCTGAACTCGACCGAACTCGTTCCCGAAGCACGCCCGAGGAGCTCACTTCCCGATGACCCAGGCTTCCGATGCGCTCGAGATGCTGCTCCCCGCGGCCGACGACGCGAGGCTGCGCCGCGCCCGGGGTGTCGTGCAGTGTCTGAGGCTGCTGTGCGACGACGCCCGCTCCTCGCGAGCCGGCGCGGTCGCCGTCGGGCTCGACCAGGCCCGGTCCGAACTGGAGAGCGAGGACCGTCGTCGCGTCGCGGACGCTCTCGTCAATCTCCTCCGGCACCAGCTCGCGGCCTTGGCGAAGCCGGACACCTTCCTCGCCTGGGGGGAACCCGGGCTGGACCACGCGGCGGCGTGGCGCGTCGTCGACGAGTTCCGGGACGAATTGCCCTGGCTCGCCGGCCCTCCGGAGCCGGCGGAGCCCCTCGATGCGGTCGCGACGCGCGTGCTCGAGAGTCTGGCGCGCCTCGTGGAGTCCGCCGCCGCAGTCCTGCCCTGGAAGGCTCGGATCACGCGCTTCACGGAAGGTGCGCGCGCGGCGGAACGCGCGCTGCGCGCGGGCGTGGTCGCCGACGCGTCGCAGTCGCCCGTCGAGCTCGCGGCACGGCGCGCCGCGGTCGCGGTCTTCGCGGAATGCCTGCTCGACCGCGGAGCCGTGCGCGAGGCGCGCGCGCTGCTCCAGGAGCATGCGTCGCTCGTCGAGGGCGATCCGCGCCTGCGCCAGCTCCTGTGCTGGACGCTGCTGTGCCTCGGCGACTTCGCCGCGGCCAAGAGCGCCGTCGTCGGGCTGCCGCCCTGGTCGGGCACCCTGCCCGCGTCGCTGATCGAATTGCGGTCGCACCGCCCGGAGTGGCTGCCCGTTCTCGCCGGCCGTCCTCTGCAGCACCGCGCCCGCGTGACAGCGCCGCCGGGCGCTCACCGGCCGATCCGCGAGCGCTCCGAGCTCGGTGCTTCCGTGCTCGGCGTGTTCGCGTTCCACGCCGGCGGCGAAGTGCATCCGTTGCTCGTCGACGCGGCGCCGGCGCTCCGGCGCGGAGTCGAAGCGTGGTTGCTGCAGCGCGACGGCGCGTGCGCCGTCCCCGGTCGACGTGAACACGATCTGGTCGTCTCCGCGCGCGCGGTCGTAGTCCGACGCGACGGGGACCGCGCGATCGACGGCGCGCTCGGTCGCGATGCGTCGATGGTCCTCGCCCTCGCGCCGGTGCTCGACGACGAAGGCGAGGTCGCGGGTTGGTTGCACGTCGAGTGCGAGCACCACCTCCTGCCGTCGCTCGACACGCTCGCCGGGCACGCCGCCGACTGGCGCGGCGAAGTCCAGGCCCATCGCAGCGGCGCTTCCACCCTGGTCGGCGGCACGAGCGTCGACCTCGCGCGTGGACCGTGGCGTGTCGCTCCGGAATCCCAGCGCGCGGCCTGCGCCGCGGTCTTCGACGCGTTGATCGCCGACCTCGCGATCAAGACCGCCCAGCGACGCTGGTGGGGATTCGAGATCGAGCGCGGCGAGTTGGCGATGGTGGCATCCGGCGGAGAGGGAGCCGGACTCTCGTCCGAGTGCACGGGCCGGAGCCGCGCGTTGACGCGCGCGCTGTCGACTTCCAGCCGCGTCGCCTTCGACGAGCCCGACGCACGCCTCTCGATCGACCCGAAGGCGGCTTCGGGGATCGTCTTGCCGCTGGTTGCGGGCGGCGCGCCGTGCGGACTCGTCGCGATCGAATCGAGTCGCCGGCGCGATTTCCGCGACATCGATCCCGAGCGCATCGCCGCGGCGACGCAGCGCGGCGGTCTGTCGCTGCGGCTGGCGCAGTTCGTCGGGTGGCACCGCGAGCGGTTCGGCTTCGAGGTCTGGTTCGACGCGCAGCGATCCGAATTCCGCGGCTTCGCGCGGGATTTCCTGGCGGCGGCTCGTTCCCGCTCGCCCGTCGTCCTGTGCGGACCCGCGGGCGCGGGCAAGACCATCCTCGCGCGCTGGCTCCACTACGAGGGTCGGACGGGCGACGGTGCGCTCCGCGTCGTCGACTGCGGGTCTCCGGCACACGATCGCGCCGTCGCAGCGTGGATGGACGCGGTGCGCGGGGGGACGTTGATCCTCGAGGACGTCGAACGACTGCCGGTCGAGGGTCAGGAGGAGCTGCTCCGGATCCTGGAGAGCCAGGACGGGTGCACGGCGACGAGCGCTGCGGCGCGAGTCGTCGCGACGACGCGCATCGGGCTCAAGCTCGCGACCGAGACCGGCTGCCTGCGCGACGATCTCGCTCACCGCCTCGATCGGCTCCAGTTCCGGCTGCCGGCGCTGCGCGAGCGACGCGCCGACGTCCTTCCGCTCGCGACCTGTCTCGCGCGACGCTTTGCGCGCGAAGAAGGCCTTCCCGCACCCGCGCTGAGCGACGAGGCGCTCGCGCTGTTGTGGAGGCAACCCTGGGTCGGCAACGTCCGCGAACTGGAGAGCTTCGTGTACAAGGTCGTGCTGCTCGGCCACCGCGCTCCGGGGAGCGTCGCGCAGGCCGTCGAGCCGCCGCAACTCCTCGACATCGCCAGGAGATTCTCGCTGCCGATCACGCGCCGCCTGCCTTCGCGACATCCGCTGCGCACCGATCTGCTCGCGGCGCTCCGCATCACCCGCAAGCCCGGTGGCCGGCTGAACAAGACCCGGGCTGCGCTCTACCTCGGCTGGGATCCGGACACGCTCGTGGCGAGGATGCACGACGCGGGCATCGGCGAGGAGATCGGCGAGGACGACGCGTCCGCGCAACCGGTCGCGGCGATCGACGACGAACAAGACGCCGCGGCGACCTGAGCTGCGCCGCGGAAAAAGGACGGGCCGCGGGCACTCCACGTTGCCCACGGCCCCTGAATGACCTTCCTCGGAGGGAAGGTCCAACCCCATCCGTGGCCCCCCCGGGCGCGGTACGGGGTTGGGGAACCCACACGGCTCCACAGGCTCCTAACGGCAGGAACTTGGCCGCTGTGAATCCCTACTTCGCGGATCTTTGATCCAGCCTCGAGGAAGATTCCAGCCCGCGGAACTGGATACCTGCGGCGACGGGCGCCTCCGGGGCTGCCAGAATCGCGCCGGTGAAGGTCTCGGACTTCGACTACGAGCTCCCCGAGGATCGCATCGCACAGGAGCCGGTGGAGCCGCGCGACGACGCGCGCCTGCTCGTGCACGACGTCGGGAGGGACGCGACGCTGCACTTGCTCGTCCGGGACCTGGCCGAGGTCCTCGCGGCGGGGGATCTCCTGGTGGTCAACGACACGCGTGTGCGCCCCGCGCGCCTGCGAGGAAAGCGCCGATCCGGTGGCGCGGTCGAGCTCCTGTTGCTCGGGCCCGCGGCGGAGCGCGATCGATGGCGCGCGATGGTTCGCCCGGCGAAACGGCTCAAGGCCGGCGAAGTGCTCGAACTCGCCGGCGGCGCCGTCGAGGCGCGCGCCTGCGTGCGGGAGCTCGATGCGCGCGGGCGCCCCGGGCCCGTGTGGATCTTCGAGATCCGGGATGCGAGCGGGGGCGACGGCAGCGTGGAGGAGTGTCTCGAGCGCTTCGGCAGCATGCCGCTGCCTCCGTACATCCGGCGTCCGGCCGCCGCCGAGGCGGACGGCGACCGCGACCGCGCGTGGTACCAGACCGTCTTCGCGCGCGAGCCGGGCTCCACGTGGGCGCGGGCACCTTCCAGCCCGTCAGCGCGACCGACGTCGAGGACCACGCCATGCACGCCGAGACGTACCGCGTCTCCGACGCGGCCGCTCTCGCCGTCGAACGCGCGCGCGCGCGTCGTGGACGCGTGGTCGCCGTCGGAACGACCAGCGCGCGCTCGCTCGAGTCCGCGTGCGACGCAGCCGGTCGCGTCCTGGCCGGGTCCGGCGACACGTCGCTGTTCATCACTCCCGGGTACCGGTTTCGCGCGGCCGACGCGCTGCTCACGAACTTCCATCTCCCGCGCAGCACGCTGCTGATGCTCGTCAGTGCTCTCGCAGGGCGCGAGAGGATCCTGCGGCTGTACGCGGAAGCGATCGCGCGCGGCTACCGCTTCTACAGCTACGGCGACGCGATGCTGCTCATCGGCACGCCCGCATCACGCGAGCAGCGCTGAGCGCAGCTCGCGGGCGGCGTGCGCGGGATCGTCGGCGCGCAGGATGGCGGAACCCACGGCTGCACGGCCGATCCGCTCGAGCTCCCCGATGTTCGTCGCGTCGATGCCGCCGATCGGGAACAACGGGACGGGGGAACTCTCGGACGCGAGCCACGCGGCTTCCGATCCGAGCCCGTTCACGTAGCCCTTCGTCGCGGTCGCGTACACCGGGCCGAATCCCAGGTAATCGACCGGGAGGTCCCAGGCGCGCGCGACCTGCTGCGCAGCGTGCGTCGAGAGGCCGATCAGCGCTTCCGGGCCGAGCAGCTCGCGCGCGACGTCGACGGGACAGTCGTCCTGGCCGACGTGGACTCCGGCGCAGCCGTGCGTCGACAGGGCCATCGAGACGTCGACGCGGTCGTTCACGATCACGAGCACGTCCCGCTCGGGCAT
>WNFK01172151.1_pt1 | contig 11588 bp, 6 predicted proteins | sample 5400281 | NCBI WGS metagenome assembly WNFK01 (sample SAMN13153350, study PRJNA577476) | soil metagenome | isolation source: 20 cm soil on Douglas fir-dominated hillslope | place: USA:California | collected 2013-09-17
CCACGACCCCGTCATCGGGGTCGTCGAGAATCACCCCTCCCGCCCAGGCGAGCTGGTGCTGCGCAACGTCAGCCCGAAGCCCTGGACGATGACCCCGGCCGGGGAGAGCACGAAGACCGTTGACCCGCAGCGGCGGCTTGGCATCCGCCCGATGACGATTGACTTCGGGTCCGCGCATGGCAGGATCGTCAGCTAGATGACGCGGAAGGGGCACCCCGTATGAGCACACTACAGGTCACTTTTAATGGCCGGATCTTCTCATTTGCTCCGGGGACCATCGTCCGGATCGGGCGCAGCTCAGAGAACGACATCGTGGTCAACGAGCCGACCGTCTCCCGCCGACACGCACAGCTCTCCTTTGAGGCATCCGGCTGGGTCTGGCAGAACTCCGGCCAGGCGCCCACCTTCATGGCCGGCCAGCCAGTCGCGCAGTTCGCGGTCGGCCAGCAGGTCGACGTGTGCCTCGCCTCACCGCAGGGTCCGTCGCTGCAGCTGGCGACCGCGGCCAGCCACGGTCAGGGCCCCCCTGGCCCGGGCGGAACCGAGCTAGCAGGAGCTGGCACCGCAGGTCGGCGTCGGTGCCGGGCAAGCCGCCGCCGGCGGGCCCGCACAGGAATATCCCGCTGGCGCCGGGCAGCAGCAGAACTACGCCGGCGCTCCGGCGCAGGACCACGCCGCCCAGCAGAATTACCCGGGCGCCCAGCAGCAGAACTTCGCGGGAGCCGTGCCCGCTCAGGGCTACCCAGACCAAGGCGGTGCCACGCCGCCCGGCATGCCCGGGTTCCCCGGCTATCAGGGCGGTGCTGGCTATCAGGGCGGTGCTGGCTATCAGGGCGGCGGACCCAATTACCAAGGCGGCCCGGCCGTCCCGGGCCAGCCGGGCATCCCGCTGTCACAGCTGGACATGGGCTCGTTCTTCGAGATCCTGATCCCGGTCAAGAGCTGGCTGCACGACCGCGGCTGGCGACAGGGCATCCGGCTGCTAATCATCCCCTACGCACTGCTGCCGCTGATCTTTCTCCAGGTGTTTTCAAGCTCCACGTCGCTGAGCTCGCCGGGCTGGGCGTACAGCCTGTATGTCGCGCCGCTATGGTTGCTGACGTTCTGGTACCTGATCCGGCCGCCGGTGATTGGCAAGCTCGAAGTCGTAGTCGGCATCGGCATCGTCATCTGGACAATCGTCTGGCTGCATGTCGTCACGATCTACATCAACAACCATTTCGCCAACACGCATACCATCCTCGGGTCGCTCGTCGTCGGGTACAACGAGGAGGTCACCAAGGCGCTGCCCGTTCTGATAGCAGCGATCCTCGTGCTCAAGATCAGGAAGCAGAAGCTGGATCCGCGGACCTGGTTCCTGATGGGCACAGTCGCCGGCCTGACCTTCGGCATCGTCGAGCAGTCGATTTATACCCCGGCCGCGCTGATCCAGATCCATGGCGCGCACGCGATCAGCGAGGCCGACGTAGGCGCGCTGTCATTCGCGTTCCGTGTGTTCGTCGACGGTTTCCAGCACGCCGTCTGGGCCGGTGTGTCCGGTTTCTTTGTCGGCATGGCCGTCAACTACCGCAGGCGCCGGATCCCGCTGCTGCTGCTCGGCATCAGCATCCCGTCCATCCTGCACGCGCTGAACGACTACACGCTGACGGTCTTCAGCACGGTGTGGGTCGGGGTTCTGGTCCAGGCCCTGTCGCTGCTGCTGTTCCTCGGCTACACGCTCTCCGCGTCCGCCATCGAGCGCCGGGTCCGCAGGAACCCGAACTTCCGCGGCCAGTCGATCATGATGGAACGCTTCAGCCAGCCGGAACAGGCCCCGAGTCCCTAAACGGACCGGCCCTGCACTGCAGCGTGCTCTCCGGTCAGGAAGCTTGCCGACCGCTCGGCGATGGCAAGTACCGTGAGGTTGGGCCGGTCGGCCGTCGGCTTGCGATAGCCGTCTGCGGCGCCGGCGCATCATAGTTCCACCCCGCCGCCCCGGCTGCCTGCCACGCGTCGTAGCTGGACGGGTCTCCTGTCGGCCACGCTATCTAGTCAGCCAGCACGGCCTCGATCACATCGGCGAACCTGATCAGGTGCATATCGCCGATGAAATGTTCCCTGGTGTACGCCTTTCCAGCGGCGCCCATCCGCTCGGCAGCCTCGCGATGTTCTAGGAGCCACCTGACACTGGACCCGAACGCCGCCAGGTCCTTTGGATCGGGTAGCAGGATGCCGGTGCCGTCGGCGATTTGATCCACGATTCCGCCGACCGCTGAACCGATCACCGGCCGGCCCTTCCACATCCCCTCGGCGACCGTCAGGCCGAACCCCTCGGCCAGGCTCTTCTGCACGATGATGGTGGCGCGTCGCTGGATCGCGTTCACCATCGCCGCGTTCTCCTCGACGTCATTGAGCGGCAGGGTAACCAGCAGCACCCGGTCGCGGGCATGCGGCGCGAGCAGATGCCATTCGGCCAGGCATTCGGCGAAGACAACGGCACCTTCCGGATCGTCGGTCACGCCGCTCACCGAAGGGCCGACCAGCATCAGGTACGCGTCCTTATCTGGCAGCACGTGGTCGGCGAAGCCGCGCATGACTCCTGCCATGTCCTTGAGCCTGTCCCATCGAGATACCTGCACCACGACCGGGGTCCCGTCGCTGCGCAGGAACTTCCCGTGCCGCGTTGATCCGCCGTCGGCTGACCCGCCGTCAGCGTAGATCCCGACCGTGGTCAGGATCGTCTGCACGTCTTCCGGGTCGAGCTCGGCGTTCTTGGGCGAAAACGGGTCAATAGAGGGCGGGATGACCCACAGCCTGGCCCGCGGCACCCATATCGGGGCGAACTGCCGCCTGGTGAAGACGTAGGCGTGTGCGGCCGACAGGTAAGGGCGCAAGAACTCCCACGCTGCTCGGGAAACGTCGTTCTGCTGGTCGATGCCTATGTGGCAGCGCCAAATTACCTTGAGCCCGGCCCTGGTGAGGGCCTCGGTGAGGCCCGCGGTCTGCGGGTCGTGCAGGATCGCAACATCGCCTGGCCTGACCCAGGTCAGCAGTTCCTCCGCGTTGGCCGCAAGGACCTGCTCGTAGTGGCGCGCGTCCGCGCTGCTGACCAGGGCCGTCCCCTCGGCCGCACCGTGGATCTGGTTGTGCAGCCTCTTGGTGATGCCGAAGAATACGGGGTCGCCGCCGATCGTGAGCCAGCGGACCGGAATCCCGAAGCCTGCCACATATCCCACGATGACCTGGAGCATCTCTGCGACGCCGCCGCCGACGGCGGTCGAGTTGATGTTCCAGACGGTGCGCTGGCCTAGCCGGTTCTTGAGCCGGTCCCCCGCTGAGATCAGCCGGTCATAGCGTTCCTGTCCGATGACCGGCTCGAGCCTGGACAGCGGCAGCGTCCGCGTGGCCACTTCATGCAGCAGGGTCACATACCCATCATTGGCCATGGCGAGCCGCCCTACACGTCCGGGTCTGTTACCGGCAGCTCAGTATCTGCCCGGCTCGGTCACGAAGTCGATCAGCTCCTCGACCCGACCGAGGAAAGCCGGCTCCAGATCGGTGAAGCTCCGTACCGAGCGCAGGATTCGCTGCCATGCCGCAGCCGTATCAGCATGCCAGCCGATGGCTCGGAGGACGCCATCCTTCCACGGCGTGCCCCGCGGAACCTCTGGCCAGGCCGCCAGGCCGAGCACCGCCGGCTTCACCGCAGCCCAGACGTCGACGAACGGGTGCCCGACGATCAGCACGTGCGGCGAACGCACCCGAGCGGCGATGATGCTCTCCTTCGAGCCATCCACCAGATGATCGACGAGCACCCCAAGCCTGCGGCCTCCTGCCGGGCTGAACTCGGCGATGATCGCGGCAAGGTCGTCGATGCCGCCGAGGTACTCGACCACGACACCCGCGTCGCGCAGGTCGTCACCCCAGATCTTCTCGACGAGTTCCGCGTCATGCCGGCCCTCCACGTAGATCCTGCTCGCCCTGGCGACCTTGGCCCGAGTGACGGGAGCGGCGATCGACCCTGATGCCGTCCGGCCCGGCGCCCCAGCGACCCGCGGCGTTGGCCTGACCAGCGTGACCGGCCTGCCTTCCAGCAAGAACGCGCCCGATCCGAACGGAAACGCGCGTTGCTTGCCGTACCTGTCCTCCAGCAAAACGGCGTCCTTCTCCCAGCCAACGACGGCCCCGCAGAACTCAGCCGCGCGGTCCTCGACGACCAGGCCGTATTCGGCCGTCACCTGCGGGAATTCGGCGTGCTCTGTACGCCGGGATCCCGCCGCCAGGACGTCAGCTTCGTATTGCCTGCTGCGCATTGCCCGCCTTCTGGTTGAGCTCAGCCGTGGACGATCGCGGTGTCATGGCAGAAGTGCACCCGTGCCGGGTCCGATGACCTGATCCGCTCAAGCGACGCGCGCCAAGCGGTCGTGTCGGCAGCCTGGCCAGGTGGCAGCTGCGCATCGTCCGGGCCGCCGTACTGCACCGTCGTGTAGGCAGCGTCACCGATCAGCACGTCGACATCTCCGGCCGCCCCGCTGACCAGGACGGATTGATGGCCCGACGTGTGCCCGGGCGTCGCGATCACGCGCACCCCCGGCACGATCTCGGCGTCACCGTCGAGTAGTTCGAAGCGCGCGTTCATGAAGCCGAGCCAGTCGAACAGGTCCCGCGACTGCACCTTCGCGCGCTCTACCTCAGCCCGCTGGACGTAGCACGGCGCATGCGAGAAGACCGCGTTCTGGCCGCAGTGGTCGAAATGCAGGTGCGTATTGATCACCAGATCGATATCGGCCGGGCTCATGTCGATGTCGGCAAGCGCCTCGGCGGCCGTGCGGTTGACCACCCGCCAGTCGCTGAGCATCTCATCGGGTCCGCCCACGCCGGTGTCGACAAGCAGCGCGCCGCCCGGGTGGGTGACGACGAACCCGTGCACCGGCCATTGCTCTCCGACCACCTCAAGCCGCGCGAAGTGCAGCCGCCTGATCTCCAGGCTGGCCGCTCTGCCCAGCACTGGCCTGGCTCGTGGCCCGCGCCAGTCATCAGTTTTTCATGATCGCGTCGGTTTCTTTCGGATTCGGCCGGAACCGCCGTGTCGTAAGACGAGGCCGGCCTCCCCGTGCTCATGCCGGCCAACATCCCCATCTGCTCAGGAGTCAATGCCACCCGGCTTGAGTTGACCAAGCTGGTGAACGTCCGCGCTGATCTTGCGTAGCGCTAGCCGCTATTCGAAGCCCGCCTTGAATGCCCAGATCGCTGTGACCACCACAGCGACTGCCTCCGTTCGGGCCAGCAGCAGGGCAGACACGGCGACGCGCGGGAACTCGGCTGTGGGAGGGTCCCATGGGCAGCCGCGCGGAAGCGGCGACGAGCTCAGGGATAAGACCCGGCGGCCAGGAAGCGCGGTTACAGGCGGTCGAGGGCCGCGAGAATGCGCTGCTCAGAGACGGGGATAGCGGCCCCGATCGGCTGAGCGAAGAGGCTGACCCGCAGTTCTTCGATCATCCACCGGACCGCGTTGACGTCGTCGCGATACCGCGCTGCCGGGCCGATCTGAGCAAGCACGTGCTCATAGTCCTTGCTCACGCGCTGCACGATTTCCATCCGGCCGGCGTCGCGACCAAGATCGGCCGGCGCCTTTTCCAGGCGGTGGGTGATGCCGCGCAGGTAACGGACCAAGTCACCCAAGCGGCGCGTGCCGGTCGTCGCGACGAACCCCGGGAAGATCAGCGCGGAGAGCTGGCCCCTCATGTCGGCGACGGCGGCGGCCAGCGCGTGGCCTTTCGTCCTGTCCAGCGCCGCCTCGACCGCATGCGCCTCGCCGAGTACCCGAGCGGTCACGCTGATCACGTCGGCGGTCCGCGGCCGCAGCGATGACCTGGCTGCCTCCAGCAGCGCGTCGAAAGCCTTGGTGTCCCAGGCGGGCCCGCCCGCTGCCGCGATGATCTCGTCGGCAGCGCATGCCGCGCAGTCCTCGAGCAGGTCGGCGGCGCTCGGATACGGGTGGCGGCTCATCGCCAGTTTCGCGTTGGTCGGCAGCCGGCTGGCGACGGCGCGGGCCCCCGACGGCACCTCGAGCAGCAGCAGCCGCCTGTTGCCCGCCCGCATCGCCGCTTCGGCCTCAGCTTGGGTCTCGAACAGCGCGATGTCCACGGACCGCCCCGCGTCCCGCACCGCCGGGTACGCCCTGACCTGGCCATTGGTGAACTCGCGCGGCAGCGAGTCGAAGTCCCAGGTCGTTAGGCCTGTCCTGGTCAAGCCTCCGGCAGCGTGGGCGAGGCGCGCCTGCAGCCGCGGCCGCAGCTCATCCCGCAGCTCGCCGAGATCCTTGCCTGCTGCGAGCACCTGGCCGTCGTCGATGACGCGGTACGTGACTCGAAGGTGGGCGGGCAGCCTGGACAGGTCCCAGGCATCGGCCGGGATCGGGATGCCGCCGATCCGGCCAAGTTCGGCGCCCAGCGCGTCCAGCAGGCTGCCTCGCGCCGGATCCAGCCGCGGCAGGATGTTACGGGCCACGTCGGGAGCAGGCACGAACCTGGTCCGCAGCTGCTTCGGCAACGTCCTGATCAGCTCGGTCACGAGCTCTTCCCGCAGTCCGGGCACGTTCCAGGAGAACTCATCCCCGCTGACCTGGTTCAGCGCCGCCAGCGGGATGTCGGCGGCCACGCCGTCCTCGGGCTCGCCAGGCGCGAACTCATACGACAGCGGCAGTTCGCCCCAGGTGCTCGGATAGTCCGCCGCGTTGACCTTGTCTGACGCCGGCCCGGCCAGATCCGCGGGTGTCAGGGTGAGCAGATCTGGCTCGGCCTGTCTTGCCTTTTTCCACCAGGAGTCGAAATGCCGCGCTGAGGTCGCCTCTGCCGGGATACGCCGGTCATAGAAATCGAACAACGCGGCGTCGTCAGCGACGATGCCGCGCCTGCGCGCCCTCCGTTCCAACTCCTCGGCCTCGGCCAGCAGCTCGCGGTTGCGGTGGAAGAACTTGTGGTGTGTCTGCCAGTCACCTTCCACCAGGGCGCGCGAGATGAACAGCTCGCGGGCCATGACCGGGTCGATCCGGCTCAGCGCGACCTGCCGCCCGGTGACCAGCGGCAGGCCGTACAGGCTGACCCGCTCGAGCGCCATCGCCGCGCCGCGCCTGCCGTCCCAGTGCGGCTCGCCGTAGGCGCGGTTGACCAGATGTGCGGCGAGCGGCTCGGCCCACTCCGGCTCGATCCTGGCCGTGACCCGCGCCCAGAGCCGGGAGGTCTCCACGAGTTCGGCAGCGACGACCCACTGCGGCGGCTTCCGCGCCAGCACCGAGTCAGGGAAGATGGCGAAACGGGAACCGCGGGCGCCGGTGAACTCGGCAGGCCCGCGTCGCTTGTCCTTCGCGGCCTTGGCGACGTCACGCATTCCGAGGTGCGAGAGCAGGCCAGCCAGCAGTGACTGGTGCACCCGGTCCGCGAGGTCTGCCAGGATTCGCGGCTCGGTCTCGGCTCCCCGCCTGGCTGCCAGCTGCGCGACATGGGCCGACGGGCCGCCCGTCGTGCCGCGCGGCCCGCTCGCAGGCTCTGCTGGGCGCCGCGCGGTTCGATCGGGGCCAACCGCGATGCCGAGTTCCCTGCCCGCCTGCCTGAGCTGGCCGTACACGTCCTGCCACTCACGAACGCGCAGGTAGTGCAGGTACTCGCGGCGGCACATCCGGCGGAACGCTGAACTGGACAGCTCGCGCTGCTGTTCGCCCAGGTAGTCCCAGAGATTGAGCAGCGACAGGAAGTCAGATCCCGGCTCGGCGAACCGCGCGTGCTGGGCATCCGCCGCTTCCCTGGCGTCCGCCGGCCGCTCCCTGGGATCCTGAATGGATAGCGCGGCGGCGATGATCAGGACCTCGCGGGCGCAGCCGTTTCGGCCCGCCTCGATGATCATCCGGCCGAGGCGCGGATCGACCGGCAGTCGGGCCAGCTTCCGCCCGATCTCGGTAAGCCCCTTCGTCCAGTCAGCCGGCGGGAACGCGCCGAGTTCTTCCAGCAGGCGGACGCCGTCGCGCACCTGCCGGGTGTCGGGCGGGTCGATGAACGGGAAGCCGGCGACCTCGCCGAGCTCCAGGGCTGCCATCTGCAGGATGACCGACGCCAGGTTCGTGCGCAGGATCTCGGGATCGGTGAACTCGGGGCGCGCGGCGAAGTCGTCCTCGCTGTACAGCCTGATGCAGATGCCGTCCGACGTGCGGCCGCAGCGTCCGGCTCGCTGGTTGGCCGACGCTTGCGAGACCGGCTCGATGGGCAGGCGCTGCACCTTGGTCCTGTTGCTGTACCGGGAGATCCGTGCCGTCCCCGCGTCGATGACGTACTTGATCCCGGGAACGGTCAGGGACGTCTCGGCGACGTTGGTGGCGAGCACGACCCGGCGCCTCCGGTGCTCCTCGCCCTGCTTGCCTCTTTCGCCTCCGGCAAAGACCCGATGCTGCTCCGCCGCCGACAGCCTGCCGTACAACGGGAGCACGTCGAGGTCGGCGTAGCCGTCGCCGGTCAGGGCGTCGGCGGTGTCCCGGATTTCGCGTTCGCCGCTGAGGAAGACCAGGATGTCGCCTGGCCCTTCAGCCCGCAGTTCGGCGACAGCGTCGGCGATGGCCTGCACCTGGTCGCGCGGTTCAGCCGCCGGAATGCCCTGCTCGGTCCCGGCGGCATCCGGCACCAGCGGCCGGTAGCGGACCTGGACGGGATAGGTTCGCCCGGACACCTCGATTATGGGCGCGCCCGCGCTCTGCCTGCCTGATTCGCCTCCGGCGCTCTGTCCGCTGGACTCGCCTCCGGCGCTCTGCCTGCCTGATTCGCCTCCGGCGCTCTGCCTGCCTGATTCGCCTCCGGCACTCTGCCTGCCTGATTCGCCTCCGGCACTCTGCCTGCCTGATTCGCCTCCGGCGCTCTGCCTGCCTGATTCGCCTCCGGCAAAATGGACGCTGAATCGCTCGGGATCGATGGTGGCCGAAGTGATGATCACCTTGAGGTCGGGACGGCTGGGCAGCAGCCGGCGCAGGTATCCGAGGATGAAGTCGATGTTCAGGCTGCGCTCGTGCGCCTCGTCGATGATCAGCGTGTCGTAGCGCAGCAACCGCCGGTCGTGGCGCATCTCGGTCAGCAAGATTCCGTCGGTCATGACCTTGATGAGCGTGCTGTCGCTTGACGTGTCGGTGAAGCGGACCTTGTAGCCGACAACGTTGCCTGCCCGCGGGGACGACCCCTCGGAACGCCCCGCGGTGCCTGGCTCGGTCCCCAGTTCCTCGGCGATGCGCTCAGCCACCGTCCTCGCGGCGAGCCGGCGAGGCTGGGTGTGACCGATCTGCCCGGCCACGCCCCGGCCGAGTTCCAGGCAGATCTTCGGGATCTGGGTGGTCTTGCCCGAGCCCGTCTCACCAGCGACGATAACGACCTGGTGGTCGCGGATCGCCGCAGCAATCTCGTCTCTCCGCTGGCTGACCGGAAGCTCGGCCGGATAGCTGATGGCCGGCACCGCGAGCCGGCGGGCATCGAACCGGGCCGCTGCCGTCTCGACCTCGGCGAGGAGCTCGCCGAGCGCCCCCTGCCGGGACGTCTCCACGCGCAGCGCAACAGCGCGCTCGATCCGGCGGCCGAGGCGATGCTGGTCACGCAGCATCAGGCCGGGCAGGAGCGAGCGAAGCTCGGCGGGTGTTGGCGGCAAGGCGGCAGTCTCCGTGGGGGGCATGACGGGCCCAGGATAAGGATCGTCGGCAGGGCCACCGTTGCCTAACGCTTTTCCGCGTCGCCAGCTTCCACCGCCCTGAGCCAGCGCAACCGGGGCGCACCGCTCGCTGCAACAGCAGCAGGGCGCCCCCGGTTGATCTCGCGCTCGCGCTCCGCCCTAATTGAGGCGCGCTTCGTAGCGCAGCAGCGCGGCCAGCTCGGCTGGGGCGGGTTCGCTCCTGTCCAATCCTCGGGCGGTGAACCAGTTCGCGACGTTGGCGGCGTCACGGTCGAGGAAGTCGCCGCCCCGTGGGTGCGAGATCACGTCGATCACCTGCGGCAGATCGATCATGACAAGTCGGCCGCGGTGAACAAGAACGTTGTAGGCGGACAGGTCGCCATGGGCCAAGCCAAGGGCGGCCAGCCCGCTCACCGCTGCGACGAGCTGGGCCCAGAAGGCCGCGAGCTCGGCACCGCCCGGGCGGGTTTCTGCGAGCCTCGGCGCCGCGGTCCCGTCTGGCTCGCCAATGAACTCGAGCAGCAGCTCGGTCCCGGTCACCTGGACCGGATAGGGAACCGGCAGGCCATCCTGATGCAGCCGGCCCAGCGCTGCGAACTCGGCCCTGGCCCACTGCTGCGCGATCATCGCACGGCCGGTCGCGGTCCTGCGGGCCATAGCCCGGTTGTCGCGGGACTCGCGGACGCGCCTGCCGTCGGTGTACTCGAGGTCGCGGTGGAACAGCCGATGCTCCGCCGCCCGGTACCGCTTGGCCGCGAGCAGGCAAAACCTGTCCGTCCCCGGCATAGCCCGGCGCAGCAGGAAGACGTCGGCCTCCTTGCCGGTCTTGAGTATCCCGAGCTCGGTATCGGTGGCGCCTAGATCGGTGACCAGCCAATCCGGGTACGGCCGAGGGCCGCGCTCGGTGGGCGAGCATTGGTCCCAGGTTGACCATCGGTCGCCGTCGGGCAGGCCATCCGCGGCGTCGAGTGAGCACTCGGGCTGCAGCCGCTGACGGTGCCGGTCTCGCTTGGCGAAAGCTGGTGAGTCGTCGTCAAAACGCCGCTTGCGGCGGCTGGTAAATGCCTGATCGGGCACGAGAAAGGCTCCTTGAGCAGAGTTCGGGCAGCATGATTCGCGAATCGACGGTCATTCGTCAGCGCTCCCCTCTGCTCAGCAGCTCCGCCCGCTTGCCGGCGGTGCTGACGCCTGTCATTGTGACCCGAGGGTGCCATCCCAGCCTCGTCCGCCGCAACTAAATAATCCTCTCCTGATGCCCGATCCCCGAAGAAGCGCAATGACGATCACGCCAGCGCGGCCGCGTGGTGAAACGATCGGGGCATGAGCGCCACGACGGATGCGTTCGCGCACTTCTGGAAGTCCTCTCCGACTCGCTGACGACCACGACGCGCCCGCGGGGTCGCTGGCTTCCCGGGCGCACCTGTCGAGGTACCCCTTCGACCGCCTGGTTTCCGCTGCCGCTGGCGAGCCGCCGGCCGCCCTGCGCCGGCGGATCCTGCTCGAGCGGGCCGCGTACCGGCTGATCACAACCGATCACGACGTGATCCGGGTGGCTCTCGAGGCAGGTTATGCGGGCAACGAGGCGTTCACGAGAGCGTTCAGCAAGGCCTACGGCCGCCCGCCGGCCCGGTGGCGCCGAGAGCCTTCGGACTTCCGGCTTGCCGCCCCCAGCCATGTGCATTTCAGCCCGCCAGGGGGCCTGCGGCTCTCAGCCCGAGAGGACGACCGGCCCGACGACTTCAACGCGGAGCAGGACGTGACCATCTCCCAGCTGCGCTCGAAACTCGCGGTTGTCGGGCCCGCATTTCTCACCGAGGTGCACGCGATCATTGATGAGGGGCGCCTGGACGAGACCTTTGTCGATGCCGTGTGCGACCCGCCTCAGGTCTTCACCTGCGGCGGGGTGATCGCGC
>WNFK01198789.1_pt1 | contig 11585 bp, 12 predicted proteins | sample 5400281 | NCBI WGS metagenome assembly WNFK01 (sample SAMN13153350, study PRJNA577476) | soil metagenome | isolation source: 20 cm soil on Douglas fir-dominated hillslope | place: USA:California | collected 2013-09-17
CGAGCCCGGCGAACCGCCGCGGCCTGATGAGTTGCCCGGGCGCATGCCGGACGAACTGCCGGTGCGAGGGCCGGACCATCCGCGCACGCCCTCACCTGCGACCGATCTCGGTACCGCCGATTTGCCAACTGAGAAGCGGGATATGAGTCCGGGCACCTGACATGCCGCGGGGGAAAATGTGGAACTACGGTTTGAAATGATCGCCTGAATGCGCAATGAACGAGAGCGCCAGGAAGTTCCCCTTGTTTGGAAATAAAAACAAATTCGGCTTTGAAGCCCGCCACAATCCGGCCTAACGCTTATTCGTTGATCGTCTGACCGACCGCGTTTGTCCAAGAGGATTGCGTTGTTGCCAGAAATTTTCGAGGATCCCAGACCATCATGAAAAATCTTCGTCTCGTATTGCTCGCCACGACAGCTCTTACAGCGATGCAATTCGCAGCCTCTCCATCGCACGCGCAAACTGCGCCGCTGGTGATGGCGCAGGCCAAGGAAGAACTCGGGCCGGATGGAAAACCCAAGGCGCCGCCGAAGGGAGCGCCGCCGCCGGCGCGTCCCGCACCTCCCGCTGCCGCACCCCCGCCGCGTCCCGCGCCGCCTGCCGCCGCGCCACCTCCGCCACCCCGGCCCGCACCACCGCCTCCGGCCGCGGCGCCGCCGCCTCGACCCGCTCCGCCGCCTCCCGCAGCGGCTCCTCCGCCGCGCCCGGCGCCACCGCCTCCCCCTGCTCCGCCGCCGCCACGGGCTGCGCCGCCTTCGGCGCCACCGCCGCATGCTCCGCCCGCCGCAGCACCGCCCACACGTCCAGCGCCTCCGGCTCCTCCGGCAGCAGCGCCGCCGCCTGCGCCACCGAAGCCTCCGACTCCGCCGAGCGCTACGCCTGCTCCTGCGCCGCAGACTCCGCCGCCGCCGCCACCACCAGCGGGCGGCAGACAGCCGCCTCCTGCGTCGAGCCCGCCGCCCGCCGCTGCCCCGCAGACTCAAACTCCTCCGACACCACCACCTGCGGGCGCGAAGCAAACGCCTCCTGCATCGGGCACTCCGCCCGCGGCAGCCCCGCCGACTCAAACGACGCCGCCACCCCCTGCGGGCGCGAGGCCAACGCCTCCTGCATCGGGCGCTCCGCCCGCGGCAGTCGCGCCGACTCAAACGACGCCTTCAACACCGCCTGCGGGACCAGGTGCGGGTACACCTCCGCCGCGCGGCGGACCACCGCCCGGCGCGCCGGCGCCGAATGTTTCTCCGGCGACACCCGGCGCTGCTCCAGCTACTCCGGCTCCCACCACTCCGAACGCCGCCCCCGCACCGGGCGGAGCCGGAGGACAGACCGCGCTGCCCCCCGGGGCCGCTCCGCAAGTCCGTCGCCCGCCACCGACGGTCGCCGCGCCGATTCCGGCCGCGCCACCGCCCGCCCAGGCCTTGGCGCCGATTGCTCCGGGTGCTGCGGCACCGGGGCCGCGCCGGATGGATGACTTCCGTAGTGGACGTCGGGAGACCCAGGAGGGCGGCCGCACGGTCATTACCGAGCCGGGCCGGATCATCGTTCGCGATCCCGGCGGCCAGGCGTTCATCCGTCACAACGAGGTGGATCGATTCCGCTTCGGCGCGCGTGACATCCGGACTGAGCGATTCGGCAATGATACGCGCACGGTCGTGATCCGCCCCGATGGCACGCAGATCATCACCGAGAACGACCGCGACGGTCAGTTGCTGCGCCGGATTCGCCGGGACGAGCGCGGCCGCGAGATCATTATCATCGACAACAGCTATCGCGGCCCGCGCGGGTTCGGCGGATTCTATGTCGATCTGCCGCCGCCGGTGATCCGTATCCCGTACGATCGCTACATCGTCGACGCCGAGGGCGCGCCGCCGGAGTTGCTCTACGACACCATGATCGCGCCACCGGTGGAGCGGATCGATCGGCGTTACTCGCTCGACGAAATCCGCTACAGCGCCTCGGTGCGGCAGCGCATGCCGAGCATCGATCTCGACAGCATCAACTTCGAAACCGGATCGTGGGAGATTCCGCCGGATCAGGCGGCGAAGCTGCAGGGCATCGCGGACGGGCTCAATCGCGCGATATCAGCCAATCCGCGCGCGGTGTTCCTGATCGAGGGCCATACCGACGCGGTGGGATCGGACGTCGACAATCTGTCGCTGTCGGATCGCCGCGCCGAATCCGCCGCCGAGTTGCTAACCCAGCAATTCCAGGTGCCGGCGGAGAACCTGACCTCGCAAGGCTACGGCGAGCAGTATCTGAAAGAGCAGACCGATGGACCGAGCCGCGTCAACCGGCGCGTCACCATTCGCAACATCACGCCGCTGCTCAACGGCGGAACGGCGTCACTGCCGCCACCACCTCCCGGCACCGCGCCGCCGAGGTAAGGCAGCGGATCGACCGAAATGAAAATGGCCGGGAGAAATCCCGGCCATTTTTTGTTTTGACTATTCCCACGAGTCGTCCCCGCGCACGCGGCGACAACGTGGATGGAGTTTGCCGCTACAGCCCGAGCTTCTTCTTGCGCTGGGCGAGCGTGCGCAGCCGCAAGGCATTGAGCTTGATGAAGCCCGCAGCATCGCGGTGATCGTAGGCGACCGCGCCCTCCTCGAAGGTGACGAGATCCTGATCGTACAGCGAATATTTGCTCTCGCGGCCGATGACGATGACGTTGCCCTTGTAGAGTTTCAGGCGCACGCGGCCGGTCACATATTGCTGGCTGTGATCGATCGCCGCCTGCAGCATCTCGCGCTCCGGTGAAAACCAGAAGCCGTTGTAGACGAACTCGGCATATTTCGGCATCAGCTCATCCTTGAGATGGGCCGCGCCGCGATCGAGCGTGATCGATTCGATGCCGCGATGGGCTGCGAGCAGAATGGTGCCGCCCGGCGTCTCATACATGCCGCGCGACTTCATGCCGACGAAACGGTTTTCCACGAGATCGAGCCGCCCGATGCCGTTGGCATGGCCGAGTTCGTTGAGCTTCGCCAGCAACGTCGCGGGCGACAGCTTCTTGCCGTCGATGGCGGTCGCATCGCCCTTTTCGAAATCGACGGTGATGATGGTCGCCTTGTCCGGCGCCTTCTCCGGATCGATAGTGCGCGAATAGACGTAATCGGGCACTTCCAGCGCGGGATCCTCGAGCACCTTGCCTTCCGAGGAGGCGTGCAAAAGATTGGCGTCGACCGAGAACGGCGCCTCGCCGCGTTTGTCCTTGGCGATCGGGATCTGATGCGCTTCGGCGAATGCGATCAGTTGCTCGCGCGAGCGCAGGTCCCATTCGCGCCACGGCGCGATGATGGTGACATCCGGCTTCAGCGCATAATAAGCGACTTCGTAACGGACCTGATCGTTGCCCTTGCCGGTCGCGCCATGCGAAACCGCGTCGGCGCCGAGCTTCTCGGCGATTTCGATCTGCTTCTTCGCGATCAGCGGCCGCGCGATCGAGGTGCCGAGCAGATACTGCCCCTCATAGACCGCATTGGCGCGGAACATCGGAAATACGTAGTCGCGGACGAATTCCTCGCGCACATCCTCGATGAAGATGTTCTCCGGCTTGATGCCGAGCAGCAGCGCTTTCTGGCGCGCCGGTTCAAGCTCCTCGCCCTGGCCGAGATCGGCGGTGAAGGTGATGACCTCCGCGCCATAGGTCTGCTGCAGCCACTTCAAGATGATCGAAGTATCGAGGCCGCCCGAATAGGCGAGCACCACCTTCTTGACGTCCTTGCTCATGAAAATCCTGTTGAATTTGCCGCCCGACGAATTTGGCGGGACTATAGGCAGAAAGGGTGCTTGCGCAAGCGTTCACACCGACGGAACGGGCCCCACATCGCGCCCGCGCCATCTTTGAAGGAGGCGATATCCCGGCCAGCCAAGCCGTGTCAGCGCGGCGTCGATGCGCGCGTCGGAGAGCCGGGTCGACGGCCAGCGATAGATATAGCCGTGCGCCAGCCAGATCACCAGAAACGTCACCAGCCCGGCGGCGGCGACGTCGGTGAAGAAGTGCCCACCGAACGCCATCCGGAGCGCGCTGGTCGTCACGCCGAACAGCGTGGCGGCGACATAGGCCAGCGGCCGCCAGGCCGGCGGCGTCAATGCCGCAGGCGCGTAGGTCCAGAACGCAGTGGCGCCTTCGCCGGAGAAGAACGAACAATTGCGGCCGCAACCACCGCGCGGATCCCACCACGGCACGAACGGCAGATCGCCGTTGAACTGCGTTACCACCACCGGGCGCGGCCGGCCCCAATAGCTCTTGAAAGTGAGATTGGTGAGAATACCCGCGGACAGCGTCAGCGTCACCAGCAGGAAGATGATCGCACGTCCCGATATCAATAGCGGCCGGTCCGGCCGCAGCAGCTTCACGACCAAGGCGACGATTGCCGGCAGCGCAATGCCCCACGCAATCCACATCGCGCCGTCGCGTGCGAACGCAGCCATGGTGTTGAGTTTCAGCGGAAAGGATCTGGTCGCCGCATCGTAAAACAACGCGGCCAACTTGATGTCGAGTTCGGGATAGATCCCGAACAGCAATCCGACAACGAGCGCCAGCCCAAGCGCGATGATAAGTCCTGATCGGTTCATGGCGCGGGGTTTAGCCGAGGGGATTGGGGATGAAAAGGTCGTCAGTGCCGCTTCTTTACGACGACGGCGGTGAATGCGACGGCAGCGGTGGCGGCGGCGTCAACGGGCGCGGCGGTTCGCGCCAGGCGCCGGCATTGCGGCCCGCGATCATCCAGTAGATCATGCCTGCGACGATGCCCGCGCCCGTCATGATTTCGAGATGCCGCCGCACAATACCGTCGAAGGAAAGCGTCGCGGGATCGAACGGGATCAGGCCGAGATAGCACGCCAGCCCGACGACACCGCCGCCGACCGCGTAAGCGAGAACGCTCCTGATATAAAACGCCTCCGTAATCGCGACCACGATCATCGCCGGCAGCAGCGCAAAGCCGCTGATGAAGATGAAACCGAAGCCAAGCACAATGTTGATCGCGCTCTGGTCGATCGGGCCGGTCGCAAGATCGCTGAATTCCGGAAACAGCACCGCACCGACCACGATCATTCCCGCCACCAGGCACGCGGCGAGGAATCCGAATAGAATGACGAAAAGGCGGCCGATCAGCGCCATGCAGCTAAATCCATCAACATCGGCCCGAACCCCTCGACCGTCATGCCCGGGCTTGTCCCGGGCATCCACGACTTACTTCGCCGCGACCACGTAAAGACGTGGATGGCCGGGACAAGCCATGACGACTTTCAAGCTGGTGCCTCAATCCGTCATCGCCATCGCGCGCAGCGCCTGCCGCTCGCGCGCCGACAATTTCTCGGTTTCCGATTTCAACTGGCCACAAGCTGCAAGGATGTCGCGGCCGCGCGGCGTGCGCACCGGCGAGGAGTACCCGGCGTTGAAAATATATTCGGAGAATTTTTCGATCTGATCCCAGTCGGAGCATTCGTAGCGCGTGCCTGGCCATGGATTGAACGGAATGAGATTGATCTTGGCCGGAATCCCCTTCAGCATTTTCACCAGCAGCTTGGCGTCGTCCAGCGAATCGTTGACGCCCTTCAGCATCACATATTCAAACGTGATGCGCCGCGCGTTGGACGAGCCCGGATAGTCGCGGCAGGCCTGCAGTAATTCGGCAATCGGATATTTCCGGTTCAGCGGCACCAGCTCATTGCGCAATTCGTCGCGCACCGCATGCAGCGAGATCGCCAGCATCACGCCGATTTCGTCGCCGGTCCGGACGATGTTCGGCACCACGCCATTATACAAGGGTTCGCCCATACCCATCATCACCACATTGGTGACGAGACGGCTGCCGGTCGGGGTCTCGCGATCCGCCCAGTCATTGAGGCGATCGCGCGCCACCATGATCTGGCCGACGATTTCGCCCGCGGTGAGATTGCGCACTAGCCGTTGCGTGCCGGTATGGCAGAACGAGCAACTCAGCGTGCAGCCGACCTGCGAGGAAACGCACAGCGTGCCGCGGTCGGTTTCCGGGATGTAAACGCACTCGACTTCATGCGCCTTCTCGAGCGAATCGCCGCTCGGCAACCGCAGCAGCCACTTGCGGGTGCCGTCGTTGGAAATCTGCTCGGCGACCACCTCGGGCCGCGCCACCGTGAAATGCTGATCGAGATGCACCCGCATTTCCCTGGAAATGCTGGTCATCTCGTCGAAATTCCCGGCGCCGCGGACATAGATCCAGTGCCACAATTGCTGCACGCGCATCTTGCGCTGCGCCGGCGCCACGCCGATGGCGCCGAGATGTTCCGCTATCTCGGCGCGGGATAATCCGACCAGCGAGGGCTTTGCCGGCGGCACGTAGGTTTCAAGCGCGATCTTTTCCAAGGGCGCGTTTGCGCCGGAACCGGCTTCGATCGAATGGCTGGTGATTGTCTCGGTCATGGAACACCAGATAGGCCTTCCAGGGTCGGCTGGAAAGCCACCAAATGCAGCGGTATTAACGCTGAAAGACGCCTAACGTCTGCAATCCTGGGCTAATTTGTCGAGCGCCTGGGAAAGCCCCTTCAGCGAGAAGGTGTCCATGGTCTCGGTGCCCTTCGCCGACACGCCTTTGACCACCGCATCGGCGGCCTTGCGCATGGCATCCACCATCCGCTCTTCTTCGGCGGCGTTCTTGATCCAGAGGCCGTCGCCCTGGGTGTACATCGCATAGGCAGCGCCGCCGACCTCCAGGGTCGATTCGGAGCCCGGCTTCAGCGCGTAGCCGATCATGATCGAGTCTTCGTTGGTGACCTTTTCGGCCGGACGCGTGGAGACGAAGGCATAGGCCGGGTCGCGCGGACGATTCGGCGGATTGGTTTTCGACGCCGAGGGTTTGGCGAGCGCGAAGCATACCTTCTTGCCGTTTGGCGTCGCGGTATAGGCGCCCCAGGTGCCGAACTGGCCGATCAACGTCGGCTCGGCGCTGCCGGCGACGGCCGCGGTGGGCTTGGCTTCCGGTTTTGCCGCGTCAGGTTTTGCAGGCGCCGGCTTGGCAGCGCCTTTCGGCGCTGCACTCTGCGCCTGCGCGGGCATCGCGAGCCCGCACACCAGCACACTCGCCACCAGAGCTGTCAGGAATCGCCGTTCGGACATGATCAAGTCTGATTCTCGCATCATTGTGACTGGAAGATGGCTCGGCACTCGGCGCGGCCGATGGATACCCGGGAAACATCTTTTTGGGAAGGCGGTTAGACCAACCCAGTACATCGGGAACCCGGTCGTACGCTCGTTGCTCAGCCTTTCGGGCGCGCGGTGCGCTGTTTCTCCCACTGTGCGTCGCTCCATTGCAGGAGATCCTCGGCGCCAGAGCTGCGCAAATGAGAGCCGCCGTCCTGCACCACCATCTCGCCATTGATGTAGCCGGCGGAATCGGAAATCAGGAAACTTGCGAGATCGGCAAGCTCGCGATGCTCGCCGACCCGGCCGAGCGGATTTTTCGATGCCCACCCTTCGTCGCGGCCCTCGGGCCGAAGCTGACCGGTCGCGCCGGCGGTCGGAAACGCGCCGGGCGCGATCGCGACCGTGCGCACGCCCTTGGGACCCCACTCCACCGCGAGGCTTTTGGTCATCGCGAGAACAGCGGACTTCGCCATCGCGGAGGGCACCGTGAAGGCACGACCGGTAATGGTCGAGGTCGAGAGGATGCTCAGCACCACGCCCCGGTGTCCGGCTTCGATCCAGCGTTTGCCGGCCGCGAGCGTGCAATACATCGCGCCGTGCAGCGTCGGCGCGAGAATGGCGTCGGCGGCCCGAAACGACAATTGCTCGGTCTGCGCGATGAAGGTCGCGGCAGCGTTGTTGACCAAAACGTCCAGCGGCGCCTCGCGCCAGATCGCGTCCATCATGGCATCGACATCCGCCCCGTCGCGAATATCGCACCTGATCGCGGTGACCTTGCCGCCGAGATCGCCGCGCATCTGAACGGCGGTCGCCTCCAGCAATTCGAGCCGCCGGCCGCAGATGATCAGTTCGGCGCCAAGCCCGACGAAGCGCCGCCCCATCGCGGCGCCGAGCCCGGAGCCGCCGACTGGCAGCCATGCCAATCCGAATCAGATTGTAGCCCGGCTTCAAATCCGGCATGAATCATCCGGCCTTATTTGTGCGTCCGAAACTCAGGTGTGTCCATGAAAGCCATTCTTTGCTCGCAATATTGCGGTCCCGACGATCTCGTGCTGACCGAGGTGCCCGATCCCGTGGCCGAAGCCGGGCAGGCCGTGATCGCCATCAAGTCGGCGGCGCTGAATTTCTTCGACCTCCTGATGATCCAGGGCAAATATCAGATCAAGCCGCCGTTTCCGTTTTCGCCGGCGGCGGAGGTCGCGGGCGTGATCGAAAGCGTCGGCGCCGGCGTCACCGACCTGAAGGTCGGTGACCGCGTGGTGGCGTCCTGCGGCCACAATGGCGCGCGCGAAAAGATCGCGCTGCTGGCCAATACGATCGTCAAAATTCCCGACAATCTGGATTTCGATCGCGCCGCCGGCATCATCATCATCTACGGCACCGCGCTGCACGCGCTGGAAGATCGCGCCAGCCTGAAAGCCGGAGAGACCATGGCCGTGCTGGGCGCGGCCGGCGGCACTGGCCTCGCGGCCTGCGAACTCGGCAAACTGATGGGCCTGAAGGTAATCGCCTGCGCCTCGTCGGACGAAAAGCTCGAATTCGCCAAGGCGCACGGCGCCGAGCTCGGATTGAACTACGCCAAGGAGGATCTCAAGGAAGGCCTGCGGCGGCTGACCAACGGCAAGGGCGTCGACATTATTTTCGACCCCGTCGGCGGCAGCTATGCCGAGGCGGCGCTGCGTTCGATCGCATGGGAGGGACGTTTTCTGGTGATCGGTTTCGCCGCCGGCGACATTCCGAAGATGCCGCTCAATCTCGCGCTCCTGAAAGGCTGCGATATCAGAGGCGTGTTCTGGGGCGCATGGGCCCGGCTCAATGCGGAGAAGAACCGCGCCAATCTGGAAAAGCTCGTGAAGTGGACCGCGGAAGGCAAGATCTCGTCGCATGTCGATCGCACCTTCCCGCTGGCGCAAACCGCCGATGCCTTGAAGGTGCTTGCCGGCCGGAAAGCGATGGGCAAAGTGATCCTGCATCCCTGAGTTGATGCCGACGCATGTCTCGCCGGTGGCGCGCGGCGCGCTGAAAACACGCACAACCCTGTGTCTTCACAGGCACTTTCACAAAATCTTGGGTAAATGGTCCGCCCGCGCCAAAATAAAAACAAAATATTTCCCAATTCGCCCCGGTCAGCGTCGCGTTTTGGACGGATTCACAATGCGTGCTAAGAGATGGGTGAAGGGCTACCTGGGCAACGATTACAAGCAAATAAAAGTTGATGCCAAGGTGGTCAATTGGTTGCGTTGTAGCGTGGAGGCATCAACATGGGGCGAAATACAAGACTTACTCCGTACGGCGAAGAGAACGTTGAGGGATTTGACGAGGAAGCAAGCGTTTCCAAGTTCATGTCCTACCGCTCGACGCCATCGAATCCGAACGGCAGCTTCCCTCCGGAGGAGTCCGTTCCGCTCTTTCTTTCGGATTATGACGACGAAGAACCCCAGCCGCCAAGTTTCGGAAGAATCAAGGATCGGTCGGCTGTCTCGCCGCGCATTATCTTCAGGGCCAGCCTTCTGGCGGCAGCAGCGGCAGGTATCCTTCTCGTCGTCTTGTCCGTAGAGAATCCGCTGGCGCTGTTTACGAACACCAAGGCTGCGCTGGTCGGCACCGCGGCCGGTCAGTTTGGCGCCGCGCAGATTAAACCAGCGCCCGAAACCGTGCTCGCGAGCGTCGAGCCGTCGGCCCCGGACGTTCAGTCGAACGTCGGCGCACGGGCTTTGCCGCAGACCGCGAAAAGCTCGCCGACGCGTGACGAAATCGCCGCCGCCTTCAGAACCGCCCGCCCGGTCCCAGCCGAGGCCCGCGCACCGCAGGCCGCTCCCGTTGCCACAGCGCCGGCCGCCGCTCCCGTCGCCGTTGCCGCAGCCCCCGCCGCGGATCCCGTCGTCGCCGCTCCAACGGTAAGACGGCTCGATCCCGAGGAACTCGCGGCGCTGCTGAAGCGGGCCAAGAGCTTGATCGCGGTGGGCGATATCGCGCCCGCTCGGTTGTTGCTGGAACGGGCGGCGGACGCGCAGGAGGCCAGCGCCGCTCTCCTGCTGGCTCAGACCTACGATCCGAGCGTGCTTGGGACGCAGGATATGCGGAGCATCACTCCTGATCCGGCGAAGGCGCGTGAGTGGTACCAGAAGGCCGCCCGGTTCGGTTCGCGCGATGCACAGCAGCGCCTCAGCCAAATGCAGAATTAGTTTTCACCAACGGGGTACATAATGAAGCGCTTATTTGGACTGGCGATTGTCGCCTTGATGATGGCTTGTGGCCTCGCGGCCCGGGCCGAGGAAGGAGAATTTGACCCGGCAAAGGTCAGCGAAAGCCTCAAGGCGATATTCCAGTTTGGATCGGTGGAGACCAAGAAGGCGCTGAACGCCAACACGGTGACGCTGATATCCGGCACCATCGGCGGCACTTATGTCCAGTTCGGCGCTGACCTCGCCTCCGTGCTCGATGACGGAAATAAACTGCGGGTTCTCCCGATCGTCGGCCGCGGCTCAGTCCAAAGCGTCGCCGACGTTCTGTTTCTTCAGGGCGTCGATCTCGGGATCGTGCGAGCTGACACGCTCGATTATCTGGAGAAGAAGGGCTTCGCCAAGGACATCAAGAAGCAGTTCACCTATGTGACCAAGCTTTATAACGAAGAGATGTACGTCATCGCGTCGAAATCGATTCGCAGCGTCAGGGAGCTCGAGGGCAAGAAAGTCAGCGTCGATCTTCCGAATGGCGGAACCTTCGTGACGGCCGCGATCGTGTTCGAGCGGCTCGGAATTAAGCCGAATTTCGTTTATGTCGAGCAGCGCATCGCTATGGAGAAAATGAAGGCCGGCGAAATCGACGCCGTGATTGCTGTTGGCGGGAAGCCGTACAAGTCCGTCAGCAACTTCAAGGACGACCGTGACCGGTTTCATCTTGTTCCGGTCGACTATGCCAAGCCGCTGCAGAACGACTACCTGCCTCCTGACTGCGAAGGACTATCCCAACCTGATTTCGGAACAGGAGCAGCAGGTGGATACGATTGCGGTTCCGGCGGTGCTCGCGGCCTATAACTGGGCCCCCAACACCGAGCGCTATCGAAAGCTTACGCTTTTCGTGGATGCGTTTTTCACGAAGTTCCCCACCTTCCAGAATCCGCCCTTCCATCCGAAATGGAAGGAGGTTTCGCTGTCCGCCCCACTTGCCGACTGGCAACGCTTCCCGGCCGCCAAGCAGTGGCTTGACCAGCATGGTATCGAGCCGGTCGCACGCAACCGCTTCGAGGAATTCGTGAAGCAGGCCCCGGCGGCGGCAAAGCTACAGCAGTCGCCGACCGACAAGGAAGCGTTGTTCAAGCAATTCCAGGCGTGGGAAGCGGAGCGGAATGCCTCGGCGCAGGTCCGCGGGGCGAAACCCCAGCCGCAGCGATAGTTATTGCGCGCAATGCGCGCAAACAGATCGGGCGGGGTCGCTTTCAGCAAGCGTCCCCGC
>WNFK01230586.1_pt2 | contig 11584 bp, 8 predicted proteins | sample 5400281 | NCBI WGS metagenome assembly WNFK01 (sample SAMN13153350, study PRJNA577476) | soil metagenome | isolation source: 20 cm soil on Douglas fir-dominated hillslope | place: USA:California | collected 2013-09-17
TATTCTTTATCAATTCGTGGATACTTGCTGTACATGCCTTCAATAAAACCAAGTGATGTTAGCTTTACAAGGTTTTTATACCCTGTTTCATTTTTTGCAAGCAGTATTTGGTGATGCCGGGGATCTTTTTCTTCTTTTGTAAAAGTTTTCCGGTGACGATCTGCGGTAATATAAAATTCACAACCAACGATCGGTTTTACTTTTAAACTTCCATCTTCGTTTTTATGCTTATATGCTTCGGCAACAAATTCAAAAACACCAAACATATTTCCATGATCAGAAATGGCCAATGCCGGCATGTTATCATCAATCGCTTTTTTATAAAGCTTTTGAATAGAGGCGGCTCCATCTAATAAAGAGAATTGTGTGTGTACGTGTAAGTGTGAGAATTTCATTTTATCGTTCCTTCAATTTAATGATCAGCATCAATCGACTTATGCTTCTTATTATCAGCTGTTATTTGCAAATAAAAGGGAATAACAATTTTTCAATGCAAATTTCGTTTAAATAATATCCACATGACCGGAAAAGATTTTTATTTTTGTTAACCAGCGATGGCAGGATCTTAGCGTATTGGCCATCTCATCCTTATTTTTATAGTAATTCATGCTGAAACAGGCAACTATTTACTCAATAATGATTGTGTTACTGGCAAGTTGTTCCAGTTTGAGAACAGCTTTTACCGGTAACCGGGAATCAACCCCTGCGACAAATTCAACAGCTGTTAAAAAAGAAACAAAATTTCTTGACCAGGCCGATATGCCTGTTGAATCTTCAAAAGGACAAAAGGAAAAAGAGGAAGCAGCTTCATCAATAAAAAAAGAAACAGAAACGACCCGCAATAGTTATCACAGGCAAAGTGATGGAGAAAACCTAACCGCATTGCAAGTGAAGTATGCAGTTTTACTCAGCACTCCTGCCGAAGCAGTAAAAAACATGAAAATGTTTGAGTTCATTGATGATTGGTATGGAACTCCGTATCGATTAGGGGGCACCACTAAAAAAGGAATTGATTGCTCTGCATTTTCCCAATTTCTTTTTGCGGCAGTCTATGGCCTCAATATCCCAAGAACTGCAAGAGAACAATATAGTTTAACCAACCGTATATCAAGAACTGAATTAAAAGAAGGCGACCTGATCTTCTTTAATACGCATGGCGGTATTTCTCATGTTGGTGTTTATCTTCAGAACAACAAATTTGTTCATGCTTCAACCAGCGGCGGCGTAATGATCAGTGATATATTTGATGAGTATTGGGTGAAAAGATTCATCGGTGTCGGAAGATTAAAAGATCGGGAATCAGTGGTAAGCACTAAGTAACAAGCTAATTTTTTACTCTCTTTTTTAAATTCTCCAATACAATTTTTAGGTCAGGAGTCAGGTTCAGCCAGTATGTTCCTGCAAAAAATAATACAATAAAAAACAAGCTGCGTATCGCCAGCCATTGAATCCCTGATTTATCATTTAAAAGAAAATAGCAAATGCCGTAGCAGGCAAATGCAAGAACAATTGCAAGCAACGATTTTATCGTAAATGGCTGCATTTTGAATTTCCGAAGTAAAAAAAGATAGCGGATAAAATTATAGATGGAAAAAGATATAAGATTGGCAACTGCCGGGCCGATTAACCCGAGTTTCATTGTCAATATCCAGTTTAATGGTAGCATGATTACCAATAATATCACACCAGTGATAAAATCAAATCGCCAGAATGTAGAAGTTGTAATTATCTGTCCGCTGACACCGGTGCCCATATCAACAATCCTCATTAAACCCATAAAAAGAAAAACATCCAGCGCTACTTTATATTCTGCCTGCAAATGAAAAGAGTCAATTGCATCATCGTAATTTAACCAAACAAGACAAAACATAGCAGCAGAAAAGATCAATTGGTTGATAGATGACCGTTGATAAATGAGATTGATCTTTTTATAGTCCTTATCCTTCCATGCCTGTGATAAATGGGCAACTGAAGCAGCAACAATGCTTCTTTGCGGGGCTTGTATCAGGCTGGTGAGGTATTGCGCAAAAGTAAAAAGACCAACCATGCCGGCACCATCGGGAAATACACCGGCAATAATAATAGTGTCTGCGACAGCTGCAAGATTGTATATAAGTGTGCCGCCCCATATAAATCCGCACAGCGTCAGGATCTTTTTTAATAACCTTCTTGTTACCTTACTTACAGAGAAAGTGAAGCTGATTTTGCCCGTGCTATATAAATAAATAAAAAGTATGATAGCCAATGCCAGGTATAAGAAGGAGTAAATTTTAATAAAAAGATCGAAATCTTTTACAATACTAATGCTGACAAATACAAAAAGAATTGTGACAAATACACGGAATTGTACTTCTCTCAAATAATTAGAAAGAATAGATTTATGATTGTGCCAGGCAAAAACCTCAAGTACAGAAAAAAGTGTGAGCCCGAGCCCAAATGGAAAAAGCCAGTAATAATATTGTACAACCTGTGGAGAGTTATCAAATACTCTTCCCACAATATTTTTCATAAACAATCCGGCAATAGCAACCAGCGTAAAACCAATAATACTTACGAGTAATGCCCATGTAGCCTGGTCATTTTTATTTTTTGGTAAATGATCTTTATAATAAGGAAAGAATTTATTTATATAAGCAGGCATACCCAGCGAGGCAATCGATAGCATGATAGAGCCAATTGCCATAAATACACCGGTAAGGCCATATTCTTCTTTTGTGAACGGGCCGCCTTCTCTTGTAAATAAATAAGTATTCAAGGCGCCGAAAGCAAAGCCAACATAGATCAGTATTGAAGAAATAATACTTTGCCGGCGAATATTGCTCATGCGATAAAGATAGTGAATGGTCAATAGTGAATTGCTAATTCACTTTTTTAACTGTGATATAAAAATTGCGATCGATCTTCAATCCTTTACTCATTATATCACCGGTTACAGTCGCATTTTTCCATTCAGTAGTTGGGTTTAGCCATTCAGCATCAGTGGCGTCAATTCTTACCGGCATAGTGAATCCTGTTACACAATTGCTCCAGCGATAAGACATTTTATCACCGGTAAATTTATATTCAAGCACAGGTATCCTTGTTGTACGTAACTACTGATCAAATATTTTTGAAAGATCTTTTCCTGATTGTTCTGACATATAATCTTCGATCTGCTTCGTGGTTACCACCGAATGGTAAAATTTAGAATTTAGCCCCCTTAAAATAGATCTGAATTTTTCGTCATCATTGATCACATGCCTGATCGTGTGCAGCATGTTGCCACCTTTATAATACATATCGCCGCTGCCTTCTTTATTCACACCATAAGGGCCAATGATCGGTTTATCATTTTCGATCTGGGTCCTGGTGCCAATACAATAGTCACTACCCGCTTCTTTACCATAATAATATTCCGTAAACAGTGTTTCAGAATAATCAGTAAAACCTTCCTGCACCCACATATCGGCAATATCAATTGTTGTAATGTTATTGGCAAACCATTCATGACCGCTTTCATGCACAATAATATAATCCCATTTTAATCCCCAGCCCGATGCAGAAAGATCCATGCCTAAATATCCATTTCCATACTTATTTCCATAAGCTACGGCGCTTTGGTGCTCCATTCCGAGATGCGGAGCTTCTACTAATTTGTAACCGTCTTCATAGAAAGGATAAGGGCCAAACCAATATTCAAAAGCCTTTAGCATCAGCGGCACTTGTTGAAATTGCTTTTTAGCTTTTTCCAAATTATAATCAAGTACCCAATAGCTACAATCCAGTTTCCCTTTTTCACCCACATAGGTTTCTTTCCAGTTCACATAGTTGCCGATGTAGGGAACAATGTTGTAGTTGTTGATCGGGTTTTGAACTGCCCACGAGTAAACTATTGTTTTGTCGTTTTGTGCTTCCTCTGCTACTAATTTACCATTTGCGATTGCCATAAGCGTATTCGGTACTTTTATTTGCAACATGGCGCCGGCATCGGGTTCATCTCCCTGGTAATCTTTACAAGGATACCAAACACTGGCGCCTAATCCCTGGCAGGCTACACTCATCCACGGTCTTCCTTTCGCATCTCTTTTAAATATCCAACCGCCATCCCAGGGTGGTAGTTTCGCTATCACCGGATTACCATGATAAAAGATCTTTAGTTTATAGTGTTGCTCCATGCCTCCGCCGGATGCAATACTGAATTTCTCATTTTCAAAATCGATCCAATAAACATTTCCTTCGCGACTGATCTTTATTATTTTTTTCTCATCTAATAATATGCTGTCGATCGAAAGCGGTTGTTGCAGATCAACCTGCATTAAATTATTTTTATTTGCTTTGGTTACCTTAAAACTAATTTCATTCCACCCGGTAATTGATTTTAAATTAAAATCAGGCTGAACATAAATTTTATATGCGATCACATTCCACCAATCTCTTCCTGGCCCATTGCTGCCACGAAGTGTATCCTGGTGTGTAAATTGAGCATCAACTGAATTAATAATTAATAATGAACAATTAAAAATTATTATTATTTTAAAAATCTTTTTCAATTTATGAAAGTTTGAATTGTAAATTTAACCCGCCAGGGCAAATCAAATGAACCAATTATATAAATATTATCAATTACTCATTATTACATTATCCGTGTTCCTTATTGCCTGCAATAATAAAGAAAGAAACAATAAAAAAATATTCCATTACAACGAGACAACCGGTATTGCGTCGCTTGATCCTGCTTTTTCAAAAAACCAGTCTACCATGTGGCCGGTGCATCAATTGTTCAATACATTGGTTGAAAATGATGGTGATATTAAAACCAAAGGTTCGCTTGCAAAAAACTGGGATATATCGGCCGACAGGCTCGAATATTTTTTTCATTTAAGAACAGACGTGTTCTTTCACGATAACGATGCATTTGTTGGTGGAAAGGGCAAAAAAATGACTGCGACAGATGTAGCGTATAGTTTTAAAAGGATTATTGATCCGAAGCTGGCAAGCCCGGGCTTTTATATTTTTAATAATGTGGTGGATAGTATCGAAGGCTTTAAAGCAATTGATGACTCAACTTTCAGATTAAAACTGCTAAAGCCCTATGCGCCTATTTTGCAAGTACTGAAAATGACATACTGCTCGGTAGTCCCAAAAGAAGTAGTAGAAAAGTATGGTTCTGATTTTCGAAGTCATCCATGCGGCACCGGCCCATTTCAATTCGTTGCATGGGAAGAAGGTCTTGCATTGATATTTAAAAAGAATGAAAATTATTTTGAAAAGGATTCTGCCGGTAGTCGACTTCCTTATCTTGATGGTATCAAGATCACCTTCAATGAAAGCAAGGCAACCGAGTTTTTATTATTTCGGCAAAAGCAGCTTGATTTTTTAAACGATATAGATGCTTCTTTTAAAGATGAAATTCTTACACTAAAAGGGGAATTAAGAAATAGCTGGAAAGACAAAGTTGTTTTGCAAATTCATCCTTATCTCAACACAGAATACTTTGGTTTTTTGGTTGATACTACAAATGAACTAATAAAGAATTCGCCTACACGCTTAAAAAAATTGCGACAGGCAATGAATTATGCGATCGACCGGAGAAAAATGATATTGTATTTGAGAAATTCGTTAAGCTCTCCTGCAGAAAACGGATTCGTGCCGGAAGGGATGCCTTCGTTTGATACCTCAGTTAAAGGATATATTTATAATCCCGTAAAGGCAAAACAGTTATTGGCAGAGGCAGGTTATACAAAAGACAAGAAACCGGCGGTTATAAAACTTTACACAATTCCAATTTACGGTGAAATTGGAAGCTATCTTGCAAAACAATTTGAAGATGCAGGCATTCCTGTAACTGTGGAAGTGGTGTTACGATCATTTTTATTTGAGCTTACTTCTAATTCAAAAGCCCCGTTTTTCAGAGGTAGCTGGATCGCAGACTATGCTGATGCATTCAATTATCTTTCTTGTTTTTATTCTAAAAACCCGGCGCCTCCAAATTATACCCGTTATAAAAATCCCGAGTTTGATAAACTAATTGAAAAAGCAGTGGCTGAACCAAATGATTCTTTACGCTACATTTTATATCGGAAAGCCGATCAACTATTGATCAATGATGCACCAATAATTCCTCTATGGTATGACCGGGTGATACGATTAGTACAACCAAATATCTCCGGTTTTGAACCGAATAATCTCAATTGGCTTGAATTACGAACAACAAAAAAAGTAAACTAAAAAATGTTTTAATGAGAATCAGTCAATAAGCGATTTTCATAGGAGAATTACTATAAAAAACAGCCTTTGATTACTTGCATAACCAGAATGTGATAGTTATTTTTACTATTGACTTTTCTGCAGTATCCTTACCAATCAACCAATCCAAAATCCCCCTGAAGGACCCATTATCCATGGATAGCCATATTTAATCTGATCCTTAAAAGACATACTATGAAAGCAATCTCTACACGCGTCCTAATAGTGAGAACCTTAGTTTTTATCCTGATCTCGCTTTATTTCCTGATCGTTTTTTAGTCGGATCTTAAATCAAAGCCAAATTAATCGCAACAGATTTGAGAAATCATTTGTTATTAAAAAAGTTATTTAATATAAGCAAAGTTCTTATCCGTTAAACCCTGGCTCGTTTTTGTCCGTCCATAATGGTATCTATATCTGTGAAACCCAAACCAGGTCCTGGAAAATCAGCTCCGTTATTCTCTGGTGACTAGTTTCCAGAAAAACCATTCATTGTTTTTAAAATTAAAATGAAAATTTCATGATGTGAATGGTACCCAAAACAAAAGGTGGGATTTAATTCCACCTTTGCTTTTTAATGTTTCTTTAATTTGCTCTTGAATACTTTCTCAAATTTTTCAAGCTTGGGTTGAATAACGATTGAGCAATAAGGATTGGAGTTCTTATTAAGCTCATAGTACTCCTGGTGATAATTTTCTGCTTTATAAAATTTAGTAAAAGGTTCAAGTGTTGTTACAATTGGATTATTAAAGGCCCCGCTTTTATCTAATTCTGCTTTATACTTTTCAGTTTTTTGCTTTTGTTCATCATCGTGATAAAACACAACACTACGGTATTGCGTGCCTGCATCAGCGCCTTGACGATTCAATGTTGTTGGATCATGTACCTGCCAGAAAACCTCAAGCAGTTCATCAAAGCTGATCTTTGAAGTGTCATAAACTATTTGTACACACTCTGCATGTCCTGTTTCACCCGTGCATACATCCCTGTAGCTGGGATTTGCAACATGTCCGCCAGCATAACCGGAGGTTACAGAAATGACGCCATCAAGTTGTTCAAAAATTGCTTCAGTACACCAGAAACAACCGGTGCCAAATGTGGCTGTATCGGCTTTGCCTGTAAAAGTTGTTTCAGTTTTTTCAGATGCTTTGGATGTATTCATTTTTAAATTTTGATTATTGTTTTGTGCACAGGAAATAAATGTCGTGGCGCCGGTAAGGGCCGCCAACCAGAAGGTTTTCATAAATATTCTTATTTTATTTTTTCGCTCCATTCTTATTCCGAAGGAATCCCTTTGGGAAATTTCAATGCAATTTACGATGATTTAGAATGGGCAGTTTGTAAACAGCATGACATTGATTGCGGCTTTGAGAGATTATTAACAAATAGTGAAAAATTAATCGCAGCGAACACGGAGATACACGGCGCTGTGTTGCTGAGGTATGAATAGAATTACCTGAGGTACAAGTGAGTGACCCTTCGCTTGCGCTGGGTAATCCCGATAGTTATCGGGAGCGACGCATTTGCAGAATAATGAACTTAAAGATGATCCGTCCCAGGCGGACGCAACAGACACTTAATAGAATTACTTTTGATGGCTAAAAAATTATTTGGCAGCTAAATGAAACTATTTCCTGAATCGGCATATATCCAATTAGAATTTGACAAAGTAAAATCTTTGCTGGCAGCGCATTGCAGAAGCGAATACGCAATAGAAAAAGCGGGGCAATTGAGAATCCATACCCGTATAGAGTTTATAGAAACAGAACTGCGCCAGGGCTATGAATACAAACAGCTTCTGCAAAACAGTATTTATTTTCCAAATGACCCGGTATTTAATTTATCAAAAGAGCTGAAGTTGCTCTCAGTTCCGGGAGCAGTGCTGGCCGGTGATGAATTGATAGAAATAAGAAAGCTTGCTGAATTGATGAAAAATGTTTTTAGATGGTTTGATGCTGAAAGAAGAAATGTATATAATGGGCTGGCAAAAATTATTGATGGCACTTATTATGAGAAAGTGATCGTTGAGATGATCGATGATGTGCTGGATGAAAGTGGCCAGGTTAAAGACAATGCTTCGCAGGAGCTGCAAAATATCCGCATGAATCTTTACAGGAAAAGAAATGAATTGCGCAAAATGTTTGACAGGATTATTTCGAAATTGAACAAGCAAGGTTATCTCGCTGATATTGAAGAAAGCTTTTTGAATGGAAGAAGGGTAGTGGCAGTTTATGCAGAACAGAAAAGAACAGTTAAAGGTATTTTGCACGGCGAAAGTGAAAGCCGGCGCACCTCCTTTATTGAACCTGAAGAAACCATTGAATTGAACAATGATATTTACTCATTGGAAAATGATGAGAAAAGAGAAGTGGTTCGTCTACTCCGTGAATTGACCGGAAAACTTTCTGTATATGCATCGTTGCTGTTAAACTATCATTCTATTTCGGGTGAATATGATTTTATTCGGGCAAAAGCAAAATTGGCACTGGATATTAATGGTGAATTCCCCCTTGTTGAAGACAAAGCAATTGTGCACCTGGAAAAAGCATTTCATCCGCTGTTGTATTTATATAATAGGAAAACTAACAAGCCAACAATTCCCGTTTCCTTAACATTGGATGAAAATAACAGAATACTTGTTATCAGCGGCCCAAATGCCGGAGGTAAAACTGTTACATTAAAAACCGTTGGTCTTTTACAAATGATGGTACAAAGCGGATTGCTGGTACCGGTGCAACCATCCTCAAAGTTTGGCGTATTTAAACAATTGCTGATCCACATTGGCGATACACAGAGCCTCGAATTTGAATTAAGTACTTACAGCAGCCATTTGAAAAACATGAAACACTTCATGGAAGTTGCCAGTGGGAAAACGCTTTTCTTTATTGATGAATTGGGAAGTGGTAGCGATCCTAATCTTGGCGGCGCATTTGCTGAAGTGATCCTGGAGGAAATGGTAAGAAAACATTCTTATGGGATAGTTACAACACATTATCTGAATTTAAAAGTGATGGCGAGTAAAACCCCGGGAATTTTAAATGGCGCTATGGCTTTTGATGAAAAAAACCTGATGCCTCTTTATAAACTCAACATCGGTAAACCGGGCAGCTCATACACTTTTGCCATTGCTGAAAGAATTGGATTGGATAAACCTCTTATTGATCGTGCAAGAAAAATGGTGGATGAAGAACATTTCAGGTTAGATAAATTATTAAACAGAACAGAACAGGATCTTCACAATCTTGAGAAAAAAGAGAAAGAGCTTCATCAATTGATGCAGGAGAATGAAAAGTTGAAAAAAGAAATGAAACATACGATGGACAGGGAAAAGCATAATCAGCAGGTGGAGCTACTGAAACATCAAAATAAAGTATCTGAAGAAAAACTTAACTACCTGAAAGAAATGGAAAGAAAACTTAAGCAGATGGTGATCGACTGGCGTAAGGAAGAAGATAAGAGTAAGGTAATAAAAAATATCAGCGCTCTTTTATTTAATAAAAATGAAAAGAAGACCAGCGGTAAAATGCAAAAACAGGTTGAGTCAAAATTCATCGAGCTGTCAGGCGAAATAAAAGTTGGCGGGAAAGTGAAGATGAAAAAGAATCACCAGGTTGGAGAAGTAATAGAATTAAGAGGAAAAAAAGCTGTTGTGAAAATAGGTTTTCTGCCAATGCATGTAGATATAAAAGATCTTATATTGGTAAAAGCCAAACAGGAAGAGACTGGTAATAAATAAAACACCCCGTCCCGATTGATCGTGACAGGGTGCCTGACTTGTGTTTTTAGCTGTATACAAATTTAAAGACCTGAATGGATATAATTCTCCAGGTGACTGATAGTTTCTTTTTGCTGCAAAATAGTTTCTTTTACAACATCACTCATACTTACAATTCCCGATAAGAGATTGCCTTCAAAAACCGGCAGGTAACGAATATTTTTATCAGACATAAGTTGCATGCAGTATTCAACACTGTCAGTCGGACTTACGGCAGGCAAATTAGTTGTCATAATTTCGGAGACCTTAGTGTCAACAGAGCTTTTGTGCTTTAGAGCAATTTTTCTTGAATAATCTCTTTCTGTAATAATGCCAAGGTATTCCCCGCCATCCATTACAAGCACTGAACCGATATTTTTTTCAGCCATTATGTTCAGCGCCTCGATCACTTTTGTGTCCGGGGCCACGGCCACGGCTGAAGCTCCTTTTCGGCCAAGAATGTCAGAAACTTTTCGCATAGTTGGTAGTTTTAAGTAATGAAAGTTACTAAAAAAAAGCCACCTGTATTAAAACTAATTATATACAAGCAGTTGAGGGTCAATAATGATAAAAGCTATTAATAAAATAAATTGGTTTGTATAAATAACAACTTCATCATTCAGCAACAACCATTTTCTTTACTGATGATTCCCTGATCTGTAATTCTGGTGTCAAAATCCTTTTTTCAAATTCCTTAACCGGTCTTTTACTTTCAATAAGCTGAAGCAGTAATTCGGTAGCATCCTTACCCATTTCATAAGCCGGCTGTCTTACCACCGTTAATGGCGGGTCAAGCAATTCAGCAATATCTGAGTTTGAAAAACCAACAAGTGATACATCATCCGGTATTTTCAAACCTCTTCTTTTTAGTGTTTTGATACAACCGGTGGTCAATTTATCACTGGTAGTAAAAATTGCATCTGGTTTATTTCGCTGCGTAAAAAGTTTATTAACGGCATCTTCAATTTCTTCAAAGATCATTCCGCCATAAAAACAATGCTGGATAAAATTCTCATTCACTTTATGACCATTTGCGATCAATTCTTCTTTGTAGCCGGCCATTCTTTCATGCGTGATAGAAAGAAATTCAGAATTCGTAATAGCAGCGATTCGTTTGTGTCCATTTTTTATCAGGTGTTCAGTAGCATCATAGGCGCCTCTGAAATTATCAACGATCACTTTGTGCGTATTTATTTCTTCGGTGATCCTGTCAAAAAAAACAATAGGTAGCCCTTTTGCATGCAACCCTTTTAAGTGAGTAAGATCATTTGTTTCAGTAGAAAGTGAAATAAGTAAACCATCAACAGAACGGGAAGCCAGGTATTGCAGGTCTATCACTTCTCTTTCATACGATTCCCGGCTTTGTGAAATGATAACATTATAACCGCGGTCATAAGCAATGGATTCAATGCCATTGATAACCTGTGAAAAAAAATTATTTGCTATTTCGCAAACCACTACGCCGATCGACCGGCTTCTTCTTTCTTTTAAACTTAATGCAATAGGATTGGGACGATAATTCAGTTTTTCTGCACAGTCAAGCACCAGTTGTTTTGTCTCCGGGCTTATTTCATAACTATCCCTGAGTGCACGGGAAACAGTAGA
>WNFK01255010.1_pt2 | contig 11580 bp, 10 predicted proteins | sample 5400281 | NCBI WGS metagenome assembly WNFK01 (sample SAMN13153350, study PRJNA577476) | soil metagenome | isolation source: 20 cm soil on Douglas fir-dominated hillslope | place: USA:California | collected 2013-09-17
CCGATGCGCGGTGTCGCGCGCATCAGCTTCTTGGTGTAGGCGTGTTCCGGCTTGGCGAAGATATCGGCGGACAGCGCGGTTTCGACCACCCGTCCCTTCTCCATCACCACCACGCGGTCGCAATAGGCCGCAGCCAAACCAAGATCGTGCGTGATCAGGATCGTCGACATGCCCCGCCGCTTGGTGAGTTCGACGATCAGGTCCATCACCGCTTTTTGCGTGGTGACGTCGAGACCGGTGGTCGGCTCGTCCGCGATCAGAAGCTGCGGATTACAGGCCAGCGCCAGCGCGATCACCACGCGCTGACACATGCCGCCGGACAGTTCGAACGGATAGGCGTGATAGCGTTCGCGCGGCCGTGCGATCTTAACCTGCTCCAGCGCCTCGATCGCCTTCTCGCCGCGATCGCTCGCCGCCGACTGCACATGCTGGCGCAGCACGTCCTCGATCTGGTCGCCCACTTTGCGGATCGGATTGAGCGCCGCGCGCGGATTCTGGAAGATCATCGAGATTTCTCGGCCGCGCAGGTCGCGCATCTGGTTCTCGGTCGCCGCCTTGACGTCGATGCCGGAAAACATCACCGAGCCTTCGGCGATCTTGCCGGCACGGTCGAGAATCCGCATCACCGCGTAGGAGGTGACGGATTTTCCCGAGCCGGATTCGCCGACGATGCCAAGCGTCTCGCCCTTGGCGACGGTGATGTTGACATGCTGCACCGCCTTGACGATGCCGCGCCGGGTGGCGAATTCCACGGTGAGATCGTTGACGTTGAGCAGCGGCTGCGCGGTCATGGCGTGTCCCCGATCTCCACACCGTCATGCGCGGGCTTGACCCGCGCATCCATCGAGAATTTGAAAATGCTCTTCCAACGATGGATTGCCGGGTCAAGCCCGGCAATGACGACGGCATCTGGAATAGCACCGCTCATACTCACGTCCTTCGCTGCGGATCGACGATGTCGCGCAGGCCGTCACCGAGCAGATTGAAGCAGAACACTGCGATCATCAGCGCGAGGCCGGGAAACAGCGCGATCCACCATTCGCCCGACACCATGAAGCCCGCGCCTTCCGCGACCATGATGCCCCATTCGGCGGTCCATTGAGGATGGCGTAGCCCATGGTCAGCGACATCTGCACGATCATGATCGGCATGATGTTGGGCAGGATGTGCACCAGCAGGATGCGAAACTCGCCATTGCCTGACAATCGTGCCGCCTGCACGAAGCCGGCGTCGCGCCGCACATTGGCCTCGGCGCGGGCGACGCGCGCATAGAGCGGAAAATTCACGATCGCGGTCGCAATGATGATGTTCTGCACGGTGTTGCCGAGCGCCGCCACAATCCCCATCGCCAGCACGAACAGCGGAAACGCCATGATGGTATCGGCGATGCGGCCGACGATGCGGTCGGTCCAGCCGCCAAAATACCCCGCCGAGATGCCGGCGAGCCCGCCCATCAAGAACACCAGCACCACGGAGGCCACCGCGATGAAGGTGTCGAGCCGCGTCGCCACGATGACGCGGCTGAAAATATCGCGGCCCAACTGGTCGGTGCCGAACCAATGCGCCGATGACGGCGGCTTCAGCGCCGCGGCGGTGTCGGACGCCAGCGGATCGTATGGAACCACATAAGGACCGAACAGCGCCGCGAACACGATCACGATCAACAGCCCGAACGCGAATGCGGTGACGCGGTTCTCGCCCAGCACATAGCGGGTGTGCTCGAAGATCGCGGCGAGACCCGAGCTACGCGCGGGGGCAACGGGCTCAACGGCAGGTGCGACGGTGCTCATGCTTCCAACCTCACCCTTCCAGCCTCACTCTTGGATCGATCACGCCATAGAGAATGTCGATCATCAGATTGAGCAGCACATACATCACGGCCATGGTCAGCACGAAGCCCTGCACCGGCGCGAAGTCCGACGAGATCAGGGCTTCGACCGCGTAGGAACCGATGCCGGGCCAGGCGAATACCTTTTCCACCAGCACGTTGGCGCCGAGCAGGAATGAGAACACCATGCTGAGCGTGGTGATGACCGGCAGCATCGCGTTGCGGAAGGCGTAGGTGACGATCACCGTGCCGGGCGACAGGCCGCTGGCGCGCGCGGTGCGCACGAAATCCGACGACAGCACCGCCAGCATCGAGGCACGCGTCATCCGCGCGATCGGCGCCAGCGAGAAGATTGCGAGCGTCAGTGCCGGCAGGATCAACTGGCTGAACGCCGAACGGAAGGTTTCGAAATCGCGCGCGATCAGGGCATCGATCAGATAGAAACCGGTCGCCGCCGCCGGCGCGCTGTAGAACACATCGAGCCGCCCCAGCGGCGCTGGCGACCATCCGAGCTTGAAATAGAAAATATAGACCAGCACCAATCCGGTGAAGAATACCGGCAGCGACACCCCGGCGGTCGTGGTGATGCGACAGAGATGGTCGATCCACGAGCCCGGGCGGGTTGCGGCGAGTACGCCGAGCGGCAGCGCGATGGCAACCGAAATGACGAGGCCGAGCAGCGTCAGCTCGGCCGATGCCGGCAGGCGATTGCGGATTTCAGTCGCGACCGGCTGGCCTGTGGTGAGTGAATTGCCGAAATCGCCGTGGGCGAGATCGGCGGTGTAACGGAAAAACTGCTCGATCAGCGGCTTGTCGAGGCCGAGTTTCTTGCGGATCTGCTCGATCGCCTCCTTGTTCGCCGCAGGGCCGGCGAAATACGCCGCAGGATCGCCGGGCAGCGCCCGCGTCAGCAGGAACGTGACGATCACCACCCCGATCAGGCTCGGGATCGCGAACATCAATCGCTTGCCGATCATGGTCAGCATGATGCGCCCTCGCCGCCGTTTGCGTTACGCCTTGACCATCGCCCGGTAATCCAGGCGGCGGTGAAACCAGTACTGGTAGCCGGACACGTTTTTCTGCATCGCGACGTTGACGTAGGGCTGATACAGCGGGATGCGCGGCATGTCGGTGAAGGCGCGATCGATAAAGCCCTTCACGTCGGCATCGTAAGTCGCCTTGTCGCCGCTCGCGCCTGCGACCACGGCGCCGTCGATGAAGCCGTCCATTTCTTTCGACTGGTAGCCCATGGTGTTGAAGATCGAATTTCGGCCGTGATAGCACCAGATGAAGAAGTATTCGGGATAGTCGAGCCAGCCCGAGAACACGTTGGTGTAAAGCGGCATCTCCTTCTTGTTCAATTCGGTGCGCCAGTTGGCGCCGGGAATCTTGTTGATGGTGGTCTTGATGCCGATCTGGCCAAGGCTCTCCTGCACCAGCACGCACAGCGGCTCATTGACCCCGGCGAATCCAAGGTCGAATGACAGCGTGGTCTCGAAGCCGTCGGGGTAGCCGGCTTCGGTGAGCAGCGCCTTGGCCTTCGCAATGTCGATGTTATACATGTGCGCCTGGGGCCAAACCGCCTCGGTCGGCTTGCCGGCGGCGCCGAACATCGGCTTGGCCAGCCCGAACAGCACGGCATCCATGATCTTCTGGTAAGGCACGGCGTAGGCCACCGCCTGGCGCACTTTCGGATTATTGAACGGCGGCTTGGTGACGTTCATGCCGAGATACTGGATGCCGTTGGAATAGGGCATCGAGACGATGTTGAGCTTGCCGCCGTCCTTCAGCTCGACGAAATCCTTGTTAGGCAAATCATACGACACATCGGCATCGCCGCGTTCAAGCAGCGCGCGGCGATTGCCGGCCTGCGGCACCATGCGCCAGATCACCCGCCTGATCTTCGGCGCGGGACCGCCGACCCACTCGTCATTGCGCTCCAGGATCACTTCGGTGCCGGCGGTCCATTTCGTCACCTTGTAGGCGCCGGAACCAACGGTCTGCTGCTTGGCAAATTCGAGGCCCCAGGGATCCTTCTCACTGGCATTCTTCTTGAGAAGTTCGGAATTGACCACGCACGGCACGATCACGGCGAGGTCGGGAATCGTCAGGCGGTCCTTCTTCGCAAAATCGACTCGCACGGTGGTGTCATCGACGACGACGAACTGCTCCGGCTTGGTCAGCGAGCCGGCGCTCATCTGGAACGCCGGGAATCCGCCGACGCCGATCGCGCGGTCGAGCGACCACTTGACATCCTTGGCCGTCACCGGCGCGCCGTCGTGGAATTTTGCATTCTTCTTCAATTTGAAGGTCGCCGACATGTCGCCGACATTCATGTCTTCGGCGAGTTCGGGCTTGATCTTGTCGCGGTCGTAATACGGCACCCCGCCAGGACCGGTTTTCATCTCGTGGGTGATGAGCCGGTCATAGCAATTCCACGACACCTCGTAGCCGGGCACATTGGTCCCGGTACCGTGGATGTCGAGATTGTTGGGACCACTTTCAGAAACGATCAGCAGGGTCTCGGAGCGGGCGTCGGCCTTGGCGGCCGCCCAGATCGCTGGGGCGGGCACCATGGCACCGGCGGCGATCCCGGAGACGGATTTCAAGAAATCGCGACGCTTCATGTGATGCTCCAAACGCCCGAGGGAAACGGCCTGGAACAGCTTCGCAAGGTTTGTGCCAAAACTTAACGGAACCCTAACTCGGGTTTAAGCGCATGATCTAGCTATGGAATATTTGAAGGGCGCCCTTACCAATATCGCGAAGGAGCGAGCCTCATTGCATACAAAGAGGATTCTTTGCCCATATACAGTGCAAATATTCGGGACGCTTTTTTTGTGCGTCACCGGCTGCGCGTCCGCGAGAACGCAGCCCTGTCCGTCACACCGGCCAGAGCAACTCCTGTAATTCGAACAAGTCACCGGCCTTCCGTTGCCAATCCTCGATGCAGATGTGCCTGTTGGGATCGCTGGAGCGATGAAGCAGAAGCAGCGCCATCAGCCGGCGCTTCATGGTGAAATTCGTATCCGCGTTCGAATAGCCGAACCCTTCGAACAGGCTTCGGACGCGGCGCGGCATCCCGGCGGTCATGAAGGCGCTCGGGCCCAGCAGGTCGTATTCGCCCCATCCCGTCATGACGTCGCCGAAATCGATCAGCCCTGACAGCCGCCAACCTCCGCTTTCGCGGCTCAACAGGAAATTCTCCGGAATGTATTCTCCGGTCAGCATCACGGGCGGTGTGTCCAGCGGAATAAGCGCTGCCGCATCGCGAAGAAGTTCGTCCAGTCCGTCGAGATATTTTTGCGGCAGTCCGAGACGCTCATGCCGCGCGCGACATCCTTCGATCTGCTTTGACATGAACTGGCGCCAACGCGGTTCAATGCCCGACAAATCGCCCACCGGCACCCGTTGTACTTCCGCGATGGTCTCGCCGATCCGGGCGAGGATGTGCTCTTTCTGATCCTCAGGCAGCGCAGGCCACGCTTCCTTGCCGAGGATGCCGGACAGGCGCGTGATGACCAGATACGGCCATTGGTCGCGCTCGCCTTCGAGCACGATTTCCGGAATCGGGACGCTGAGCCGTCCACGAAGCTGCGCCAGCGAAATGCGCTCGGACACGAACTGGCTGCGCAGGAATGGCGGGAAAATCTTCAGGATCAGCCGGTCATCGAGCCCGACGACAAGATTGGTCCCGGTCGCGAACAAGTGCGGATCCGCATGCGGCAATCCGTGACTGCACGCGATATCGAGCGCCGCCGACAGGCATAGCGACACGTCGGCGCGCCATGCCTGGAAGGCCTCGAAATTCGTCAGGCTCGGTAGTGAGTGCATCAGACGTCGCAACTATCGGTCCGGATTCGCCCGCTCGAATTGACGCAGCAGCCGGTTGCCGCGCTCGACGGCGGAATCCAGTGCAGCTTGCGCGGATTTCTTGCCGCTGAAGGCCTGCTCCAGTTCGTCGTCGATCACATCGCGAATCAGAACGAACGATCCAAGCCGGACTCCCCTCGAATTTTCGGTCGGCGTTTTCAAGGTGATCTGCTCGATCGAGATCGCCGTACCGGGATTGCGTTCGTAGAAGCCCTGCGCGCGGGTCAAATCGAAGGCGGCTCGGGTAATCGGCAGATAGCCCGTGTTCTGGTGCCAGGCGGCCTGAATCTCCGGCTTCGACAGGAATCCGAAGAACTTGGCGACGCCCTTGTATTCGGCGCGCGGCCGGTCGCGCAGCACCCACAATGTGGCGCCGCCGATGCTGGTGTTTTGCGGCGCGCCTTCGACGTCGGGCCAATACGGCAACATGCCGTATCCCACCTCGAATTTCGAGTTGGCCCTGATATCGGCGCGCGTCGCCGAGCTCCCTAAGAAGATTCCGCATTCGCCATTTTGAAACCGTGGTTCCGCCGAGGTGGAGCGGCCGCTGTAGTCGAACACCTTGGTGGTCTGCCATTCCGCCAGCTGCGCAATGTGGTGCACCATCACCGGATTGTTGAAAGTCAGCACCGCATCGAGACCGTCGAAGCCATTGGCCTTGGTCGAGATCGGCAGATTGTGAAATGCCGAAAAATTCTCGACGTTGATCCATGAAGGCCAGGACGTCGTCAAACCGCAAACGGTCCCGGAAGCACGCAACCGCTTCGCCGCCGCGCCGACTTCGGGCCAGGTCTTCGGTGCCACTTCGGGGTCGAGCCCGGCGGCGCGAAACTGATCCTTGTTATAATACAGCATCGGCGTCGAGGCATTGAACGGGAATGACAGCATGTTGCCGGCGACGTCGGCATAATAGCCGGTGACGGCCGGAAGATACTCAGCCGGAGCAAAGGCCTCCTGTTCGTCCCGCATCAATTCGAACACGGGATAGATCGCGCCTTTCGCAGCCATCATGGTCGCGGTCGCGATTTCGCTGACCTGGACAATGGTGGGCTGGCTCCGCGAACGAAACGCGAAGATCGCCGCCGTTACGGTTTCGGTATAATTCCCCTTGTAGCTCGGCACGATCCGGTATTCGGATTGCGATGCGTTGAAATCCGCAGCGAGCTTGTCCAACTGCCGGCCGAGTTCGCCCGACATGGCATGCCACCACGTGATTTCGGTGACCGCCCAGGCCGGAGAGGCTGACATGAACGCCACGGCGACAGCAGCGAGTTGCAAAAACCTCAAAGCCGATCTCACAATAAAACCATTCCAATCTGGCGCGGTCGAAACGCAATTCTCACGTCATGCGCTCAAACCCCGCGCCGGCGGGTTCAAATCCGAAAAGGCCGATCGCGGCGCAGCATTGACGATATTAGCGACGCTGTCAGGATAGCCTAATCTCACCGGCTTCTGCTAATCTCACTAGCTTCTTCTAAAGTTGCATTGAACCTTTTTTTCCCGCCGTAGACATCATCATAAGGGAATGAAGTTGCCTGTGTACAGCCGCGCCGGCCTTTCGCGGACAGTAGCACTCGTTGACGCGCTGTTTTTGACGGCGGTCTCGACGAGCGCGGTCGCGCGTGTATTTTGCTCGGCTGCTACCCAGAGCGAGGATTGTCCGACCGTCCAGGCGCTGCGCTTCACGGGCAGCGTGATCGCGGAGCGCGGCGAGCAGAGGCGCGCCGGGGCCATCGATCGCACTCGGACCAACGCCGCGTTGATCGGGAATTTCGTGCTGGCGAAGAATGCGCTGGCGATGCCGTTTCTGTTTCGCTCCATTGAGCATTTGCAGAAGCTGACGGACGGACCGATCGGCAACGAAATCCTAAACAGTTTCGACCCTTATCAACGCGATCCCGCAACCGCGGAACCGATCGAGCGAAGTCGCAAGGTGGAGTGAATTGGTCTTGGGTACACCCGAGCAGGACCAGACTGCGGAACGGCCTGCGAGCTTCGCCGCGCGCGGTCGTTTTCGTATCGTCACGCTGCTTCGGGCGGTACCGATCCGCTGGCGCATCCTGTCGATCGCCGCGCTGAACTCGGCGGTCGTCGTGGTGCTTTCCGTCATGATCTGGAACGGCGCGCAGGTGCTCGGTTCGGCCTGGGACGACGTCCGGCAAGTGCGCGAGTCGGACAAGATCCTGGCGCTGCTGGAAAGCGAAACCGGCCGCCTGCAGAATCTGATCCATCGTTACATCAATCAACCGAGCCCCGAACTGTTCGCGGAGATATTGCTGTTGCGCGAGGCAGTTCTCGGTACGCTTACCACCCGCGCGTCGACCGATCCGATGCTGTCGGGATCGGTCGAGGAGCTTGAGCGCGTCACCGAGCGTTTCCTGAACGGCTTCGGCGAATTGCGCGGCGTCCAGGCCACCATTTCGAAAACCTACGAGGAGCAGGTCTTGACCCCCGCCAGGGAAATGGCCGGGCTTTATTCGATCATCGAAGGCGCGACAGGGCACCGCGACGCGTTGATCTGGCCGTCGCTTGGAAAGTCCCGCGAGGCGTTTACCGCCATGTTGGTCGCCGCCAACGCCTATTATCTCTCGCTGGCGACGGCATCGGCCGAGGAAGCCCGTCGCAGCACCGAGACGATCGAGAAGACCATTCCGGTCATGTCCGACCTCGCCGACAACGACCTGCAGCGCATGGCCTTGCGACGATTGAATGCGCGGACGGTGGCGCTGCGGGAAGGCCTGGCGAAATTATCCGAGGAGCTCGCGAGCCGGACCGAGCTCTTGCGCAATACCATCGACGCCAGCCAGGCCGACGCCATCGGCGCCATCGATCGATTGTCGGTCAAGATGCGGCAGCGCGAGCAGAAAGCGCAGGAGACATTCGATCGGACGCTGGCCGATATATCCCGCAGGGTGATGTCCATCGCCGTGATTTTTCTCGGCATCATCATCACCGCGGGCGTCCTGATCGCGCTGAGCATCCGGCTGCCCTTGCATCAGATCATGGCGGCGATGCACGCGATCACCACGGGCGATTACGACCGGCGCGTGCAGGGCACGGATGCCACGGACGAGGTCGGCGCGATGGCCCGCGCGGTCGAGGTATTCCGCGAAAACGCCATCGCCAAAAGCAAGACCGAAGACGAGCTGCGCAATTCCAAGGAGAAGGCCGAGAGCGCCCTGCTCGAACTGAACGCCGCCCAGCAAAACCTGATCGACGCCGAACGTCTGGCGGCGCTTGGCGGCCTGGTCGCCGGTGTCGCCCATGAAGTGAACAACCCGATCGGGATCAGCCTGACGGTGGCGTCCAGCTTCGCGCGCCGCGCGGAAATGTTCGAGGCCGAGCTGAGATCCGATGGCCAGTTGCGCCGCTCTCAACTGGAGGAATTCGTCCGGACCTCGCGCGACGCAGCCCAGCAACTGGTGGCGAACCTGCATCGCGCCGGGGAACTGATCCAGTCTTTCAAGCAGGTGGCGGTGGACCGCTCGCATGCGGAACGCCGGCAGTTCGGCCTGAGCGAGGCGACCGACCAGATCATCGCCAGCCTGCGGCCGGTCCTGAAGAAGGCGGCGATCGCCCTGTCGGTCGACGTGCCGGAGGGCCTGGTGATCGACGGCTATCCGGGCTCCTATGGGCAGATCCTGACCAATCTCTTCCTCAACGCGGCAAATCATGCATTTCCCGACGGACGCTCCGGGACGATCTCGATTTCGGCCAGGCCCCGCGGCAGTGACGACGTCGAGATCATTTTTGCCGACAATGGGGCCGGGATGACGCCGGACGTGCAGCGGCAGGCGTTCGACCCGTTCTTTACCACGCGCCGCAACGAGGGCGGCACCGGGCTCGGCTTGCACATTGTCTATAATCTTGTCACTCAGCAGCTTGGCGGCCGGATGATGCTGGATTCAAGGCTGGGACAAGGCACCACATTTCGCATTATCATGCCGCGGGCCGCCAAAGGCGGCTCCACAACCGCAGACACAACCAGCGACGGGACCCCTCAATGGCCGACCAGGACGATGTCCTCCACCTGATCGACGATTCCGGAGTAGCTCCGGAGGCATCGACCGCGCGCCGATGGAAGGTCGCGGTGATCGACGACGACCAGGCCGTGCACGAAGGCACGCGATTTGCGCTGAGTGACTACAATCTCAATGGGCAGAAGCTCGAGATCCTCTCGGCCTATTCGGCGGCCGAGGGCCGGGAATTGATGCGAGCGCACCCCGATATCGCCGCCGTGCTGCTCGACGTCATCATGGAAACCGACGCCGCCGGCCTCGATCTCGTCGAGTACATCCGCAATGAAATCAAGAACGAGACCGTCCGCATCATCCTGCGCACCGGGCAGCCCGGACAGGCCCCCGAGCGGCGCGTGATCGTCCAATACGACATCAACGACTACAAGGCGAAGACCGAGCTGACGGCCGACAAGCTGTTTACCTCGCTGACCGCGGCGCTGCGCAGCTATCAGCAACTCGAGCGCATGGTTCAAACCCGGCGCGGGCTGGAAATCATCATCGATGCCGCCTCGACCTTGTACGATTTCAGATCGATGCAACGCCTCGCCGAAGGCGTGCTGACGCAGATCGCGTCGCTTCTGAATGTCGACTGCGCCGGCATTCTGGTGCTGCGCGACGGCGGCGTGGTCGGCGACGATTTTTCCGTGCTCGCGGGTTCGGGCTGCTATAGCCGTTTCATCGGCACCACCGGATCCAAGTCGCTCGACCCCGACCTGCGGTCGATGGTGGAAGCCGCCTTCAAACGGCGCAAACATGAATTTGTCGATCAGCGCACCGTTCTCTATGTTCGCACCGGCAGCGGACGGGAAGTGGTCGTGCTGCTGCAGGCGGAGCGCCAGCTATCCGAAACCGACCGGTCGCTGGTGGAAATTTTCGGCAGCCGGCTTTCGATCGCGTTCGACAATGTCATTCTCTATCAGCAACTGCATGAAGCCAACACGCAGCTCGAGGACCGCGTCGCCCAGCGCACCCGCGCGCTGATGCAGGCCAACCGCAGGCTGTCCGCCCAATGGCTGCGGCTGCAGCGCGCCAACGGCTTCAAGAACGAAATTCTCGGCACCGTCGCTCACGATTTGAAGAATCCGCTCGGCGTGATCCTGGGCCGCACCGAAATGCTGACGGAGCTGATCAGCGCCGGCTCTTCCAAGGAGAGCGTCACGGCCCAGGTCGAACACATACGCGATGCCACCAGGCGCCTGACCTCAATGGTCGACCATCTGATTTCGGACGCGATGGCGGATGCCTTCGACATCACCATTCGCCGCGAGCCGGTCGATGTCGGGGCGTTGGTCAGCGAAGTCGCCGATGCCAATCAGCCTTTGGCCGTCAACAAGCAGCAGGCCATCACGGTGTCAGCGCCGCCGAATTTCGTCACCATGTGCGATTCCGACCGGATGCGGGAGGCGATCGATAATCTCATCAGCAACGCCATCAAATACAGTCCGATCGGCGGCAAGATCGCGGTGGTGGTTTCTCATGAGCGGAACAACACCATCATCCGCATCGCCGACGAGGGCGCCGGCCTGTCTCCCGAAGATCTCGGACGATTGTTCGGCCGCTTCCAGCGGCTGTCCGCAAAACCCACCGCCGGCGAAAGCTCGACCGGTCTTGGGCTTTCGATCGTCAAGCGCATCATCGACATGCATGGCGGCCAGGTGAACGCGGATAGCCAGGGACCCGGACAGGGATCGACTTTCACCGTCATATTGCCCGCGACAGAGATTTCATGAGCCAGAGTCCCCATATCATCATCGTCGATGACGAAGCGCCGGCCCGCGAGATGGTCGGCGAGTACCTCAAGATGCACGGCTTTACCGTGACGCTTTGCGACGGCGGCAAGAGCCTGCGCGGCGCGATCGA
>WNFK01206934.1_pt2 | contig 11579 bp, 11 predicted proteins | sample 5400281 | NCBI WGS metagenome assembly WNFK01 (sample SAMN13153350, study PRJNA577476) | soil metagenome | isolation source: 20 cm soil on Douglas fir-dominated hillslope | place: USA:California | collected 2013-09-17
TGGAGGCCCACCCGCCGGTGGATGCGCAGGGGCAAAGCTTCGAACCCGACATCGATCAGTTCGCCGAAATGCTGCGTGCGGCGGTGGGCGATACCACCGTTGCGATTCACTGGGACTACGCCCGGGAAGTACTTCAGAAAGCCGACGGGGTGATCGCCACGGTGGCGCTTGCTGCCGATGATCCCAACGCCCCTGCACCCACGCCGGCACCTGCTGCCGATCCTGCTCCCGCCACCGCCCCTGCCACTCCGCCGTCCGACGCTCCGGCCGGCGATGCCGTGAAACAGCCGGCCTCCTAATTTCCTGATACCGTCATTGTGCAAACCAGCAATTGACGGTGCCATGACGACTCATCCTCCGGCGCACGAATCGGTCCCCGCGGCACATCATCATTCGGCGCGGCCCACCCGATGGGCCATGCTGAGCGCGCTGGGCGTGGTCTTCGGCGATCTTGGCACGAGTCCCCTGTACTCTCTGCAAACCGTGGTGCAGGCCACCGGTGGGCAATTCACGGCGCACAGTGCACTCGGCGTGCTTTCGCTGATCGTGTGGACCTTGATCGTCACGATCTCCATCAAGTACTGCGTGTTCGTCATGCGGGCTGACAATAGCGGCGAAGGAGGAATTCTGGCGTTGATGTCGCTCATCGGTGCGAACGCCTTTACGCGCGGCTTCAAGCTCTTGACCGGGATGGGACTGCTCGGGGCCGCTCTCATCTATGGGGACGGTGTCATCACGCCGGCCATCTCGGTGCTGAGCGCGCTCGAGGGCGTCAATGCGGTGACGACCGCGTTCAAACCCTTCGTCATGCCGATGGCGGTGGCCATTCTTCTGTGCTTGTTCGCCGCGCAGCGCTTCGGGACGGAGAAAATAGGCCGCGCGTTCGGGCCGGTGATGATGCTCTGGTTCATCGTCATCGCGGTGCTGGGTCTGGCGTCGATCGCGCGCCATCCGGGCGTCGTCGCCGCGCTCGATCCGCGCTGCGCCATCCGCTTCATGGCCCACTCGGGGAGCGCCGGATTCCTGGTGCTGGGCGGGGTGTTCTTGTGCATCACGGGCGGCGAAGCGCTGTACGCCGATATGGGTCATTTCGGCAAGGGTCCGATCCGATACTCCTGGTACGGCGTCGTATTGCCTTCGCTGCTCTTGAGCTACGCCGGACAAACTGCATTCTTGATCGACAAGGGCACGGTCACGGGCAATCCCTTCTTTCAAATCGCGCCGTCGTGGTCCATTTATCCGCTCGTGGTGCTGGCGACGCTGGCCACGATCATCGCCAGCCAAGCCATCATCACGGGTTCGTTCTCCATGACCCGGCAAGCCATGCAGCTCGGCTGGCTGCCGGGCGTCGCGATCCGGCAGACGTCGGATCGAATGTACGGCCAGATCTATATTCCCGTGGTCAATTGGCTGCTGATGATTGCGACGGTTGCGACGACGATCGCCTTCGGCAGCTCGGATCGGCTTGCCGGTGCCTACGGCACGGCGGTATCGACCACCATGCTGCTGACCACCGTTTTGCTGTATCGCGCCATGCGCCATGTGTGGCGCTGGCCCATCGTCGCGGCGATTGCCGTCGCCGGTATTTTCGTGATCGTGGATGGAAGCTTTTTCCTCGCGAATCTCCTCAAGATAGCGGAGGGCGGTTGGCTCCCCTTGAGCTTCGCCGCCGTGTTGTTCGTGATCATGACGACATGGCGGACCGGCAGCGACGCCATACGCGCGACGCTCGTGCAGCCCACGGAGGCGGGGGAACGGTTTTTGTCCGATCTCGAGCGAGGCTTCATCCCTCGGGTGGAGGGCACCACGGTGTTCCTGACCAGAAGCACGCAGAAGGTGTCGGGGCTCATCATGGCCCATGTGCATTTCGCCGGAGTTCTGCCGAAGCACGCCATCGCTCTCAGCGTCCTATTTGAGGCCACTCCGCGCATTGCCGGCGCCCACTGCACCGTCGTCGATCAAGTCGCCGAGGGACTGTGGCATGTGGTGGCGCGCTTCGGATTCTTCGAAATCCCGGATTTGCGGCGGGCGCTGCGCGACGCCCGCGGTCTCGACGAGGCGGTCGATTTCGACAAGGCCCTGTTCGTGGGGACACGCGACCTCATCGTGCAGAAACCAAAAGGCGCGAGCCTGAAAGGCTGGCGCTTGATGCTGTTCGTGTTTCTTTACCGCAACTCGGTGAAAGTGGTCGATCGGTTCAGTCTGGCGCACGAGAATGTGATCGAGATTGCCAGGCAAATTGCGATCTAGCGTCGCGGTAGTCGGCGACCTGATCGTGAAAGATCGGTCCCGGATCGTGGATGATCGGCGTATCCTGCGGGTTTCGCTCCACTAAATCTTGCAGCACGCTCAACAAGCCCCAACCTAACGCCAGGCAGAAGACCAACAGCAACAGGATGGTAATGAGGATAGTCATGGGGGCTCCGTGACTGCCGCTGCTTTAAGGGTGAACCTTAAGTCTCCTACAAGTTCCCCTTGCGGTCGTGTAGGAGAAAGTCTGAAAGTCTTGTCAGACTGAAGTCGGAAGATCGGCGGCGGGCAGCACGCGGCCTTGTGCATCGCCAAAACCGATCCGTGCCAGCCCAAGTTTTTCGCACCATCCGCGGAAAATGACACTGTCGCCGTCCTCGAGGAAGGTGCGGGATTCGTCACGACTGATCTGAATCGGCCGGCTGCCGCCCGCGCTGAGCTCGAGCAGCGACCCCGCCTCTCCGGGGGTCGGCCCCGACTGAGTGCCGGTTCCGAGCAGATCGCCGGCGCGCAAGTCGCAGCCATTGACGGTGTGGTGTGCGACGAGCTGCGCGATCGTCCAATACGCATGCCGAAAAGTGGTCGACGAGAGACGGTGCGGCGGCTCATGCCGTTCGCGCATGCCGGCGCTTTGAATCAGCACGTCCAGCCGGATATCGATTGCCCCGGCGTCGCGGTTCCACGATGAGTCCAGATAGGGCAGGGGCGGGAGGGCGTCTTCGGGCCGCACGAAGGGAACGCGATAGGGAGCAAGGGCCTGCAGCGTGACGATCCAGGGCGATATCGTGGTCGCAAAATTCTTTGCCAGGAAAGGACCCAGAGGCTGATATTCCCAGGCTTGCAAATCGCGCGCCGACCAATCATTGAGCAGACAGACGCCGAAGATGTGCGCCTCGGCGTCCGCCATCGGAATCGGCGTCCCCGGCGGGTTACCGACGCCGATGAAGACTCCGAGCTCGAGTTCGTAGTCCAGGCGCGAACTCGGCCCGACGACGGGGTGCGCCGCGCCCGGCGGAAGCCGCTGCCCCCGAGGTCTGCGGAAAGTCTGCCCCGACACGCCGAGAGACGAGCTGCGTCCGTGATACCCGATGGGAATCCAGCGATAGTTCGGCAACAAGGGATTATCGGGCCGCATCATTCGGCCGACCGCGGTGGCGTGATGGATCGAGGTGTAAAAATCGGTGTAGTCGCCGATGTGCGCCGGCAACGAATATTGCGCGTCGCCCTGCGGCACCAGACAATTTCGCAGGCTGTTTTGCAGGCTTGACCCCTCCCGCAGGCCGTCGAACAGTGCGCGGCGCATGGCGTTCCATACCGTTGGTCCAAGCTCCATCAATGTGTTGAGCGAAGAGCGGCCGCCGGCCTGAATCCCTTCGGCGGCCCGCGACTCGAATCCTCCCCGCCCGGCCAGGGCGGCAAGATCGACGATCTGATCTCCTATCGCCACGCCGCCGCGAAATTCTTCCGTGGAACCGCCCCGACGAAATACGGCGAACGGCAGATTTTGGATGGGGAATTCGCAGCCGATCTCATTGGCCGAAGCCAGCCAGCTGCGCGCGTGCGGGTCGTGCGTATGATCCAGCAGGGTGGGGTCGGTCACGGAACGAGACTCCGGGGCGGCGAAACCGCCAGTCTATTATATTGGGACAACCGAGTCGCGAACTGGACATCTATGGTCAAGGTCAGTCAACTGGGCGCCGCGGCTCCTGCAACGAACGACGTGAAGGGCCGGATCGTCTCCTTCATGGCCGGCGCTTCCACTGAAATTACGCCCTCGGAGGAAAGCCGCCTGCCCGAGCTCAAGTCCCTGCTTCCGGCCGGTGCGGCCGTCTTCGTCGCGCATACGCCGAACGCCAGCTTCGGCCAGGTAGTTCACGCCGCACTCGCGGTGCGCCGCGCTGGGTTTCTCGCGACGCCGCACATCGCGGTGCGGCGCGTCCCGAATGCTGAGATGCTGCGCGCCGCACTGGCGGAGTTGCGCGCCGGAGGCGTCGAGGACATTTTATTGATCGCCGGCGACGCGCCGCGGCCGGTCGGCGAATTTTCAGGCACATTGGCTGTTCTCGAGTCGCGGATCTTGGAGGAATCCGGCATTACCCGAATCGGCATCGCCGGACACCCGGAAGGCCACAGCGCGGTAGCCTCCGCCTCGCTGTGGGAAGCGCTCGAGGCCAAGCAGGCGTTTGCCGCGCGCACCGGAGTGAGCATGCACATCGTCACGCAGTTCGGACTCAACGGCAGCGCCTTCAAGGTCTGGGCGCGCGAACTCGCGCGCCGGCGGATTCATCTGCCGGTGCGCGTCGGAATCGCGGGTCCTGCCCCGGTCGCAAAGCTGGTGCATTTCGCCATCCAGTGCGGCGTAGGCGCATCGGTCCGCGCCTTGATGCGCAATCTGAGCGCCGCGGCCCAATCCACCGACCTGGCAACCAGTCCGGATCAGCACCTGCTGGCCCTGTTGTCGAGCCCATTGTCGGCGCAAATCGCCGCGCCGCATTTTTTCGCATTCGGCGGCGCTTTGGAGACGGCACGCTGGATGCGGAAAGTAGCCGCAGGCGCCTTCGATATCGACCCGAAAGCGGCCCGATTCGCGATGCAGGGTTGAAGGCGACGCGCGGGCTTGGCCGCGCTGACATTCTTTTAGGAGTTTCGCCTACATAACATAATGGTGAAGTGTGCAAAATCTGAGTGTATGGATGAGCAGCGGGAAACAGTACTAGCCGTGCACGGCGACGCCGACGGGTATTGGTACATCGGCGCCGGCAGAAGCATCGCCGAAGGTCCTTATCGCAATCCGGATCAGCTGCTCACCGTCGCATCCGACCTGCTCGCGGCCGAACCCCACTGGCGCATCGATGTATTCGACGCCGCGGGCAACAAGATCATCACCTACAGCAGCAAGGAAATGGACGCCGGGGATCTGCACCCGCTGCGCCGGCAGAATCGATGGAACCCGCTCTCGCACGACCCCCGTCACTGACCGAGCTGCAACGAACGGGGCTCAATCCCGGGCGTGGGGGCTGAGGAAATTCAACAACGGCTGACCTCCGCGGGCGTTCTCGGCGACCACTTTGAGCGCTACCAATGTGGGAGTTGCCAAAATGATTCCTGCGACGCCCCAAAAGAGTCCGCCAAACCACAAAGCCAAGAACACCAGCATGGGATTCAATTGCAGCCGCCGCCCGACCAGCAGGGGCTGAACGAATTGTCCTTCGAGGGTGGCCAGGGCCAAGCCAAGTAGCTGCCGGCCACCGCGATGACACGTCCCAGTCCGTCGAAAGACACGATGGCCACCACCGTCAACACGATCAGCGTGGCCGTGGAACCCACGTACGGGATGAAATTGAGCACCCCGGCCATCGTGCCCCAGAGGAATGGGTTCGGCATGCCGCACCACATCATGGCGAATGCAGTGGCGAATCCCAGTCCCACGTTGATCATAGCGGTGGTCACGTAGAAGCGGCCGACCTCGCGGCGCACCTTTTCGATGACGCCGATGATATGGGCGGAATTCAAGTCGCTGGCGAACGCGGAGGTCATTCGTGCCAGCATGGGCGGCCCGCCGGCCAGCAAGAACAGCGTAAGGATGATCACGGTCACGCTGCTCAGCACGGCGCCGCGCGTCGCGTCCAGCAACATGACGGACCCGCTTTCCTCGGGAGCCGCGACCGCCGCCTGCGGCGCCGGATGAGCGGAGTTGCCGATGTTGCCGGCGGAATTCCGCAAGGTCTCGATGCGATTGAAGATCTGTTCCACCGGCCGAATTTTTCTCTCGATGACCCGGAGCGTGTGCGGAGCCGCGGCGAACCACTGCTGCGCGGGGACTGAGACGAAATCCACGAGCGCGGCAAAGATTCCCAGGATGGCAATCATGAGCACCGCGGCGCTGATGCTGCGCGGCACCCGCCAACCGTGCAAGGCTTCGACCGGGCCGGATAGAACGAGCGCCAACAACAGCGCCAGGGCGACGGGCACGAACGCGACGTGCGCCCAGTACAGGAGCAGGCCGATGGCGCCCGCCACGAGCAATTTTACCGCTGTGACTTTCCGAGACGTCTTGACCGCGGCATCCTTTTTCATCAAGCTCCCTTCAATGGTGCGAGCCGGCGCTTTTTAGGACGCGCCAGCTCGCCCGATGAGTCCTGCTGGGGCTTTACTTGGAACCTTCCTTGCGATTCATGTTGTCATTGCCGCGGCTGCCGCCGGTCTGTTGACCGCCATGCTGGCCGCCTTGTTGCCCTCCGGTCTGCTGACCACCATGCTGGCTGCCTTGTTGACCGCCGGTTTGCTGACCGCCGTGCTGGCCGCCCTGTTGGCCGCCGGTCTGCTGACCGCCTTGTTGACCTCCACTGCCTTCGCGAGACCCCTGACCTTGCTGGCCGGGCTGACTTCGTTGCTGGCGCTGGGTCTTGTCAGCGGGCTTTTGCGTAGTTTCCGGCTTTTGGGTGTTGTTCTCCATATCGACTCTCCTCGGAAGTTGAAAGCGGATGTTGAAGCCGCGTCTACGGTAGAGCCGGCGGCGACGGGGCGGATGTAGGAGAACGCCGGCCGCCCTGTGCGCGCCGGGAAATTGCCCCTGTAAGACTTCGCCGACACCGGGAAATCACTTCGAGCCGCTCATGGCCTTGATGAGCCGATAGGTGAATTCGACGCTCTCGTCGAAGGCTTGGATACCGATTCGTTCATCCCGTCCGTGGGCGCGATTTTCATCGACGTCCTGCCACACACCGCTGACATCATAGCTCACCATGCCGGCATTGCGGGTTTGCCGGTCGTCGCTGAAGCCGGTTGCCATGGTGGGAATGATCGGTACATGCGGCCACATTGAATGCACGAGCAGCGCGACCTTGGCCATGATGCGCGGAGTGGGAGGGGACTCCGGGCTCACGATGGGCGGCGCGTCGAGCGTGACGCGGATGGCGGGATCGGCGAGGGTGGCGACCAGAGCGTTCTGCACGTTGGCCGCCGAGTCTCCGGGCAGCATCCGGCATTGGATGGTCGCCTTGGCGCGCTGCGGCAAGGCGTTTTCCGCGTGGCCGCCGGAAATCAATGTCGCGACGCAGGTGGTCCGCAGCTGTGCGTTGAGGCGCACATTCTGACTCAGACGCTCCGCCGCGGCGAGGTCGGGCGGCGCCTCTGCGACGGCGTGCATATCCGCTGCGGCCGGCCCGCTCTCGAGCGTGCCGAGCTTGTCGAAACTCGCCCGAGTGGTTGCCGTCAGCATCACCGGAAACCTGAAGGCTTCCAGGCGGCCGAGGCCGGCCGCCAGTTTATAGATCGCGTTGTCGGGGCCGGGAAGAGATCCATGTCCGCCGGGGCTGGTGGTCTCCAGCGTGAAGGTGACGTAGGTTTTCTCGCTGGTGCCCACTTCATAAAACAGACGTTCGCCGTTTTTCGTGTTGCCGCCGCCGCCGTCGAGATTGACGACCAACGCGGCATCGATCAAGTCGCGATGCTCCTCGAGGAGAAAGGCGGGACCGTTGGCGTCGCCGCCGGCCTCTTCGTCGGCGGTGAATGCGACGATGACGTCGTGATCCGGAATGAATTTCTCTCGCCTCAATCGAATCAAGGATTCCGCCAGAGCCGCATCGCCGTCCTTCATGTCGATGGTACCGCGGCCATAGAACCATCCTTCTCGTTGCGTCAACTTGAACGGGTCGACCGACCAATCCTCGGGTTTGGCTTCCACCACATCGAGGTGCCCCAGGAACAAGACGGCGTCGCTCGAGTGTTTGCCGCGGTAGCGAACCACCACGTTGCCCTTCGTCGGGTGATCGGACGGCGCGAGGAAAACCACGTCGCCGGCCGCAAAGCCCGCGCTCGACAGCCAGCCCTGGATGGCCTTCGCGGCTTCCGTGGAACCGTGCGCATGAGTGGTGTTGATCTCCACCAGGCTTTTCAGCATGTCGCGGGCGAGCTGCAGATCCCTGGGCGGCGGAAGAGGCGGTGCCGGGGAGCCCCAAGCGGACATCGCAACGGCCAGACCCAAGGTCAACATCGATTCCCTCATTGAACTCTCCCTCAGCTTGCGGTTCACTGAGGAGCATAACGGAAGCCAAGGAAAATCCAATGCGAACGGCGAGAGAATGAACAGCACCCGGCTCGAAGCTTTCAGCGATGGCGTCATCGCCATCATCATCACCATCATGGTGCTGGAGCTCAAGGTGCCGCACGGCGAAACCGCGGATGCGCTCGAGCCCCTAATCCCCAATTTCCTGAGTTATGTGCTGAGCTTCATCTACGTGGGCATTTATTGGAACAATCACCACCACATGCTGCACACCGTGGAGAAAGTGAGCGGGCGGATTCTGTGGGCCAATCTCCATCTCTTGTTCTGGCTCTCATTGTTTCCCATCACCACGGCCTGGATTGGGGAGAATCACTTGGCCGCGATGCCGTCCGCGCTCTATGGCGTGGTGCTGCTGATGGCTTCACTCGCCTATTGGATCCTTCAGCAACTGATCATTGCCTCGCAGGGTCCGGACTCGCTGCTCAAGAGAGCCATCGGCGGGGATCGCTGCATTTCGCTCGCCCCCGCTGGCCGAAGGACTCTACCTGCTGGTGGCGCTGATGTGGTTCGTTCCGGACCGCCGCATCGCGAGCGTGCTGGTTCACAAATAGACCTGACGGGAGAATTGTCCTGCCCGTCGCGCCACCGTGGGAGAGTTGAAACTTGGCATACCGACCCGGGACTGTGCGATGCTTCGTTCCTACGAGGGGACAATAGGCTGGAATATGGCACGTGAGAACTTTCATTGGGACGATCCGCTGCTGCTCGATGCGCAGTTGACGGACGAAGAAAAGATGGTACGGGATGCCGCGCGCGACTACGCGCAAGGCCGGCTGGCGCCGCGCATCGTCGAGGCCTTTCGCCGCGAGCATACCGACCCCGGTATTTTCAAAGAGATGGGAGATTTGGGATTACTGGGCGCCACTATTCCCGAGGAATTCGGCGGCGGCGGGCTCAATTACGTCAGCTACGGGCTGATCGCGCGCGAGATAGAGCGCATCGATTCCGGATATCGATCCATGATGAGCGTGCAGTCGTCTCTGGTGATGCTGCCGATCGACCGCTTCGGCACGGAGACTCAAAAGCGAAAGTACCTGCCGGCACTGGCGCGCGGCGAAAAGATCGGCTGCTTCGGCCTGACGGAGCCCGATCATGGGTCGGACCCCGGCAGCATGATCACCCGGGCGCGCAGCACCGGCGGCGGCTATCGCTTGTCGGGCGCCAAGACGTGGATTTCCAATAGTCCCATCGCGGATGTGTTCGTCGTATGGGCAAAAACCGAAGATGACATCATTCGCGGCTTCATCCTCGAAAAGGGCTGGAAGGGTCTCGCGGCCCCGGTGATACACAGCAAGGTGGGATTGCGCGCCTCCACCACCGGGCAAATTCTCATGGATGAAGTATTCGTGCCGGAAGACAACCTAATGCCGGGCGTCACGGGTCTCAAGGGTCCCTTCACCTGCCTCGATTCGGCGCGCTACGGCATATCCTGGGGCGCGCTCGGCGCGGCGGAGAGTTGCTGGCATACCGCGCGGCAATATGTGCTGGACCGCAAGCAATTCGGCCGCCCGCTGGCCGCCAATCAACTGATTCAAAAGAAGCTGGTCGACATGCAGACCGAGATCGCTTTGGGCTTGCAGGCGTGTCTCCGTCTCGGGCGCATGAAGGATGAGGGAAGCGCTTCCGTCGAAATCACCTCCATGCTGAAACGCAATTCCTGCGGCAAGGCGCTCGATGTGGCGCGCGCCGCGCGCGACATGCTGGGAGGCAACGGTATTTCGGACGAATTCGGCGTGATTCGCCATCTCGTCAACCTCGAAGTGGTGAATACCTACGAAGGCACGCACGACATTCACGCGCTCATACTGGGAAGGGCGCAGACCGGCATTCAAGCGTTTGCTTGAGTCTAGGAGCCTATAGTCAGACAGGCTCCTAAGGATAGCCCGCAGACGCGGAGCCCGTTACCCGGGGAACCCGCAAGGCCGGTTTCAGGCTGAGCTCCCATTCCACGGTCGACGGACCGTCGGCGTTCAAGATTACCCGGCGGGCCGTCGTCTCCTCACCCTGCTCCATGCTCGGATGCCAGACGCGCACGGTGTACTCGCCCGGCGGCATGTCGTCGATGGCCGCGGTCCCCGCCGCCTCGGTCTTGGCGAAGAACGGGGTCTCGGACACATAGATATAACCGACCATCCAATCGTGAATGTTGCAGCCCAATACCACCACCCCTGGTTTGTCGAACACGACCGGCTGCGCGTTCGTGCCGGCATACAAGGGCAGCTCGAATCTCTTCGCAGGCGAAAAGGAATAGACCTGGTGGCGCACGTGGTCACTGTTCGGGAATAGTACCTTCGATCCCACGAACACCGGTTTCACGTAGGGCACGAACTGCTTGTCGACTTGATCGACGGCATCCGCCGGGGGTTTGGCGCGCAGTGCGCTTTTGGCATCCAAGGGTGCGGCCAGGATGACCGCGTTTGCGATGAGCTTTCCACGATGATCTTTCACGAGCGCACGCAATTCGGCGGCGCCGCCCGGTTGTGCGCCCCAGAGAAGCATGAGACCGGCCGCTGCCGCGAGCAATCTGTTCATCGAAAGCGATAGTCCCAGGTGATTTCCGGCACTGACTTCGTATAGCTGTTGCCGCCGTCCGCGTGCGTGTTCAAACGCTCAATTCCCAACCCAAGCAAGCTGTGCGGAGTCGGAGCGTAGTTGACTCCAACCCTGAACCCGTAAGTCGTTCCGGTGAGCTTGTAAGCGTAGGCCTCGGGCCCGAATGCCGGATCCTCGGCAACGCCGCGGCGGCCCAACAGGCCGAGCGCGAGAAAGGTGCTCTCGTTCAACGAGTACTCCACGTTGACCGCGACATTGTGGCTGTCTTGGCTGAACGCGTCGCCGGATAATCCGGGCACCTCTTCCGTTCGAGGGCTGGCGACCCGGCGATCGAATGCGTATTCGGCCCAGAGGTTCCAACGCTCGTCGATGCGCCGCCCCGACGCGAGCGTCGCGCGGTAGTTCCAGGCGTTGCGGTAACTATAGTCGTAGCTCGACCGCCCTACCGATACTCCGGCGCGCGCCCAAGGGGCGAAGGCGCCGAGTCCCCATTTTTTCTTCAGTGAAATTGTACCGTCGAGGGACGCATTGTTGAGTCCTGTGAGTTTTCGGAATGCCTCGCCGTTGAGGTCGCCGCCGACCGTCACGCTGTAGCTTTCGCCCAACGGAAATAGTTGAAAAATAGAGAGTCGTGCGTCGATCGTGGAATCTCCGACGATGTCGGGCGGGGACTCCGCGTTGCCGACGTTGTTGTCGTGCCGGAGAGCTG
>WNFK01177906.1_pt1 | contig 11575 bp, 10 predicted proteins | sample 5400281 | NCBI WGS metagenome assembly WNFK01 (sample SAMN13153350, study PRJNA577476) | soil metagenome | isolation source: 20 cm soil on Douglas fir-dominated hillslope | place: USA:California | collected 2013-09-17
AGCAGCCCGCACACCACCGCCGCGACGAAGAGCGCGATCGACGTCTGCCGGAACAGGATCGGCATCTGGTCGAGCTTTTCCGGATCGACCTTTCCGCCGACGAGACCGGCGATCAGGTTGCCGAGCGCCGTGGCCATGAACCAGACGCCCATCATTTGTCCCTTGAACTTGAACGGCGCCAGCTTGGTCATCGAGCTGAGACCAACCGGACTGAGAGACAGCTCACCGACTGTCTGCAGGGCATAACTGAACACGAGCCACCAGGCTGAGACGCGCACATTGCCGCCTCCACTGATCACGATATTAGAGGCGATGAGCATCACCACGAAGCCGAGGCCGGCGAAGAACAATCCCCACGCAAATTTCGCGACGCTCGACGGATCCTTTCCTCGCTTGCCCAGCGCGATCCAGACGACGGCGAAGACAGGCGCCAGGGCAATGACGAACACCGAGTTCGCGGCCTGGAGCCACAGTGTCGGCATCTCCCAGCCGAACACCACTCGATCGGTGTAATCCCGGGCGAACAGGTTAAGTGACGTGGGCGCCTGCTCGAACGCCGACCAGAAGATCGCCGCGAAGAAGAAGAGCAGGATGATGATAACGACGCGCTTCTTTTCCTCGGTGGTAAGGCCGCCGCCGACGAACAGATAAATGAAGTAAGCGAGCGCCGATGCGACGATCACGACAGTCATCTTCTGCGCCAGCGAAATGGGATTGATGTGGATTATCCCGCCCATGACCAGTGCGACCAGCAGCGCAATCACGCCAACGCCGATGGCGACCGACAGCTTGACCCTCCGGTGCTCGGCCGGATCAGTCGAGGCGGCTTCCAGTCCGATGTTGCCGAGCGTCGAGCCAGCGCGCAGGCGGTAGGTGATGAGTCCGATCACCATTCCCACTCCCGCCGCGCCGAAGCCGAGGTGCCAACCAACGCGCTCGCCAAGGTAGCCGGTGACGAGCGGAGCAACCAGCGCTCCGATGTTGATTCCCATGTAGAAGATCGAGAAGCCGGCATCGCGTTGTGCTCCACCCTTCGGATAGAGAACGCCGAGTGGGCGAATTTGATCGACAACGCGATCGAAAGGTGTCCGAGCGCGATCAGTATTCCGCCGTACCAGATCGCGCGCCTCAAGCCGAGCAGTCGATCGGCGACCCATCCACCCGGCAACGACGCGAGGTACACGCACGCGGCGTAAATGCCGACGATGGAGGACGCCGTGTCGCGGTCGTAGCCGAATCCCCCCTGGGCGAGCGCCGCCGTCATGAACAACACCAGGAGCGGACGGATTCCGTAGTACGAGAAGCGCTCCCACATCTCCGTGAAGAAGAGTGTGGAAAGTCCAACGGGGTGACCGAAGAATGTCCGACCGCTCAGGCCGCGATCGAATCCTGGCGGAGGCGCATCGGTGGTGACCGTTCCAGTCTCACTTCGCGTTCGGAGGTCTCTCGAGTCTCTGGCCATTGTTGGAAGAGTGAGGGTCGCTACGCATGGACCGCCGCGAGCGGCAGATACCGCTCAGGCGGATGTACGCCACCAGCCTGCTTCTGTTCCTCCCACGCGATCTTCGTGGGTGGCTGCTTGATGCACGCCGCGAAATGCCCCGGCGCTTTTTCCTCCAGCGGGGGAACGATCTTCGCGCACGCGGCATCCTTGGCGGGATGATGGCAGCGCGGATGAAACACGCATCCCGAGGGCGGGTTCGCCGGCGACGGCACATCTCCCTGCAGCAGGATTCGATCCTTGCGCGCCTTCGGATCCGCGACCGGCACCGCCGAGAGAAGCGCCTGGGTGTAGGGCATCAGCGGCTCGCGATACAGATCGTCGGCCGTCGCCAGCTCCACCACTTTGCCGAGGTACATCACCGCGACGCGGTCGGCGATGTGCTCGACCACCGAGAGGTCGTGCGCGATGAACATGTAAGTGAGATCGTGCTCGCGCTGAAGGTCGCCGAGGAGGTTTATAACCTGCGCCTGCACCGAGACGTCGAGCGCCGACACAGGCTCGTCGCAAACTATGAACTTCGGTTCGACCGAGAGGGCGCGCGCAATTCCTATTCGCTGCCGCTGGCCGCCGGAGAATTCGTGCGGATATCGATTCGAATATTCGGAACGGAGGCCGACCTCTTCGAGCAGCTGCCGGACCCGCGCGTCGGCGGCGGCGCCCTCGGCCAGCTTGTGGATCGTCAGGCCTTCGCGAATGATTGCCCCAACGGTCATGCGCGGATTGAGCGAAGACACGGGGTCCTGGAAGATGATCTGCATCTCGCGCCGCAACGCGCGGAGCTCGGCAGTTCCCATGGATCTCACATCGCGCCCTTCAAATCTCACCTCGCCCGACGTCGGCTCGATCAACCGCAGGATCGCCCGGCCGGTGGTGGTCTTTCCGCAGCCGGACTCGCCGACGACGCCCAGCGTCTCGCCACGCGCAACATCAAACGAGACATCGTTCACCGCTTTCACCGCGCCGACCTGACGCGCGAACACTCCTTTCCTGATCGGGAATTCCTTGCGGAGGTTGCGCACCGAGAGCAGCGGCTGGGTGTCGTTCATGCTGCTGCGATCCCCTCCTGAACGACCAGCGGAGCGTGAGGATGATTCCGGCGCTCGGGCTCGACGGCGAGATGACAGCGTGACACGTGAGCGCCTCCCACCTCATAAAGCGGCGGATGCTCTCGCTCGCACAGCTCCCAGGAATAAGGGCACCTATCTCGAAAGCGACAGCCGTGCGGCCAGTCGGTCGGAGATGGCACTGTTCCCGGAATCACGTTGAGGCGCTCCTGGTCGTGGCCGATATGCGGCATCGAGTGCATGAGCCCTTCGGTGTATGGGTGATGCGGCTTCGCGAAGAGCTCGTCCACGTCAGCTTGTTCCACAATCTCACCCGCGTACATCACGATCACTCGCGAAGTTGTCTCCGCGATCACGCCGAGATCGTGGGTAATCATCAGGATCGAGGTTCCGATCTTCTTCTGGAGATCCACCAGGAGATCCAGGATCTGTGCCTGGATGGTGACGTCGAGGGCGGTCGTGGGCTCGTCTGCGATCACGAGGGCCGGCTTCATCATGAGCGCCATCGCTATAAGCACGCGCTGCCGCATCCCACCGGATAACTGATGCGGATACTGCCTGGCGCGGGTCCCGGCGTCGGGAATGCCGGTGAGAGCGAGCATCTCGACTGCGCGATCCCATGCCTGTGACCTGCTCATCCCGCCGTGCACGCGCGCGACCTCGGCAACCTGATCACCGACCGTGAACACCGGGTTGAGTGCCGACATCGGCTCCTGAAAGATCATGGAGATGCGATTGCCGCGGATATCGCGTATCTCCTCATCGCCCAGGGTGACGATATCCCGTCCCTCGAACTCGATGCGGCTTCCGGGCTCGATGCGACCGGGTGGCTGGATGAGGCGGAGGATCGAGAGAGCCGTGACCGACTTGCCGCACCCGGATTCCCCTACGATTCCCACGGTCTCGCCCGCACCAACATCGAACGAGACGCCATCGACCGCGCGCGCCACACCCCCCTCGGTGTAGAACCAGGTGCGCAGGTCGTGGATCGAAAGAAGCGGTGGCGTCATGTGATCACGACCGCCGCTCGTAAGCGTCGCGGAGGGCTTCGCCGAGGATGTTGAGCGTCATCACTGTGAAGACCATGAACAGCCCGGGAAAAAGTGACATCCACCACAGCGTTGCGACCTGATCGGAACCGTCCAGAATGATGTTTCCCCAACTTGCCTGCGGCTGCGGAACGCCAATGCCCAGGTACGAGAGTCCGGCTTCGAGGACGATAACGTGGGCGACGCCAAGCGTTGCCGCAACGACGATCGGAGAGACCAGATTCGGAAGCAGGTGCCTCAACAGAATCCGCCGCCGGCTGGCGCCCAGCGCCCGTGCCGCCATGACGAATTCCGCGTGCTTCAACGCAAGAACCTGACCCCTGACGATGCGGCTAAGGCCAAACCAACCGGTGAAACCAAGGAAGAGGACGAGCGCACCGATCGAGAGTCGTGGCCATGCCACCAAGGCCCCGATGAGAAGCAAGAGGCGGGGGATAGAGAGGAGCGCATCGAGCAGCCGCATCATGACGGCATCGACGAATCCACCGGCGTAGCCCGCGATCGCACCGTACGCGACTCCGAGTGTGAGACTCACGATGGTGGCGAGGACTCCGATCAGCAGGGACAGACGGGCGCCGTAGATCACGCGGCTCAGGACGTCGCGGCTGTATGGGTCTGCGCCGACGGATCGTAGGGAGCGATGAACGGCGCCAGCAGGCCGACCAGCACGATGATTCCGAGCACGACGAGCGCGATGCGCGACAACCTGCCGCGCAGGAGCTGGCGCACCACCAGCGCGAGGGGCGACTCGCGCGGACGCGCCGGGTTAGCGAGCGCGAAGTCTTGGGTCTGCCCAGGCATAGAGCAAATCGGCGAGAAGACTTCCAGCCGTCACCATGATGCTGCCGAGGATCACGCCACCGACGACGAGCGGGTAGTCGCGGCTGCCGATCGCGTTGACGACGGCGAGTCCCATGCCAGGCCACGCAAATATCTTCTCGACGAAGAACGCGCCGGTCAGCAGTGCGGGAAACGAGAGGCCAAGCAGGCTGATGATTGGAAGGAGCGCGTTGCGCAGCGCATGGCGTCTTAGTATCTCGCGCTCTGTGAGACCCTTGAGCCGCGCGGTCCGGATGTAGTCGGCGGGGAGGACGTCAAGAAGCGCCGCCCGCTGATAGCGGGCTACGCCCGGCGATGCGAGCACCGTGAGCGTGAGCGCGGGAAGCGCCAGGTGTCGAAGTCGATCGACTATTCGTGCTCCGAGCCCCATGTAATCGTGCATCACTGGATCTACGGCGCCGCCGACAGGGAATAGCGGCAACCAGTAGGTGAATGCCATGAACGCCAGAATCGCCAGCCAGAAGTCCGGCATCGAAAAGAAGAAAAGAGAGACCGCGCTCAACGCGTGGTCAGTGGTGGATCCGCGCCGCGCCACCTGGACGAGCGCGATGAGAATTCCGAGAGCGAAGCTTCCCGTGAGCGCGATCGCCATGAGAAGGAGCGTATTCGGCAGCGTCGTAGCGAGAACTTCGGCGACGGGTCGGTCGTGTGAGAACGACCATCCGAAGTCGCCCCGCGCGACCCGGCCGATGTATCTCACGAACTGCTCGGGCAGCGGGCGATCCAGGCCGTACTGGGCGCGCAGCGTCGCTCGCACGCGCTCGTTGACGTTCGGGTTGTCCATCACCGCGCTGAATGGATCTCCCGGCGCGATGTGGATCAGGGCAAAGGTGATCGTCGCGACGATGGCGACGATAACCACGGCCTGGACGAGTCTTCCCCCGATGTAGCGGAGCACCCGCTACGGAGTCTTCTTGCCGGCCGATTCCGCCGGCGCGATCGAAGTTGGAGCGTTGTCGCGCGGAATGCGCTTGTCAGCGGGGATCCACCAGTCGGGGATGTGCGCCCAATACGCGTCAGATCTCAATGGCGCGAGCTGAAGTCGGGAATGATAGCCGACGGTTGGAACGGGCTCCGCCAGCCAGATCGCCGGCGCGTCCTGGATTATCGTCTCGTAGGCTTTGGTGAAATACGCTTTCCGTGCGGCGGGATTGAAGGAGGAAAGGGCGCTGTCGACGTTGGCGTCGAAAATCGGATTCTCGTAGGAGCTGTAATTGTTGCCGCTCGACGCTCGCGATCCGCCGGTGCCCCAGGAGCCGCGAACGCTGCCGGGGCTAGGGTCCGTATTCCACTGTCCGATCGCCGCGTCGAATGCACGCTTCCTCTCGCGCTCGATCAGCACCGGGAAATCGAGCTGTTCGACGTCGACTTTGACACCCGCCTGCCGCAGCTGCTCCTGCACTAGCACCGCCAGGGAAACGCGGGGCTTGCTCGTGCCGGGCACTATGAGCGAGAACTGAAGCGGACGGCCGTTGCGCTCGCGGATCCCATCGCCGTTCGCATCGCGCCACCCGAGGGAGTCGAGGAGCTGACGCGCGCGAGCGAGGTCGAACGGGATTTGCGCCAGGTTGGGATCGGTGGTTGGGTAAGCGCGCACGGTCGGCCCCAGCGCCGGAATGGCCAGCGAGTCGTAAACGCTCCGGACCAGTGTCACCCGGTCCGTCGCCATGGTCAGAGCCCGGCGCAGATCGCGATTACCGAAAATCGGATGCGGGCGCGAATGGTTGACCGGATCCCGCAGATTGAATTGCGCGAAGATGTAGGTCAATCCGCGATACTGTTTCGTTCGGAGCTCCGGGTGCTTCGCGACGTCAGGGATGTTCTCGCGGCGCAGCGCCTCGAAGAAATCGGTTTCACCGGAGAGAAACCTCGTAACAGCTGTATTGAAATCGGTCGCGATACTCCAGATGACGCGATTCAGCCTGGGGGGACCGCTGTAGTTCGCCGTGTCGGCCGCGAGCTCGACGACCGCGCGCGGAATCCAGCGCACAAACCGGTATTGTCCCGATCCGATGGGATGTCGGGCCTGCTCCGACCCACGCCAGGAGGCCGGTGGGACTCCTTTCCAGATGTGCTCCGGAATGATGGGCATCTGAAAAGTCGCGTCGTAGAACTGTTGTGGGCTGCGCGCGTGGAACCAGAAGACCGCTGTTGCGGAATCGGGCGTGGTGACCGAATCGATGTTGGCGACCAGCTCCCTGTTGCCGGAGCCCATCATCGAATCGGTCGTGCTCTGGAAAGTGAAGCGGACGTCCGTCGATCGAACCGGCGCGCCGTCGTGCCACTTCGCGCGAGGGTTGATGTGGAACGCGATGCTGAGCGAGTCCTTCCCCCAGGTCCATCGATCCGCCAGACGTGGTGTAAATCCGGCATCGTCAAGGGTATTGAGCGAATCGCCGATGTTGGCGAGTCGGTCGTACACCAGGTCGAGAATCTGAGCCGCTTGCACACTCGAGCGCAGAGCTGGAATGAGGACGTCGGGATCGCCACCGGTGGAAATGACGAGGGTGCCGCCTGTGGTTTTGCCAGACTGCGATTCGTTACCTGCGCACGCGCAGAGCAGCAGCGCGCACAGGAGCCGAGCCCGATTCAACGCCGCCATGTCCAGCCCTCGTCAAGAAAGTGTGGGATACGGCTCATCATCTCCTCGCGAATCTCTTCTTCAGCCATCTCGGTCGCGTCTTCATCCTCTCTTGATCGGACCGCGTCGAACATTGCGCTCGCGACTTCGGCGACGGCCGGCGAGCGGCCCAGCAACGTGTTGAGCGTCGCCGGTCGCGAAACCGGCGGATTCGCGCCGTCAGCCGCGGCCGCGAACAACGGCAGCGAAGATTGATCATCATCGACGAGGATCGAGCCGTGCTGCAACAGTGCGCCTTCGTCGCGCCATTGTGCGCTGCCGACGAGCTTGCTTCCGCTTGCAACCAGCTCACCCTGCCCCGGAGTCTCGAAGCACGGCCGCGTGCTCGGTGCCGGCGCTCGCTTCCTCGTTGACGCCGGCTCGGCATTGACGCCGAGCCGCGCGAGTCCGTCGAGAAGGATGCGATTGATACGGTCGTAGGTCGCTCGAAGAGGCTCTGCAACCGTCGCGGGCGCCGTGACGCTGTAGGTCACCTCGCGATCGTGCAGAATCGCGCGTCCTCCGGTCGGTCGGCGCACCACATCGACCTTGGCCGCGCGAATCTTCTCAATGTCGTAGAGTCCTGCCGCGGGTTGATGCCTGCCGAAAGAAAGCGTCGGACGCGCCCACGAATAGATGCTGAACACCGTTTCCCCGGTCTGTGCCGCGCGCGCCTGGAGCGCGGTGTCGCGCGCCATGTTCTCGGCGCCCGAGCGCGGCGCCGCGAGGAGAAGGCGCCAGCGAGTGTAACTTCGCCGGGGGTGCATAGAGTGTTAAATTGTCACTCCTATGAGCACCACAATCAAGCACGTCGAAGCGGCGATTTATCCCGCTGATTCTTTCGTTCCCAGACACGTTGGACCCGACGAGCGCGACGTTGCCGAGATGCTGAAGACCCTCGGCTTCCCATCGCTCGATGCGCTTATTGACGCCACGATTCCAGGCAAAATCCGATTCCGACGCGCCCTCGATCTGCCCAAAGGGATGACCGAGCTGGAAGCCCTCACCTACTTTCGCCTGCTGGCGTCCAAGAACCAGATATTCCGTTCGTTCATCGGAATGGGTTACTCCGACTGCGTTACCCCGCCGGTGATCCAGCGGAACATCATCGAGAACCCGGGCTGGTATACGGCCTATACCCCGTATCAGGCCGAGATTGCTCAGGGGCGCCTCGAGGCGCTGCTCAACTTCCAGACGATCGTGATCGATCTCACCGGCGTCGAGATCGCGAACGCATCGCTGCTCGACGAAGCGACGGCGGCGGCCGAAGCGATGACGATGAGCTACGCGCTCAAGGGCAAGCCGGGCAAGGAAGTGTTCCTGGTGGCTTCGGAGTGTCATCCGCAGACGATCGATGTGGTGAAGACGCGCGCGGGAGTGCGCGGCATCGAGGTGCGCGTTTCCAGCCACAAGGATTTCCGGATCGGACCCGATGTGTTCGGCGCCCTGGTTCAGTATCCAGCGACGGACGGTGAAGTCATCGACTACACGAAGACCGTAGAGGAGCTTCACGCATCGGATGCGCTGGCGACGGTTGCCGCCGATCTACTCAGCCTCGTGCTGCTGACTCCGCCCGGCGAATGGGGTGCTGACATTGTCGTCGGCAACAGCCAGCGCTTCGGAGTCCCGCTCGGCTACGGAGGCCCGCACGCGGCGTATTTCGCAACGAGGGATGAGTTCAAGCGGCACCTGCCTGGACGGATCATCGGCGTCTCACGCGACGCCGACGGCAAGCCAGCGCTGCGCATGGCTCTTCAGACGAGGGAGCAGCACATCCGCCGCGAGAAGGCGACGAGCAATGTGTGCACGGCGCAGGTTCTGCTCGCGGTGGTGGCGAGCATGTACGCGGTTTACCACGGTCCGCAGGGACTCACCCGCATCGCGCGCAGAGTCCACGGGTATACGACGGCGCTCGCAGATGGATTGCGCCGGCTCGGCTACACCATCGCGCACGAGCATTACTTCGACACGATCCGCGTCGAGCTCGGCAAGCACAATGCGCAGACCATCGTAGAGGAGGCTCGGAGACGACGCATCAACTTGCGCGCGATGGAGGACAGGAGCGTCGTCATCGCACTGGACGAGACAGTCTCGAACGACGATGTGGCCAATCTGCTGGCGTCGTTCAACGCGGGGAAGGAGGCCGAATTCGGCGTGGAAGAGCTATTGGCCGGAGCGGACGCGCGCTACGACGAGCGCTTCAACCGCACGACTCCGTTTCTCACCCATCCGGTATTCAACAAGCACCACGCGGAGACCGAGATGCTCCGCTACATGAACAGGCTACAGTCGCGAGACTTGTCGCTGGTTCATTCCATGATTCCGCTCGGCTCGTGCACGATGAAGCTGAACGCGACCGCCGAGATGATGCCGATCACGTGGCCGGGATTCGCCAAGATCCATCCCTTCGCGCCGCTGGAGCAGACGGTCGGCTACCAGGTGCTGTTCGACGAGCTCGAGAGCGCGCTGTCGGAGATTACGGGATTCGCGGCGGTATCGCTGCAGCCAAATGCGGGTTCACAGGGAGAATACGCGGGGTTGCTCGTGATCGACGCGTATCATCGGTCGCGCGGTGACAGCAACCGGAAAGTCTGCCTGATTCCACAGTCCGCGCACGGCACCAACCCGGCGAGCGCGGTGATGGCTGGAATGAAGGTCGTAGTGGTGAAGACCGACGAGCGCGGGAACATCGATCTCGCTGACCTGAGATCGAAGGCGCAGGATCATGCTCTCAACCTCGCCGCGCTGATGATCACCTATCCTTCGACGCACGGAGTATTCGAGGAGTCGATCGTCGAGATCTGCGAAGTCGTGCACAAGTTCGGCGGCCAGGTCTACATGGACGGCGCCAACATGAACGCGATGGTCGGACTTTGCCGGCCGGCGGACATCGGAGCCGATGTGTGCCACCTCAACCTTCACAAGACCTTCTGCATCCCCCACGGCGGTGGCGGGCCCGGGATGGGTCCGATCGGCGTCGCCAAGCACCTCGTTTCGTTTCTGCCTGGCCACCCGGTGGTGAAGCTGCACGGCCGCCACGAAGTCGGCGCGGTCTCGGCGGCTCCGTGGGGAAGCGCCAGCATTCTGCCGATCTCACACGCCTACATCCGGTTAATGGGAGGCGACGGCCTGGAGTACGCGACCAGAATAGCGATCCTCAACGCCAACTACATCGCAAAGAGACTGGAGCCGCATTTCCCCGTGTTGTACAAGGGAGCACAGGGAACTGTCGCGCACGAATGCATCGTCGACACGCGGGTGGTGAAGCAGGGCAGCGGCGTCGATGTGGAAGACATCGCCAAGCGACTGATGGACTACGGCTTCCACGCGCCGACCGTATCGTTTCCCGTTCCCGGCACACTCATGATCGAGCCGACGGAGAGCGAGCCGAAGGATGAGCTCGACCGCTTCTGTGATGCGATGATCTCGATCCGCGAGGAGATTCAGGAAATCGAATCAGGAACGGCAGATAGGCAGGACAACGTGCTCAAGAACTCGCCTCACACGATGAGTCGAGTGACGGCGTCGGCGTGGACACACCCTTATACGAGGGAAAAGGCGGCGTTCCCCGCGCCGTGGACCGTAGAATTCAAGTTCTGGCCGGCGGTGGCGCGGGTCGAGAGCGCGTACGGCGACAGGAACCTCATTTGCTCGTGCCCGCCGACCGATTCGTACGTGGAGGCCGAGGCCGGAACTAGCTGACGTGGGTGCGACAGGCGTAACTGCAACTGAAGACTACCTGCCTGGGGCTATCAGTGAGGCAGTATTCGGCTACGGCCTAGCCGGTATGTTGATCGGTGCTTTGCTTTTCGTAGCGGCCGAAGCGCCGGCGCAGACAACGACCACCACACGATTTCGTGACCCGGAAGGGATCACCGCGGACCCGACCGGGCTCCGGCGAGCCACGAGGGTAAGGGTGATTCCAGGAGGTCCGCGCTACCCCTGGGAACAGCAAATGAGAGGGATAACCGCGGTACCGGTGGTGGCCTATGTGATCGATACGACCGGCCGCGTAGAGCTCGAGACAGTGAGCTTCCTCAATTCTTCCCCGGCAGAATTCGTCGATGCCGTGTGCACGTTTCTGCCGAAGCTCAGATTCGAACCGTTCATCGTCGGGAACACAAAGTCTCGCGTGCTGCTCGTCGAACTCTACGGATTTACCACCTGGAAGCACATGGATCGCGGCGGCCTCAACGCCTCCAAGATGCTTGTTGCCCAGAGCCAGGAGGAGTTTTCGACTTCGCCGATCTCGAGAGTGGTTGCCAGACTCGATCCATTGCCTCACTGCGCGCGCTGACGTCGGTGGCTGCCCAGCCGCGGAGAGGATAACATTGTGAGTGTTTGCTGTTGCTGAACTGACCAACCCGAACGGAGGCGACATGTCGCGCGCGGTACTTCTCCTTGCTACGCTCTCACTCGCGGCCTGCACTACCGCACCGCCTCCAGCGACCGCTACGCGGCCGGTCATCACCGGTCCGCAGGTAATTCCGGCACCAGC
>WNFK01233141.1_pt2 | contig 11570 bp, 11 predicted proteins | sample 5400281 | NCBI WGS metagenome assembly WNFK01 (sample SAMN13153350, study PRJNA577476) | soil metagenome | isolation source: 20 cm soil on Douglas fir-dominated hillslope | place: USA:California | collected 2013-09-17
GGGCGGCGGCTGCTCGTGGTGACCGACGAGGACGTTCGCAAGCTCCGCCCCTCGCCGCCTCCCTTCATGTGGGTCGTGGACATTTCCGTGGAAACGAATCCCGTCCCCATCGCCACGTTCCAGCTGGCGGGGATCGATGACATGCCCCAGCCGGAATTCACGGGATGCCATCAGCCGGCCGAGCAGGTGTACAGCACGGAGATCCCCGTGACCTGGTTCGCCCACGGGCTTCGCGTGGTCGACATCAAGAATCCTCACGCCCCCCGGGAGGTCGCGTACTTCGTGCCCGACGCGCCCAAGGGCTTCGAGCGTCCGTCGAGCAACGACGTGTTCCTGACGCGCGAGGGGTTGATCTATCTCGTGGACAGACAGCGCGGCATGCACATTCTCGAGAGAGTCTGAGAGGAGCCTCCTCATGAAGCGAACCCTGGCGGCCTGCGTCTCCGCGGCCCTGTTAGCCATCGGCCTGACCGCCTCCGCGTATGCCCAGGCCCCGGTGAAGATCGGGGTCCTGACTCCCCTGTCTCCTCCCGGCGACGCGAGCGGCGGGCAGTTCATCGTCCGGGGGGCCAAGATGGCCGCCGAGGACATCAATGCGCGGGGCGGCGTCCTCGGAGGGCGCAAGATCGAGTTGGTTATCGAAGACGATTCGGGAACGCCGGAGAAAGGACTGGCCGCTCTCCGCAAGCTCGGCACCCAGGACCACGTCTCGGCGGTGATCGGCCAATACCACAGCTCGGTCACCCTCGCCGTGCAGGCCCTCGCCGACGAGTACAAGATCCCCATCTTCGCCACCCAGGCCACAGCGGGAGCGATCACTGAGCGCCACCTCCAGTACACCTTCCGCACCCACGCCATCGATCAGGATCGCGTGCAGCTCTGGAGTCGCTGGCTGAAGGAGCGAGGCGTCAAGCGGGTGGCCCTGGTCGTGGAGAACACGGACTTCGGCCTGGGCCTCGTCGAGGAGGCCAAGAAGCAGTTCAAGACACTGGGCGTCGGGGCCGAGATCAAGGCCATCGTCGTGGACCGGGCGGTGGCCGACCTGACGCCGCAGATGCTGGAGCTGAAGGCGTGGAAGCCGGACATGATCGTGAACGGCGGGGTGGGACCCATCCTCTATCTCATCGTCAAGCAGGCCTATGACGTCGGCCTGTTTCCTGCCGCGCCCATGCTGATCGCCACCGATCTGCCGGCCCGGCCGGAGTACTGGAAGAACCTCGGGGAGAAGGGAACGTACGCGACCTTCATCGTCCACTACCAGCCGCGCATGAAGCTCACCGCCCGCGGCGAGGCGATGAGCCGGCGCTACCGGGAAGCGTTCAAGGAGGATCCGGTGTATCCGGCTCTGAACGCGTACTCGCAGGTGATGCTGATCGCCGATGCCATCACGGCCGCCAAGAGCGACAAGGGCGAGGACATCGCCAAGGCCCTGCTCGGCAACAAGTTCGAGGGCTGGAACGCCACCGTCAGCTTCACGCGCGGCGAAGGGCCCTACTGGCAGCAGTGGACGCCGCCCATGCTTCTGACGCAGTACACGCGGCCGGACATGCCCTTCTCGGAGGCGCGGATCGTGTTTCCCCCGGAGTTCAAGACCGGTGACTGGGTGCCCGGCCCCGGCCGGTGAGGCGGAGGACACCATGATCGTCGAGCAGAAGCTGCAGAGCCTCGGCCTGGTCGTGCCCGATCTCGAGCAGGACTACGCCACCAATCCCTCCGGCGCCCGGTTCATCTCACACTACGCCGTGCAGAACGTCCTCTATCTGTCTGGCACCGCCCCCGTGAAAGATGGCAAGCCCTATCGTCCCGGCGTGGTGGGCAAGGACCTCACCGTCGAGCAGGCGTATGACGCCGCCCGCTATGCCGTGCTCACCACGCTCTCCGAGCTCCAGTACGCCTTGGGCGATCTCGATCGCGTGCAGCAGGTGATCCAGCTCATCGGATTCGTGAACTCCGCCCCGGGCTTCGGCGATCAGCCCCGCGTCATCAACGGCGCCGTCGACCTGCTCGTGGAGCTCTATGGCGATCGGGGAAAGCCCACGCGAGCGGCCATTGGCTGCCAGGGGCTCTCGAGGAATCACTCCGTGGAGATCGTCATGACCGTCCTCTTCTCGGGGACGAGCGTGCGGCCGCCCCTCGCCCGAGATCACGCCTGAGGGACGCTTCCGCTCACGGTACGAAGGTTGCATTCCGCGCAGGCATGAACGTCTTGATGATCGACATCGGCGGCTCCAGCGTGAAGACCTTGGTGAGCGATCGGGAGGAGATGCGGAAGTTCCCGTCGGGAGCCACGCTGACGCCGAAGGAGATGGTGGCGGGGGTGAAGGCGGCCACGCGCGACTGGACCTTCGACGCCATCACGGTGGGCTTCCCCGGTCTGGTCGAGAACGGACAGCTTGTACGCGAGCCCCTCAACCTGGGAGGCGGCTGGCTCGCCTTCGACCCGGCACGGGCGTTCGACCGGCCCGTGCGCATCATCAACGACGCCGCCCTGCACGCCCTGGCGAGCTATGAGGGCGGCCGCATGCTCTTCGTGGGATTCGGGACGAGCATCGGCGCCGCCCTGGTCGCTGACGACGTCATCGTCCCCGTCGAGCTCGGTCTCGTGCCCTTCACGAAGCGTCACAAGTTCATGACCCGCCTCACCAAAGAAGCCCGGAAGGAATACGGCCACAAGCGCTGGCAGCGCTCGGTGCACGAGGCGGTGGAGCTCCTCCAGGACATCTTCTGGCCGCGCGACACGGTCATCGGCGGGGGCAACGCGAAGCATCTGGACCCGTTGCCCGTGGGCGCGCGCCGCGTGTCCAATCAGGATGGCATCGTGGGAGCCTGTCGACTCTGGGAAGGCGCCGACTATCTCGCCGTGCCCTATGGCACGACATGGCGTATCAGCAAGGACGGCGTGCCGCCGGCCACGCCGCCCTTCCAGCCCATCACCTCGTCAAGCCCGGTCAGGAAGCTCAGCACCGACCGCTAGCAGGTCGCGCGCGCGGGCTCAACCTGGGCGCCATGCAGGAGACACCGAGCGCCAGGGCCTCCGCGTGCGTCGTGTGTGCCCTTCCGTAATGTGTACCGGGTAAAAGCGCCCGGCTTCAGCGCTCCCAGCTCGATGGCGCACTGCGGACCCGCCACGCGGGCGGCGGGCACGATGGCCCCCGCCGGAACAAGTCTTGCTACTCCAGTAGACAACCATGAATGACGACGCCCGCCCCGAGTTGACGCGACGGCGCCCGACGAGCTCACGCAAGATCCGGCCATCCCGCGAGGCCGAAAGCATACAGAGGAGGCCGGACATGCCGTCCACGCAGGAGCTGCCCGCGCAGGAAGAGATCGAGAAGCTCGCGTATCAGCTATGGGAAGAGCGCGGAGCGCCCCTCGGCTCCCCGGAGATTGACTGGGAGCGCGCGGAGCAGACCCTCCGCGAGGATCCTCAGCGCGGCAAGCCTGAAAATCCGTGACAGGAGCAGAGCTCGATCGGTTCCCGCACCCGAGCACATTTAGTAATCACCGCGACCCATGACTGGCGCACAGACGAGCAAGACAAAGCTTCCCCCGATGACGGAGACGGTGACCCATCCAGACGCGCCACGGTCGAGCGGGGCCGTCCCTACTCCGGGCAGCGCGGTTTCTGGTGTCACCTCGCCAAGGCGCCGGCTCCCCATCGGGGCAGAAAGCCTGCGTGATGGTGGTGTGCATTTTCGCGTCTGGGCGCCGCAGCGGAGCCGGGTTGCGGTGGTGGTGGGCGACGAGAGGGCAGGGCAGACGGTGTCTCTGGCGTCCGAGGGAAACGGCTACTTCTCCGGCACCTCGCTCGACGCCGGCTCCGGTACGCGGTATCGGTTCCGCCTCGACGAGGACGACACGCTGTATCCGGATCCCGCTTCTCGATTCCAGCCGGAGGGCCCATCCGGTGCGTCGATGGTGGTGAATCCGGGCGCGTTCCCCTGGACCGACGGGGAGTGGACGGGCGCGTCCCTCCGGGGTCAGGTGATCTACGAGATGCACGTGGGCACGTTCACTCCCGCGCGCAACTGGGCGGCTGCCATGCGCGAGCTCGGGGAGCTCGCGCGCCTGGGCGTGACGTGCGTGGAGGTCATGCCCATCAGCGAGTTCCCCGGGCAGTTTGGCTGGGGATATGACGGCGTCGATCTCTTCGCTCCGACCCATCTCTACGGCGAGCCCGACGATCTGCGCCGCTTCGTGGACCACGCCCACGGGCACGGGCTCGCGGTCATCCTCGACGTCGTCTACAACCATCTGGGACCGGACGGCAACTACCTGAAGCACTTCTCGCCGGACTACTTCACGGACCGGCACCGGACGGACTGGGGCGAGGCGCTCAACTTCGACGGGACGGGCTCGGCGCCCGTGCGCGAGTTCTTCCTCGCCAATGCGCGCGCCTGGATCGAGGAATTCCACTTCGACGGCCTCCGCCTCGACGCGACCCAGAGCATATACGACGACTCCCCCGACCATTTCCTGGCCGCTCTCGCCCGCGAGATACGGGCGGCGGCGCGCGGACGCGCCACCATCATCGTGGCGGAAAACGAGCCCCAGCACACGCGGCTCGTGCGCCCGGCCGGGGGCGGCGGCTACGGACTCGACGCGCTCTGGAACGACGATCTCCATCACAGCGCGGTGGTGGCCCTCACCGGCAAGAAGGAGGCCTACTACACGGACTACAACGGCGCGCCCCAGGAATTCATCTCGGCCGCGAAGTGGGGCTGTCTCTATCAGTCTGCCGCCCGCGGCCTTCGTGAATTTCATCGAGAACCACGATCAGGTCGCGAACTCCGCCCACGGTCACCGCCTGCACCAGATGACGAGCCCGGGCCGCTATCGCGCCATGACCGCCTATCTCCTCCTCGCCCCCGGCACGCCCATGCTCTTCCAGGGGCAGGAGTTCGCGTCGTCGGCGCCTTTCCACTACTTCGCCGATCACCAGGGGGAGCTCGGGGCGAAGGTGCGCGAAGGGCGGGCCGCCTTCCTCGCCCAGTTCCCGGGCATCGCCACGCCCCAGGTGATGGCCGCCCTGCCTGATCCCACCGCGATGGAGACCTTCGAGCGCTGCACCCTCGACTTCGAGGAGCGCCGAAGTCATGAGAGCATCTACCTCATGCATCGCGATCTGCTTCGACTGCGGCGCGAGGATCCCGTGCTGAGGGCCCAGCAGTCGCGCGGGCTCGACGGAGCCGTGCTCGGGTCCGAGGCCTTCGTCCTGCGCCTGTTCGGAGAGGGCGGCAGCGACCGGCTCCTCCTCGTGAACCTCGGCGCCGATATCACGTACAATCCCGCGCCCGAGCCGCTCCTCGCACCCCCCGCCGACGCGCTCTGGCGAACGCTCTGGTCGAGTGACGAGCTGCGCTACGGCGGCACGGGGGTGGCCCACGTCGAAACGCGTCAGAACTGGTGTATTCCCGGGCACGCGGCGGTCGTTCTCGCTCCGCAGCCGGCGGCGGGGATCGATGATCCCGCGGGCGGCGCGGGAGAGGAGACGGAGGAAGCGGAGGTTCGCCGGGACGCTTTGCGGAGATTGGGAGCGGCCTAGTGGCGGAGATCGTGCGGGCTCTCTTATGCACGGGCGATCGCGCGCGCGATCCCGCCTCGCTCCTCGGCCGCGAGTGGCTGGTCACGAACGGCCTCGGCGGCTTCGCCGCGGGCACCCTCGCGGGCATCCCCACGCGGCGCTACCATGCCCTGCTCGTGGCTGCCCTGCCCACGCCTTTCGGGCGCACGGTCATGCTCAATCATCTGTCCGAGTGGCTTCGCCTCTCCGACGGCACCCGCTTCGAGATCGGCGGACAGGAGCGCGCAGGGGGCGGCCTCGAATGGCCAGGCGCGCAGCATCTCGTCGAGTTCAGACTCGAGAACGGGCTGCCCGTGTGGCGCTACGACATGGGCTCCACCACCATGGAGAAGAGCGTGCGCATGCCCCATCAGCACAACACGGTGCATGTGACGTATCGCCTGCTCCGCGGCGAGCAGGTCCGGCTCAAGCTGCGTCCCGCCCTCCACGTGCGGCCCCTCGAAGGCTCGGTGCACGGCGCGCTCGCCGAGCCCTACACGATCACCGCGGTGGAGAATCACCTCGATGTGGCGACGGCCGCCGGCTACCCGCCCCTGCGTCTCAAGATCTACGGGCGGCGCGCCAACTTCGCCCTCGACAGCAGCCTGCTCCAGAACGTCCACTATCGCGCGGAGGCGGAGCGGGGCTATGCCGACGCGGGTGACCTGTGGAGTCCCGGCTACTTCAGCCTGGACCTGAGCACGCAGACGAGCGCAACGCTGGTGGCGTCCACCGAGACGTGGGACCTCATCGAAGCGCTCAATCCCGAGGATGCGGCGGCGGCGGAGAGCGAGCGCCGCGAGCATCTCCTCGCGGGCGCGGAGTCCGCCGCCCGCTTCGGGGTGGGGGCGGAGCTCGTGCTCGCCGCCGATCAGTTCGTGATCAGGCCTTCGGGCCGACGTGAAGACGTGGCACGCGCGCGCGCGGCGGGCGGCGATGTCCGCTCCATCATCGCGGGCTACCACTGGTTCACGGACTGGGGCCGCGACACCATGATCAGCCTCGACGGCCTCACCTGCGTCACCGGCCGCCACGCCGAGGCCGGCTATATCCTCCGCACCTTCGGCCAGTACGTGCGCGACGGGCTCATTCCCAACATGTTTCCCGACGGCAGCAACGAGGGCCTCTATCACACGGCGGACGCCAGCCTCTGGTTCTTTCATGCCGTGGACCGGTATCTCAAGACCACGGGCGACTCGGCCACCCTCGCCGCCCTCCTGCCCAAGCTCGCGGAGATCGTGCGCTGCCATCTCGAGGGCACGCGCTTCGGCATTCACGTGGACCCCAAGGACGGACTCCTCATCCAGGGCGCGGACGGCTATCAGCTCACGTGGATGGACGCGAAGTGCGACGGCTGGGTGGTGACGCCGCGCCGCGGCAAGGCGGTGGAGATCAACGCCCTCTGGTACAACGCCCTCCGCCTCCTCGAGGGCTGGACACGCGAGTCGGGAGACGAGGCGGCGGCGAGCGCCCTCACCACCCACGCCGATGTGTGCCGGCAATCGTTCAACGAGCGCTTCTGGAATGCCGACCTCGGCTACCTCTACGACGTGGTGGAGAGCTCGGACCTCGCCGGACAGGACGACAGCGCCTGCCGTCCCAATCAGCTCCTCGCCATCTCGCTGACCCATCCCGTGCTCGACCAGTCGCGGTGGGCGCCCGTGGTCGAGACCGCGCGCGCCAAGCTGTTGACGCCGGTGGGGCTGCGCTCGCTGTCGCCCGATCACCCGGACTTCAAGCCAACCTATCACGGTGATCTCCGGACGCGAGACGCCGCCTACCATCAGGGGACGGTGTGGGCGTGGCTCATCGGTCCCTTCATCGACGCGTGGCTCAAGGTGCACCCGGAAGACCACGCGGGGGCCCGCCGCTTTCTCGACGGCTTCGTCCCGCATCTGGACGACGCCTGCATCGGCTCGATCAGCGAGGTCTTCGACGCCGTCGAGCCGTACACCCCGCGGGGCTGCGTGGCCCAGGCATGGAGCGTGGCGGAAGTCCTGCGCTCCTGGGTGCGGACGAGTCCGCCACCCGAGGCGCCGGGCACGCCGTGAGATTCGAGCGGTCCAGCGGCGTTCTCCTGCATCCCACGTCCCTGGCGGGTCCGTTCGGCATCGGGGATTTCGGCGGCGAGGCCCGGCGTTTCGTCGACTTCATCGCGGCCGCCGGCCAGACTTTCTGGCAGATCATGCCCCTCACTCCTCCGAGCTACGGCGACTCGCCCTATTCGTCGACGTCCGCCTTCGCGGGTAACGTCAATCTCATCAGCCCCGAGGCACTGGTGGTGATGGGGCTCCTCCATGAGGCCGATATCGATCATCCGCCGGCCTTTCCCACTGACCTGACCGACCACGGCCAGGTCATCGCCTACAAGAGCGGACTGCTGGAGAAGGCGTTTCACCACTTCAAGGGCCGGGTGCAGGGCGACCGTGAGCTCGCACGCGACCATGAGCGCGTGCTCGCCCTCGCCTCGTCCTGGCTCGACGACTACGCGCTGTTCGCCGCCCTCAAGGAACGTCATGAGGGGGCGGCGTGGTGGACGTGGGAGCCGGCGCTGGCCCGGCGCGAGGGGGGCGCCATGACCGAGGTGCGCCGCGACCTCGGCGACCGGGTGGAGGCTCACCGCTTCTTCCAGTACCTCTTTCTTCGCCGTGGCCCACGACTCCGCCGATACGTGGGCCCACCCGCGCCTCTGGAAGATCGACGGCGAAGGGCAGCCCACGGTGGTGGCAGGCGTGCCACCGGACGCGTTCAGCACCACCGGTCAGCTGTGGGGCAGTCCGCTCTACGACTGGGACCGCCTCCGCGAGGAAGGGTTCGGCTGGTGGATCGATCGCATGCGCGAGACGCTGAAGATGGTGAACGTGGTCCGCCTCGACCACTTCCGGGGATTCGCCGCGTGCTGGGAAGTGCCGGCGGCCCACGAGACGGCCGAGCACGGGTCATGGATCGAGGTACCCGGGCATGACCTCTTCCGTGCGATGGCGGACAGTCTCGGCGGTGACCTGCCCATCCTCGCCGAGGACCTCGGCACCATCACCGACGACGTGCACGAGCTCCGCGACGCCTTCGGGTTCCCGAGCATGCGCGTGCTCCAGTTCGCGTGGAGTGGCGACCCGCATAATCCTCACCTGCCTCACCAGTACACGAGGAACATCGTGGCCTACACGGGCACCCACGACAACGACACGGTGGTGGGCTGGTTCGCGCAGCGCTCGGGCGACAGCGCCACTGAGGCAGAGCGCCTCGAGCGCGCGCGCTGCCTGCGCTATCTCGGCACCGACGGCACGGAGATCAACTGGGATTTCATCCGCGCCGTCCAGATGTCGGTGGCCGATGTCAGCATCCTGCCCCTGCAGGATCTGCTCGGGGCCGACTCATCCGCTCGCATGAACACTCCCGGCCGCGCCGAGGGTAACTGGTCGTGGCGGTTCCGGTCCGAAGCTCTCACCGACGAGATCCGCGAGCGGCTATACACCAACACCCAGATCTACGGCCGCCTCCGCGGGCCTTCGGCCTAGCTCAACGGTGAAGCCCGCCTCGGCGAGCAGCCAGTGCCAGTCCTCGCCGGTGTACTTGTTGTGCACGGGAAAGAGGCTGAAGCCGCGGCGGTCGCCGTCCGCCGCACTCTCCTTTAGAACCTCGCGCCGCCACGCCAGGTAAGCCGACAGCGGCTGGCGAATCCAGTCGTTCAGGAGGAACAGACCGGCGGGAGCGAGCACGCGCCTGATCTCCGCGAGCACCGGCAAAGGCTGGTCGACCACGTGCAGCACCGAGGACATGCTGACGAGGTCCACGCTGCCCGCGGCGTGGGGGAGCGGATCTCTGGTCACGTCGTGGATGGCGAATACCGGGGGTTTGCCGGCAAAGGCGAGCTGCCGGCCGTAGCCGATCATGGCCGGAGTGACATCGTAGCCGTGAAGCGTGGCCCTGGCGAGCCGGGCGCCGAAATCACGCAGCAGGAGCCCGGGACCGCAGCCGAGATCGATCACGACGGGCTCGGGCGGCAGCCCGGGGGCGACTTCGGAGGCGAAGAACTCCCAGAAGGGCGGACCGAAGCGCTCCGGATGCGTCTGCACCATGCGCTGGAGGAGCTCGTCGTCGGTAGCCCCGCTCAGTGATTGGTGCGTCGGCATCAGGCTTCTCCTCCGGTCCAGGATACGGGATCAACGCGGCGGCCTTCCATCATCAGTGGCCCGAGCAGCCCCCACTCTTCCACGTCACCCGAGTTTCCGCTTGGGTGACGCTGGACCCGGTGCCCGTGGCCGTCGTCTGCGGCGGGCACGGCATGGGAACGCTGCTACACCCCGCGCAGGCGACGGTCAAGAAAAGGGAGAGCAGAAGCGCACGCGTCGTCATCTCGGTGATCCAGAGCATACACCGGGCTCGTCATGGGACACGCTAGGGAGACGTGCAACGATCGTGTTCCACGTCCGGACGATTCGAACGCTGGCCTGCCAAGGAGTGCGCATAGCACAACCTCCTCACCACACCATGTCGATTCCGAGCCTTGAGAACACACGAACGATGAGCCGGCGAACCCACAATATCCTAGCCCGACCCCCGCGCGCCCACTCGTACGTGGTCTCTTTCAGTGTCACTTGACTTTTTCAGTGGCGCTGGATAGGGTTCGCCCATGCCGCGGGCCACCAGCCTGGGAGAGCGCATCCGTACCAGACGGCTAGGGCATCAGTTGACCCTCGGCCAGGTGGCGGAGAAGGTCGGGGTGAGCGTCAGCGCCCTGAGTCAGCTCGAGCGCGATCAGTTCAACCCGACCATCGCCACCCTGAAGGCCATCGCCACCACGCTCGGCACGACCATCGGCAGCCTCGTCGCGGAGACCAGTCCTCTCGACCGCGCGGTGGTCCGGGCGGGCGAGCGGAAGCGCCTGTCCCCGCGCCGCGGCATCACGTACCAGTTGCTCACGCCCGACCTCTCCGGACACATCGAGCTCATCCTGAGCGAATACGAGGTCGGCGCGGGAACGGGCGAGGAAGCCTTCGCCTACCATGCCGAGCAGTGCGGGCTCGTTCTGCAGGGCGTGGCCAACGTCCACCTGGGCGACGTGGTGCACCGGCTGAGCGCGGGCGATAGCATCCGCTTCGATTGCTCCATCCCCCATCGGATCGCCAATGCAGGCCGCGGCCGGCTCCGCTGCCTGTGGGCGATCAGCCCGCCCACGTTCTGAGCCGACGGGGAGCTGACATGTGAACGGAACCGAGTCCTCGGGGGAGCGACGCTCTCTCCTCATCGACGAGGCGAGCCTCCCGGACTGGTTCCGGGACGGCATGTGTGTCGCCCTCGGCGGTCTGGCCACCGCGTGCCACGCGATGATCGGCGTCCGCCACATCATCCGGCGTGGTCTCCGGAACTTGACGGTGGTGGGCTCGGCGGTGGGCGGCCTCGACGTGGATCTGCTCATCGGGGCGGGGTGCGTGCGCAAGGTGATCAGCCCCTACGTCGGGGCGGAGGCGCTGGCGTCGATCGGCCCCTTCTACCGGGCGGCGGCCGAGCGCGGGGAGATCGAGGTGTGGGAGTGTGACGAGGGGCAGTACTATGCCGGTCTCCAGGCCGCGGGGCAGATGCTGCCGTTCATGCCCCCCCGCGGCGGCGTGGGGCCCTCCTATCCGGAAGTCAATCCGGACCTCAAGCTCTTCACCGACCCGGTGCACGGCCAGACTCTCCTCGCCGTGCCCGCCATCGAGCCCGACCTGGCCCTGCTCCATGCGGCCCAGGCCGACGCCTACGGCAACGTGCAGTTCGTGGGAACGGGCTACGCCGATCGTCTCCTGTGGCGCGCGGCGACCCGCACCCTGGTCCAGGTCGAGAAGGTGGTATCGAACGAGGAAATCCGCCGCGCGCCCGAGCGAACCGCGCTCCTCGCCCACGGAGTGGTCCGCGCTCCCTTCGGGGCCCACCCGTTCTCGAGCCCCGGCTTCTACCTGGAAGATCGCCCGCACATCGCGCTGCTCGTCGAGGCAGCCCGTGCCTATGCACGGAACGGCGACCG